>WLWG01000595.1_pt1 | contig 36516 bp, 31 predicted proteins | sample 6712871 | NCBI WGS metagenome assembly WLWG01 (sample SAMN12718693, study PRJNA515312) | sponge metagenome | isolation source: marine sponge | host: Mycale hentscheli | place: New Zealand: South Island, Marlborough, Capsize Point | collected 2003-05-01
TCTAATTTCTAATAAAGATGCTCCATCCAAATAGTTAGACTCTATTTGAAATCTTTCTTGGCCCTCTTCTGTTACAGCGCTCAAGCTTTCTTCAAACTTTTGTTTAGTCCCAACCTTACCGGTTTTCTTTGCTTGCTTTATTTTATTGTTTAATTGAGAATTGATCCACGCGGATAAGTTATCGTTTTGACTTGGTTTAAAGTTGCGAATATGTGGTATTAATTCTTCAATAGCACCCATTATAAAGTCATCTTCTTTAAAATTAGGTAAAGCTCTATCTTGTGACGTTATCTTGCTTCCGATCAACCTGTTTAATGTACCTTTAGCGTATAAGTCAGTTATAGCATCATCAGCCCCTTTTCTTTTCCATTTTTCATCTTTAAGTTTATCTATTTGATCTTCAGATAAACCTTGTGTTTCTTCAGGTGTTAATTCTACTTGACCTAGCGCTTGTACCTCGCTTTGTAATTGTGCATCAAATTGAGACCCTGCGAAAGCTTTTACATCTGCTAGATTAACGTCTCCAGCAACGGTTTGAACAACATTAGCAAATTCAGGGCCTTTTGCTTTACTATATTCTTTTATAAAATTATATGTGTTTTGACCGGAGGCAAACCCTATATTATCAAAACCTACGGGTCTAAATATACTAACAAGTGCACCCCCTATTTTTTCAAAAGCAGTCTTATCAAATCCTACTCTATCGGTTGCTAAAAGATCAGAGAACCCATTCATGTACTCTGTATAATAGGTAGATGAATTTGCTTTTATTTTTTTTCTTTTTAATAGTTTATTAACTTCTCTGCGCTGCGTAACGGTCATTGCTTTTTGCAATTTCCTTACAGCTTTTCGCTGTTCGGTAGCATTGCCAACAACAGCATTTAAAACATTGTGTAGTAATTCGTGTTTTCCAACATTAATAGAAAAAGTTTCTTTAGCTAGTTCTTTATTTATGAGTATTTTACCCTTACCTAAAAACACACCGTTTGAGTTAGCTACGTCTTTGCCGGTTAGCTTTTTATATTCTTTTGCATATTCCTCATTAGTCTCAAAAGCTTGAACTACTGTGCCTCTTTTAGCAGCTTCTTCTTTTGCTAATGAAATATTTTCTTCAAGTTTTAAGCTAACTAGCTTATCTCTTGCGCCTTCGTATTGAGACTTAAACCCATTAAACGCGGTAGCATATTCTGTTTTATTTATTGCTCCTGCTCTAAATTTTTTATTTAGTTCTGTAATTTCATTAGCAGCTGTATTTGCTAAATCAGTTATACTTTCTATTTCAGAAATCTGCTCATCGGATAATGACTCATATATTAAGTTGCCTTTATCAATTAAATCTGAAAGCTCTTGTTCAACAGTATTAATATTTTGCTCTATACCTTTTTTAGCTGTTGGATCTGTAACGCCTGTATGGTTTTTACGAAGAGTATGCAACTCCTGTATAAGGCCGTCAATTTGTTTTAAGTTAGTGGTTTGTCTTACGGTATTTAAAGCTTTTGCTGAATAAGATCCGGCTGATAATCCGCTGCCGCCTAAGAATCCCTGAAGGCCAGCTTCTAACCCGTCTTGACTTGTTACTGCATCAAAAAATGTAGACATAACTTGCGCGCTATCATCAGTTCCTGCTACGCTACCAAGCTCTACGTTTATTTCATCCGATGCATGCTGTAATATTTCAGTTACCGCCTCTGTAGATCCTGTTGATACTATATTGGCAACCCGTCTTGCATTCTTATCATAAAATATTTTTTCAGCAATTTTTTTGTTTACACCAGCTAAAGAAGTTTTTCCAACTAAGCCTTTAACAGCGCCTCCTACCATTGTTGAACTACCTATGTTTTCTAATACCCCGCTTAATATACCCATAGAAATAGGAGCTGCGGTATCAGCTTTTCCTTGTTTTATTAAATCTTTAACTTCTAAATTTAAGTTTTTAGCTTTTAATTTATTATATTCTACATAGTTATTAGCTATATAATTAATAATATTTCCAGTAAACGCGGTACCAAACGTATATCCAATTGAGCCAATAGCATTTGTAACAGCATTTACAGCGCCTGCAAACATACCGCCTGCATCGCCTTCTTTGGCGCTTTCAATAATTCCCTTTGTTCTTTTTGTTTGAGCTAATTCTTTTTCGTACTCTTTCATAGCCTCAACAGTAACCTCTGTCCCAAGGCCACCACTAACATAATCAGAGGTTCTAGCTGCGTAGTCGTCAATTTTCTTTTGGCCAAATATAGAAGCTGCAACAGTATTAGTTGCAATATCCAATGCTGAGCCTTGACCTTCATCAGCACCCCAAAATTCAACAACATCCCCGAGCTGCTCAAACATGTTGGAAAAAGAGTTCTTAATAGATTGAGCTGTAGTTAGCTCAGTTTCTTTTAAAGCCAAAGAACCAGCTTCCGATTGTAATTCCGTACTTGCGAGATCGGGTGCTACAGTTTCCTCCACAGCCACACCCGGAGCTATGGGGTCTATCTTTCCCGGCTCGTTAAATTTTTCAATTACAAGCTGAATATTTTCTTCGGGCTCGCCAGCGTCAATCATACGCTGTACGATTAATTTAAGATCTTCCATATTAATTTGAATATTTTGCAATAAGATCGTCGGCAGTTGGTTGTTGTCGCTGTGCTGCTAGTCTGCCACTTCTTTGTTCAAGAGCAAGCTCACTTTTATAAGTGTTTTTAGCGTCTTGGCTAATATCTGCTAAATCAAACAATGCGTTAGAAATAGAATAAGCATTTGTGATATCTATATCAAATGGATCATTATCATAATAAAATCCTGCGTTGCCATATGTATTTATAAAAGCTTCTCTAAGTTGATCAGGATTAAACTCACGTGCTATAATATCTTCATCCGACTTAAATAAATCAAACATTTCTTCTCTAGTCATTAACTTACCTCTATCGCTAGGAGACATTCTTTCTTTTATTAAGGTAGCAACTTCTTGTCTATATTCAGGCACTTTTTGTGCAAATAAAACCTGTCTGTTTCCTTCAGATATTCTAGTCTCTCCTAAAAGACCTCCCATGCCCTCCACAACTTTATTTATTCTTTCTTTAGAATCTGATGATTGAGGATCAAAAGACGCAAGGTCATCTTGTAGGCCTTGACCCATTTTATAACCCCTTACGCCGCTACCTCTTCCTTTAGCGCCTGCTTTAGCAATTTGCGCAGCTTTATATTGTTTTAAGCCGTCGGCATTAACAGTTGATATATGACCCATAATGCTATCAAGAAGCATATCTTTTACCTCTTCTTTTCTGTTGGGATCATTGGCTATTTCATCAGGTATATTAATAAGTTTAAAACCATCGAATAAATCATCAGACATTAAAGACTTAATAGTCTCAGGCCCGCCTTTATCCAGTGCGTTAGAAAATTGCGCTTTCAACAATTGAAATGCAGATTGATCTTTACTCAGGTCTAAACCTTTGACTCCTTTGCTATACATGCCCTGCGCTTGTTTCAACACATCTAGCGAGAATGTAGAGTCTTTAAGAAAATACTTTGATATATCTTCTTGTCTTAGCGCGCCATATTGAGTTTGATACAAAGGCGAACCATCAGGCATAAACTGCATTGTGTAGTTCTTATTAACAAATATTTCATCTAAAGCCGCAACCTTTTCTGCGTTCATGCCTTTAGACATCATATCTCTGTTTTCTACATACTCATTCGTAAGGTTTTGTAAATCTACTAAATTAGTATTCAAATTTTCAATAACCTTTTTAGATCGATTCATGCCGTCCATGACTTTCAAATAGTCAGGAGTGCCAACTTGCCCTTTCATACCAGCTAGCAATCTAGCTGAATCTGCATATTGCTGCCTTGCGCTTAGTATAATTGGTTGTATTGCGTTTTGAACAGTTGGGGGTAACTTTTCAGCTGTGTAATCTTCTGGTAGATCATTTATTTTTGTTAAAACAAAATCATCTACCTTCTGTCTAAACTGTGTAGCTTCGTTTTCACGGCGCATTTGCTGATATGCTCCTACTCTAGTTTGCTTAGGTATATCTATTTTTATGCTTGGTGTTTTATAAGCCTGAGCAGTTTGCCCTGTAACGCTATAAACTGATGTATTTATTCCTCTCATAACTTATTTTTCTTAAAACCCAAAACCACCTAATATTTTTTCACCAATACCTTGTTCGCCTTTTCCGTCGTCTCCAGCTTGCATTGCGCCGCCAACTCCCCCTACAAGATCAGCTACTCCACCTACTAAGTTTTGCGTTGCTGCACTTCTGGCCGCTTGCGCTGCGCCAAGCCTTTGAGCTGACATACCTAACATCTGTGATGTTTTAGCTGCTTCCATTTGTCTTGATTGCATTTCACCTGATGCAACCATTTGTTGACGCTGTTGCTCTCCTTGTGCAGCCATTTGTTGGTTTCTGCTTTCCTGTTGCGCAATAGATGCCGACGCTGCTGCTGTTTGCTGTTGTTGCGAGTTCGCTAAGCTTTGCGCTAATGCTGCAATGCCTGATCCTCCAGCTGCTGCACCTAAACTACTCATAATGTTAGCAGAAGATTGTTGGCTTTGCTGTGCCGCAAAATCTGCTGCCTGTGTATTTACAGTTAGGTCTTCATATGCGTTACCCATATTTTCATAGGGGTTAGACGTATCTAATTGAGAATAGCGATCTTTCATAGCGTTAAATTCAGCCTGAGCCGCGCGCTCTTCACGTCGTCTTTTTCTACCGCCTATAAGACCAGCGCCCATTTTTATTAGCCCGCCAACCGCGCCAACTGGATTTATCATAATTTACTATATTTTTATGTTATTTTAATTACGTGTTTATTAACTACTTAACACGACTTCACTGCCTACGGCGTATAATTCTTTTTTATCAGTAGAGGTTATTTCCATATCTATAACCGCATGGTAGCCTATAATACCCGATGTGTTTGCTTCCGTATTTTTAGCAAAAAATATAAAATCATTAGCAGATGGCCTTTTGAAATTTGCTGGAATCTCACACACTATACTATTATTTGTTATTGATTTACATGGTCCAATCTTATATATTTTATTACTAGAGTCTTTAAAGTAAACAATATCTGCTCCGGGCGTATTTGTTTCGTTATTTGACTGCAATGAAACATTTAGTTTATTTGCAAAATTTAATGTTATATCAGGCATAATATTTAAGTTTTCTTTCTTACTAAAATTCTAGGCTGGACCAAACCGCTTCCCCTCCAATATTCAATAATTTGTTGCGATACTCTATACACATATGTGCCTGCAGGCAAGTCAACTTCTCCAATTTTATAAGCAGAGCTTAAACTATAAGCGGAACGGTTTCCCCAGCCGTAATACCAACTTGAAGCATACTTTATTATTTCGTAAAGTGGATTGCTATAATTTGTTGCCTCTGCAGTAGTATTAAAAAATTTAACTTCTCCAACTACAAATTTTGAATAACGAGAAATGCTATAGCTATTAAAATATTGTAGTAATTCTATTGTTGCTCCTCCGGTGCCAACAGTTATAGTGTGATATGCACCTCCGAATAAACTTGTTCTTGCTAATGTAGATCTTGATCCGTTTGGATTAGAGCTTAAAGTATTTACTGTAAATTGGCTATTTGTCCATGCGGAGCCAAAAGCCGTACCTGAGACACTTCCCGAACCGTTAAAAACATTGACAGGGGCTATTATATTAATTGTAACATATTTATCGTCGCTAAAAGCTCCATTAGAATCTTGAGCTTTATAAGCAAACAGATCGCTTACAGGTACAGTTGGATTTGTGTAATTATTTTTATAATAAAATGTATTTCCCGGTAGTTCATAAGGCATTTGATTTTGCGTTATGATGGAGCTTGTAGCAGTTTCTCTAAACTCTGCCGCCCCCTGGGAGTTTGCCAAATCTGTTAAAAAATATTTTGATATACTGTCTCCTGTATCTGGATCTGTTGCTGTTAAAGTAATTACTTGACTGCTTAAACGAGGTAAATCAAAGTTAGCTAAATTTGCAACAGGTTTTCTATTAACATTTAAAGTTATAGTTGCTGCAGATGCGCTGTCGTCTTTACCGTCATTTGCTTTAAATTCAAATGTATCGGAAGTATTTGTGTTGTTACCATGTTTATAAACTACTCTAGTTAAAAAATCTGAAGGGGCCGTGGTTATTTGATTTTCAATAGTATAATATGCATTTGGATTTTCAAACCCTTCCAATGTAGTCCCTGTGAAAACGGTATGTAATGTACCATTGCTAGGTAAAGAAGTTATTTTAAATTTTAAAGCATCATTATCAGCGTCTGCACCTGCTAAAGTTATAATTTTTGCTCCACCTTGATTTATAGTTTCAGTAGCGCTAGTAGCAGTAGGCAGTGTATTTGAAGCTGTAACTGTACCCGTTACTGTTGCCGCTGCAACGCTGTTTTCAAATCCATCGTTTGCTTTAAATTCAAAAGTTGGGTTGAAATTAGTACTATCATCATGCTTAAATAAAACTTTATTTTTCGATCCAGCTGTTAACGCGTGCGGAAACGTAGATATTGGAGTTGTTAAATTTAAATCATTTATTTCATACAACTCGCCATGGTTTACGTCAGCAGTAATAACAAACGTAAGTGCATCGCTATCTGCGTCTGTTCCTGTTAGTGTTATAACTTGAGAAGCGCCTTGTTTACAATCAAAAGTTATACCTGTAGTTGCTACAGGCGCTCTATTTATAAAATTGTCTAAATTTAAAAGAGACTCTACGTTTTTAGCGCCTATTTCAATAAAAGTTAATCCTGCTAAAATTGACAGTGTAGTTGTTCCATTACCTGTAACTCTTAAGTCTTCCAACCTCCACCACATGCCGCCATTTTGCTCATAAACTGAATTTGAAAAATCACTTTCAGATTGATTTTCTGCAGAAAACAAAGGATCTCTTCTTACAAATAAATTTTTAGTACCAGATAAAACTATTGAAAGAGCTTGTGTGTCAAATTCTACACCTGTGTCAGTATCAGATTCAAACCCTCTTTGTAACAATAATACATTATTTGTTAATGCTGTAGAGCTTATAATTGACGAAACATTTGTAGATGTTGTTCCTGTAAAAACAGTAACAAGCTCGGCCGATCTAATTTTCCAGGTATATGGATTGTTGTTTGTTTCATCATCTAATAATGTATTAGTGCTTGGCGAAGTTCCTCCTTGCAAATTAAAAGAATATTCAATAGAGGTTTCTGAAGCTGGAAAAGAAACTCCTTCAAATATATATTCTCCACTAGCTGGTATTATTCCTGTTAAATTTGTAGAATTTGTAGTAAAACCCGCAATCGCCGTGAAGGTTTCATCTGTTGAAAATATGGCGCTAGTAGAAAAGTCGTATGTAGTATTTGGATTAGCTGTTATGTTTGTTATTGTAAAAACAAACGATGCTCCCGGCGACCCCGTTATTGTTATATCTCTAAATGCTCCTTTTGTAGGTATAAGAGACCTGTCCATTTCAAATCCTGTAATTAAATTGACATCAACCGGAACAGCCTCAACTTCTGTTGAAAAAATCAAATCATCATCAGCAATATCAAAAGCGGGAAAAGTCCATTCTACTTTAGCTTTAACAGATGTTAATAAATCATCAGTGTAAACTTTATCAAAATAATTAACTGTATAATTGCTTTCATGCCCCAGCTCTTGCAAAAACTCATATTCAGGTTCGTCAGCTAGGTAATATCCAGAGTCAGCTGTAAATGTTATAGTAAGTAAAGTTTTAGTTTCTCCCGCTACGCCTGTTGCGGAATAGCTAATTTCTCCATTGTTATTTGAGTCGTTAGGATCAGGTGATACTGTAATATTAGATGATTGCCCTAATGTATATATACCACTTACTGACCTGGGGATGTTATCTACATGGGTAGCTTTGCCATCTATATCTATAGTAAGTTCAGTATCTGCGGAAGGCGCAAAGCTATCTAACAAATCTACATCAACTCTTACTTTATTATCTGCTGCATATGCGGTTGTTGTATTCACTAAAGTTATACCAGATATATTTGTTACTGACCCAGTATTATTTGTAAAATTAGCAGCATCTAAAACATAAGTTGAATTTATAGGTTCTATAAATAATACGCCATTAACCGAACTAGTAATAGCCTGATCTTTTGTAACACTAATCGATATGTCAGATATTTTTTTACAGTTTACTAATGCCATATTAGTCGTTATTTTCTTTAATTGTTATAGTGACCTCGGTTTGACCAGTGGCGTCTGTTATAGATTGTAAAACATCTATTCCTTGGGTTGAAAACTCTTTAGTGTCTAGTCCCCCTGTTTGTGCAGCATTATCCCATGTATTTTCTATGCCCTTAACATAATTATAATGCTTGCCCTCTTCTTCTATAAAAGATAAGCCTGTATCTGGATTCAAAGGTATATGGCCGTTCTGCTGGTCTGTTATAATTGAAGGGCAATTCCATCCTGAATTGCCTTCATAATTTATTGTTTTGTAATTTTTTATTTCCGACGGATTAGAATTTAAAATAAGTTTTACAGAAGATTTTGCTGCCGCTTCACCATAAAATGTATTTCTTGTTTCATTGTCATGGGAGTATAGCTCTCCATTTTTAAATGTATAATATACATTATTTAAAGACAACCCGCTTTCTGGTATATATGATTTCCTACTAGGCCACCCTTGAGCTTCTTCTTTATAGCTAATTGTATCAATATTTTTTAAAAGATTCCCTGTATTTAAATCTTTATTTATAAGTGTTAAATTATAATTTCCTTTTCTAACATCAAAAGTTCCTATAATTTCTGTAGCTATTTTAAGGTTGTCATAAAAATAGCTTGACATGCCCTTTGACGATATTGCTTCTAAACCGTTTCTTGACAATCTCATAACCACGCCCCTTGCTTTATCAGCAAAATACATGCGGTAGCCATACGAAGTAAAACTCTCAGGGTTTTTAGATATACCAAATTCACCCACAAAAGGAATTGCCTGGCCAAGTACAGCCGCGTTAGAGGTAACGTTTGCATTGCCGTCTGCGTTAAACAATGCGTCTTTTTGAGCTAATACTTTTAAAACCTTATCTTCGCAAAATGTAATTAAATCGGTATCTCTAGTATGAAGTTTTTGTATTGATCCATATTCTGGGTTTAGATCTTTAGTTATATTTTCAGCAGCAATAAATTGGTTTAATCTATTTATACCACTTCTAGAGTTAAATATACCAGAAAATATTAATCCATTTTTGCGCCTTTCTTGTTTGTATTGCTCTGCTAAAGGAGCAGAAACCCTAACGCCCTTTGCTATAGTTGGCGCGTTAAAATCATCTCTAATTCTATTTGATTCAACCCCATTGCCAAAAGAAAAACAATTGGACCAATTTAATGCTTGCTCTAAACCGTATGCAGTCATAGGTAAAGCATTACTAGCCTCATAATATATATCTATATCTACCGCTTCCTTAGGCTCAGTTTCAAATATAGCGGGATTTTCACTTTTAAATGAACCAGCTTCATCATAAGCTTCTAAGATTTCTATATTAAAATAATCCCCGCGATCAACATCAGAATTAGATTCAGTAACCTCAAACCCTTGTATTTTTTTATCTAATTCAAAAACAAGTAACGTGTGGTTATTTTCTCCCCAATTATCACTTCCTCTATTTCCTGCTCTTTTATCTATTTTTTGGCCTCCTCTTGCGCACCAATTTTTAATTTTATAAACCACTTTATTGGGATCTTGTGTAAATCTAAATAAAGTGCCTTGAGTCGTCATCGCTGTTATAAACTCCGCATGCATCCCGCCTCTATCAGTTTTTATGCCGTCTACATCTCTTCTATTTAAATATTGTAACGCAAATTGATTTCTACCAGGCGAAATTGGATCTTCAAAATGCCTAGCATAATATTTGTCACCGTCAGGCATTAAGCTTAATTTTGTGCCTTGCTTTTCAGTTCTCCATTTAACCATATTATTCTGGTCAACATAGAAATTTACTCTAGGGTTTCGATCTTCGTCTTTTCTGTAGTCATCTAAATCTCTTTTTTTGCCAAATCTTTGATAAATATCTACTGTCGATATTATTGAATATTCCGGGCTTTCAACTAAATTCAAAACATTTGTAGCTAAAGTTCCATCTTTGTATATTTTAGCAAAAAATCTACCAATATATTCTTTTTTATTTTTTATTTTAGATTGAAAAAATTCAGCTCCAACTTTCGAAACACCTCCTAATCGATTAGTATTTGTTCCGTCTGGAAAAAATGCGCTAACGTCCCCTTCAAATTTTTTAGCTAAATTAATTGTATAATAACCTTCACCTTTGCCAATTGATTCAACTTCATAAAATTTAGAAGAACCCAAAGAGGGCGCTTTTATTCTTACAAATCTATTCGAATCTAATAAAAGATTAGAGTCTTGCCCAAAACTGTCTTCAAAGCCAACTTCCCCATCCCCATCTATAATTTTAAAAAATGTCGCATCCGGCTTTGGGAAATCTATTGCATGAAAGAAATTTGCGCCTGTTGCAGGACTTTCTACAACTCCGTATGATGTTTTTATTTCTTTAATTTCATCAGGCGCTTCATTTTTTATATCAATAATTTTATATTTAGCTGTATCTTCAACCAAATTATTTGAATTATGAGCTTTTTTAAGTACTATAAAACTTTCTTCATTTATTTTATTTCTTTCAGAAGATGGAAAACTAATCCAAACATTGCCGTCTTCAGCATCGTACCAGCGATCCATTGCTAAATTATAAAATTCGTTGCTAGTTTCTTTTATATAATATTTAAAACTTGTTGCAAAGGTGGGTTTAGCCGTATGCAGCGCTACAGAAATTCCACTATATTTATTAGCATATGCCTTATTAACCCTTATTGACCCGGAATCATCTGTTTGCACTGGTGTTTCTCTGCCGTATTTATCTATAAAAGTTACCCCTAGCTGGTAGGTGCGCATTGATTTTATAGACTTCCCGACGCTGCCGTTAGTTGGTTTATTTTTGTTTAAATTTAATCTTGTTTCAAATTTAGGTTTATAATCAGCATTTCTTAAGTCTTTTAAATCAAAATTTTGCAAATAATTACCATATATTAACCTATTAGCCACTATTTCTTGAGCTTTAGCTTTTAAAGGCACGTTATCATATGGTCTTAATAATTGATTAGAAGGCAATAATTTATGTATTAGTTCAGAACTAATTTCATAAGAATTGTCAACCCATGCTTTATCTGTATATTCAAAAGATTGCACGCTATAAATATTTGTGCCTGTATCTTTTTTTAATAATAATTCTATTTCTTTTATTTGGAATGGTACATCAGCTGCATTAGAAAATCCTTCAATTTTCAAATAGCGCAAGTCATTTTCCATGCCAGTGTTATGCCCTTTTGCAGAATCATACTCAAATTTTTTAGGCAAAAAAGCTATTTCACTAAAAGGGCTCATAACAGAATACTCTCCATCCGCATATTTATATCTATAAGCAAATCTAACAAATTCTTTTTCAAATAAAGGGTCTTCTTCTATTAATTCAAAAAGATATTTTTGCGTTAATATAGGTGTATTTTCAGATATAGACTCTATTACAAATTTATACGTGGGGGGATAAAAGGACGAAGGTAATTGATTAACTGTTAATATAATTTCAGTATCTTCTTGAGATTCTTCTACCTCTTCTGCCAGGGTGGCTCTAACCCTGTCACCAACCTTAAAATCAGGCTTTGTGTAAATACTAATAATTTTATCATCGCCTGCGTCTAAAAGTTCATTATTGTGCGCAAAAGACGCGCTAGCAATACTGTTTACTATTGCAGGAGTGCCATCGCTTTTAATTCTAGCGGTATTTGCCATTGAAATACTTGGTGCATACTTAGGAAACTTTTTTATAACTGTTATGTCTTCTTCTGAAAAATCATAGGTAGTGCCATCGTATTTTGTAAATACTGTGTGAGTTGCAAAATCAGTTGATCCGTTTTTACAATCTTCAATATTTATTTTTTTTGGCTCAGAATTATTATCTGTAAATAACAATAACCCATCAATTACATTAACACCTGTAATTAATTTTGTTTTACTAAAGTTTAAAACATTGTCTGTTGCTTTTACTGAAACTAAAACAGGATTAATAGCGCCGGTAGCCTCCTCATATTCTGCAATAGCATCAACATCTGTGCCAGCTATAAACCAATATATTTTATTATTTTCTGTATCAGCAATAGAACCAATACATTGTGTGCCGGTTATACCAATAGAACTTTTAGCTTGATTACCTAATACATTTTGCATGACACCGATATCTGAACCATCAGATGTTGATATCTGCACATTTAACGCATCTCTATATTCGCCATTAGGAACTATTCTTTCATCAAGGTCTTTATTCATTTTACCTTTGATGAATACGTTTTTGGTTATTGGCATATATTAGTGTTTAATCCATTTAGATTTTTCTCGTAGTCTTTGTGTAAGTTCTTCTGATTTAAGGTTAGATAAGCGCAGTTTAGCCTGTCTTACAGCTGCAAATCTTTCTCTTTTAAATCTTGCTACAAGATATTCGGGTGTGTTTTGTCTAGTCGCTAGTATTGCGTGAGCTATACTTTTATACATAGCTTCTTCAGCAAACTTATGAACAATTTTTTCTTCTTCGGTTGCAATACCGTCGCTAATGTATTTAAGCGTTATAATTTTGTCGGCCACATGACTTGAAAAGAATATTTTACCTTTAGCATTGTCTATGAAAAATAAACCGTTAGAATTCATATGCTCCGGTGAAGATCCAAATCGCTGCCCGTAGAGCACTTGAAATGTGTTGTTTGTTTCGGTATAAAAATCGTTATTAGATTCTTCAGAAAAATCTTGTTGTTTAAACTTCTTCCATGTTTCTGATGGGGAAGATTCTAATAACTTCCCATCTCCTCCAAACAGGTAATCATAGTCTTCGCTTTGAAGTACCGCTGTTGGGTTACTTGTTTTTATTGCGGGATATAGAGTTCTTTCTATACCGCCGTCATCCACCCAACTCAATTTAACGTAGTTTACGTAATCATGAGGGAGTTTCATTTGCAAATCAGTAGGAACTTCTATTTCTTGCGATTTTTCGCTCTTAAACGTGTCGTAACTCAATTCTTGAATTGCTCTTTGCGCAAAGAATAATACGTTGTTTCTTTTAACTTTTGGTATAATTTTTTCTTCGCCAACATAAGCAACTATAAAGTTATTTACAATATCTTTAAGTTTTATGTATTGGTAATTACCGAGCTTATCTTCAGCATTTATTTGCTCTACTATTATTGTTAAACCATTTTTAGGAGCGCCTAAATTAGGAGCCCCTTCTAATACGCTTGTATTATTTGTGTTGTTTGAAAAAGTTATTGTACCGTTTACGTTATAAGTATAATTACTTGTATTAATTGTTTTTCCGCCTATAGATATTGTTAATTCTCCTTTAGCCTGAGGCAGAGGGTCAAACATGCTAGTGGTTAGAACAAAAGACGTTGTAGTGCCATCCCCGTTAAAATTTGCGCTGTTATTATAATAACGTTCGTGTGTAATGTTAAATAATGCCATCTATTATGCTTTTTCTTGTTGAACGTCCTTTGCTTCTTCCGCAGTACCAACTTGATAAATGCTTGGGTCTTTTATTGATACACCTGCTAATTGCAATATTTTTATTACAAGATCAGTTTCTTCTGATTCATGCAATTCAAAATTAACTGTGCCAGTCGCTAAATATAGAGCTTCTCCATTAACAACAGTATACTTCCATTCTACTTCAGTTGGTTTTTTAACGTATTGGAATGTCACGCCTGTTGTTACTTCTGTTTTGCCATATACCTTAATGCCACTAGTGTCTCTAGTATATATAGGAAAATCATTTGTTGGTTTTGAAAGCGGTGATGAAGTAATGTATAGATATTCGTTTTTATTAACGTGCTCTGCTTCGCTTCCGTTATATACAATAGAGCCTAATCTATAAAGATCCGCAGGCTCCGGCCAATAACTGTTTGCATATGTTGTTGACCCTGTAGTTTCAAATATACTTATTTTTTCTTCAAGTATATCAACCATATCCGAGTATTCTGTACTGTTACCCGGTAATCTGCTAAACTGATTTAAATCGTAAAAATATTGTTCAAATATATCAAGCTGTGCTTGATTAGCAAATAAGTTAAACTCTACAGGGGTCAAATAACCTCGCTGTTCTTTGTTAAGTATTGCCAATACTCTTTGATATACTGTATTTATACTTATTGCCATATTATTTTTTTAATAAAAAAGGCCCACAAAGCTGTGAGCCTTTCACAACTTCTAAGCCAAACGTTTTTCTATTGTTTGGTAAACTTCAATACCTTCATCAGTTTTAAACCATGCGGCTAACGCTGAATAAGGATTTTCATCAAATGGTACAGTTAAAAGTTTTCTGTCATTGCTAGCCCATTTAAATGTTCGTTGATCGTTTGATAACTTTATAATGCCTTGCTCTACAGCTTTAATACCCATGTTGCGTACATTAATGTTTTCATCTTGCGACAATTCTAAAAACAACTGAGGATTTGATCTAGCAAATAATAACAAATCTCTTTTAAGTTCTTTAGATGTCATGGTAGAAACTTTATCCCCAAGCTCAACTCTTAATATTGCTTCCGCTCTATCTACATCAGTTTGTGATGCTAAATTTAAAGCTTGAATTTCCATTTCTAAATAATCTATATCGTTTTCGGCTATTTGAACAGGATTATGCTCTTCATAGACTCTTCCATTGTCTGGATGATATAGTGATAATATTTGTTGTAGAATTACTTTTTCTCTAGGAACAAACAGCTGACCATCTCTAAATATAACATGCCCAAGCCTTGCGTTACCTTTAAATTCATCTACAAAAACAGTTTTTTGATTTACGGTATATTTTATTTCTCTTTCATACCCCATATCTTCGTCGAACCAATAAATACCTTTGCTTTTTAAAATAAATACAATAGGTGATTTTTTACCTTTTAGTTCGTACAATCTGTCTTTTACTTCCCATTTTGGCGCAGTCTTTACTGCGGCTTTTTCTTTTTTTGCCATGATATAATATAATAAAAGTGTTAAAAGTAATAACTACCCCCGTCAGTGCAACGAGGGTAATTACTACAAGGGTTTTTAGCTCTTGAAAAGAACAAAGTTGTTAGCTGCTTGAGTGACCAAACATCTTTCAGATAGATAGTGAATCTCCATCTTGTCAACGCTTGAACTTGTAGGTCCACCAACTGAACCAGTAACCCAAGATTTCATTCTTCGGTCATCAGCTTCAGACGCACGGTAGCGTACGTGAAGGAATGGACGTCTTACATTTTTTCCAAGTTGTTGATCATATACAGATGAAGTCCCTGCTGGAGTAAGAACACCAGAAAGACCGCCTACAAGACCGCGAGTAGAAGCATCGTTAAGATATTTCCAGTCAGTTTTGTAGAAGTCATAAGATCCACGACGGAATCCTGTAAAGCCAAGATTCAATGCCATGTCTTCTGAGTTTTCAAATACGCCGTAAGCAGTACCACCCTGTGCACCTGCAGAAAGACCAGCTAAAAGATCGTCAATGTACAAGTTAGCGTCTCTGTCTAGGAAAAGTAAATTTTCTTCGATAGAACCTTGCTTGTCAAGTTCTTTTAACAATAAGTCAAATTCTGGAAGTTGATCTGCAGCTGGTGTTGCTGAATCAAATTGATTTGTAGAAACTATTCCACGAGACTCAATAGCTGCAAAAAGCCCTTCAGTACCTGAAATAGAGTTTCCGAATTCATCGGCTACTGCACTAGTGCTATCAGCTTTTTCAGCTTCAACCATAGTCATTTCTAGGTAATCTTCATATCGAACGCGAGTATCGCCTTCAGCCTTCATATACCATAAATATCCTGTTTGTCCAGCTTCTCCAGAAACTTCGACCCAACCAATCTGAGCAGTGTCAGAACCTGAAATCTCAAAGTGATCTTTGATGATAATAGGCTTGTTGGTGAAGCTTTTGAATGTAGGCTGAATAGCTCCAGTCATAGTGTCTGTGGCTTTGTCATATTCAGAACCGTATACAAAGAACTTAATAACTTGGTTATCAGTAGTTGCAATGCCAGATAGATCATCAACATTTTCAGCACCGTAAGGCTTAATTGTCAATGCACTAGTACTAGTTTCAGAACCAGCTGTAACGATAGCTTTAAATACAACGCTATTTACAGTAGCTACAACAGTTGCTCCCTTTCTAATAGCGTGAGCCTCAGTTGCACCTGAATCAATCCCTGTAATTGTGTCAACCGCGCCAGTAACCGGATTAATCTGCCCGTTATAAGCTAAGTGAAGACGACCCTGTTCAGACCAAATAACTTGATCAGAAGCCATGGGCATTTCTGCACCTACCATACGTAGGAAAGATGAAATTGAACGGTTTCCATAACGCTCTACTTCTTGTTCGTAAAGCTCTGGAAGATATTGTTGCGACCAGTTTGCACCACCCGAACCGTGAAAGTTCAAATAGTTTGTGTTAAGAGCAGCTTTTTCTACGGAGGGGGTTACAATCCCGCCGGTTAAGCCACTAAATGCTACATTTGTTGCCATTTTTTATAAATTTTTAGTAATTTTTAAGTTTAAGTTTTAATTTTGAAGTATCATCGCCTAAAACTCTTGCTTTTATTCCGCCTGTATCATTAGTTTTGTTATGAACCCCTCTCGGGTCCATGTTAATGTTTTTAGCAGACTTCATGCTCTCTTTTATCGCATCGGATTTACCTTGTTGATAAAAATGATTAGCAATTGCGTCAGGATTCATAGCAGCAAACAAGGATTTATGATAACCTTTAGCGTCATTCATAACATTATCTTCATTTAAAAACTTTTTAATGAAATTATTAATGTCGCTTTGGTTGGTTTTTACCTCATTTGTGTTTTTTACATTAAATCTATAGCGTTTTTCTGCAACCTTGAACTCAAAACCTTTGAATTCATCATTAAACACTTGATCTGTTTTTTGTAAAAACACATTTTGAGCTTGTTTGGCTATTTTTGATGTTTCTTCGTTTTCTGTGGTATATCTATTAAAAAAATCTACAGCTTTCTGTTGATCAGACGTTAGTCTAGCCCCAGCTTTAATTTCTTCATAGTATTTGGTTTTAAGACCTTCAAGTTCAGACTTAGCGCCTGCCACTTCTTCTTTGAAAGCCAGCTTTTTTCTTTTGACGTCTCTTTCATCGTCGACTTCTTCGTCAAATGTAAATTTATCTTCAATAAGAAAATCAATCTCATCTGATGATAAGTGCGGTTTAGATTGTTGATAATACTCTCTAAGCAACGCAAGATCATCTACATTTGAATAATCTTTATTAAGCGCTACATAATCTTCAAGCGATCCGCCTGTTTCATTTATAAAATCAACAACTTTTTGAATATTTTCAGGAAGCTCTACGCCTTGTTCCTCTTCTTTTTGAAATGCTTCTTCAACTTTTTCCGCAAGATCTTCTACTTCTTTAATATTTTCTTCTTGCGCTTCTTCAACTTCTGGTAGTTCTTCTAAAACTAATTCTTCAGCTTCTTCTTGTCGTACTTCTTGCAGTTCCACTTTGGCTTCTTCCCCTGCTTCTTCAGCCGGTTCGCTTCCGCGTGGCACGCTGCCCTCTGCTTCTGGTTCTTGAATGGCATCTTCTGTTTGTTCAATTTGTTCCGCAGGCGGTTGAGTTAAATCAACCTTGTACATGCCGTCTTCGAACACGGCCCCTGCTTTTTCTTGCACAATTTCTTCTTTTTCTTGTATTGATAGCTCTTCGCTTTCAACGACTTTTGCTTCAACGTTTTCAGACATAATAAAATATTATAAGATTATACACTATACATTACTTGGGTTCAAAAGAACCTAAGTCAAAATCACCGCTAAGTATATCATTTCCTGCAGATTCAAATGCTTTTGGCGGTAAATTGTTTTTTCTTTGATTTATAAGCTCGCTCTGCTGCGATGCTTGTATTTTGGTTCGCTCATCTTTACGATCTTCTTTTTCTTTAATTGCAGATTTAGCAGTCTCAACTTCCAGTCCTTTTAGTTGCATGTTCATTTGAAATTCAAGCTGCATCAAATCTTTCTTAAGCTGTGCTTCGTTTGCCAGCCTTTGCATTTCAAGCTGCGACTCTAACTGCTTAAGCTCTGCTTTTTGAGATGTTAAAGCTTGTTGCTTTTGAACCTCTGCTTGCGCAGCTACTTGCTGTGCCTGAGCGTTAGCTTCTGATTGCGCTTGAATATTTTGCTGCTGCATTTGTTGATCACGCTCAAGCTTTTTCTTTCTACGTATTTTTAGCATTTGATTTGCTAACTGTACGTTTTTAATTTCGCGTAAATCAATAGCATCTTCTAGCTCAATAAGACCAGCGCTTAATGCAGCTTGTATATTATTTTCAAGCTTTTGAGCTTCTTCTTCATCCGGCATTAAATCAATAAATATACCGAAGTCATGTAAATGTAATTCGCTAAGCTCAGACAAAGTTGCAACATTATGAACGCCAATAGATTGTATAAACGCTTCTTTAGCTGGTGAGTATTCAATTACGTCAGCAACACGCAGCGATATTTTTTCAGCTGTTTCTGCAGTTAAGAATAAACCACTTTGTAATATATGTCTTGTGGCAGTATTACTATTTGCAGCGGCTAACTTTTGCACACCTACTAGTGCTTTTGGATCTGGCGACGTTCCGTCTCTTGCTTCATTTAAGCCTGTAGCATCCCGCATCATTTGTAAATAATAGTTATATGTACTTACAAGCGAAGCTATCTTATTGCTGCCACTATTTGAATTAATCTCTTGAATAGGCACTTTGCCTGGATTCATATCACCGTCAGACGTAAATGATCTGCCAATTACAGAACCGGTTTGGAAAAACATATTTAATGCTTCCTGCGGATTGTAATTTGTGCCATTACCTAAATCTATCTCAGCAAGTCCATCAGCGTCTAAATAAACACCGTCTGGGACCATACGCGACATTACTTGTTGTAGCTTTAAGTGGGTTAGCTGTATCATGTCAGCAAATGTAGTAATGCGACTAACCAATGACTCAATACGACCACTATACATTCTTGGCGCAACTATAGAATAATTCATTCTAACTTTTGCGGCATCACTTTTTGGACGCAACATATTTTCACATAGCTGCCATTTCAATAATACATTAGCGCCTGGTATGTATGCGCCTTCATAAAGTACTTCAATATTTCTAGCTAATCTTTCAAACCTGGCTCTAGGGTCAGCTGGCGGATTAAAGTTTTCGTCCTTAACTATAATTTTTTCAGATCCTGTTACTGTATTTTTAACTTTATATACCTCGTTGTGAAAAGTTTTATAATTAAAATACAATACGTCAACAGTATTGTTATCGTCTCTATTTTTTGTGCTTGTAAATTTATTGTAAGCTTTATAATTAGAGTACGCGCCGCCAGTCAGCTCTTCCAAATCCTCATTTGTTAAATTTGGAAATTGTTTTTTCAATTCATTAATAGGTATTGTTTTAATCTCGCCTATATAATACACGTCATCAAAATATGGCGACTCCGTATATGAATAAACTAAATTCGAGGGGTCAACATATTCTATTTTGATACCTTCGGAATTTGTATATGTTGTTTTTACAGCAGCTATACCTAATACTGCTAGATCGTAATAAAAACGTTTTTTAGTAAGCTCGTATCTATTTTTTTCAAAAGTAACTGTAATCGCTTGTTCTTCTGCAATCTCTATAGCTTCTTTATAGCTTAGCTGCATGTGAAGATCTAATTCTTCTTGATTAGCTGGTAAATCGGTTAGTCCGCTTTCCTGTGTATTTATACCAAACTCTTGTTGTATATAAGCGTCAAGCTCTTTTGCTTGCATATCACGGAGTATGCTTTCCATGTATTGCGTACGCTTTTCAACGCCAAATGGATCTTGCGAATATGCTTTTATATCGTAAGTTCTATTTGCCATACCATTTACTACTATATCTACAAACTTAGGTATAATAGGAACTGGTTTCCAATCTAAATTAAGATAAGATAAATCACCGTTTATTGACAATTCATCTTTATATTTTTGCACAGATTGCTCACCACGCGCATACAATCTTAATTTGTGAAAATGATTTTGATTAATATAAAAACGATTTCCAGCAGAATCTTTTTTAAACCATTCATGCTCTATTGCTCTAGCAACGTCTTTGCCGAACTTCGGACTAGCTTTTTCTGCGTCGCTAAGCGTTTGGCTTGGAAAATAACCTTTTACAACTGCTTCAGCCATAATTATTTATTAATTTTGATTTCATGCCTTCGTTTTTATATTTAGCTATATTAAAACTTAGACTTAGTTTTTGTCTTTCTTGTTTAGGTGAATACAAGTGTCTGTTACATGCCATAATAGCTAACCCTGAGCTAATAGCTGCGTCAAACTTTGTTCTTTTGTTTAAATCGAACTTAGACCAATCATTAAGTGTATTATTAAAATACATTTGGCCGTATGTTCCATCGTCTATTAATCCTACATATTTTTGTATGTATGATTCTATCGCAGCTGCATGAGCTTGCTTAATATCTTCACTTGAGTTTGGCATTCCACCAATTTCTTTTTCAGCAGTAGATAACTTGTTGAAAGTCTTGTCAGGTCTATTAATTGAAAACTTTCTATAACCTCTACGCTTTAAATAATATAATAATCTAGGTTTATTGTTTTCTGCTAGTATTGGCATACCATAAAAGTGTAATGCCATTAATACATCTTCAAAAAACATTTCAGCTGTTTGAGGGCGTGCAACATATTCAAGAAAAAACATATTTGCAGGAGCCTCTTCCATGCTAAATTTAGTTAATCCGTGCAACGCGCCTTTTGAACCTTGTCCGTCAGTTGTTCCTGATATATCATATGAGTCACAACCAAATGCGCCGACGTGTTCGTTCCCGGGATATAACACCCCTCTTTTCTCTATTACGCGGTTTTGGAGATTTGTAGGTGGCACCCAACTTACTTTAAACCTGCCTTTTGGGTTTGGAGTAAACACAACACTGCTGTCTTTTATTCCGTTTGCCCAACTAAACCCTCCTTGTGTTACACCAGCCGACGAATATATATCATCGTTATAATCTATTTGCTCGTATATTTTCGCAAGATTAAATATACTATTTTGTGTTTCATCTCTAAACGCGTGCTCTTCTGTACGCGGAAACTGCCTGTACATCTCGTTTAAGGCATCCTGGTCTCCTTTTAAGCCATCAACTTCATTGTTCCAATGATCTATAACTCCGACCTCAATAACGTCTCCATACGGACCTTCGACCGGTTTTTGCGGCGTATCAAAGACAGGGTTTCCATAAGAATCAATGAATCCTTCGTAGTTCCATTCCATAGGCATGAACAAAGAATATAATCCTGAGCGAGTCTGTCCATTGGCGTTTCGCTTTGTAACGTCTGAATCATAATATAGTTTTTTAAAGTTTTCGCCGCCTTTGTCTAAAGCATTGCTTGTAGACCCCATCATACATTTGCCAATAACCCTGCTCCCTAACCTTAGCGTTGTCTTCGTGACTCGCCAGTTGTTGAGGATGTTGTCCGGCCGTTCCCATTTGCCCGATTCGTCGTGTACGAGGAGTTTGAGTTTCTCACCGTCATAGGAGTTGTCGCCCGTGTTTTTCCAGTCGATTGTTGTGTCAAGCCCTTGTAGCTCTTCCCGCGTCTGCCCTGACTGTATAGATTTACGCGTGAGTTTTGAGGCGGGTACCCTATATGCGAGCTCGGTTTTGGGACGATCCATACCGTCTTGTATTGGTTTAAAAAAGAACGGGTAGTTAACGGATATTGGAACAACTTTATCTGTGAACATTTTCTTAGCATCAGCCCCAGATTTGGACAGTATGCCAAACCGTGAATCGGACGATATTGTTGCCATGTTAACAGCTTCTGATGATGCCATGAATGAAAAGCCAGATCGTCTGTTTTTGAGATAGCACATTCCATAGCACCGCGGATCGGCTTTGCATGCTTCCCAAAATATAAAGAATAATCTGTTTGCTTCTCTAAATTCAGGGGCCCCAACGTCAATCTTACTCCACTGCAAGTACATGTAATGAGTGCCAGTAATATAAGTAGGCTTGTTCTTGTTATAGAACCAATGACCTTCGTCTCGCCTTTTAAATTCTTCATCTATATATGGTTCCCATTGATCTTTAAATTCTTCAGGATAATTTTTCCAATCAAAGATTGTTTTAATTCTATTTAATTCTTTAGGGTATTCACGTTTAGCCCATTTGTTTTTATCTTTAGGAATCTTTGTAGGCATAGGAGGCAGTGCGATCTTTAAATTTTGTATGCTATACACATCGCCAATTTGCCCCGTCTTGCTAATAACTACAATATCATTTTCTTTATCATAGCCATACTTCCATCTACGCGCTTTGTTGTGACGTTTGAGCGTGTTTATTTTAATTGGTTCAATAATATCAAATAAAGTTTGCTCGTACATTACCTCGATCTTTTTTCTGCAAAACCGCTAAACGCCTGTTTTTTTTCTTCTTTAGGTTTGTTTAACAGTATTGATTTTTCTTCCTCTATTCTATTTAGAATTTCAAACGCGTCAAATATCGCAAGCTTTTTAGTCGCTGCCGCATTTTTAAGCCTGTCTGCAGAAACATCATCTTCTGTGTTTGTTATAATTTTTTCTTCTGCAACCTGTATAAGCTCATCAACCGCTTTGTAGCCAGCTCGGATTATATTCTGTTTCGTCTCCTTGATATTCATATTTAATAGAAATTGAATTGGTTAACACCCTGTACATTCTTTCACCTTCAACAATAAATTCATACTCACTGCTCGGCGTAAAACCTACAAGATCATTTTTATTAATACCGTTTTTTTGAAGCTCCTTGTCTACAAATTTTATAATACCTATCAAAGGTCTTTCGTGGTTTGTATCAAATTTATCTATTGATTCAATAGGCTTTACAAAACAATATCCTTTTGGCGCCATCCACTCTTTGTTTCGTTTATACAAAAAAACTTGCGATGGATCTACAAAGTATTCGTTTTCTTTAAAGAACCCTCTGCTATTTTTTTCTTCACCGTATACATCATACCATCTTCTAAAAACATTATGATGCAATATAACTTCATCGCCTTTTTTAATATCTGTTTTTACTTCAACGGGCGTTTCAAGAACAACACCGTTTCTGCTTACATATCTATGATCAGATACTTCAGAGTTTAATATTAATTCCTTATCGCCTATAGACTTTTTATTATTGTATCTATTTTCTTTTGGGGCTATAATAAAATTAAATATACTTCGCATTAATATTCTAGGTTATATTCTACTGCTACTGCCATATTTTTATTGAAATCTTTCCAAGGCAGCACGTCGTTATGTTTTTTAATATAAATACTATATTTATCATCAGCTTCAACTATATCACAAATAGTATGCCCTCCATAAACCTCTTGACCTACGGAGTAATGCATAGCTTCATTTTTATAGTCTCTACCAATACTTATTTTTCTAATTAGATTACTCATTTTATTTTATTTTGGTTGATCCGCAATAAACCAATTTTTGTACAATTCTCTTTTTGGCATTATATACTCAAAAAACTGGTCTATTTTCTTTTTCCAATCTAAATCAACCATTGGATTTATAATACCCGATTTTGGGCTAGAAAATGTTTTATTTATATATTCTTTACCTTTATGTTGGTTTGCTAACAAATAACTATTTATACAATAAAAAGATCCTTTTTGAATATTATTCCAAACATCAATAGGTTCTGTTTTTTTACCAAGTACCACGGAGTATGCGCAGCTTTCACTAATGTGTGTTGTATAAACACCTTTTGCTTTTTGCAAATAGTAATACATGTTTATATTTTTTGGCAATATGCATTCTTCCCCAAAAAAGTCTTTTAGTTCACCAACTATTTGATGAGTTGTAATAGGATGAGGCTTAAAATAAACGTTAGATTTATGTTTTTGTTTAATATCTTTTAGTTTATTTAAACATACATTATCTCTAACTTTGTTTGATCCAGGTAATACAACCAAATAATCTTTTGGTGGCAATGATTCATTTTGTTGCCTATTTGAATATTTATTGCTATCGTTATTAACAACCTTTTGTATTAACATGGATGCATAATCAACTGCTTTAACCTTACTGTCAGCTTCCGCGTCAATCATTTGCTCATTCCTTAATTTAAAATTTAGTGGCTGTATATAAAAATTGCCGGCATATTCCGTATACGCTAATGTTTTAAAATAAGGCATTTCTTCAGCCATAACATCATAGCTACATTCTATACCGTACTCGCTGCATTTTCTTCTAAAATATCCCTCTACTTCTTCTAAACTATAAAGGCTTTTTACTTTTTTCAAGGGCCCTATTCTTTTATCTAGCTCCTTCTTATTAAACATTTCCATAAAAAATTTAATTTAATTGTTTTTAATTTAAGTTATTTGTATATATATTAATTACATGCTTTTACCGCTTCCTAACCCCTTGGATGCCTTACCACTTCACCAGGTTGTTTGTTTAATGTAGACGGTGTATACCAAGTTGTTATTGTTTCAAACTCAGTGCTAAACGTTGTGGTGTATTCAGTTGTAGTATTAAACTCAGTTGTGGTCGTAGTGCTTGTATTATATTCCGTTGTTGTAGCTGTGCTTGTATTAAACTCTGTTACAGCAGCTGTTGTAGTATTAAAAGTTGTTGTTGTACTTCTATTTGTGCTAAATACAGTTGTTGTTGATCGGTTTGTTTCAAATGTTGTATTAGTTGTTTTTGTTGTGCTAAATACAGTGCTGGTTGCGATGCTTGTTGGAACAGTTGTACCAAAGCTAGTAGTTGTAGTTGTTGATGTATTGTATTGTGTTACAGTTGTTGTACTTGTATTAAACGCGGTTGTTGTTGATAAACTAGTTTCAAATGTTGTTGTAGTGCTTTTGCTTGTAGAGAACTCTGTAGCTGTACTTAAACTAGTTTCAAACGTTGTTACAGTATTTTTAGTTGTTTCAAACGTTGTAGTGGTTGACGTACTTGTATTAAACTGAGTAACCGTAGTGGTTGACGTATTAAACGCAGTTGTTGTTGATCTAGTCGTGTTAAATGCTGTAGTCGTACTTCTAGACGTTGAAATTACAGTAGCCGTTGATCTATTAGTGCTAAATGTAGTTACTGTAGTTGTACTTGTATTAAATAATGTTGACGTAGCTTTACTAGTAGAAAACTCTGTTGTTGTTGAAGTACTGGTATTAAACTGCGTAGTTGTTGTGGTAGACGTGTTGAAAGTCGTTGTCGTTGCCCTACTTGTTGACAAAGTAGTTACTGTTGCTGTGCTGGTATTAAATGCGGTTGTAGTTGTTGTTGACGTGTTAAATACCGTTGTAGTTGATTTACTAGTTTCAAATAAAGTAGTTGTACTTCTGCTGGTAGCAAAACTAGTTTCATATGCAGTTGTGGTCGCTCTTGATGTTGCGAATGTGGTTAATGTAGATGTACTAGTATTATAATTTGTTACTGTTGACTTTGTTGTTGCTGTAGATGTATTAAATACAGTTATAGTAGCTGTGCTAGTATTAAACGTTGTTACCGTTGCGGTTGTTGTATTAAAAGCAGTCGTTGTTGTTGTACTAGTATTAAATGTTGTTGCTGTGCTAAGACTAGTTTCAAAAGTTCTAATTGTCGATCTACTAGTTTGAAATGTTGTAGTTGTACTCTTGCTTGTTGCAAATGTAGTGCCTGTAGACTTAAAAGTAGAAGTGGTATAGGTGGTAGTTGTTGTTGTAGTATAAATAGTCGACGTTGCTTTTGAAGTAGCAAATGTTGTTTGCGTACTAGTGTTAAACGTGGTAGTTGTACTTCTGCTCGTTATAGTACTAGTGTTAAATACCGTGTTAAATACGGTTGTTGTTGCCCTACTGGTCGATATAGTGGTGGTTGTACTCGTATTAAATACAGTTGTTGTTGCTTGGCTGGTATTATAACTAGTAGTGCGAGATGTATTAAATGTAGTTACAGTTGCGGTGGATGTATTAAACGTAGTAGTAGTGGCGGTTGAGGTATTAAACGTGGTGGTAGTCGTTGTTGACGTATTAAACGCTGTTGTAGTTGTATATGTTGTTGTGGTATTTACAACATATGTAGTATTTCTTTGTGTACTAAATGTAGTTGTAGTGCCGAATACAGTTGTGGTAGAAGTATTAAATACTGTTGTGGTTGCTCTACTTGTATTAAAAGTAGTCGTTCTACTTGTATCAAAAGTAGTCGTTCTACTGGTATTAAAAGTAGTAGTTCTACTGGTATTAAATGTTGTAACTAAACTAGTGTTGGTTAAAAATGTTGTTGTTCGACTAGTATTAGTTAAAAAAGTTGTTGTTAAACTAGTATTAGTTAAAAACGTTGTTACCCTACTGGTATTTGTTAAAAACGTTGTTGTTCTTGACGTGGCGGTAGTTCTACTAGTGTTAGCTTGATAAGCAGTGGTTGTGCTATAGGTAGTTGTGGTATTAAATGTAGTATTCCTACTGGTATTTGCTTGATACGCAGTAGTAGTACTATAAGCGGTCGTAGTATTAAACGTTGTAGTTCTACTAGTGTTAGCCTGGTACTGTGTTAATGTAACGTACTGTGTTAAAGTTGCTGTACTAGTATTTGGCATCTTAGTTTATTATTTCTCCAATTATTGGAAGTATTATTTTACCGTTTTCTTTAACGTTGTTTGCATAATTATTAAGTATAGATGAGCTTAAATCACTTGGTATATCAAATTGTATTATATCATATACTATTAAATCATATTTTTTACTTGTTTGGTATGTTAGCTCATCATGATTAATTACATTAATGTCATCGGATATCCATGTTGCAGTATCTATTAGATCCTGATTTGATTCAACTACATCTATAGAGGTAGGGGATTTTGTATTTAAAGCGTACTCCGCCACAACACCTAGCCCAAGACCAAGTATTAGTATATCGCCCCAATTCACATCTTGATATCCCGGTTTTTGGTTGCCCTCGCTATCAGCCCATATATGATTACCACAAGACGCGCAGTCATTAAAAAATACTTCAGCATATTTTTTAAGATTATAATACCAGCTTGTTGTATTGCGCGACGCGTTTGGCACAGATAGCTTAGAAACATCTCCTAAATCTTCACCAAAATCTGTTGCATTGTGGATTTTTACTAAAGTAAAATTTTCATTTCCTACTTCTGGTATTAAATTTTCGTCAAAAAGTTGTTGTTCATTCATAATATTATATTTTATTTTTATTTATTAAGGACCGCCGCATGTTGTTCTGCCTATATAACACCCGGTAGGACCAACTGTTATACACCAATACCAGCTTCCGGTAGGTCCAATAGGAGAGGATCCCATGTTATATGTAGCTATCCCTCCTAAAGGTATGGTTCCACCAGAGTTGGTATAGAAACAAGATGAAGTGGTAGGTCTTTGCCCAATCGCAGTTGCATTAGTGAAATATATATGGGTTGATAAGGTTAAAGAATTACAGCATAAAAATGCAGGTATAGAGCTAGGGTTATAATACGCTTGCGTTAAAGCAGGCCCTGATGATGTACTAAACGTAGTTGTTGTGTTTCTAGATTCAAATGTATTTCGGCTTGTATTTGTTAGATACGTTGTTGTTCTTGATGTAGCAGTAGACCTAGATTCTGTTGTGCTTCTACTTGTATTTGTTAAGAATGTTGTGGTTCTAGATGTAGCAGTAGATCTTGACTCGGTTGTACTTCTGCTTGTGTTCGTTAAATACGTTGTTGTAGTACCAAATGTAGTTGTTCTAGATGTATTTGCCACGAATGCCGTGGTTCTAGATGTATTTGCTTGGAATAATGTTGTCCTAGCCGTGTTCGCTTGGAACAACGTAGTTCTAGAAGTGTTAGCCTGGAATAATGTAGTTCTAGACGTATTAAATACTGTAGCTCTTGATGTATTAAATGTAGTTGTTCTACTTGTAGCGTATGTAGTTGTTCTAGCAGTATTAAACGTAGTCGTTGTACTTCTAGATGTACTAACCGTGGTTGTTCTAGATGTTTGTGTTACTGTGCTGGTGCTAAATACTGTGCTTACTACAAATACAGTTGATGTTGTTCTAGACTCTGTTGTTGACCTAGATGTTGCAAATGTTGTTTGGGTACTTCTTGATGTAGACACAACCGTTGTTGTTGATCTTGATGTTGAAAACACCGTATTTGTTGATCGAGTCGTTGAAAACGTTGTAATAGTACTGGTGCTAAATACTGTAGCTGTAGAGCGGCTTGTACTAAATGCTGTAACAGTGCTTGTGTTAAATACCGTAGTTGTTGACCTAGATGTAGATCTACTCGTCTCCCACGTCGTAGTAAACGAAGTCGTCGTTGCTCTACTAGTCTGTACGGTTGTTACGGTAGACGTGTTATATGTAGTTACTGTGCTTGTGGTTGTATTGAAAAAGACATCTTTTATAGTTGATGTATTAAATACTGTATTTGTAAATGTTGACGTATTGTATGTCGTTGTTGTTGTGGTAGAAGTATTGAACAAAGTTGCATCTGTTGTAGATGTATTGAATGCAGTTGTAGTACTTCTGCTAGTTTCAAACGTTGTGGTAGTTGACCTAGCTGTCTCAAATGTTGTATTAGTTGTTCTAGTTGTAGATACTGTTGTATTTGTGCTTATTGAAGTAGGCACAGTAGTTCCAAAACTTGTAATAGTTGCGGTAGAGGTGTTAAATTGGGTTACAGTGCTAGTAGACGTATTAAAAGTGGTTGTTGTAGAAACACTTGTTATTGTGGATGTGTTAAAAGCCGTGACCGTTGATAAACTTGTTGTATATACGGTAGTCGTAGATTTGCTAGTTTCAAATGTGGTTTGCGTTGATAAAGTCGTTCCGAACGTAGTCGTAGTGCTTGTTGATGTATTAAATACAGTTGTAGTAGAGCGACTGGTTTCAAATGTAGTTTGCGTTGATCTGCTTGTGGCTAAAGTTTTTATAGTTGACGTCGATGTATTAAATACCGTCGTAGTTGAAACACTAGTCTCAAAAGTGGTTTGTGTAGATGTTGATGTGTTAAATACAGTACTAGTAGTGGTTGAAGTATTAAATACGGTTGTAGTAGACTGATTAGTCTCGAAAGTCGTTATAGTACTTTTAGATGTTTCAAACGTGGTATTTGTTGATAAACTAGTTTGAAATGTGGTTGTAGTAGTTGTGCTTGTATTAAAAGCTGTTACGGTACTTGTAGTAGTATTAAATAAAGTACTTGTTGAAGTACTAGTATTAAATGTTGTTACCGTATTGGTACTTGTAGAAAAAACCGTAGACGTTGACTTAGATGTTTCAAACGTGGTTGTTGTGCTTTTACTTGTTGAGAAAACCGTAGTTGTAGACTTACTGGTTACAGTACTTGTGTTATATACTGTTGTAGTAGATGTACTAGTATTATATTCAGTCGTTGTGCTTGTAGAGGTGTTAAACGCTGTTACAGTTGTAGTGCTGGTATTAAATACGGTACTAGTTGATTTGCTTGTCTCAAATGTTGTATTAGTTGATCGACTTGTTGAGAATGTTGTTGTAGTTGATGTACTAGTATTAAATACAGTATTTGTTGATCTCGTGGTTGAGGTTGACCTTGTAGTACTTCGACTCGTTGACCTTGTGGTAACGGTATTCCAAAAGTCTATTCTATTCCAAAGCCAGCGCATTTATTAAATTTTATGGTTGAGGATAACTTCCAAAGCCCCCTACGTAGTTAACCAATATTTTATTTGGTTCAGCGACAAAGTAATTTAAAACAGCTAGTGCATTTGCGGTTGCGTCAAAATTTATTGATCCGCCTCCCGGCGTATACACGGTTGAAGCTAAAGCTCCCCATGTTAGCGCATCAACTGCAGAAGGGTTTGTTATAGTTATAGTCCCGTTTTTTCCTTGTGTAAGCGAACCTAAACTGCTAAAAGCAATTGAATTAGCGCCATTAACAGCTAATATATTATAATTACTATTATGAGAAGATAAATCTACAGTAAAAGTAGTTATGTTAGTTCCTGAATTTAAAACGCCTGTTGTAGTCAAAAATCCCGCAGCTCCTATGCTCCCGAACCTGGATATATCTATAACATTATAATTTCTTGTCGCACCGCTAATATCAGATCCTAATAGCTTGTCATTTGCTTCAACAACAGAATCTAATTGTATAGTTTTAATTCTAGGCATTTGCTATTGTTTTTTTGATTTTTCCCATGTCCTACCCACAAAATAAGCACCATATACCGTAATAAGTAATGACTGAAAAATAGGTATATATTCTTCAGCCACCCGGAATCCGCCTATATTGCCGTCAAAAAAAGATAAGACGGTAAATATAACTGTTAAATAAATTAAAACTAGGGGTCTAATGTTTTTAGAAAGAAAAGAATCTGATTGCATGTCAAGCTTCCATCGCTCCGTAATTTGACTTTGTGCGTCTTGATCGGCTTTTTCTAAAAGCTCTTGCAATTTTTGTTTTGCCTCTAATCTTTCCTCATCGGTGGTTGTTAAACTATCTATTACACTACCAACGTCTTTTATAAGGCCCCCAGAAATTAAACTGAGTAATTTTTTCATTATAAGTTTACTTTATAAGCATCGCCAATAGAAGGTCGGTTTTGTTTGTGGCTTGCTGCTTGTCTATCGTATCGTTTTCTTAATCTGCCTAATTTTCTTTGTTTCTTCTTATCAGACATAGAATCATCTCCTGCTATGATATTAGCTTTTGTACGAAGCTTAACCATTTTAGAAAAGTTTTTGTCTGCTTTTTTAACATTAGGCTTAGATTGTTTAACTTTTGGCGTTTTAGCCGGTGTTGTTGCAACGGTTGGTTTTGGGGTAGGAATTGATGTGCTTGCAGTCGGCTTAGGCGTTGCAATTGAAATAGACTGTGGTTTTGGAAGGGCAATAGATTTTGTTGCCGGCTTAACTGTTTTAGTTTGTTTTTTAGGAGCAGGAGTTGATGCTTTAGGTTTTACTGGACCTACGCTACTTAAAAAGCTTTGCTTAGCCGCACCCATATCTACTTTTTTAGTCGAAGTAGACGTAGGAGGCTTGGGAGTAGGGGCAGAACTGCCGCTGCCTCTAATTTTTCCAAACCCTTTAGAAACATTTACGACCCCACTAATTATAGCGTTGTCTAGCGGGTGTTTAGAATATTTCCCTGGAGCTGCGACTATATTAGCTTGATCCTTAGCTTTAAATGTAGTGTCGCTGTCTTCGCTGTGCATACCCATTTGCATTTTGTAATTTGGCATAACTTTTATTTTTTGTATGTTGATTTTTTACCTTTAAATTTCATCATTGGCATTGCAATATTTTCTAGCATAGAACCTGCTTGATAACCAAATCTGCCAAACTCATTTGATTTTTTGCCACTTCCCGGCATTGCTAAAAGATTACTTGTGTCATAAGTACTTTTTCCGGAAGTAGCTAATTGTTCTCTTTGCTCTGCAGTGCCTATAAGATCAGTGTTATAAGTTTGTGTTCCCGCAAACCCCTGTATTGATTGCTCTCTTCTTGCTTGCTTTTTGCTTTTTAAATTTTCTAAAGCACTTCTAAAAGCTTTTGTTTTTTCAGACTCCTTGCCGCCTTTTCTTTTATCTCTTCTATCTGATCTAGCTATTTTCTTTTCCATCTTACCGATGTTTCTAGCTACTATTAGATCAGCTCTAGCATCTCTTCTTTGCTCTAAAGGAGTTAACCCTTTTGTCGGCGTTATTTTAGGGTCAATAGTTGTTTCAGTTTTAGTTTTGGTTGTAGGCGGAGTTGCAGGCGTGCCCTCGCTACCGCTTGTTCCGTAAAGAGGGTCAGCTTTTGCTCTTTTAGCATAATCTTCAAAGCTTTCGTCTGCTGTCCGGTAACCTAAATCTAAAGCGTCATCATATGCTTGGCGAAGCGATTTTTTAGGCGTTCCAGCTGTACCCGGTGTTCCGGGGATTTCAAAACTACTAGTAACATCTGTTTGAGTAGCCAGAGCACCGGACGGCATAGCTATTGTTTTGCTTTCTATATCTTGAGGTAATCCCTCTTCATCTTTAGTTTGCAGCATTGGAGACATACGAATAGTATATGCCTGCTTCATAGGAAATGAATGGCCGCTGTCTATACCAGACTTGTCCTTGCCTATTTGCATTCTGAAAACATTATTAGCCACCTCAGACGGCATTCCGCCTTTTATTGCTTTTTGCTTAGCTACTTCTTTTTCTTGTTTAGTTGCCATATCTTTAATCTTTATATTTGCGGGGGAACAACGCATTCATAGCCTCACGGCGTCCCTCACAACCGCATGGTATATTCAATCCTTTTGACATAAAATCTACAGCTTTCTTAATACCAGTAGCTGTGGTAAACTTGTGAATGTCATCACCCAGTCCTCTTGATTTCATAATATTAACAATTCCATTTTCTTCGTGCAGCTTTGCCTCTTTCTGAAGTCCAGCTTTTAGATCTTGCACAAAATGATTTTCTTCGTTTCCAAGCTTTACTTCCTTTCTTAAGTTTAGAAGGAGGCGTAGTTACAGCTGTTTTTAGCTTACTGCCCGGATTATCTTTTCTATACTTCTTAACGCCTTTAGCGGTCATTCCACCTCCGGCTTTAGAACCTGTACCACTACCTTTTTTTACCTTGGCGTAATAGCCTTTAGACTTCTTTTTCGAAGGTGCGTTTTTACTTGGCATAAGTTTTAGTTTTATTGTAAACAGCCTTTTCCCAAGGAAGCCCGTGCCCTCCAAGCTTTATGGACTTTTGAGGTATAATCTGCATAGGGCTGCCTGTTGACGGCTTGTAATATATATTTTTTGTATCGTAGCTGACAGAGCCATTGCGGAATTGTTTTATATGTTCCATTTCGTGCTCAACAGCATCTTTCTTTTGTTTTTTATTAAGATCATCATTTATATGTATGGTTCTATCTATATTGGCAGTACCCCATATATTATCTGGCATATCTTTTTCAAAAACTGGAACAGAGTAAGTGCTGAGTTCCGCATTAATACCTAATAATGAAGGTATATTAGTTTTCATTGTAAATGCCATTATCGTTCTGGATCTTTAATCATATCGTCAATAGCCTTATTATAGACTTTATCTGTATATGTATTGTTTTTGAAAAATACGCTACGCTCGGACGTTGGAAGGTCTTCTTCGCCTAGCATTATTCTATATATTCTACTAACTAAGTGTTTGCATTTAAATGAGGTTTGAAATATAGAATATTTAATTGAAGTACGATTACGATGACGCCAAACCTCAATCCAGCCATCGCGACGAAGGCGCTCCCATCTATCTTTATCCCAAGAATATGTGTACTCACCTTCTATAAAATCATTACGTGTAAAACGCTTTTTGCAATCTAAATATATTAAAAGTTCTAAATCAGCATCTTTTAAGCCGTGAGTTTTACAGGCCCATTTGCGAATGAGCCTATAATACTTCATTAAATTTAGTTCTTTAAGATCGTCTGCGGTAAGTCTCATTCAACCATAACTATATCAGCAAGCTTTAGCACAAGATATAACTTATCTTTCCACTGTATACCGTGTCCGTTGTGCTTGTCGTAATAAACAATATCATCTTTCTTCAGTGCTTCAACCAAGTTACCTGCAGATATAACCTTACCCTTTAAGTACCTATCGTCACTGTTTTGCGATTCCGTAAGCTCAAGTCCGCCTACTGTCTTCGGCGCTTCCTTAATTTTTTCAATAACTACAAAATAATTAATTGCTTTCATCTAGTCGCATGTTATTGATTATACAGTCAGCAGATATAATTGTATTAACAACTGATACCGCATTTTTAAGAGCAGTTTTTGTAACAAACGCTGGATCTATAATGCCAGCCCTAATCATATTAGTTGGCTTGCCTGTTACAACATCGCGCCCCCAGCCTTTACGCTCCATGTTCAAATCATCGCTAAGGCCGGCGTTATCAAGGATTGTTCTATATGGAGATAGGACCGCACCTAATAATATTTCTTCACCCAGGTTTTTAGCTTTTATTTTTTGCGCAGCATTCATAAGCGCTACACCACCTCCGGGCACTATACCTTCTTTCAGTGCAGCTTTTACCGCATACAGAGCATCTTCAACCCTGTCTTTCTTTTCTTTGAGCTCGATTTTCGAATTTCCGCCGACTTTTACGATTCCGACTGCGCCGTTAAGCATCGCTAGTCTTTGCTGCAGCCGTCTCTTAAAGTACGGGTTTGTTTCGTTCTTAATCTTTTCTTCAACCTGTGTAACTCTTTCTTCTAAGTCTACACCTAGATCAGTTGTTTGCAATACGGTTGTTTTATCGTCTGTAATTGCTTTTACAGCTTCACCCAGAACTGTTGGCTCTATAAGATCTAAATCATCACCTAGTTCTTCGTTTATAACAGTTGCACCTGTTAAGAAAGCTAGATCTTCAATAGTATCTTGTTTTGTAGGTCCAAAGCCTGGAAGATCAATAACGTTAACCTTTATGTTACCTTTAACCTTGTTTGCTAAAAGTGCTGCCATAGGTTGCTGTTCAACCGGTGCTACAATCAGAAGAGAGCGCTTTTCTCTAATGACGTGTTCTAAGACACTTTGTATTTTCCTGACATTTGGTATAGGTGAAGATACTATAAGCACGTAAGGGTTATCTAAAACAGATCTCTGCTTATCCTTGTCTGTTATTAAGTGTGGCGATTTAAGACCGCATTCTATTTGAACACCCTCTACAAAATCAACATATGTTTCTTCTGTATCAGACTCTTCCATTAGCACCACACCATCTTTGCCGACCTTTTCAAATGCATCACCTATTATCTTACCAAGGGTTGCATCGTTGTTACAACTAATTGTAGCAACTTGAGTTAGCATTGTGTCTTTTACCGGTACAGCTGCTTTATCGATGTATTTAATAACTTTATCTGTTGCTGCATCTATACCTGCTTTAAGTGAACGTATATCTGTTTCGCCTTTATCTAATTCTTTACTGGCATTGTTAAGTAGCCAGTGAGCGAGCACGGTAGCCGTTGTGGTACCGTCACCCGCTTCCCTGACCGTGTTTTTAGCTGCTTCTTTTATAAGTGTCGCCCCGATGTTTTCAACTGGGTCTCTTAAGACTACGGATTCTGCTACCGTTACACCGTCTTTTGTTATGACCGGTTTCCCTAACGCATCTTCATATATAACGCACTTACCTGAGGCACCTAAAGTAGAGCTCACAGCTTTTGCAAGCTTCTCTACACCTGCCATTATCTTATCCTTGCCATCTCTTCCGAAGGATAAATTTTTTACAATCTCACTTGGGTTATTATATTCCATTTAATTTAATTTTTTTACAGAAATTTATTCAAATGTTTTTACTACTACTGGTCCTTTCGCAAACTCTAACCGCTTTCCATAGTGCTCTATCGAAGCATCGATTGCAGCTTCAGCACCCTCAACGGTTTCTCTACGCGTAACGTCAACCCAATTGTCATCGCCTGGGTTAAGGTATTCGGTTTGGTAATATCCATTTGGTAATTGCACAACCCTCCAGTTTTTCTTTTCTGTTAGGTGTGTTAGGAATTCCACTTCCTCTTTTGTTATCTTAGGGGTTGTCGTTCCCCAAGAATAGGTTTTATAATATAGTGTCATTGGTTTTGGTTTAGAGACGGTAAATTATTCTTTCTTGGTTCCACGTCCGTGACCGCCTCTGTTTTTTTTCACAGACACGAAACGCTTGGTCTTATGGTCGTAGTCTTTTCCACGTATGTTTTTACCAGCTTTAATAGCTGCACGACGCCTTCTCTGATTTTCTGCTCTCATTGCCTTTCTTCTGGCCCCATTAGCAGTAGCCAGATCTCGCTTCTTCTTTGCAGCGGCTGCTCTACGTGATAGTTTCTGTTTTCCCATACCTATTATATCACAACTGTTTACCGTTATTTAATTTGTGAGATATATAGGGGTAATGGGTTATATATACATATTTTTTAACATACCCTTTAAAGTAAAGTTAATTTATTTTCGCCAGCCCCCGTGTCGTTTTACCGTGCGCAACCGGGTTTCTCAGGAACTGCGGGGATCCCGTAGCCGGAACAACTACTGGAACTCGCGCCAGGATTCAGGCTTTTTAGCGGAGCGCAAGCGTAGCGTATAGCATACGCGTATAGCATACACAAACTTAGTACGGTACTTTACCGATAATATATATGAATCTAAAAATTAATAATTATGTTTGTAACAATCAAATCAAAAGACGGATACAGTGTTGACGTCACCCGACTATTCCTTAAACGTATGAAGGACGAGATATCTACGGAAGAATACGTATCACAATTAAACACAATAACATCAACCAATAAAAACATTTAATATGAAAGTACGAATTGACACGAAGAATTGGATGGGGAATTACGGATCAACGATCAAGACATTTAACGGTGAGGGACACCTGAGTAACTACATCCGGTTCATGGGACACCATGAGATCTACTCGAAGATCATCGGGGTTGAGGTCCTGGACTAGGGCCCCTGGCCCCCCCCTCGGGGTGTAT
>WLWG01000597.1_pt1 | contig 36494 bp, 44 predicted proteins | sample 6712871 | NCBI WGS metagenome assembly WLWG01 (sample SAMN12718693, study PRJNA515312) | sponge metagenome | isolation source: marine sponge | host: Mycale hentscheli | place: New Zealand: South Island, Marlborough, Capsize Point | collected 2003-05-01
ATAAACGACTATTGGATATTAAATATTCAGAATTAAATACAAAAATTAATTATATACAAATTTCGGTTATTGTATTATCTACCTTATCAGGATTCTTACAATCTACCAAAGAATACTTTGTAACACCTGAATCCGCCGTATCTGTTACTGGTATATCAATTTCTACATATATTAGCTTAATTCTCTCTGTATCAAAATATTACAAATTTGATGAGAAAAAAGAATCTATTCATAATCTCAGGGAAAAATACGGTGCATTACATAATAAAATTGAATTTAGAATGGATATATTAGGGCCATATACCAACTATAAATTATGGGAACATCAGGATCATAAACTAAAATTAGAGGAATGGAACAATCTTAAAAAAACTATGGAAGAAGAGTATATTGGTTTAGTTGAAACAAAACAATCACTTACAACTGACTTTGAATCAATTATGGATTCTAAGTCTAGAAATAAAAATTATATTAGAGATAAAAAATTGGTATTAGGTAATAGACGACAATTAATGTCTACTCTAAAACAACATAAACAATTAGAAGAAACTATTAAAAGGGAAGATATACCTACTACATTTGACAGTCTTATACAATTACCGGACGACGATTTAAACAACTGGGATGACCCAGTTTAAATTCTCAAATGATATAAATCTGTTAAAAATATATAACTAATAATTATATATTTTTAATATTCATATAGACAATTTTTACACACCAAATAACTTTCTCCATACAGACCAGGATCGCGTTGTCGTTCAAAATCATGTGTGCATTTCTTTATTATTAATTTATCAATTTCTTCAATTTGTTTATTAATAATTATAATTTTTCCTTTATACTCATCCATCTCATTCCTTAAATTTTTTTTCATATCTTCTTCTTCTTTCGACCCCACTACCATTTTAAATAAAGTACAAATATTTCTTTAAACTATTTATTTTTCTGAAATAGAAATATCAATTGTATTTGCTTCTTTAACCTCAGTTAATTCACTTAATCCGTGATCGGTATTTTCACTAGTCACGATATTTTCACCTTCAAATAGCTCTTTTCTCACATCCTCAATGCTAGTTACATCTCCTGTATCTTGGGTAATAGTATTTGCAATTGATACTAAGTCTCCGTTTTCGTTAATAGTTTGAGTTAATTTATTTCCACTTTCAGCAGCCTTCTTTTTATTGTCTTCTATAGCCTTTTCTTTTGATTCCTTAACTCTAGCGTCAAATTCATTCTTAGCTTTGGCTTCATTCTTTTGTTTCTCACTCATTAACTCGTTCAGGGTCTCTTCCATGTACTCTACACGACCTGTCTTATAAGCTTCAGGATGGAATGGAACCCAAATTCCAACTGGTCCTACATATACATCATGGTTAGGATCATTTTGTCGTAGCATCTTGCATCTTAACTCGGCCTCTTGTTGAGTTGGAAAGACACCTCTTACTTTAATTCCGCGAATAGATGTTTGAAAGTTGTGTTTTTCGCCAAATTCCTTATTTAATCTATCTTCATGTTCGTCTAAGAAATTTTTATAATCATCTTCAATTCTAGTTGCAATTAATTTATCTTTTTCATCTTTAGTAAATTCTTGAAAGTCTTTAGTAATGTCATCAAAGTTAATGTTGTGTTTAAACGATAAAAAGTTTAAAAATTGTGAAAACTTTTCCATAGATTTACTAAAATCCCAATTCTTAATGAAATCCTCAAAATAAAACATGTCTTTTTGTTTTAAAATGTCTTCCGGTGAAATAAATGAAAGACAAGCAAATTGTTGTCCAGCTATAGATTTATCTTCATCTAATAAATCAATATATTTAGCATTTTCTGTCCCGTCGGGATTGTGTCTTGGTTCAATTCCTGATGGTGGTGCTTGAATAGGTTTAGAAAAACTCATCTTATAGATTAGTATCTTAATAATATTTAAGTGTTTTTACGAACAACTAATTAATTTATTTTTTTTCTTATTATTTTATATAAAATGAACGGAATGTTAGATTTAGCTGAACTTGTCAAAAGAGCCATCAAATACCTTGTTGAAGGTTTAATGGTTGCTATTGCCGCATACGCCATCCCTAAAAAGGCTCTTAACTTAGATGAAGTTGCCCTTATTGCATTAACCGCTGCTGCAACATTCAGCATCCTTGATACTTATGTACCAAGCCTTGCTGTAGGTGCTCGTTCCGGTGCTGGATTCGGTATTGGAGCCAACCTTGTTAAATTCCCCGGAGGATTTTAAGTGTAAATAATTACAATTTATTAAATAATATATTTATTTTTATATGAATCTATTATTACTATTTTTTATTTTATATATTATTCTAATACTTATATCGTCTAAAAGATATATTTCTATTTTACCAACTATTCCTGTTTACCCTAACAGTGAAAAAGAAGCTTTATTAGTTAAAGAACAAATTAATATTAGAAATAAAAATGATGTTGAATTTTTTAAATTAACTGATCCATCTGTTAGTCACGCATTTTCACATATATTACCTGAAAATATTACTGATATAGATAATATTATTACCCAGACACATGTATCATTTCCTATACTATTTTGCAAATATCTTATTAATAGACCTAGACCATATCAGTTACTTACATCACTTGATATTTTACATTCTAATACTGGCAATACACCTTCTTATCCAGCTGGACATGCATATCAAGCATATTATTTAGCACATTATTTCGGAAAAAAATATCCTGAATTACAATATCAATTAGACTCTATTGCAGAAAGATGTGATTCTGTTAGAGTAAAAGCAGGTATTCATTATCCTAGTGATGGCATTTTTTCAAAACAATTAGTCAATTTTTTATATAAATAATTTAATATGTATTACGCATAGGTAATACATTACTGTAATTATTACCTTTACACATTGTTCTTGCATTTACATATGATTTATTTATCATATGTAATATTTCATCCTCTCCGCGAATTAAACACCCGTCACAACAAAAGTAACATCTATTTACTCCAATTTTGTGATGTATCATAAATATTTTTGGGAGAGATAATTCACAAATAATATTATCACAATGAGTTATTTCTATACTATTTAATAATTCTTTTAATACAGGTCTTAAATTCTCTCTATGAATGTAATTATAACCAGCTATTTCTATATATATCTCCTTTGGTAATAACTGTTTTATTATTTTCCATGACAATTCAATCGCCATTTTATTATGTTTAATATATTAACTATTAACTATTAAATATTAAATATTTCAATTTTTAAATAATCGTAATATTTACTCACTACATCCATGTAGTGTATACATAATAAATAATTATATTTAGTATATATATAATGCTTTGGTTGTTTTTATTTTATTTACCTATGATTTTCTCTCAATCGAATAAAATATTACGGTTTAATACTACCAATAATGTTTTGTTAAAAGGAGAAATTAATGAAGAGTCGTCTAGTAAATTTATTTATGAATTTAATTTACTTCCAGAAAAAAATAATAGTTTAATTTATTTAAACACTCCCGGAGGATCTGTTACTGATGGTATGAAAATCGTATCAGAAATTGAGAAATATAATATAACCTGTATTGCTGAAAGTGCATATAGTATGGGATTTATTATATTTCAAGCATGTAAAAACAGATATATATTACCTCATGGTAAATTAATGCAACATCAAATGGCCTTAGGTATTAGTGATCAAAAATCAAGAATAGAAAGTTATATGGAATTTATTAATCAGATGGAGAGAGAAATTATTATAAAACAATCAGAACGAATTAATATTACAGAATCGGCTTTTAGAGAGAAAATAAACAATGATTGGTGGCTATATGGTAGTAGTGCAGTTCAAGAAAACTGTGCTGATGAAATTGTAAATATAGAATGTAGTGATACTTTAACAAAAAAAACCGAAACAGTAGAATATGGCTTATATAAATACACATATTCCAAATGTCCATTAGTGTCAAATTATATTAAACGAGAGAAATTAGAAGGCGGATTAAATGATTTCTTTTTGCAATTTTTATAATTAAGATATATTATTTACTTAAAGCTACTTAATAAATAATATATAGAATGACTGCATATACACTAGAATATGTATGGATTGATGGTAATGATCAATTAAGAAGCAAGACACGTGTAATGTATGATGGTAAAAAACCTAATAATATTGAATCTATTCCAAATTGGAATTATGATGGTAGTTCTACTAATCAAGCACATGGTAAAGATTCTGATGTAATTTTAAAACCCGTAGCTATTTTTAGTGACCCGTTTAGAAGGGGGGACTATAACAAATTAGTATTATGTGATACATATGATAGTGAAAATAACCCACATACTAGTAATTCTAGATATAATGCAAATAACATTTTTAATGCAAAATTAGATGAGAAACCATGGTTTGGTCTAGAACAAGAGTACTTCATAAAAAAAGGATTAATACCTCTAGGTTACGACAGCATAAATAAACAAGGGCAGTATTATTGTGGTGTTGGAACAGATAATGCATTTGCACGTGAAATAGTTGAAAAACATCTAAGCTATTGTTTATATAGTGGAGTAAAAATATCAGGTATTAATGCAGAAGTTGCACCTGGACAATGGGAATTTCAAGTAGGACCATGTGAAGGAATACAAGCAGGTGATCATTTATGGATGGCTAGATATATTTTATATCGTGTATCAGAAGAATTTGATGTAATTATTGATTTGTCTCCAAAACCTTTAAAGGGTGAATGGAATGGTTCAGGATGTCATACAAATTATAGTACAGAACATATGCGTGAGGGATGTAAGTCCATGCGAAAAACCGGTTTAGATTTTATAAATGAGGCTATTGTAAAATTATCTAGTAATCATAAAGAACATATGGATGTATATGGTACTGGAAATCAAGAACGCATGACTGGAAATTATGAAACAGCTGATTATAATGTATTTACCGATGGTGTATCTAATAGGGGTGCATCTATTAGACGAGGTATTGATACAGTAAAAAATAAATGTGGATATTTTGAAGATAGGCGTCCCAGTTCAAATTGTGATCCTTATAAAGTAACAAGTATTATTTTTAAAACAACATGTTTAGATAATATACCAATAGAAACAGATTATGAAGAAATAGATTTTAAAACATTAACAGATCTTGTTACTTGTGCTAATTAATTTATATTATTTGCGAGTTGTGATATTTCTAAGTTTCTTTTTCTACGCATAGCTTTTCTATAATCATATCTTATAGACCATTCACCATAACCAGCACAATCTTCAGAACAAAATATACAGTTACGACCTAATATTACTGTTTCAATTATATCTAGACTTTGAATATTTATAGAACATTCACACATATCATTATCACAATATAATTCCGTAGCTTCTAGTAATTCATGAAATACCTCGTGCATATCCCATTTGTGGTGAGCAAACATTAGACTATTCATAAGAAGTTTCATATTATCTCTATGTTGGGGATCATATGAAAATATTTCATTAACAAGTTCCTGTGGTAAGATTTTACCAAGAGGGTGTAAGGACATTCTGATTAAATATCAAGGATTAAAGATTAATGATATATAATTTATATAAAAAAATAAATCAATTTTTTTAAATAGTAGCAATAAATTCCCAATTTAATTCTCCGCAAATTTTTTTCCATATTTCGTCTTGTTCGATCCGTTTTTCTCTATCTTTTAGCATCGGAAAATATGGTAAAAATTGATTTTGGTCTAGTAATTCACATAATTTATAAACCGTATAATAGTAATTCAAAAAATTAACCCGATCGTCTGGACAAAATTTTGCATAAGGACCTTGAATTTCCATAAACAGATTACATAATGAATCTTCTAATTCGGGGGTCATTACAGGCGGTTTAATGCCTAATTTATCCTTTATAAATGGAATATGTTCATAATATTTATTATAACCTAATTTTTTTAGAATTTCCTTCGCCTTTTTATTATTTAAAGCTTTTATATCTATTCGTTCCTTTTTAATTTGACTTTTAATATTTTCTAATACTTCATCTGGAATTTGTGTAGTTTCTTTCGCTTGAAATTGTGCTAATATTTCTCTAAAATGGTTTATTCGTTTGTATGCATAAAAACATGCTTCTTTTGGAGGCTCTTTATAAGATGGTTTTTCATTTTCAACAAGATATTGGACATGTTTATAACAATTATTGCACACCATAATTCCTTCATGATCTATGGGAATTAATTCACCTTTTTTACAATATTGACATAGATCTGTTTCAAAAATAAACGAATTTATATCAATAAAAGATTCATCCAAATTAGATAAATATTTTTGAATAGTATCTTTATTTTTAGAATTATCATTTATTTCAGTTGGATTATCAATTTTAAAAAATGAATTTAATAATTTTGTTTTATTATTATCAAGTGAAACCTCCTTCTTATTTTCAAAATAGTCAAATATATGTCTATTATTTGTTAAGTAATAATTTTTCCTTTGCTTTTTTACGCATTTTATTTGCTCATTTATATCCCGAATAGAATCCTTTATTTCTAGTATTTGTTCAATGGAAAATTTTTCCTTTTCCGTTTCTAATAATTTAGTAAAATGTTTCCGCTTTGCTCTTAACTCTGGTAATAATTCAGTTTTATCACTTTCAAACCCTTTTTCCATTTCTTTATGTTTACTATCTAATGTAGTTATGGTTTTTTCATCCAAAACAATTTTTTTGTTTGTTTTATGTTTAAATGACGGCATATTAATACTTTATATAAAAAATTATGATATTCTATTTAATATATAATTTATATTAAATTTATATCAAGTTATAATTTAGTTTATGTTTTCTCTCTAGTATTCAATGAATATTCATATAGATTCTTTTGATACAAGTTTATTACAACCAAATGTTTTAGATATGATGAATTATTTACATAAATATTTAGATGAACAATGGTGCATAAATAAGAAAAATCATTCTTATATTTTAAAAAAACAAAATAATAAATTAGTATTATGTGATGGATTATATATAAAAAATAAATTTAAAATTACTGATGAAAACCCATCAGAAAAATATATATTATGTTTTTTAGATAATGTATTAAATAATGGATGGACAATAAAAAAACAAGAAAATAATTATATTTTTATTAAAAATCATGAAGGTAAAAAGGAAATTTTTTCAAATAATTATATAAATACATTTATCAAAGAAAATTTTAATTTTAATTTAATTAAATAATTAAATGTAGGTATATTCGTTTTTGTGTAAAAAAAAAATATTTAGCAATAATATAAACCATGGGAGGTGGATTAATGCAACTCGTAGCTTACGGTGCCCAAGATGTATATCTTACAGGCAACCCTCAAATTACTTTCTGGAAAGTCTCTTACAGACGCCACACAAACTTTGCTATGGAATCCATAGAACAAACTTTTAACGGACAAGCCGATTTCGGCCGCCGTGTAACATGCACAATCAGCAGAAATGGTGATCTTGCTTACAGAACTTACCTTCAAGTAACTCTTCCTGAAATCAACCAACACATGAAGAACACCAGCGGTGGTGCTCAACAAGGTGTCTATGCCCGTTGGTTAGATTTCCCTGGAGAGCAACTCATCTCTCAAGTAGAGGTCGAGATTGGTGGTCAAAGAATTGACCGTCAATACGGTGACTGGATGCACATCTGGAACCAACTTACTCTTTCATCCGAACAACAACGCGGATACTACAAGATGGTTGGAAACACCACACAACTCACCTTCATCACTGATCCTTCTTTCAACGATGTTGATGGACCTTGTGAATCCAACGCCCCTCGTCAAGTATGTGCTCCTCGCAATGCTCTTCCCGAGACCACTCTTTATGTACCTTTCCAATTCTGGTACTGCCGCAACCCCGGACTTGCTCTTCCCCTTATTGCTCTTCAATACCACGAAGTTAAGATCAATCTTGACATCCGCCCCATTGATGAGTGCTTATGGGCTGTAGGAACTCTTGGAGACTGCACTGGATCTGGTAAGGTCACAACCGCCTACAACCAATCCCTTGTTGCTGCTTCCCTCTATGTCGACTATGTCTTCCTTGACACCGACGAGAGACGCAGAATGGCACAAAACCCCCACGAGTACCTCATTGAACAACTTCAATTCACTGGTGATGAATCTGTCGGTTCTTCTTCCAACAAGATCAAGCTCAACTTTAACCACCCCGTTAAAGAGCTTGTCTGGGTTGTTCAACCTGATGAGAATGTTGACTACTGTGCTTCTCTTGAATGCAAGCAAACTCTTTTCAAGGTTCTTGGTGCCCAACCTTTCAACTATACCGATGCTATTGATGCCCTTCCTAATGCCATCCACTCTTTCGGTGGTAAAGATGCCGTAGCCAGCACTACTGTATCTTTCATTGACCAAGAAGGTCTTTTCCACGATGCCGGTGCCGTTGATGTAGAGGGTACTGGATGGTACCATGGCGCCGTCAGCTCGCAATACACTCAACCTAATCTTGGATCCGCCACTGCAATGGAGAACTCTGGTGTATCTGATGCCGGAACATTCGTCCTTGCCGAAACATCTCTTGACATGCACTGCTGGGGTGAGAACCCTGTCGTAACTGCCAAGTTACAACTTAACGGACAAGACCGCTTCTCTGAGCGTGAGGGAACATACTTCGACCTTGTTCAACCTTACCAACACCACACCAGAAACCCCGATACTGGTATTAATGTTTACTCTTTCGCCCTTCGCCCTGAGGAACACCAACCTTCTGGATCTTGCAATTTCTCCAGAATTGACAACGCCACTCTTCAACTTGTTCTTTCCAACGCCACCGTTGAGGGAACCAAGACTGCTAAGGTCCGTGTCTACGCCACCAACTACAATGTCCTCCGTGTCATGTCTGGTATGGGTGGTCTTGCTTACTCCAATTAAGCATTTTATACATTTCATATTTTTATCAATTTCTGTTAAGATTTTGAATTAAAATAATAATTACTTAATAATAATTATTATTTACTTTAAATACCACATCTTTAATGGGTATAATACTAATAATATATATATCATAAATCCAGACCTATTCTGATTATTTTTATATTTATAACCAAAAATTTCAAAATCCCATGATAATTTATCAAAAACACATTTCTTTTTTGTATTCCATATAACTATTATACACAATACGACCCCTAAATAATATGATAATAAATATTTATTAGTTGATAATAATAGTACTAGATATATAACGACAACAAAAATATAATGATTATACATTAATATATCACTATTCCAGCTTACAAAACATGAATAAAATGTAGATAATTGACTTAATAATACACTTATTATTATTATCATATCAGTAGTAGAGAATGTATTATATTTTGACAATAACAGCCATAACAATACTGTAAAAAATATACTTAATATAACGCATATACTAATTTTATTTTTATTAATCCATTGTTGTTTTGGAGATGATTTATTTAATATTTTAATCATTATATATATATTATAAATTTTTTATTTTAACATTTAATACTTAATTTATAATATTATCATTATATTATATATACTATGAAAGGTAGATATTTAGATTATGGGCATATGTATGAAGGTAAAATGGTGAGAAAAGAATTAGATAATATTACAAAAAACTCTATTAAATTACATGATCTTCTTCATGATGCGGATGATTTACCAGAATGGGTAAATAAAAAGGTTTTTTTAGCCAATAATTATTTAAAAACTGCAACAGATTATATTGATAGTAAAATTACACACAGAAATCATACTATAAAATCTAAGAAAAAATCTAAAAGAAGATCTAAAAAAAATAAAAGTAAAAAATAAATCCAAATATAATCCAAATAAAAAAATTAATATCCCAGAATTGTGGTTTCCACATTAATATATCTTGTAGTGGATATATTATCATTTTATATGCACCATATGGAGAAAAATAATCATTCCTCCACCATATATTTCCTATTTGTGGTGAAAATTGTATATAACATAAATATAAAATTGTTACTAGTAATTCTATTACTATTAACATTTTCTCAAGTATATATATAATGGAATCAAAAAATTTATTTTTCGGTTTAGGATCAGTATTAATAATAATAATAATTCTTTCTATATTAGGAGTTTTAGAGCCCAAAAATATAAATCCAGTTAAAGAAAAAGAAGTCATTGTAGAGAGAAGGGGTGGATATTACTACCCTCCTGTATTTTATAACGGAGGACATAGAAAAAATATAGTTTATATTCCTGATATGTACAACAGACCTGATTTTTATAAACATGGCTCATATGCAAGACGCAATGCTAGAAGAAATTGGAGAAGAGATGGGAGAAGATATTATAATTAAACAATATAAATATAATCTCTATTATATATTTATATTATGCAGATTTTCGTTAAAACACTTACTGGTAAAACAATCACATTAGAAGTTGAATCTTCCGACACTATTGACAATATTAAACAAAAAATTCAAGATAAGGAGGGTATTCCACCCGACCAGCAGAGATTGATTTTTGCTGGTAAGCAATTAGAAGATGGGCGTACATTAAGTGACTACAACATACAAAAAGAAAGTACGCTCCATCTCGTACTCCGATTAAGAGGTGGTGAAATGTAATCTCCTTGTATATTTGTTTTGGCTCTAATTAGGAAATAATGAAGTTAATGTATCACAATTACCACCATCAAATTTTGCAACATATTTAACAGAGTTAGGCATTGTATGTTTATCACTATCATAATAAAATTCCCAAGACAGAAATCCAGAAATAGCACCATTTTTAACACAATCATATATATCACCTTCGAATTGTGCATATGTCCCGCGATTAATAGATAAATCTTGTGGAAATATATTAGTAGGTATATTTCCATAACCACCTAAACGATTAGCCAATATATGACCAGCATCACAATTTTGTTCTCCGTCATCTTCTAATAATCTAGAATATTGTTGTGTGCAACTGGTTGTTTCAGAACCATTATCTAATGAATCAGGTGTAATAGTTCCAGAGGCTGAAACAACAACTTCATAATTATTATGTAAGTTATAAATATAATTTATATTAGCAGTACCATTACCCATAATTACCTTATTATTACCTTCTATTGGACAGGGTACTGTAGTACATACACAACTAGAATGTGTTAAATTTAACTGTAAAAATAATAAAAAAAAAGAAGCCCACATTATATTATTGATTATATAAATTCATAATATAATATATTTCTAACTTAAAATAAAGCATTTACAAAATTGGTAGTAGCATCGTTATTATTTTGTGTTGTAACTGAAAATCCAGGAAACGCATTAACTTCTATTATTTTTCCTTCTTGAAAGTAAGGAATAGACAAATCAGATGTCATATAATCTATTCCAGAAAAATTTAATCCTAATACTTTATTTATCTGATAAAACAAATTCATATTAATAGGATGAATTTCATAATCATGTCTATATTTATTTTTTGCTCCATTCGAAATATTAATAACATTTGTTACAGTAATCATCTTATTCTTTTCTGGTATATCGTTTAATGAATATCCTTGTTGCTGTATCAAATCCTCATTTATGTTTAATATTGGTTTAGAATTAGTTTTCTTAGGATAATCCTTAATTAATGTTTTTATATTACTTATACCATCTCCTATTATAATAGGTTTAATATCTTCACTAGCATAAATAAAATTATCATTTAATATCATTATCCTATACTTATTTCCTTCACATTGTTCTTCAATTATAATTGAATTTTTACCTTTATTTTTTAAGTAATCTATTTTTTCTATTATTGTATCATTTGATATTATATTAGTAAATACATCCTCGCCTTTTTGACCCCAACTATATTTTATTACCAAAGGAAATGACAATTTATTATTTATTATTCTTAAGTTTTCATTCTTACCTATATCATTATTCCATGTTACATAATTACACACAGGTAATCCATATTCAGAAAGTATTTTATTTGTCTTTGCTTTATCTGCAACTAATCTAGCTGCTTCTTTGCTATTAAAATTATTATGATAATTAACCTTCTTATTATTTTTTATTAATACCTCATTATCTGTATCTAGGATAATATTATGTTTGTTATAAACATTTTGTTTCATATTATCACTTTGCACAATCATACCCTCAATCGTTGATGTCTTATATAAAAAAATATATATTGCTGCTAATATTATAAGTATTATTATTAATTTTATTAATTCTATTTGCATAATATAATATATATATACTTAAAATTTACATGAATCGTGTAAAATTTCTTGTTTTAAAACGGCAATTCTAGTTAAGCTTTTAACTCTAGATAATGTAGATGTAAATTTCGATAATTCATTTTGTAAATACTCCATCTCTTTTATTAATTTAATAGTATCTTCGCTAATTTGTTGATGTTGTGATTTTCTTATTTTCGCTATAATTTGATTAGGTGACATATCTAATGGTATATGTTGTTTTCTTTTACATACTGGATTATTTATTTTCCATTTATTTATAGGTTTTATTGAGGATCCATTAATAACCAAAGTATTCATATGTCTAATTAATATAATACATTAATTATTTATTATATCAATTATTTTATTATTTTTAGTATATATATATGCCGAATGAAATTGAAGAATATATTAAAAAAATTACTAAATATGAAGTACCATGGTGTAATTTAATGGGATTTCGAAACCCGTATATAGATCCATTCTCAACATATATTTCAAAGCAAATCCCCGACTTTGATTATCAAGCATTTGAAACATATACAAAGCATAATTTTGTATATGACAAATTATGGGTTGCTAAATCACAGGGGTTATTATGTGGTAAATTATCTAATTTAAGACAGAATGATAATATTTCATTACCTATATTTATTAAACCCAGATGGGGACATGAAACCGCGACCAGTAAAAACTGTTTTAAAATTAAATCATGGAGTGAAGTAAATAATTATAAACATATACCTGATATGATGTGGTCAGAATTTATTGATGCTAGAGAACAAATGACAGATTATATATTATTAGATGGAAAAATAGTATACCAAATAACATATGTTTATTCTGATTCCCAAAATGAATTTATTGATGATTGGAAGTATGTTAGTCCAGATAATAAACCTATTCCAAAAATTACAGACTGGGTCAATAGAAATTTATCTGATTTTACTGGAGCAGTGAATGTTCAATATCGTGATGATAAAATTATAGAAGTTGGATTGCGATTAGCACGAGGAGGTGCTTACATATTAAGCACAAAAAATAAAACATTAATAGATAATATTAATAATGTTGTAGAAAATAGTACATGGAATTATGGACTAGACAACGAAATGAAATTTGACCCATTCTATTCATTTAAATGCTATACCACTTTACCATTATTTTATATCTTCCCACAGTATTATCTAGATCATCTTATGAATAAACATAAATGTATGCCTTTTTATGAGTATTACTTTGAACCCGCCGGTAAAACTGGTATGGTTGCTATTCAATTTATGCATAAAGATTTTAATAGCGGTATGAATGCAAAAAAACATATAGAGACTGTATTAAATTACACTCAATTTCTATTTATATTTTTACTTATAATTTCTCTCATTATTTTCTCATATAAAAAATGGTTAGGTGTAATACTTCTTATAATTACTGGAATTATTTTTAATACACGATTTATTAACCCACTAGGCGTTCAATATCAACAATGGAAAGCAGTTAAACAACAATTATTTACTTAATTTTTTAATTGTTTCAAATCAATATTAGGGGTCCATAATTTATATATTATATTATTAACATTTCCATGACTTCTATGTTTATCAATATATTTTAAGGAATTCATTTTTGAAATATATTTATTCATTAACTTTATGTTTTTTCTATATTGGTCATATAAACTATATACAGTTAGTTGTAATACATTATATTTTGTTCTAGATGAAATAGTATCTTTCATAACAATTTCTAGTTTTATTATATCATTTTTTAATTTGTATGTATTACTAGAGAGAATATTTAAGTGCCATTCTCTTAATTTATAAAGATATTTCAAGCAAGTAGATATACCCGATATTTTACTATAAATAGAACTATTTAATACATGAAAGGAATGGTTGCTTTGCCTTTCTAATTCGGGAAGTAACATTATATGATTTTCTGTTACTCCATTATATGTGGTCGTAAATAAATATTTTTTATCTACCATATCTGTAATACTTTTGTACAGTTCATTATTTTCAGCAGTTAATTCTTTAAATTTAAAATCTAATATATTATTAATATTGTCTATTAATGTATAATCTATACCAGTTGGCTGTTCCATATATGTTATAATTATATCACTAACATATACATTATCGTCATAAGTGTAATTTATTAATCTATTATAATATATATCCTTATATATATATTTTATTTTGGTAGAAATATCTCTATCACTATCATCAAATATCTCCCTTAAATGTTTATAGCTGTTCGTGTACTGATGTAGTTTAATTATCACTTTAACTTCCGGGTATTCGTCTATCATATTGGTATGTATATAAGTTAATGTATATAAGTTAATGTATATTTTATTAAATATAGTAAAATAATAATTGTATATCAATTTTAAATAAAAAAATAAAAATTTATATATTTTTATAATTAACTATTTTTATTTATACTTGAATTTAAATTGGAGTATTAAATAATCTATTCATATTTTCTACTTCTGGTTTATGTTCTGCTGTAGTGAATATCTTGCTAATTAAGACATCGTCTCTAAAACGAATACTGTATTTTTTATTTAGTTGGTTTCTACCAATTCGTCCCAAAGCTTGAATAGTTTTTTCTTGTGTCATAGTATTTAAATCCTTACTAATATAGCCATGACAGAATTGATAATTAGTTCCATAAATATAATCAGATGATGCAATAATTAAATATAATTTTTGATTTACAGCCAATTGTTTCATAATCTCTGTATAGTCTGGATCATGATTGTTAGTAAATACACCAATCCCCATCAACAATAACATTTTCCATGTACTATTTACATTCATTAACATAATATTTTCTACATCTTGAGGCTGTATATCACATGAAAACTCACGATCAACTACATCTTTTTGTATCCATTTTCTAAGATGATTTAATTTATTTGGAATAAACAGTTCATTTAAACAAATTGTCTTTACCATTTTACATAAATCATCAATTTCCTTCTTTAATTTTCTCTCTTCTGGTTTCATAATATTTTTAGACATTTTATGTTCTTTCTCAACTTCATCTCCCATACTATCTTCTAATTTTTTTTGCTTTTCTGTGATGATTTTTAATAATTTATCATTGTATTCAATTGCTCCTGTCATATCTGTAATAACCTGTTCGGGAATCTTTGATGTTTGTAGTAAGAATTTAGCTATTTTTTCTACATCATTAGATAAGAATATAGTAGGCCCATCAGTTAATGTATATGCATCTTTTGTAGAAATATAAATATTCGATTCATATTCAATTTTACGAGAACTATTAAAGTGGTTATATATTTCGTCCCATGACTCAGTTCTAATATTTTCAAGAATATTCAGATAATGTATTTTAATATTATTCATGGTTAAATTACTAATATCTTCATATTGATTTTGAATTGAGTATCTAGTATTCTCTATTTTATTATTCGCGTTCATATAATAAATGAATTTGACTATTTCATTCAAGTCAAAATATCTAAGTAATGTACTGTATTCTTTACAATGCGTAACACATTTCTGTAGATCATCAAAATTATCATATTTTAAATGGGGCATCTCAATTTGATTTTTTGAATTTGTTAATGGAATAGATTTGTTACAATCATGACTAATAATACTATGTACTATAGAATCTTCAAATCTAGATTGATAATCTAGAATAGTATCTTGCAGTTCATGTTGGTGGGGGAGTGTTGCTGATGATAGAATGATATTTGGAATAATATTTTTCTTCCAAATTTCTGAAATGTAATCGTGAAATTCATGATTTTCATAGTCCATGGAGATAGTTGGCTCATCCCAATACATAATTAATTTACTGGGATCGCTGTTAAATGCACACATATAATGCATAGCAGTTATATATGACTTAATATCACATATCATAATTTCTACATTAGACCCATTTGTATTATCTACCTTTTTCTTTCCATCTCTATATTTAATATCTTTACCTGTTTTATCACTTTTAACATAATCTTTTACTGCGAAATAGTGAAGTCTAATATCACTAACATCGTGACATCCAAATGCAAATGCTACTTTTGTCCCCATAGATACAGCTGATCTAGCCAATGCTAAACCAACATGTCTAGCAGCACATACAAATATAATCTTATTATTTTTTGCTAATCCAAGAGGACTTAATGTTTTACCTGTACCAGTAGGCGCAATATATAATAACAGCTTGGGTTTTGGATTTCTGCAAATTGTAAACAATTCTTTTTGATGTTCATATAATTTATAATCCTTATATGAGAGTAGATCATCATTATGTTCAATTAAGTCACTACTTTGTTTAAACATATTCTCAATATTCAACTCTACATAATAATCTGCTAATACAGATTCTACAAATTGTCTTACTTTTGGATTCACATTTGTAATCTTCATGTCATTTAAATGATGCAATGTATAATAGTATTTATTCATTTTATCAGAGTTGTCTTTATAGAATCCTTTTAAAATGCACTCGCAAATATGTAACATATAAAATTCAAAGATCCGTCTTCCTCTTTCATCAATTGTTTTTGACAAATTATCTAATTTTAACTTTTCAACTGATGTTACTCTTTGAAACTTTATTTTTACAGTAGAATCAAATGTAAAATCATATTTTTTTACTAATCTATCAATAAACGGCTTGAAATATGTATTATATAAATGAGTCATTACATTTTCATTTGGAGGTAATCTTAAGAAATTTATCATTGATTCATTTTTATTGTAAATAATATTTACATTATCGTAACCATTTATAATTAATTTTAATATTTCTTTTTCCCCTGAATCTATAGGTATTTCTGTAGATTCCCACTCAGTTTTAGTAAGCTTTGATTGATTCAAGTCCATTGTATCTAATAATAATATTATTTATTTATTTTTAACTATTTATATTCAATTTTTTTATTATTAACGTAAAAATTGAATAGAAAATTAATTGAATATTAAATTTAAATATAATTCTTTAATATAATATATAATATGAGCAGTCCTATTATTTTAAGTATCGATGGTAATATTGGATCAGGTAAGTCAACATTATATGACGATTTACAGAAATATTATAAAGACAACGACTCTATATGTTTTGTACCTGAACCTGTAGAGGATTGGAAATCAATTGTAGATAGTGATAATGTGCCTATTTTAACCAACTTATACAAAAACACTAATAAATATGCATTTAGATTTCAAATGATGGCTTACATATCTAGATTGAATCTACTTAGAAAAACCATTAAGAGAAAGAATATCAAGACTATTATTACAGAACGATGTGTTCATACAGATAAGCATGTATTCGCTCAAATGCTTTATGATGATGGGTTGATTGAACACGACGAATTTCAAATATATTTAAAATGGTTTGAAGAATTTTTAGATGATATTAAATTAACTGGTATTATTTATGTTAAGGCTGATCCAGATATTTGCAATACTCGCGTTCAAATTAGAAATCGTGAGGGAGAAGATATTCCTTTAGAATATCTAGCTAAATGTCATAATTATCATGAAAACTGGTTAAATGGGTATGATAATAAATTGATTATTGAATCTAACATAGATACTAGTATTAGTGAAAATTCACATATTCGAACTAAATGGATAGGTGAAATTGATGATTGGATATTTAAACAAATTAATAATGAAGATTCTACTAGAGAAAGGATAATTTATTTAGATGATGAATCAATGACAACAACGAGTAATATACCCACATTATATTTTGATGGTGCCTGTAGAGGAAATCCATCCGATATATTAGGATTAGGAGCCATTTTGAAAGACTCAAAAGACAATATCATAGAAAGTCAGTTCGACACAGATAATAATGGTGGGTCAAACAATGAAGCAGAATATCTATCTTTAATCTTAGGATTACAAATGGCTATTAACAATGAAATTAAGATTCTTAATGTTAAAGGAGATTCACAATTGATAATTAATCAAGTTACAGGAAAATATCAAGTAAAGGCTGAAAATTTAATTCCACTCTATAATAAAGTAATGGATTTATGTAAATCTTTTTACACAATTGAATTTAAGCATATTAAAAGAGAATTAAATAAAGAAGCTGATAAATTAGCTAATATAGCATTAGATACATTAACATAAATTAGTCAATATCATCGACATTAGTAATATATAATTTTTTCAAATTAGATAAACTTTTATATTTTAAAATATCTAATTGTTTTTTATTTGTGGGAAAACATTCATCTGAATAAATATCCTGTAAGCACAACCATTCAAACATTCCACCTGTATATATATAAATATGAATGAATCCTAATTTAACTAATTGTTCATATTTATCATAAACTGTCATGTCATTTGAGTTTTTTCCATAAATAACTATATGTTTATTCTTATCTGAATTTAAACATTTATTAATAATCATTTCTTCATCAGATATATTTATAGTAGTAGGAATCAAACAATCTTGAAAATTACTCGATAATGTATTTATTAATATATAATTATTAGGATTACTAATAATTTGTTGCATATCTTCAAAGTTTAATCTTTGTATTGAACATTGATTTCCCATTTTATTAAATATCTAATTTAAAATACTATTAAATATTTAAATCTTTACTTTATTAATCAAATTTAACTATAATTTCTACCTTTTCTTTTTTTATACTTTTGGTTGCCGATACAGATAATTCTTCGCGCTTCTTTCTAGTTTTATTCTTATTATCAACTGATTTATTTTTAGATGTACTATTTCTATTATTCATATCTTTTTCAATATTACTGTAATTATGTTCGATATAATCAATTACATTATTTTCTAATACCCATTTAAAAAAATTTAATTGTCCGATAGTAGTTTGTATGTGAGAATTTTCATTATATGGAACAGTTATACGCTCCCATCTACAAAAAGGATCAAATCTTTTCTTTGAATATGCTTTTAACTTTAATTTATAATCATTATAAACCTTGAATCGATTATTTGTTCCTTCTAATTGATATACTGTATAATACTTCTTTGCATAATTAGTAGCAAACCAGTCTATTATTCTAAGTGAAATTCTTGAATCCCCATTTATAATTTTTAACATTTTATCCATGTTATTATTTTCTTTATAAAATGTTAGTAAGTTATTTAATAATAAGTCATTTTGTGTATTATATGTTTGAGACATAATTATATTAATAATAATTCTAATATTTAAATACTTTAATAATTAATTTATTTTTTATCAAGGTTTGAATTTTGCGGTGTTAAAAAGGTTTCTTGAACTTGTAAATCTTCTAAATAGTTCGATGATAAAAATGGATTTAAATTGCACTGTACAACCATTTCTCGGTCGTGCATTTTTTCAAATTGTTTTTCTCTCTTTGTTTCCGATTGAATAAATTCATTTCCTTCTTGTAATATAGTTTCCATTACATCACTCCCAATAACTTTATGTTTATCTTCTAATTTTGTTTTTTCATAAAATTGTTCGGATACGGATGGTGACCATTTTAAAAAAATATATTGGCTCATATAATATTTCTATTATTATTAATATTGTTTTCTAACTATTCTGATTTCCTTTCCTTTTTTAAATCTTTCACTATCCATATCTCCACGTTTAATATTACAATCTAAACAGCTAATAACTACATTATCGTGATTATGTCCTTCATTATTATTTATTCTGTCCAATGTCCATTGTTTTTTTTCAAAAATATTTTTATATAGTAAGCTGCATTTATCTTTACAATAAAAACACTTTAACTTACTCACAACTAAGAGTTCTATAGTTTGATCGAGAGAAATTAGTTTATTTAAATCTATTAATTTTTTCTGCATATCTTGATTTCTGTAACCTCTAATTTTCTTTTCAATTTCTCTCTTCAGTATTATTTCATGTTCTTGACTATTATCTAAATACATATTATTTACTATTTCTATTTGCTTAGTATATGTATAAAACGATTCGTCAAAATTCCAGCTTTGTGTATCTTTTCTTTCAGGTCGTTCAACCTTGTTAATCTTATCTATATTTCTTTTTCCAGTTATGTTTATTGACTTCATCAAATCTAAAAGATATTGATATTTATTTATATTATTTTAAAATAATATAAACTTTACTTTATACTATATATAAATGGCAAACAATGAATGTATTGAATTAAAAAATATTAAATATAAATCTATGCTTTTATCTGGTAATGCAGATGAGGTTAAAGAAACTGTTGAAAATCTATCAAACTTAGATAATTTTCTAGAGGATGAAAAAAAAACATTTTCATCTGAACCATGGACCAAATTAGATAAGACTACCAAGCTACAAAAGATGAAATTATTTGTAACTACATTTTGCAAAGATAATGCCGATATGAATGAAAAAACTTTATATAATTTTTTAGCTACTAACTTAGACAGAAAAAAATTATTAAAGGCAAAAGAGGTAATTTATGATAAAGAAATTGGATTAATTACATCTATTCCTGGTCTATTTTATGTCAATACAGCAAAAAAATTTACTCTCAAACGCTCTGATAAAAGACCATCTACTTTAAAATCACTTGCACCTAAGAGAAACAAGTCAAAAATAACAGATAAAATTGATTTAAATAATCCTTGATATATTATATCAACCAAATAAACAATGTTATTCAGTGAATTGCCAATATTAGTAAATATTATCAATTTGTTTAATTATAGCAAACTTATAAAACAATGCGATATAGATGAATTGGAACTCACTATTGCAGATCTTATTGATCATTTTATTGAAACCCAACCATTATCTGTAAGTAATTATCACTTTCACACTAATATAAATGATTATCTATATAATATTATTCATAATTCAATTAGTAATATGTACAATGATAATCAAAAAGAATCATTGCACGAAGAATTAAATGATATTATAGAAGAATCATCAAAAAAATATTTTTCCAAATATATGCCTCTTCGTTCATGTCCTGATACATATGTTAGAAAAATTCCCAACATTTCAAAAATGAAGGAAAAAATTAATATTATTGAAAATATTCCTCAACCTGAACAGAGAACACCAGAATGGTATTTATTTAGACACAATCTTATTACAGCTAGTTCAGCTTGGAAAGTATTTAAAAGTCAATCTAGCATTAACCAACTAATTGTTGAAAAATGTAAATCAATTAATGTAGATAAGTATAATAGTGTAAATACATCGACCCCTATGCATCATGGTAATAAATATGAAGATGTATCTATTTTATTTTACGAAAATTTATATAAAACAAAAATTAAAGATTATGGATGTATTAAACATAGTAAATATTCCTTTTTGGGAGCATCACCTGATGGAATAAATGTAGATGATACATCTGATAGATATGGTCGAATGTTAGAAATTAAGAATCCTACTACACGAGAACTTACTGGAATACCTAAAGAAGATTATTGGATTCAAATGCAACTACAGATGGAAACATGTAACTTAAATGAATGTGATTTTCTAGAAACTGTATTCAAAGAATATGATGATGAAGATAGTTTTAATTCAGACGGAACCTTTACTTACAATAATGATAATAAACTAAAGGGTATTATTGTATATTTTATGAAAGATGGAAAACCATTTTATGAATATATGCCCTTATATATGTCACAGTCAGATAGTAATACATGGATAGATACAATTATGGATAAAAATAAGGATTTAACATGGATTAAAAACATTTATTGGTGGTTGGATGAATATAGTTGTATATTAGTACTTCGTAACAAAAATTGGTTTAAACATGCAATAGCTCCAATTGAACATGTATGGTCTATTATAGAAAAGGAGAGAATATCTGGATTTGATCATAGAATTCCTAAAAGAAATAAAAACTCTCAAGTAAATTCTACATTAGAAGCGAATGATAAAAATTCATGTATGATTAATGTAGATAATTTAAAAAATCAAATTATTTACATAGAGACTAAATTTGAACCGTTAGATATTAGCGGGACATGATAATTCATGAGATCCATAGTAATTAACCCGAATATCCGGGGAATTAAAAGGAATACTGTTAGGTGTTTTTGGTATATCTAAATTTTTATCGCTATATAATCCTCCGCAAAATTCAGCAGTGCTACACTTTCCATTATCAGGTGTTTCCCAATATCTTACATTGTTTGTAATTTGATCATATGACGACCCAAATACAGGATAGTTGGGATAATTATCTTTGTATGTATTGTCAGAAAGACCCATGGGATTTTTTAATGGATAATCTTCGTATAATATAGGTACATCAGAGCTAATTGGATATACACCAGGTGTTAATCCACTAAATCCTTCATATGATTTTCTGAATAATGGAATACTTATTAATGCAAATAATAATATTAAAATTAAAATTGTCATCCCCTTTTTAAACATGTCTATATAAATAAAAAATATTTTATTTAGTTTTTATTTATATAAATTTTATATAACAACCATTTAAAATTAGAATAATATATATATTATAATGACTACTGAACAAGAAATGCGTGTTGTTAAGCGTAACGGTAAATATGAAAATATTTCATTTGATAAAATTTTAAAACGGGTTAAAAGTATTGGTAATGAATGTAAAATTAAATTAAATTATACTACATTTGTTATGAAAGTTATTGATCAATTGTATGACGGTATTCATACTACAGAAATTGACGAATTAACTGCAGAACAATGTGCTTCTCTGAGTGTTCAACATCCAGACTATAACACTTTAGCTAGTCGAATTATTATATCAAATCATCATAGAAATACTTCTAGTTCCTTTTTTTCAGCAATGGAAGAATTATATAATTTTCACGACATTCATAATAAACATGTACCAATTATTAATAATGAAATATTTACTATCATTCAAGAAAACAAAGAAGATCTGGAATCTATGATTGTTCATGATAGAGATAATCTAATCGATTATTTCGGATTTAAAACACTAGAACGAGCATATTTAATGAAAGTTCATAAAAAAATTGTAGAACGACCACAATATTTATGGTTAAGGGTTGCACTAGGTATTCATGGTAATAATATGGTAAAGGTTAAAACGACATATGATTTAATGTCACAAAAATATTTTACACATGCTACTCCAACATTATTTAATGCCGGTACAATCAAACCACAACTCAGCTCCTGTTATTTACTTGCATTAGAAGATGATAGTATTAGTGGTATTTATAGTACATTAAAAGATTGTGCTCAAATTTCTAAATGGGCAGGCGGTATTGGCCTTCATATCCATAATGTTAGATCTACCGGAAGTCATATTAGAGGAACAAATGGTACTTCTAATGGTATTGTACCTATGCTTAGAGTTTTTAATAATACGGCTAGGTATGTAGACCAAGGAGGTGGACGACGCAATGGAAGTTTTGCTATTTATCTAGAACCATGGCATGCCGATGTTGAGAATTTTTTGGAAATGCGAAAAAATCATGGCGATGAAGAAATGAAAGCCAGAGATCTATTCTATGCTCTATGGATCCCCGATTTGTTTATGGAGAGAGTAAAAACAAATGGTAATTGGACCCTTATGTGCCCTGATGAATGTCCTGGATTACATGATTCATATGGTGATAAATTTAAAGAATTATATACCTCATATGAAGAGAACCATAAAGGTAAAAAAACGATCAAGGCTAGAGATCTTTGGTTTCAAATTATGGATAGTCAAATGGAAACAGGTACACCCTATATTCTTTATAAAGATGCTGCTAATAAAAAATCCAATCAACAAAATTTAGGTACAATTAAATCCTCCAATTTATGTACTGAAATTATTGAATATAGTGATTCTAATGAAACCGCTGTGTGTAATTTAGCCAGCATTGGATTATCTAAATTCGTCAATACTGATAATACATTCGACTATGATAAATTACATGAAGTTGCAAAGGTTGTTACTGATAATTTAAATACAGTTATTGATATTAATTTTTATCCTACTGAAAAAACAGAAAGAAGCAATATGCGTCATAGACCTATCGGTATAGGAGTACAAGGACTAGCGGATGTATTTGCGCTTATGAATATTCCATTTCATAGCGATGAAGCTAAAACTACAAATAAATTAATATTTGAAACTATATACCATGCAGCACTAGAACAATCCTTTGAAATTTCAAAAGAACGATCTACTCAAGAGCAATGTACTTTAAATGAATATGAACTTCATAATAAAGGTAAAACATTCTCGGGGGCATATAGTACATTTGAAGGATCTCCTATGTCAAAAGGAATTTTTCAATTCGATATGTGGAATGTTACACCTACAACAAGATATGATTGGAGACTACTGAGAGAAAATATAATAAAATATGGTATTAGAAATTCATTATTAGTCGCACCCATGCCTACAGCAAGCACTGCCCAAATTTTAGGAAATAATGAATGCTTTGAACCATTTACTAGCAATATTTATACAAGAAGAACAATAGCAGGTGAATTTATTATTGTGAATAAATATTTAATGAAAGAGTTAATTGATATGAACATGTGGAATGAACAAATAAAAAATAATATTATTGCAAATAATGGAAGTATTCAGCAAATAGATGGCCTTTCACAAGAAATTAAAGATAAATACAAAATTGTCTGGGAAATTCCTATGAAACATCTTATTGATATGGCCAAGGACAGAGGTGCTTATATTTGTCAAAGCCAAAGTCTAAATCTTTGGATGGAAGAACCCAATTATAAATCTCTTACATCTATGCACTTTTATTCATGGGAATCTGGATTAAAAACCGGTATTTATTACTTACGCCGAAAAGCTAAACACCAAGCCCAACAATTTACTATTGAACCTGACAAAAAAAATGTTCAGGCCGATGAACATGAAGTTTGTGAAATGTGTTCTGCTTAATTTTAACAAGCATCTCTTAACATCACTCTAATAGTTCTATTTATTCTAGAAATATCCTTCTTTAATTCTGTTTTACAAAAACATCTCATACATATTAATATGTCAATCAATGCATTATGTGTATTTTTTGGTTCTTTTTTAAATAATATGTTATGTAATTCACTCAATGTAGGATATTTAAAATATTTCTCTCCATCCTTTCCAATCCTTTCAATCTTACATATATCTACGCTATTTTTCATTGTACAAAATGTATCGTTAATTGTCATATGAATCTTATTTCTAATCCCCTCAACCATAACCATACGCTTATCAAATGAAACATTATGTCCCACCAACAAGTCACATTTATCTGCAAACTCATTAAATTTATGCAATGCATCGATTATAGAAATACCCTTAGCTAGTGACTCACGAGAAATTTTATGAACTTTTTGACTATCTGGATGAATGTTAATATTCAATGCAATATTAATATAATCGTCCTGAACTGTTATAAGATCATTAGTATCAGAATCGTATACAATGTAAGATAATTGTATAATATGTGGCCATTTATCTGTGTGATAAATACTGGGATTCCTACCTTCGGGAAGCCCTGTGGTTTCGGTGTCAAATACTAGAACCTTCATTTTAAGTTTAATAACTTATACTTATAAATAAATTAACACTTCAATTTTTAAAATAATTGAAGTGTTATAAATTATATAAATATTCATACATATAACACCATGGCTGCTTGTATTAAAACAATTGCCTCTTCAAAAGAATTGCGAAAATTGAATTTAAGTCTCGAGAAAAATAAAAAAAATGAAATTCGAGCAACTAAAATTAAAGATGACTATTTAAAAAAACTCGATATTATTATAAAAAAGGCAAGTCAATATCAAACAGTATCGATTGTAGATGACATTAATTCATTTAAAATAGAACGCGATAATTTAAAAGATAATACATATTATAATTTAACCGATAAAAATACATTTGAAGATACTATATTGCAAATTATAGAATGGTTTAAGGACTATCATACTAAAATTACATTTAATTCTATAGAAAAGTTGATAGAAACACTATCTTTTGAAAAACATAGTAGATATTTTATTAAAAATATCTTACAAAACCCCCTAGATTTAATTCAAATTCAACATACTACTATTAATTTTAACCAAGCATATCGTATTTCAAAAGAGTTAGATATTAATGTTACAGACGAATTATTGATACAAAAATGGAGTATATTTGCAGTACAAGAAAATAATGGTAGTTTTTACAAAATTAAAAGTCATCCTAAATCAAAAAATAAATATAAAGAATATTCAGATAGACCTTTTAAAGAAGGATGGTATATGTTACTTCGTAAATTTTGTGAAGAAAATGATCTTTTAACTACAAAATATAGCAAATATTTAAATATTTTAAATTCTATATTGATTCAACATAAATCGATCAAATATTTATATGGTATTAAGGATTTTGTTGAGATTGAAAAATCAATAGGTGATAATCTATTAAATATCTATTATGATGAACTAGGAAATATAGATGATGATGCATTTGGTAGATTTATTCAATATTTCGAAGAGAATAAATCAACCCTGGATAAACCGTTTAAATTGAATGAAGAGCAAATATCCGCTATTAAACATGCAATTGTAGATAAACTATGTATTATTACTGGACCACCAGGAACTGGTAAAAGTACTATTACCGAAGCAATTATTGAATGGTTTAATATGACATCTAAAAAGAAAGAATATGAATGTAATATTAGTTTAATGGCACCAACCGGAAAAGCATTCAAAGGATTAAATGACAAATGCAAAAATATTAAGCGTAATGATATTTGCGGTACATTGCATAAATGTCTATTAAATACATTTCCAAAACTGCAATATGATGTAGATAATAATATTATTGACACAAAATATCCTCAAAATATTGATATTATTGTAGTCGACGAAACATCTATGGTGGATATATTTATGTTTAAAAAACTACTTTACTGGTGCGATTATTTCAAATGTAAGTTGATATTATGTGGTGATATTCAACAATTACCTCCTGTAGGAAAGGGACGCCCATTTGAATGTATTATAAACTCTGGGTTATTTGAACCAGTATATTTGACTGATATTAAGAGACAAGATACTGGAAAACTGAAAGATTGTATTATAAATATTAATAAAAAGAAATTATCTATAAATGATTTCGATAATGAATCTACCAAGTTTATAGAACATGATTTTATGAATATTAAAAAAACTAAATCAATATGTAATAAAATTGTAAGTGAATATGGAAAGAATTCTGTTGCATTTATTACGCCAGAAAATAAAAAACAATGTGGAGTTTTTGAAATGAATAAATTATTACAAAATGAGGTATATAAGCCAAATATCATGTTCGCTCATGGGTATTTTAAAGAAGGCGATCATGTTATGCGAACTGAAAATAAATACGATGATGATATTATTCGTGTAAATGGTGATACTGGTAAAATTACATTCAAAGAAGTGACGAGAATGAACTCGAAAACTGGTAGAACATATAAAGAACAACATGCATGTATATTTTATGATGATGAAAGCCCATGCGAAGAAGTTGATCTTTGTGAAATTAAAGATAAATTTACATTGAATTATTGTAATACCGTACATAAATATCAAGGATGTCAAAAAGATGTAATCGTATTTATAGCATCACCACTTCATAATAGTTTAACATGGGGTACAAATCGTTTAAAATTAGCATATACTGCTATTTCAAGAGCAGCAAAAACACTTATTGTTATTGGCGATAAAAAAATATTCTTTGATATTCAAAAGTGTAAAGATGAACCATTCGTAAGCAGTTTTATGAGCGAATTTAATGAATATAATTTTGAATAAATCAATATAAATCGATATAAATATAATTATTATTATTCATTTATAATGGAAAATAATATTAATGCTATGATTTCAATATCAGAAAAGGATAAAAAAAAAACAATATGTTTTGCTACAATGTGTAAAAATGAGGAACATTGTATTCGCGATACATTAGAGTCTGTTTATAAATATATTGACACATGGGTTGTACATGATACAGGATCTACAGATAATACATGTAAAATAGTAGAGGATTTTTTTAAAGAAAAAAATATTCCTGGAGAATTATTTATAGGAGAATGGGTTGGATTTGATTATAATAAAACACAAATGTTTAACAAATGTTATAATAGAAGTGACTATATTTTACATTTAGACGCAGATGATATATTTCACGGCGAACCTGATTTCTCTCTAATAGAAAATCATGATGCATATTATTTTAATTGTCTTAGAGGAAATTTTTATAATGTTCTTCTATTATTTAATAATAGACATCATTGGAAATTCTGTGGAGTAGCACATACTACAATTAAAAACTTAGACAATCCGCATTATTCTACATCTAATAAAATGGTTTCTAATGATTTTTATCAATTATCTAGAGATACTGGTTCGAGATCATATGATCCTGATAAATATTTAAAAGATGCTAATAGATTAAAGGATCAATTTTTTAAATGTCTATATGCAGATCAAGATGATTTACTTACTCGATCTGCATTTTATACAGCCCAAAGCTATATGGATTCTTCTAATTTTAATGAAGCTATTCAATGGTACACTTTATATATCAATTTAAAAAATACATGGGTAGAAGAAGTGTTTGAATCACATATTAGAATTACTAAGTGCCTTATCAAACTTGGTGAAAGTTTTAATAGAATAAAGTATCATATTGACACCGCTATTAATATTTTTAAAGATCGTTCTGAACCTTATTTATTATTTGGAAAATATTGTAATAGTTTAGAAAAATGGGAGATGGGATATTCATATTTAATTAAAACAGTTGATTTATCATATGAAGACGCAAAATCCAAATATTCCCTATTTGTTTCTAGAAACTCATATGAGCCATATAATTTAGATGAATTAAGTGTATCATGTTGGTGGACTAAAAAATATGAAGAAGGATTAAAATATTTATTACAAATTAAAGAATCGCCGTTAATGCAATATGATATAGACAGAATTAAGGAGAATGAATCATTATTTAATTCCAATATTAATTAGCAATAATCTTTACAAATACCATATGATTTCCGATGCCATTTACTTATCCCATAATTTTTAATACCCTCTATATGTATTTTAGTTCCATAACCTTTATTACGTTCAATCCCATATCTTTCCTTTAATTCTGGATTATCATCACATAATTCTTGAATATATTTATCACGTTCTGTTTTTGCTAATATAGATGCTGCTGCAATAGAACAATATTTATTATCACCACCTTCAATGCATTTATGCTTTACTTGATTAAGGCTATTATTTTGAAACATCATATATGGTTTAAAATCATTACCATCTACTAATAGAAAGTAATTATTATAATCATTCTCTGCAATAATATTTTTAATAGAATCGTGCATACTTGATAATACTGATTGTCTAATATTAATATTATCAATTACATTTTCGTCATTATATGTGACAGACCAGGCTACAGCATTTTCTTTTATATAATCAGCCACTTCATTTATTTTTTTTTCGCTTGTAAATTTTTTACTATCTTTTAATCTAGTAAAATCAAAATCAACGTCTTTAGGTAAAACAACTGCTCCTGTATATACTCGCCCAAATAATGGTCCTCTTCCAGCTTCATCTATTCCTATTTCTAATTTTTCATCTTCGTTATTATAAAAATGCATTAATGGTGGGGGTTTAACTCTAGGCATTTTAATTTAGTTGTATAAAATAATTACAACTTTTATTTATTCAATTTTTAATTTTTCTTAAAGTATTATATAATGAAGTTTCAAAAGATTCACATATTTATAATATTATTATTATCACTTATATTTTGCAGTTGTTTAGGCAGATTTATGCGTGAAGGTATGTCATCACAAAGAACTATCACTGGTGCTGATGGAAATACTGCCACAGCTACAACTGGACCTAATGGAAATACAGCAATTACAGGTCCTGGTGGAAATACTGCGGTCGTTGACGATAGTTATTATTCCGCATCATCTTCTACATATACCGGTCCTGCTGGTAATACTGCTACAGTAACAACTGGTCCTTATGGAAATACTGCTGTATCAACTAGTGGATCAAATGGTATTCAATATAGCGAAATACCTGCTGGACAAGATGATTTATATATTTTAAAATCAGAAATCGTTCCTCCAGTATGTCCTGCTTGTCCTGCTGCTGCTTCTTGTCCTAGACAAGAAAAATGTCCTCCCTGCCCACCATGTGCAAGATGTCCTGAACCTGCATTTGAGTGCAAAAAAGTTCCTAATTACAATAGTACTAATGATAATTACTTACCAAGACCTGTTTTAGCAGACTTTAGTCAATTTGGAATGTAAATAATTTAAATATTATTTAATAAAATATATTAAATAATATGATGTTAAGATACAAAAAAACAACACCTAGAATGGTTATAAAACCATTAACCCCAAATAAAATAAAATTAATACATAATTATTTGGTTACTGTTAAAAAAATAGAAAGACAGCCTTGGATTTAATATTTTCTAGTTCTTTTCTTAGATTTTTTAGATTTCTTAGATTTTTTAGATTTCTTAGCTGTTTTAGATTTTTTTCCTTTTCTTGATTTCTTAGCGGTTTTTCTTCTTTTACCTCCAGTTGCACTCGATAATCCCAATAATGCATTAGCTGCATCTAACTCATCATTGTTGGCGGCAGCGATCTGTGGTGGCACCTCGGCGGCGGCGGGAAAAATATTTTGAATTTGTTGTTGTTGTTGTGAATTGGTAATAGCTAGAACTTGAGGTAGTGCCTCTGATGCTTCTTGATATAATACTTGTAATTGACCTGGAGCCAATATCTCTGTGGGAATTACTCTAGCCATTAGATATGTAGATATTTTTACACTAGATGCTAATATAAATGGTGACTTAAGTGTTACATATACGAGACTGCCTAGTGCACCCCATGCCATAGGGCTTCCGCTTAAGGCATTTGTTATTAAAAGCATAGTGGAATTATAGGCACCACATACAGGATTTGCAAATCCAAAAATTCCCCATAATTGATTTCCCATTGTCCCACATTGTCCGCTAAATACAGCACTTAAACCGTTAAGTATTCCTTCCATAGCAATACTTCCACCAGCTGTCATATACCCCATAATTACAGTAAAAATAGCATATGTAATATATTTAAATGTTTGGGCTGAAAGCATATTTCCTCCCTTTTTTGTTCTTCTGCTTCTTTTTGATTTTCCGCCTTTAGTAGGACAACTTGTAGTTAAGGTTTCCATACCTGAAATCATTTTTTTATATTCAGCACCATATGTACTAGTTAATTCATCTCCAATATTAGAAGGTAATGGTTTAAGACAAGTATTTGACATTATAAAATAAGATGATATTTTATTTTATAATATTTATTCTCTTTTTTTTTTACATTTTTCGTCCATTTGAAATGTTTTACATTTTTCATCTTTTGGAACGATTTTAATAATACATTTAGCTTTTTTTCCATATAATGGCTCTGTACATCCCTTTTCTTTACGCGTTTTTCTAAATTTAAAGACCTTCCCTTTATCTTCTGCACATCTTGCACGAAAGTGTTCGTACCGTTCTCTAACATCACAATACTTTAATCCAGATGTTTTACCTAAATTTTTATTTATTCTTTCGTGTAATCTATAGACATATCTAGAAAAGGAATTTCTATCTTTCATACATTCCATTTTTAAAGGAAACACTTTATAATTTTTTTTTAGATTTTCTCTACAATACTTACACGGCAACACATTTACTAAATTTAACATAAAATTGCGATAATCATTCATTTCTTCTTGTGTGGGATTGGTAGGATAATTAAAACTAATAGTGTGTAATGAGTGCCACAACGCAGGCCCCCATACACTTGTTAAAAAACCATCTGGTGCATTATAATGTTTTTTTGAAAAAATCTTTTTTGTTTTGTTTTTTTTAGATTTAGATTTAGATTTAGATTTAGACTTTTTATATGTTTTCATATTACTACATTATTTAGAGAAAAAACTTTGTGCCTATATAATAATGGAATTATCAAATAAAAGCATTTTTCAAGATTTCTGTGATAATACAAAAACTACATTTATTTTAAATATATTAGCAATATTGATGGTATTTTTAACAGTATTAAATCCATTAAATTTATCACCATTTAAACAAGGAATCGGTAAACTAATAATCATTATATTATTAGGATATTCTTTATATATTACGATTTCATCATCATATAACTTATTTAATCTAAAACATTTATTTAATACTAGTTATTTAGGAACAGTTAGATATAACTTATTATTAAATTTAGTATATTGTATCCTGATAGTATGTTTTGCATTTTATGTATTTAAGACATTATTTAATTAATTTAATTCGTTTTACAAAATATTGTTTTATATATAAAAAATATATATTATGTTAGAAAATATTCAAGAAAATGCATACAAGTTAATTACTAGTTCTCGCTTTTGGATGATATTAATTGCTATAATTATTTTCTTATTTGCTGCTAGTTATGTTTATAGTAAATATGTTACTCCAATGGTAGAAAAAGAATTTATACCAAATGATGAATTCCCATCAAACAACGATGATGATGACAACAGTGGTGAAATTGAAATTATTATTTTCACAGTAGAATGGTGCCCTCATAGTAAAAAAGCTATGCCTATTTGGGAAGAATTTAAAGCTTCATATCCTAATAAAAAGTATAATGGTCATAAATTAATTTTTAGAGAAATTAATGGAGAAGAAAATCCAGACATGGCTGATAAATATAAAGTTGAAGGATTCCCTACAATCAAATTAATAAAAGGCAACCAAATAATCGAATATGATGCAAAACCATCTTTAGAACATCTAAAAGAATTTTTACAAAGTACCATTAATTAAATTTAAATTATGATTCATCTGTCACATTTAATTGTTTCTGATAATTAAAAAATAACTCACCATAATTACGCCCTTGCTCAATTATTTCTAATCGTTTATCTTTATCTGTCATATAACTTAACCATTCAGAATAATTAGACATATTTTTTTCACATACACATTTTACTTCGTATGGTAATGTTATTATTAATTCATTTTCACGTTGTAATTTTTTTACTATCATACCCTGCAAATTCTGTAAATATTCAAGAAGATTCATATCTTCATTAATATTTAACTTACATACATACTGATTCTTTATACCTAATATTTCTCGTTCATCACATTTTTCGTTCTCTAAGCAATCTTTAACCGGATAATTATTTAAAACACCACCGTCAATATAACAATTATCATTCATAAATATTGGTTTAAATAATACTGGGATTGCAGTTGTCATTTCTAATGCTTTTATTAAACTTAAATCTGGATATGTTTTATGGTTTAAATCTATTTTTGTCATAGTATTAGTCTCTACTGTAAAAAAATGATGGTCAATATTATTATATTCGTAGTATTCCTGTAATGTTATATCCATTGACAATTCCTTCGCTTCCATCAAGGGCTTTAGAAAGGCTTCTACTAAATTAAAAGAGAATAATCCTTGATTGGTATATAATCCTAATAAATCATTCGGCTCTAATTTAAACACCTTGTCCCATGGTCGTTTCATCAAATAATCATCTAATGTAACCCAATCATAGTTTAGTGATATAATTACCCCAAATATACCTCCAACAGATGTTCCATAAATACTTTTTACATTTTCTATACTAACAAATTTATGTTCAAATAAATATTTCAGTGCTCCATAACTTAATAGTCCTGTTGGACCACCTCCGTTTATAACAATATGTTTAATCATTTATTATATATAATAATCGTATCTTTTTAAAGTTTTTTTTCTATTAAAATTTTAATATGAATATCTTTACATTAACTGATGATGATCACGTTTCAGATAAAATGAATCTTGATGATCTATTTGAAAAGAAAAGGGAAATTTCTGAGTCCAAATTACAGTTGTATACTAAAATTCTTAATAGAATTCATGTTAAAATTAAAATGACATCTAGACAACAACAAGGTAAAGAACAATTTTGTTGGTATACTATTCCAGAGATTATGATTGGTGTTGCTAGATATAATGTAGAAGAATGTAGAGCATATATCATTAGAAAATTAAAGGATAATAATTTCGCTATAAGATATACACATCCTAATCTTATATTTATTAGTTGGCAGCATTGGGTCCCAGGATATGTACGACAAGAATATAAAAAGCAAACTGGACAAACTATAGATGGTTTTGGAAACTTTGTTACAGATTCGCCAAAAATTACAAATGGTGATACAATTAGTTCATCTGATCCAAATAGTTTAATATTAAAAAGTTCTGATAAAATTAAAATTAACAAAGAAAAGGATAAAGATTTTAATTCAACAAAAAATTATAAACCTACAGGTATTTATAATAATGATTTACTAAAAAAAATTCAGGATAAATTTAATGTTTAGATATATTATATAATTATGAGTAAAACTTTTGGAGATATTCCGTTTATAGTATTTTATGATACTGTACTATCTAGACTTGCGTATTCAACTAGTAATAGTTTTTTACAATCCTATATTGAAATATTTGGACCAATTATTCCAGTTTCACTAATGAATAATATAAATAATGCGTCAATTACAAACATCTTCAACCCCGATACTTACAAAATATCAGGTGATATTCCCAGTTATAGTTATAATAGCAAGAAATATGTTGATTTTACATCAATGGCCGAAAAGGTAAATGCAGTTACAAATAAATTTTATCAAGCACAACCTGGAAGTGTTCAAAAAGGTGGTGTAACTGAAATCAAAGGTTCAAATTATTCTGTAGCATACATATCCATATCCACATCTAACTATGGTGGTTATTACATTTTAGTAGATACTCGAATGCCTAACTCTATATTTGTTGTATTTAGAGGAACATATAGTGCAAAGTCGGCTGGTTCATACTCAAAACCAACTAGTATTGTCCCATACGCAATTGCAAAGGACTTAACCCCTGAACAATTAAAAACTAAATTAGCAAAGGATCAAGGCAAAATGTATGGAGTTTTAACAGGCGTAAATAAAATACTAGATGATGTTTATCATACTATTATTCAAAGTATGATGTATTTAGCTAATACATATTTAAAGCCTACAACACCTAATTCCATTAAGGTATTTACTACTGGACATTCATTAGGTGGAGGATTATGTACATTATTTGCAAATGATTGGTTTGAAACTGCACAAATACCACCATATAATGCGGCACCTTTTAATGTATTTTCAAAGAGAATCTGTTGTGTTTCTATTGCTTCGCCACGTGTAATGAGTCCAGGGTTGTCAAATAATTTCTGCGAGAAAACACAAGAGAAATATATTATGTATAGAAGAATTACCAATCGTGGAGATCCAGTACCAGCTATGCCTCAAAAATCATATACCGGTATGTCTGAAGGGTTCCAACATCCTTGTAGTGCTAAAAAATTTAGTTCCACGCAAAGAAATGTCATTTCACTAGATTGTGGATCTGCAATGCAAGCAAGACCTACACCTATGCCCGTATATACAAAGTCATTAGATTGTAGAAATACAAAAACATCTATGTTTCAAGGCAATGTAAGTGGTAATCCATTAGCTCACACAATGTATTTATATATTAATTTTGTAACAGCAGTACCGGTTTCAGAGTTTATTAGTTCTTCACTACCATCTATGGTTAAGAAAAGACCAACTGAAATTCAAAGAACACCAAAGGGAGCAACTGTTACAAGAATTATTCTTGGTTCAGTTGAAGAGAGAAATAACGAATCAAATATTGAATTTAAAAGTGCATTTTTCAATTTAAATGATTTAAGACCAAAAGATAAACAAGTATTAACTACCAACCCTGATGCAAAACCAGTTACAACCGAAGATACATTAATGGACACTACTATATTTACAAATGTTATAACTAATTTAAAACCTTTGACAGGAGATTTAAATCCGGTTGTTCCAGAAAGTATGGAAGTTCTTAACACCGATGGTAATAAACCAATGCCCACCATTGATGGAATACTTAGTCCAACTATTACACCATCATTTCCTTCTTCTGTAAAAAGTGGTGGAAAACGCACTAGAAAAATGAGAAGGTCATCTAAAACTCGCAAAGCAAATAAAAGTCGTAGAACAAATAAAACACGCAGAGTAAATAAAACACGCAGAGTAAATAAAACACGCAGAGTAAATAAAAAAAGGAATAAGAAATATTGAGATAGAGAGAACATAAATAAATAACTTACTATTCCCCCAAATATTTGATAATATTAATAACACCAACATATCACAG
>WLWG01000598.1_pt1 | contig 36442 bp, 41 predicted proteins | sample 6712871 | NCBI WGS metagenome assembly WLWG01 (sample SAMN12718693, study PRJNA515312) | sponge metagenome | isolation source: marine sponge | host: Mycale hentscheli | place: New Zealand: South Island, Marlborough, Capsize Point | collected 2003-05-01
TCCTGTATCAGCTTCCCCTGTATCGGCTGCACCACCTCCGCCAAACTCAGGAATACCTCCTTCACCACCACCAGCAACACCCCCACCTTCACCACCAACTTCTGCTTCAGCCCCAGCAGTTGCAGCTAGCTGCTCCTTCCACATTGGTCCTGCGGCTTGAATCTGAGATAACTCCCATTGCATTTCTGCATCTTTACGAAGGAACTCTCTATTAGCAAGAATATCACGATCTTTCCAACCAAGATACTTTTTCTGTGCGTATGTAACAGATATAAATTCATTACTTGCAAGTGTATTAAAGTTAGCAGCTTTAAGCTCCAACTTCTGAGACTCGCGCATTTCAAAATAGTTGGTAGGTGGGTTGAAAATAATCTCAATATTAGTTTCTCCCAACTCTAACTCATCCCATAACCCCTTTAATTTAAGATGCGTAATAAAGCCTCTTTTAACTGCAGTTGCAAACCGCTGCTGCTGTCTAATAATAAATTTTGCAAACTTAAGTTCTTCACGTAAGATACTTGATGGATCCACTGTACGGTCTTCTGGATCGATACGCGTAGCAGGCACTTTAAGTGATCGATAAAGCTTCTTAATAAAGTACATTAAATCTGCTAACTCACCAAGGTTAGCACCTCCAGGAAGCTGAGTAACAGAAGTACCTTCAGAGCCTTGACGCTTAGCAAACCAGAAAGCATCAAGCATTGACTGAGGATTAAACTTATTAACTACGCTACTTTGATCATTATCGAACGTCTTTTTAGACCAGTAGTTCTGAATAAGCTTACGTAGATAAGCTTCTGCTTTAGGTGGTGCCATGTTACCAACATCGACGTTAAATACTAGACGCTCAGGAGCCCTTACCAGTCGGTAGATGACAATTGCATCTTCAATTAACGATAACTGGCGATATGGCCGACGCGCATTCTCTAAAAACGGTACTACAAAATCTTTTGTGTCGTTATATACACCTGAATTTGCATAAATTAACTGATTTTGCTCCATTGGAATCATTTCAGTCTTTTCTATTTTTTCAGGTTGGGTAGTACTAAAAATTGGCTTTTTGTAAATATACCCCTTTACAATCATATTTTGAATATTATTATAAACAGGATCGACAATTTCCGCAGGAATATTCATTAAACCTAAAACTCCTTCTTGAGTATAATCTTCATGTAAAATAAGTTCAAAAAAGACTTCTCCTTCAACTAACAACTGACGAAAATACTGCCAACCTTTCGATCTAAGTTCGAAAAAATCAATATACTTATCAAACTCTTCATCTAACCCCTTTTTATCATCTACTGAAAGATCAATATTTTCATAATGAATCTTAGCTGTGCGTCCATTTTCATCAACATTAACACATTCGTCGCAGATCTCATCTAAAGCATCTGATACTTCAGAATAAGCTGCCATAATACGATAGTCACGTAACCGGCCACTCTTATTAGCATCTAATGACGCATACATTACATCCTGGAAAGAACCGTCTTTACCAAAATCACCGATAGGTATATTATTGTATGGGTTAGAAGATGTAACCGATGCTTTTGCTAACGCTTCCGCTCTCTGCGTACCATGTTTTGCAAAGTACTTATACTTAGTATTGAGTTGATCGTCTTGTTGACTTGCGTACGGTAATCTATTTGAGATATAACTCACTAGATTTCTGCCAAAAGTAGCAGCTCTACCGTCATTTGTTGGAGAAGTATCAGCCATCTTTAGTTATTTATTCTGCGGTGAAGTGGAAGCCATCTATTTCTGCTGAAGTCTTCCATCCCGCTGGGTTTTTGACAATAACATCGAATTTACCTGCAGCGGTTAGTGCTGGTATCATGATGTTAAGTATTTGATTATTTAGGACATTCCATTGACTATTAGGAAGAAGGTAACCGCTAACCTCACCTGTATATGTTGTGCTTACAGCTGTAAATCCGGTCGTAATAGCGCTATTAGAACTAAGCATTAAAAATTCTGTTTCATTATAGTTATCACCATATAATGTATAACTTCTTCCTCCAGCTGATAAATCTCTTTTAATTGTAACAGGATTATCAATTGGTAACAATGAGCCAGATGTATTGAAATATATATTTGTAATATCCGGTAAACCGGACAATGAAATTGTTTCTATTTCCGCAACTGATGTTAACGAGTCATAAAACGATTCATACTCTAGAGACGATAGTCCTTGATTAAAGTTAAAGTCTGGCCTTACATTTACAAAATTATTTTCAATAAAGTAAATTGGGGATGATCTTTCATTTTTAGATCTAAACAACCACCCTTTAATAGTAAATGATGTGTCTGCAATAATTCTAAATTTATCACTGTAAGTTGTTTCGGTAGGAGTATTTAAATTAATATTCTTATCCCATAAAACTTCAGATCTAATTTCTATGGAATTATTAACATTATCTGATACTGGCTCTTTCCATGTTAAAATGATATACGGATCTGTATATGGTACGAAGTTGGAAATAATTTGATCCATATCTTGCATGTATCTGCAAAGTATAGACATGTTAACAGTTAAGTTTACTGGTGTAGGTGTTCTAATAGCCGAGGCGGAATTAGCGTTAGCATAATTTTCAAAATTATCAAGCTTATTAAACACTCTCTCTGTATCATATGATACGCTAGCTAAATTAACAGCAACAACTGGTAGCTCTATATTTTTTGCTTTGTTAACTATATCATGCATTATTCGCTGTTTAGGAGCAAACACATATCTAACACCAATCTCTTGTCGCGCATTATTGTTTTTGTCATAGCGCTTGATAACTGTGTCATCAAAAGCTGCTACAAACTGCGTTAAGAGATCCTTAACTTCAAAGTTGTAGGTGTAATTAACCATTGTATATATTTAATGCTTAAACGAATCTTTCGAGGAAGTATTTTGGTAACTTATGTTTAGATCGTAAAATACTATCTACAATAGTCCCATCCAGTATATATGTAATACATGTATCCTTTTTAGATCGAACACCTCTACCGCATGATTGAATCAACGAGCATAACATTTTATTTTGATACCAATCAAAATCATTTTTCATCATTCGTTCAATTCTAACATCCTTAGTAGGTAAAAAAGGAGCTTTAATAATTATTTGAAACTTCGCTAGATCTCCCTTTAAGTCTACACCATATGACATAGACGGTGATACAAGCACAGTTGGATCTACATTAGCCATATGTTTATCTAGAATATCTTCATTCTTAATACCAGGTTCGCGATATAAAAATCTATCTCCATATAACATAGTACCTAATTTAGCTGTAATACTATTATTTTGAGAATGAATAATACCCTTATCGTTTGCATGATGATTACATATTTCTGCTACCTGCTTAATAATACGAGGGAGGTATTTATCCATTGTATGGTAGTTTAACTTATACTTTGGATTACAAACAATAGGAGCCTTCTTAGGGTCAAACGTTGATTCAGCTTCAACATATTTGTAGTCTTCAATTCCTAATGACTTGCAAAAATTATCTGGATCAATAATTGTAGCTGACATTAGAATTACTTTATCAGCATAATCAAATAATCTATATGCTAACTTATTAACCTTAAGAGGCATAAATGTAATTCCTGTAGCATCCTTTTCGTAAACATACTCAGACTCTTGCCACGAATCGGTAACTAACCCAACTTTACTTTGCAAGTTCATTATACGTTGCATATTAGTAGTAAGGTCTAGAATAGCTTTTTTATTATTTGTTTTTTTAACAGCAAGAATATCTTTAATCTCATCTATTTTGTCGGTAAGATCAATTTGCAGTTCTGTTAACCACTTAACTGCTGGCATTCGCTTAGTTAACGGTCTAATATCAACATCCATTCTTGCAAGAAACTTGTAGTCAATCTTACAAGTAAATTCTTTAACTAATTGATCCTCTAGCTCTGAAGCCTCATCGCAAATCAAGAACTGTCTTTTCTTAAGGTGATTAGGTAAAGCAAAAAACATATTATAGTTTAAAGTATTAAACTGCGATACCAAAGCTTTATTTCTCGCTTCATAATATGTACACTTATTTTTAGCCCAACAATCAGCCTTTAAATTAGCAGAATGCAAGCATGGCGCTACGTCGACCGGATATCGCTCATCTATTGCGCATTGATAGTTTGACTTACCTTTAACTACTGCAGTATCTTTAAATAACTCCTTATACTGATCTTGTAATGCTTTTGTAATAGTTAGCGCTGTGCAACCAAACGATGACATCTCATCACACTCATCTTGATAGGTATACCCTCCCTGCGTACGTTTATAAGCAGCATATGAAGTAACTAGCTGACGAAATTCATCAGGACTCTCCTCTGCAACATTACCTAGTGTTTTTGATATAAAACTTTTACCACTACCAGTAGGTGCGTTACACACTACGAATTTGCTACCTGTTTCGAAAGCATCATCAATACTCTTGAGGAGTTTAACTTGCGACGAATTTGGATCGTATCCCTTCGGAAACTGTTGCAATAAGTTATTAATCACCTATATCATTATAATCCATCACCCCTATAAATCAACTTCATGTAGTGGCATGATATACAAATTTTCATTGTATATTTTGGACCTCTTTGATGAATCTAAAAATTTAACCTGCAAATCTAAATCTCCGAAATTAAGCAATTTACTAAGTTTGTAGCAAAGAATAGTTTTCGACCCCCGTGTAGTTATTTCAAATGGGTACGGTATTTCATACATACGCGTCCTTACTTCATCCTCTAGAGTTAATCTAGCATAATGTTGTTTTATTTGAAAAATTCTTAACTTACCTTTTCTAATAATTTTACGATCAGTACATATGGCGACGTCTTGTAAAAGGTATGGCTTTATATGGTTGGAAAAATTTTCAAGGGATACATTCATGAATTCATAAAGTTAAATTTCTGCTCAGGTGACATTGGATAAATGTTCTCATTAAAATATTCCCAAAAATCTTTATCTGGAATTTGTTGAATTAAATCGCAAGAGTTCATATTAATAGTTCTATAATCTTGCATTAAAATATCCCATACTACTAAAACATTTTCTGCAGCTTCGTTAATTTTTTTTGGTCCACTAGGAGGAGCGTAGTTTAAAGTAACACGCCCATTAACAGAGTTTAAAAGTTCGTAAGACTTAGTGCATAGCATACGCCTTGTAGGACCATCACCTGCTTGAGGGCGTCGTCGTACAAATCTTATTTCACATACATTTTTAAGCAGTAGTGAATCAAGAGCTACTCTTTGAATTATCATCCTTTACTTTGCAAATACCGAATAATCTATCTTCATTTAGAAAAATACCCCTCTTAATTGTCGAGCCATTCACATCAATATTAGCAACAGTAACGCCAAGATTGTTAGGAAAGATAACAATGTCACCTGGTTTTGTATATTCTGCTTTCGGTCCAGCTAGAATAACTTTAGCCTTACGCCATGCCTTCGTTAATGCGTTAGTAGGTACGAAAATACCATTACGTTGAATTTCACCTGTGTCATTATCATCAACATATTCAACTAGTAAGATATCATCAAAAATCATTGTAAGTTCAAATTCATCTGAAAGACCTACATCACCTTGACTATTGGGTGAAAGATCAATAAGATGCTTTTGAGGTGCAAGAGTGTCAATACTTCTTTGTGCCATGTCTATATTTACTTTAGGTTAAAAATTAATCAAGCAGATTCTTATATATCTCTAGCTCACGAACAGACATATTTTTATTCTTTGCAATCATCTTAAGTTGATCAGTTTCATCTTGCTTTTCTTTATCTTTCTTAACCTTTTTAATATAGCTAATACGTTTAAATTTTAACCGCGGTATTAAGTTATAATACATCTGATATGTCTTTTGTTTATCAGTATCAAAGATACCACAATATTTGTTAAGAGTTTCATTAACGAACCCAACAGTATCCTTACTATACATGGTAAGCCAGCGATTAAATAAAAACGGCACAAATGCTTGTTCACCTTCTGAGTCTAAGGGCTCAGGCTGCTTACTTTTATTAGAATAGAAAAGTTTATTTTGTAACTGGAAGAAGTTCATTAATATATTTAGCGACTGATTTTGCAGTAAACCTATTATTATAGGTCTGTTGCTGCCTATCTTGTATTAATTGTAACATATCTTGATCAGAAAGCAAATCCATAATAGTATTACCAACATTTTCATCCCAGTTATCTACTTGACAAATAGCGGCCTTTTTATAAATTTGTGTTTCTGGTAGTTTTGGTGATACTACCACTGCGCCACTTCTCATAGCTTCATAATGTCTAAATGTTTCCATACTTACATTACCAGCTGGGCATACTACAACTTTTGATTCGTGAAGTTTTTTTGAATAAACGTCTCCATCTAGTCCCATATTAAAGCCTTTTGATATATTAAAATCTAGTTTAGGTCTATTATCAGATGACATATTTTGAAAAAAGTCAAGCACTGGACGCATATATCGTTGCCTGTTTACTGACGCCATATGACCTGCAAAAAATACATCAATCGGTCTATTTTTTATAGGTCGATTAGTAAGTTTTTTATGCTTCTTATTATAACCGAGAGGAAACGAGTGAACACTGCTACACTCTTGGCTTGGTAGTAAATATGCCTTGAATGTAGTAGCGTTATCTTTCCATTCTTGAGGAACATTATCAGTCATAAACTCGTCTGCTAGACCGATAATAACGTTTCTCTTGTTTGTATTGAGTACTACTTTATCACGATAGTCCCATTCTTGGGTCATACTAACCACGTGAAGTTGCGTATCACTATCAAAGTTAAGCTCTTTAATAACTCCTTGAATGTAAGCCCATTCACAAAAGTGTGGCTCAACTCCATAGTACTCTGTACCCGTACTCATTATACAATTACTTTTGTAGTAGCTACAAATTGATCTCTAGTCTCGTAATTAAAATAATTGCAAACTTTGATCATAAACCCTTCCGCGTCCTCATCTGATAGCTTTGAAGAGTATGCAAACCCGGGAGCATCTTTACCGGCATCAATATTAATTGCTGTATGACCAAGGGTAACGTTTTCTTTACTATATGTAATCGATACACTTACCTTACCTTGATCACGTTCTTCCCCATCAGAGCCTGTAAACTTATCTACTACCATAAGATCATCACCTTTCATAGAGATTGGTAGTTTAATATAATCGGAAAGAATTTGCGCTACTGCGGTATTAAATAAACGTTGAAAAGCGACTGCTCCTAACGGACACATATTAGGAATCTCCCAGCAAAAATTAATTGCATCTTTCGATGAAATAAAATCGTCAGTTAAAGTATCTTCTAAATCAATAAGATTATCTTTAACTTCCATAGGTGCACGAAATGCAACAATGTTACCTACAGGCGAAACATCCTTACGAAAATACTCATAAGCAAATCGCTTATGAATTAGTGAGCCTTCATATATGTCTTGTTCTATAATCATTACTCTGTTAGTATATATTACTATATCAGGAAGGCAAATATTTAGTTACTATCCAATATAATAATCTCTTTTGATGTTAAAGCAACTATCGACTTGATATGTTTTAAATTCATAGTAAATAAATGTATGACTGAAAAAGAAGCTATCGATCCTTCAACTGTTTTAAGTTTATATTTGAGTCATGATGCTGCTGCAACTTACATTGATAAAAAAGGAAAGATTAAAGTACTCGAGTATGAAAGGTTTGTTAAGCAGCGATATGCTGCATTCACTAATACATTGAGTCATAGAGAAGGTATAGGTACTACAAATATACAGAGACGTAATTTTTTACAGTATATCAAAGATAATGTTCAGAAAGAAATAGAAGTAATAGTTCATTCTGATCCTAAAATGGTCGACAAACCACTACTTCAAGAATATTTTCCAAAGGCTAAATTTAAATTAGTATATCATCATAACGCTCATGCGGTAAGTGGATTTTATACTTCTAATTTTAACGAAGCTACCATCTTATCTTTCGACGGTGGTGGGTTTGATGAGGCAGATACCATTACATATACTAAAGCTTATATAGGTAAAGGTAAAGGAATTAAGCCGGTTAAGCAAGATTATGATTTTTCGTTAGGAATACCATATGGGCATGTAGCAAAGTGTATTAAGGAAATTAAACATGGTCCAGATTGCTCGGAAAATTCTTTAGTTTATTCAGGTAAAATTATGGGATTATGTGGTTACGGTAAAGTTAGAAACGAGTGGCTGCAACCTATGCAACGTTATTATGATAGTGGTGATTATTATGGTGATAATGATGCGTTATGGAGATTAGGGCAGGAAATTGGTCTAGATTTAAGATTAGATACTATAGAAGGTAGTGATGGTTATGATCTTGCTGCTACTTCGCAAGAGGTTTTTGAAAATAAAGCATTACAGATTATTGAAGGTCTTATTGATGGAGGCGCGCCCGGTAATATAATTCTTGTCGGTGGGTGCGCGTTAAATGTTTTGTTTAATCAAAAACTGTCTAAAATATTAAAGAAGGATAATTTTAAAGTATACGTTCCACCATATCCTAATGATTGTGGCCTTTCACTAGGGCAGTTTCTAATGTGTATAGGTAGAAAAGAAAAGTTATCCCCGTATATGGGATTTGATATTCTAGATAGAGATAAGCTTGATGATTATAGAGATGAATATAAAGCTACAGAATGTAGTGTAAGTCAACTGGTGGATCATATTAAAGATGGGAAGATTATTGGAGTCTTACAAGGTGAGTCAGAAATAGGCCCACGAGCATTAGGTAATAGAAGTATTATTTGCGATCCATCTATTAGAGATATGAAAGATATTCTTAACTCGAAGGTAAAGTTTAGGGAATGGTATAGACCTTTTGCACCAGTATGTGCATTAGAAGATAGTGAGGATTATTTTGATGATGTTTTTGAATCGGACTTTATGAGTTACGCGCCAAAAGTAAAAGAAGAGTATAGAGATGTACTACCGTCTATTACTCATATTGATGGTACTGCAAGATTACAAACTGTATCAAAGAATGGTCATAGGCTCTTTTATAACATATTAAAAGAGCTTAAAGAACGAAATGAAATTCCGGTTATACTAAATACCTCTTTTAATATTAAAGGAGCTCCTATACTAACTACTATTGAAGATGCATTATACGTTTTGGATAACACAGAAATGGATTATGTTTATATAGAAGGCTTTATCTTTAAAAAGAAAAACTAACCTATAAAAGATATTACCTTTCTAAAGCTTGTAGGTTTCAACAGATTTATTTTCTTTATTAGCAGCAACCCAAATCATTTCATCGAGCATGTTTTCAAAGCTATATTCTGGCTCCCAACCAAGTTTAGTTCTTAGCTTAGTGGAATCCCCTTTGAGTAAGTGAAGTTCTTCCGGACGCTCAAACTTTTGCGATGTTCTAACAAGATCAGTTGGAAGACCTAAAGCCTTAAATGTATAATCAACTAATTGTTGGACTGTATGTGTTTCACCGGTAGCACAGACATAATTATCAGGCTCATCCTGTTGAAGCATCATCCACATTGCTTTAACATAATCTTTAGCATGACCCCAATCACGACTTGCATCAAGATTACCAAGCACAAGCTCTTTGGCCCGGCCCTGCTTAATACCCATAGCACCATTAATCACCTTATTAGTTACAAAATTCATACCACGTCTTGGTGATTCGTGGTTGAAAAGAATACCATTACTAATATGCATACCATAACTATTTTTGTAGTTATTACAAATGTTATATGAAAATACTTTTGCGCAACCGTATGGACTTACTGGGTTAAGCGGTGTAGTTTCTCTCTGAAAGCCATCCTTATCAATTGTGTTACCAAACATTTCACTTGAAGAGGCTTGGTAGATTCGAGCAGTAGGGCAAGTAAGTCTAATTGCTTCAAGTAGATTTAATGTTCCAAGACCTGTAGCTTGAGCTGTATAAATAGGTGCATCAAAGCTAACACGAACATGAGATTGTGCGGCTAAGTTATAAATTTCATGAGGTCCTTGCGCTTTTTGTAGTACACTAACTAGTGATGCCATGTCAGTTAAATCTGCATATACTAGATTAACTCTACTAAAAATATGATCTACACGAGTAGTATTATATTCTGGTGAAGAGTTACGACGAATTGTACCCCAAACTTCATATCCCTTATCAAGAAGAAGCTCTGCTAGATAGGAACCATCCTGACCATTGATACCTGTAATTAATGCTGTTTTCATTTTAATACTTTTTAATAATGTTACAAATTTGCTCTATTTCTTTATCACTTATACCTTGATGATTAGGTACATAGAAACCATACTCATGTATAATTTCCGCATTAGGGTTGTTTACCTCCATACCACCAAAGTTTTTCCACATAGGACTCTTTGTTAATGATCCAGCAATAAGAGGCCTACAAGCAATGTTATTAGCTTTTAGTTCTGCAATACACTTATCCCGTTCTTGTAAAACTACTGGATAGCAGAAACTTGAAACAAAGTCACCTTCCCGTTGTATTGGTGAAAACAAATTAGAAGAATCCATTAATCTATTATTATAATTATGGAAATTTTCATTACGAATCTTAGTAAATCTATTAATCTTATCTACCTGATTAAGACCAATTTTTGCTTGAAGATCTGTAGCCCTAACATTTAATCCAGGAAGATAAAAAGTAAATAACCTATCAAAGTTCTTGATATTATTTTCTTCTGCAAGCTTTTGCGCAGCAACTTCATCAAGATCTCTATCCCAGCCATGTGAGCGTATCATAAGAAGTAACTCGTTAATCTCTCTATCATTAGTAGAAACCATACCACCTTCAATAGTAGAGATATGATGTCCAAAATAAGTTGAGAAAAAACTCATGCAACCAAAGGTACCAAGCTTTTGTCCATTATATTCTGAACCCAAGCTCTCACAAGTATCTTCAATTAATAAAACATTATATTTATTACAAAGCTCAACAACACGATCCATATCTGGAACAAGCCCTAATACAGAAACCAAAATAAACGCAGCTGGTTTCTCTTCTTTAAACAATTGTTCTAGATGATGTAAGTCAGCAGAAAGATCTTCTTGGTTACAATCTACTACAAAAGTTTCCATCCCAAGTATAAGTGGTGAGCTTAAGTCAGTAGCCCAACTAACATCTGGAACAACAATCTTATTGTTTTTTAATTTTCCTCCAAACTTAAGAGCAGTAAGACCAAGCAAAATAGCGGATGAACCAGAATTGACAAACACTGAGTTGACAGTACCAAGCCAGTTAGAGAATTTTGCTTCATATTTTTTAGTAAGTGGACCTTTAGTAAGTTGCGGAATTTCTTCTTGAGTAAGCCAGTCGACTAGACTAGCGACGTCTTCTTTATCAATAGTATCTGATACTAGATTGATTGCCATACATTTATTATAAGATGCACTCAAGATAAATCAACTTTGTTATTTACAAAGTTTTTAATCCAATCTTTAAGTTTATCAGTTGCGGACCAACCAAGTAAAAGATCTGCACTGGTAGAGGTACATAGTGTTGTAGGATATTCACCATCCCGAGCTGGAATATACTCTACCGGATAATCACCAAACATAGCTGCTACTTCATTAATAGAATAGTTATAACCTGTACCAAACTCAAACTCTTGAGCACGGAAAGAATTGCCAAGGCAACGGAATAAACCATCTACAATGTCATCAACATGCGTAAAGTCTCTCCTCTGTTCGCCGTCTCCTGTAGGCGTTAATGGCTTGCCTGCTGCATATTGATCTTCAAATATACCGATTACTGTTGCATAGTCTCCAGTCTTAATTTGATTAGGACCATACACATTATAAAATCTACAAATAGTAGTATTCAAATCATATACAGTACTATATAACTTACAAAGCTCTTCCCCACCAAACTTAGACCACGCATATGGACTAACATACAACCCTACATGTTTTGAACTTGAACCTGCATAAATAACTTGACACTTATTCTTACGCGCATACTCCATTACATTAAGAGTACCTCCAAAATTATTATTAATACAACCTACAGGATCAGTTAATGACGGTTGAATACGAGCCATAGCTGCAAGGTGATAAATTGCATCATATTTTTCATTGCTAGATGCTTCGATAGTACCTTGTGTTGTAATGTCACCGGTAAAATAACTAACACTATCTACCTCATTACTTTTAAGACCGGTTGAATAATCATCAATAACAGTTACATTATGACCCTCTTTAACTAATCTACAAACTAGATTAGAGCCAACAAAACCAGCACCTCCTGTTACAAGGATCCTTCTCATAGCCCCTTTATTATAATGTATTTTCCCAGATTGCAAGTGTATTCTTAAAAGGTTTACCAGGAATTTCTCTTACAAGATCAATCATAAGTTGAGCAATTTCGCGAATCTCTTTTTGTGCATGCTCACTATTTCGAAGCTTCTGAAAGTTAGCAAAACTTCTCATGTTAAACATAATATCAGATTGAATTTTACTATTATAGGTCTTGAAAAAGCGCGCACTTTCTTTAGCTCTTTTACGTCCAAGAGCCGGCTCTAACGCTTTAATAGCCTCATGATATAAAGTATTGCCTGCTGCTGTATAAACTTCGAGTTCTATCTTCCACTCCTCTGGCCAATCATCAGGAATAAATGTCTTATCCTCTTTTAATTCCTTGTATCGCGCCGACTCAGCATTGAGCGAAGATATTCTATGCTTAAGTAAATGAATATGACTGGCAATATCACAATCAACAAGGAAATGGACGCTACCCTTTTCAAAAGGGGTTTCGTGTCCCTCGCTCCAAAGCATGTTGATGAGCTTCGGAATTCTCTCTCTTTTCTTTTCATCTAATTCTCTACTAGTTGACGTCCATGCACTACAAGCGATTGTTTCGTCTGATCCATAATATCCTAAGAGCTCAACTGTATTCATTTAAAGAGCATTATAGACTCTTTTTAACCCATTTTCAAGAGGAATAAATTGAAAGCCCGGAAAAAGTTCTAGCAACTTTCCGTTAGAGCAATCCTTTCTATATTGACCATCCTTAAGCTTATCATTATCAAATATTACTTCTAGATGTTTATTAACTGTAGCATAAAGAGCAGCGCCAGCAATATCTCTAATTGATTTATTATCATCACAAACATTAAAGTCTGTCTTAACTACTCTATCAAGACATTTCATAATAATCTTTGCGAGATCTTCAGCATGAATAAATTGACGTAAAGGTGTACCGGTACCTAATAAAGGAACAGTACCGTCACTATTTTTAATCTTCTTTAGTAGTGCAGTTACAAAATGGGCCTTTGTATCATCTTCAAAATTATCAAACTCACTATACAGGTTACTCGGAAAGATTGTAAAATAATCTAACCCTCTACTTTCACGTATGGTTTTAAGGTGTACTGCAAGCATTCTTTTTGCATAACCATACCCAAAGTTAGAAGAAGCAGGTTCTCCTATATGAAGCATATCCTCTGTCATTGGATAATTTTCTACTTTATCCGGATAAGCGCACGTACTACCAATACCAATAAATTTATTTACATTATATTTTTGTGCTTCTAAAACTACATTAGAATTTATTAAGAGATTATCTTGTAGAAACTCTACAGGGTTCGCTATATTATCTTGAATACCACCTACTCTAGCGGCAAGATGAATTACTGTATCAGGGTTATACTTTGCAAACATATTCCTTACCTCAAACTTTTTAGTAAGATCATATTCCTTTGACCCAACAAATATAACTTTACCATGCCAAATTTCATCCGGTGCAAACAACTCTTGTAGATGTTTACCGACCATTCCTGTTCCTCCTGTAACTAATATTTTCATATAATATCTGGTATTGTTTCTTCTGCTAGTCGATACTTCTTAGCTAACTCAAAGTTCTCTTTTATAGCATCCATTTTACTTAAGTATAATTCCTTATTACAGGTTTGCAAGATATCAGGTAACTCTTTTACCTCATCATAACAAATCATACCACCTGTATTAAAAAAATCACCAATAGAAGGACATCCCCAGTATAAAGGTATAGTACCAGTTACAAAACAGTCTATAAGTTTCTCTGTAAACCAATAATCACGTTTAATGTTCTCTATACAAAAATGATATCTATAATCTTTTAACCCCTCAATTTTATCTTTTAGTGGATTATAACCTCCTCCAAAGACATCTACCTTATCTCCAGCACCTGCAATAATTTGATGCCGTTGAATGTGACCTGGGTGTTGTCTTTTCGCTGACGCAATAATCGAAAATTGTTTAGATTTACTATGTATGCCCCAATCAAATTCATCAATCCAACAACCACCAAATGGTAATTTGACAGCATTAGGACATGTCTCTAAGAGAACTTTATCATGTGTCCAAATAGCTTTAAATTTATTATAATGTCGTTGAACAAAATTATATAACTCTGGTATGTGATCCCACGCTTCCACCAACCATGCAATGTTTGAACCTGGCCTGTAAAGTGAGGACGGAATATCTATATCTGTCCAGACAACAACATCTTCTGAGCTATATGTATCCTCTCTTACCCACTCAACTTTATCTGTAAGTTGCTTAGGTGGCATTGGATTATTAGAAAATATACAATGTGCAAAAGCAGAATCTTGTAAATATATTTTTAAAGTTTTAGCCATCTGTTTGGAATAATATCTTTAGGATTGTATGTGGTATGTCCAGGACCTAACCATATCTCCGGTGCTGTAACAACTTTATTATTTACTTTGGACTCACCTAACCATGCACCCCACCAACCAAATGTCGAGTTGCAAATAATATTATTTTTACATAACGACATATGATATAGTGCCTCAAATGGATCTTGTTCTTCCGAATAAACTATCTGATCTGTTTCACCAAACATTCTCTTTGCATGCTCAATATCATCTGAAAAGATAACAATGTAATCTAATCCAGCTTCCTTAACAGCATTTCGCCAATAAGCTGAAGGTAGCATCGGATGATAATGCCTCTTTTTCATATAATCCCCTAATCTAATATGCATAGACGTGCATCTAGACGGTTCTGGGTATTTATTAAGATTAATTCTATCTTTAACCGCTTGTTTAAATTTAAATTGAGCCCTTACTTCATCTATAGCATTTTCAAAATAACGTTCAGACTGAAAATATCCGACAATATCTGTAAAGTCATCTACTTTATGATCAATATAATGAAATGGAAACTCAACTTCTGTAAATGTTGAAGTATCTAATTCTAAGATTGGTGTACTAATATCAAACCCATCAAAGATAGATGTATTATTACATTCATAATTTACATCATAATACGTTTTATTATGAGGTATTGCTACTTCATAATTATATTTTTTAGCCATACCTAATACAGCTGCAAACTGAAACATGCTATTGCAGAGGTTACCATATCTACCTATTCTCGTTGAAGTTATCATCCTACTAAAATATCTTTATGCCAATTCCATTGATCGATATGCTCTTGCAACTGTACTTTATCCATATTCTGAATTTTTAAACAATAATCTCTATTAAAATCAATATAAGGATTATGATTAAAAGAAGTATCACCTCTAGCATGCGTAAGATGCCATAAAGGCCATTGAGTACGCATAATTTTAGTACCTAAAATTTTAAATCGGGCATTAATTTCATTATCCTCATAACCAACACTCTTAAAATGCTCATTAGCACCCCCACATTTCCAATAATGCTCTCTGTCAAACATCACAACACCGCCTACTGAATGTGGATTAAATAAAGTACAATTATTTAAATCTACATTACGAAGATCTTTTGTTTCATTGATAATATCAAAATACGTTTCCGGTACATCATAGAAATTACCATCATATGGATATACTAGTTGTGCTTGCTTATTTATAATAGCTTCAGTAGCTCCAATAATCTGCTCTGGTCTTAAGAGAATATCGGCATCATAATGAGCAATAACTGGAGTAGTCGCTTCTTTTGCTGCAAGGTTAACTCCCCGCTGCCTGTTAAAGAACTCATCTGTTTCAATATAGATGTGACGACACTTAAAAGCTTTACACATATCGTGTAGCTTACTTGATGTATCCTGTTCACTAATAATAATATCAGCATCAAAATGATGCCTAAGATAAGACAGAGTCGTTCTGATATTACGGATACGATCCTCATGATCCACCTTAGCGGCTATCAGAAACGTTAGCTTTTCTTTTAGATCTTCTTTCATTAATTATTTTTTGATAACGTTTAATAATCTCTACAACTTCTTGCTGTGGAGTATCGGGAACTTTTACTGGTGATACTTTGTTCTTACTCATAAAATATTGTGCTGCTTGTTGAATGTTAGATTGCCAATCTGCTCGTGGTCTAATAGCTGAAGAGTCTTCTGAACACTTCTGTTCTTGTACATAATCTAAACTGTTTTCAATATCTGCCCACCACCAGTACGGGGTACTGAAGCCATTCTTAGCTAACTGATAGGAATGATCAACATGCTCGAATGCATTAGTAAAGTTTTCATCATATAGACCGACTTTTTCTAAAGATTCTCTCGTATAGAATGTAACAGCACCAACACAATGCTGATTAAGAGCGATACGCAACTCATCAAATGGTCCATAATCGAATACTAGTCTAGGTACCGGCTTGCCGTAACTAATACCAGCTTTATTAGCCGGTCCATGGTATGCAAACATAAAGTGATGAATACCGGTTGTCTTATAAGCGCGTATATACTCTGCAAACAAATTACCTGTAAATTTCATATCATCTTCAACAAGAATAATATAATCACAATCCTTATCAAGTAGGTTCTGTATAGCGGCATTCTTGGCTTTACCTACACCTACACCACCAGATGTACGTATAAACTCCGCACCACGTTGCTTTAAAGGATATTCCTTTACTCCATCATCAACTACTACTAATTCATCATACCATTCATCGCTGAGAGATTCAAAGCAAACATTAAACATTTTTACCCTATCACAGGTTATAATACCTACACCAATCTTACTCATTACTTATATTTTATACTCCAAAAACGCTATTTCAACTATAAATATAGATATGCCGTGCGTTGACAATAAAAGTTTAATCTACAATATTAAGGAATTACCTGAAACGTTTTCTGTAGCTGACGGGGATTTACTTTTAATTGAGACAGAAGAAGGTACTAATATTATGGATTTCTCCAATTTTATAATTGGTTTAGATAATACAACGTTCGGTACAACAATTACACAACATTCTACTGATATTGATACTCTTTCGTCCAATTTTAATTCTCTTTCCAGTCAAGTTGATACTGATGTAGCAGAATTGAGCGCTACAATTGTAGGTAATACTACAAAAGCTTTAGTTACTCTATCAGGTGATGATGCATTTTCCGCTGTAACTGTTGCGAGTACTAATATTGCTTCTGTTGAATATATTGTTGCTTCGCATGTTGTAAGATTTAACTTTGATAATAATTTTTCTAATACTAATTATCTTATTTTACCATCTGCCCCTATATTGGAAACAGCCTCACAAAAGTTTGTACAGTTTGTAGAGTCGGATAAAGCAACAAACTATGTTGATTTAAGTGCAATTAATATAGACAACGGCTCGATTGCCTATACTTTAACTAGCTCAGCTATAGGATTCCAAATTCAAACCTTTTAAAAGCTAAGGCGATCGGTATCTCCTTGCTTTAAACCAAATTGTTTAAAGAGTTCCTTTTCTTTCTCTTCTCTGTCTAGTTCTGCCTTTTGCATACGAACTAATGACTCAAGATCGTCAATATTATTAGGATTTAAAATAGACTCCTCATCACCATACATGCCACCATCAGGTGTTACGTACTCAGCTATTAGTTCGATACGCTGCTGTGGATCATTTGGTAATAATATTACGCATGGTGAGTCACCTTTAGGATAAAATACATCAGCATCTGCTTGAGTCATATACTGCATATACAAAGTATAGAAAATATTATCTATCTCCTTAATAAACTCAACATTTGTATCACGAATACCGTTATTAACAACTCCCTGCTTCTCATTAAAACGAGTCATAAAGATAATATCTAATGATCGTAACGACTCACGTGACATAGTAATTTGCTTCTTAACAAATTCATCCGTAAATCCTTCAATACCTTTACCATTTGCCCACATTGTGTATGCAATAGCATCTAACGGACACCTATCATATACAATATTATCTGTAACCTCTTTACCTTGTACTTGATCAACTAAAAAATCTAATATTACAGTTTGAGTTTCCGGAGTAGTATTAGATGAATGATTTAAGCCCTTTTCTTCAAGTGTATCATGATACGTATCTATAGGTAATTCGTAATTTGTCCACGTATGTAGAAAACTCTTTATCATTGTCGACTTACCGCTATTTGCTGTACCACTAAAAGCAATTCTCATATTGTTATTTACTACTCATTTAAAAATTAGCAAGAACTGAATATTATTCATTATACTTTAAGAGCCATATCCCATACTAACAAATGAAGTCGAGGTGAGAAGTGAACATGCATTGCTTTAGCATATTCAACAACAGCTATAGCATTCTCAATATGCTCTTCACGTGAACCAGCACAAGGCATAAACCAAATACGATCTCTAGTAACATTAATTCCGTGTTCATCTTCAACATACTTACGCCAAATCTCTTTAATATCAGCATCCGGATCACTAATTACAAACTTAAAGCCTGAACCAATCTCCTTATGATACTTAAGTACTTCTGGCTTGTAAGTTTTTTCTTCCGGATCACCATTCGTAGTTAACTTAGGTGAAGTGGTAAAAGTAGCACCAAACTCATCACTCCAACGTTCATTAGGCATTAGAGTAGCATTAGTCTCAAAGTCAATTTTAGGTGTAAATCCATATCGATAAATAAACTCATCTACAAGCTTAAGTAGTTGTTTCTGCTGAATAAGAGGCTCTCCTCCAGTTAGTTTCCAGATTGTACCTTTTTCAAGCTTCTCAATCCAGTTATTGTCTTCCATCATTATAAATATTTCTCTAAACGTCATTTTATTTTTAACACTCCAAGAAATAAATGAATCACAACCATGCGGCGAGTCTTCAGATGCAAACCCAATACAAGTTAGGTTACACATTGCCATCCTCATGAATAAGGATCGCTGCCCAACATATTCCCCCTCACCTTCAATAGTATAGAAGATCTTGTCGTCAGATAAAATTAGAGTTTCTTTATCAAGGTCCATCATCTATATTATAGTACTATTTTTCATATATTCAACTAAAACTGCAAAACTATATAAACTAATAAGTTATGATTTTTGCATATAACCACCTAAATAATTCTATATGAGTAGACAAACCAAAAAAATAAACTCTCATTCTGAAATTGGTGAAGATATCTTAAATGACAACTGGCTTATGGATTTTAAAATAAGGAAGCCATTTTATTTTAAGCCGAAGCACAGACACTTCTACAACAGATTACATGATACAACTACTCAAATGTCATTTGTTGATGGGTTAGCTGGTACTGCAAAAACTTATATTGCTGTTTATGCAGCTTTGGAAAAATTAAAAGAAGGTTTATTTGACAAAATAGTATACATTCGCTCTGTAGTTGAATCTGCTGATAAGAGTTTAGGATCTTTACCTGGTGAAATTGATGATAAATTTTCACCTTATGCTATGCCGCTGATTGAAAAAGTTACTGAAATTGCTGGTCCTGGTACATGCAGCATGTTACGTAACAAAGGATTAATAGAGGCAATACCTGTTAACTTTGTACGAGGTCTAACATTTAATAACACTTGCGTCATTGTAGATGAAGCGCAAAACTTAACAAAAGGTGAACTTACAACTATTCTCACACGCTTCGGTAGAAATAGTCAGTACGTAGTTTGCGGTGATACAGGACAATCTGACGTCAGACAATCAGGTTTTAGCGATGTATTTAAACGATTTAACGCTGAAGATTGTGAAGACAAGGGCATTTATACACATAAGTTTGGTGTAGAAGAAATAGTACGTAGTAAAATATTACGCTTTATTTGCGATAAGCTTGGTTCTTAAACCACCGCGGTGGTTGTCTAGACGTCCAGACGGCAAACGGCTTATCATTGATAATGTATTGTTTATATTTATCTACTGGCTTAAGTGAATTAAAGCCAGGTACTTGCCTGCATGTTTGATCTGCAGCAATAGCTACTGCAAATTCTTGACGAGGACCTGAAGGTAAATTCTTAGGTGGATTTTTGAATACCGCAGCAAGCTTAACTTCTGTCAAATGAATGCGACCGTATCGATGAGTATATTCTCTACAAGCTGCAATAAAGTGATCGTAGAGCCACTTGTAGTTACCTATAGTAGAGCGACACCAAATACCAGAGGGATGTTTGATATGAGAAGCTTTATAGAGCAAGTCCTCTAATACAACATCTGGGTGCAACCAGCGCTTGATACGACGACCAGCTTTAGTCTTACCTTCGTACTGCTTACCATCTAGTACACGATGAGCAGTAGACATAAGCTGAGCATACTCAACAATCATCTTTACAACATGCTTATCACACATTTCATGAGCAGAAATAACAGGACAATCATTAGTAGTAAATATATTCATACCTAATTATATCTAAGTTCCTTATTTAAATAAAAAAAAAGAGTACCAGCTAGCTGGTACTCTTTAAAGATTGTATTACCTTCTAACGCAAGCCTGTTGACTCAAAGACATCGCGTGCAACTCCAGCGGAGAAGCCATTTTCAACCCCTTTGACTATTACAGAAATAGCGTTGTGACTATGAAGCGATTCGTTATGAGAAGCTACAATCTTAAAATCTTTAATTCGTTCATCTTTATCTAGACGTGAGTAGAGAAGTCGAACAGCATCCTCAACAAACTTAAGAAATGATCCATTTTTCTCAGCAAATGCTTGTTCATCTTCACGTTTAACCATTACTTGCGTTTCAGTTTGTAAAGCATCTAAGCAAAGCTCTTGAAGATCTTCAATCCAAAGTTTATCTTCAAACCTAACACTTACACGCGCAACACTGCGCTGACTATGAGGTACTGTAGCACGATTACGATACTTTTCAGCATGCTCACTAAGCTCAAAGCTACAAGGACAAGCAGATGAATATACAAAATCAAAGTGAAGGTACTTCTTAAATTCACCATCCTTAGTGAGATCACCCTCTAATACAACATCATAATACTGATAACCTTCTAAACCGCTACGTAGACTAGTTTGTTTGATCGGATAAGATATCTTAAGCATAATGCGTGAGTCAAAGCTCTTAAGATTCTCTTTATATGTTGTAAGTACATCTTTAATTTTACCAATACTAAAGGTTTCATCTTTATGATCATAGAAACTACGCATAATGCGAGACATATTAATACCCTTCTTATGAGCTTCTAAACTCACACTACCAGTAACACTAGTTTCAAGTTCAATAGTCTTACCATTACGCTTTTCATAATTAAGAGGTAACTTAAAGTTATGAATACCAACTTGCTGAATAGCGACTGGTGCGCCTTGAATAAGACTAGATGGACCGTTCTGTAAATCAGGTAACGATGAAATATATTCCTTACTTGCATCTACAGTATTATCATACTCACGAATAGGTGGTACATATCCGTCAGCACACTCACTACCCATAATATCTTTTGCAATAGTATCCTTTTCACCGGTGAGCTCATCGTCATCACCTAGCCATTCATAGTTGGAGTCATTTTCTGTCTTACTCATAGTCGAACTTAATTATAGCATACCGAATATATTAATCAACTAATCTCACGCATTTAAAATTAAATTAAAAAAAATTCTGGAAACACTTGCAATCGGGTTCTCAGACGAATAAATGAATTGTAGAGATTGTATAGAAGAACCTATATTTCAGACTTTCTAGAGATCAGTAATATAGAATAATCTTAATAAAGCAGTTGATTTACCTATTTAAGCAGGTTATAATAATTATATGAAATTTACTAGCAACAAAGTAATTAACTTAGGTAGTACTGCGTTCAGGCAATGGAAATCTACTCACAGTCATTGTCAGTTTATACATGGTTATAATTTAACTGCAGATATTACATTTGAATGTGATGATTTAGATGAACGAAATTGGGTTATGGACTTTGGTGGTCTTAAGGCTCTTAAAACTAGTTTAGAACATACATTTGATCATAAGTTAGTTGTTGCTGGTGATGATCCTCAACTAGATTTATTTAAACAACTTGATGCAGTGGGTGTTGCAGAATTAGTTATTTTAGAGAGTGGTGTAGGTTGCGAACGTTTTGCAGAATTTGTTCTTAAGACAGCTGATACGTATGCCGACGAAGCAACTGATGGTCGTGTCAGAGTTAAGTCTGTACAAATTAATGAACATGATAATAACTTTGCAACCTGTCATAGAGTAGATGATAATCTTAAAATATCTTTTGTTGAAACTCAAGGTAATACTGAGCCAGTACAACTAGAGGATATACATGGACCTATTGCGACCGAAGAAATTAAAGAAGATGAACAGCCTGCAACTCCAGTAGCTGATCCACGAGCTGCACCAATTGGTGGCCAACCGAGTACAAAAACCAAAGGTGGTTGGTTTGATGGTACTACCTGGGGGTAGTGTAGGCGGGTGTAGCTCAGCGGTAGAGCGCAACCTTGCCAAGGTTGATGTCGTGAGTTCGAATCTCATCACCCGCTCCATTTAATGCCATCTTAGCTCAGTGGTAGAGCAGCTGATTTGTAATCAGCCGGTCGTCGGTTCAAATCCGACAGATGGCTCCACGTTAATCGTTTATGCTGACATCTATATTTTTATCAGCAATGTTCTCCTTACTTACATCAATTAAAGCATCTAGATCTTGTTGAATAAAATCTTTACCAACTAGTATCTTATATAAATTAGATGCTCTATTGCCAATTGAGAATGGAATACCTGTAAATTCCTTTTCACCAATTTTAAAATCCAATTCAACTACAGGTCTATGTTCCATATTACCTGCACCAACGTTAATTGTTATTTCACCCTTCTTTGGAAGTAGTAGTGTTTTACCATTTATAGTTCGGAAGAAAACCTTATCACCCTGCTCTTGTATATCTTCCCCATGCAATACATTGTAAGCACCGTTACCAGAATCTAATTTAGCAGGCACTTTACCGATACCTTCAATATCGAAAAATTCAATAAGCCCTAAAACAGACTTTTCTTGTATGTATTGCAAAAATGTTTTCATTTTTAATTACTAAAGTATTAGCACTCACCATCTTCTGCACCGCAATCATATTGACTAACGTCTTCATGGCCTGCATTAAACATTGATGCATGCTCACCGCTAGCAAAATCATAATCTAGTTTGTGAAAGACAGAGCCTAGATAGTCTGCTGCTTTAGTAATTTTAGAAGCTGTCCATCCCTCTAACGCTGGAAGTTCTTTCATCATAAGACTAAGAGCACCTGCATATTTTTCAATCTTATAGAGCTCAGCAAGGGCCATTTTCATTTCAGAATCATCATGATGATTTACTCGAGGCATATTTTCACCATCTTCCATTTCTTCATCACCAGCAAGTTTACTAATACCTCTATCTACGGCTTGACCAGCTTTATCTAAACCTTTTATAGCAGCTTTACCAGCACCCATTGCAGCTTTACCAGCAACCTTTAAGCCTTCTTTACCTACCTCACCTGCAACAATAGCAGCCTCTTTACCAACTGCTTTAAGACCGCGTTTAGCTAAATTACCAATACCACCGGCAATTGCACCAAGACCTTCATCTATTGTATCTTCTTGCGAAATTTGTGAATAAGCTTCTGCAATTAAACTTGCATCATTAAGTTTAGACTTCATGCATATATTTATGCCGCCAAGATAGATTTTATAGCATCTTTATCCGTTTCAGATACCTCTTCTGGTACAAAATAAGCAATCGCTTCATCTAAGTTATTAGCAATCAACTCTCTTGTTTTAGTGCCTGAAATACCTTCTGCTTGTAATGGAATCTTTGCAACACTTACGAGAGGATATTTATCAGCGTTCTTTTCAAAGTAAGAATACCGCTTTACATCTTCATCCTTATCACCTGCACCTACAATAATCTCAACCTCTTTATTTTCGTCTGCATAATCATAAACAGACTTTACAGGAGATATAGGCGCTAGCATGACTTCAACAGGTTTATTAGAATATTTTGCATAGATATCCCAAATTGCCTTTGACTGTTCAGCCGTAATACCGTCTCGGTCCTTGTTGCCAATTACAACAATACCTTTATCAGCATTTTCTAAAAGATATAAAAATGCAGAGAAGTGACCTTTTGTAGGTGGCTTATAACCACCAGGCATAAGAGCTATTCTCTCTTTATCTCTTAGGTGCTCTCCGTCTTCATAAAATTCTCTAAACGTTTTCATTTGGTAATTGGGGTAGATGTTTGACCTCCACTAAAGTTAGCTCTACTAAACTCTAAGCGATCAACCAGCTTAACTGCATCACCCTCTTTACCTACCGCGACATAACCTTCAGGGTTAGAAGCTGTAAGAGTACCGTCACCATTATCTAAAAAGTGCTTTGTATTGTAAACTGCATTATTGTATTTGTTAACAAAAATTTGTTTAGCTTGGGATAGGAGTTTACTTATTTTAAATAAATTTATAATATCTTTTTGACGTGACTTAATATCGGCTAGTTTCTTTTTAAATGCTTCTGTAATGCGCTCTTTACCGGTTTTAGATTTACGCTTAGCAATTTCTTTCTCCATTCGACCCTTCATCCAGTTCATAAAGCCTTTATATGAACCCTCTGCATCTTCTAGAAACTTTCCTTCACGAATCTCAGAGTTAGCATAAATGTTAAGTAAGTCTAATGGAAGATCTTTGTATTTAACTTTGATACCATCAGCAGTCTTTGCTAAATCTCTAACTTGCTTAGCCTCATCCTTTGTAAGAGTAACTGTTCCTGTTGCATCAGTAAATACAGCATCATCAACCCATACACCCGGTACTTTATTAAGACCTTTTACATTGATACCATATTGAGGTGGTGAGTTTAAATCACTATAACCGGTATGAAAAACAATACCAAACACAGAATTTGCAATTTCTTTACCAAGATCTGAGTCTGCTTCAACTGCATACTTAATAGTATTAGGTTTAAATGCGATATGCTTAACACCATCTTGCATTACTACCTCAAGCATTGACGAATCAAACATGAAATCACCTTGTAAAATACCTTTAATACCTAATTTTGGAAGATATTTAAGAGCTTTCTTAAGTTTATCAGCAAGTCCTGGTGCATGTCCGTGATTCATCTCAACATCAGCATCAGTATAGTTGATTTTAGGCTCATTATTAAAGATAGACTTAGTACCAACAAAGAATTTACCAGTTTCTGGGTGCTTTCCAGCAAAAATAGCAGGAGCCCCATCCCATTTCACTGAAGTATTGACACTTCTCTTGGATTTACCCTGTAATTTAGAGAGAAGATTGCTAATCATGGTACGAGCCACATCATATCCCTTCTCTCCCTTGGTCAATACCAGTTCTTCGAGGTGAGTTAAGTGAGTATTAGCCTTAGCCTCAGTTAAAAGCTGTGAATTTAGATGAAATTGTTTAAAACTGCGCATTTTATTAATTATATTAGAGTTCCTTACTAATTTATTTAAATATATAGAAAAAGTTCGGGTAGAGACCTGCCATAGTAAAGGAATTTGCACGTAAAATACCTTCATCAATTAAACCACCGTCTCTAATAGCATCATCAACCGTAAATGAAGCAAAATCACCTAAAGTACCTGGTGTAGGCTTCTTTTGCTGTGGTCCTTTTGCAAAAATAATATTTTGTAAATCATACTTCTTAGAGTATTGTTGTAAGTTGAGCTTCGCTAGTTGTTTTCTAATTTGACTTTGTGGTGCTCCTCGTTTTCTTGATGTTGGATCATTGTAATTGATATCTTTGGTAAAAAACCTTTCAACATCACCACCTGGATACGCTATTTTAAGTAATTCATGTAGGTTTGATAAAAATTGATTTGTATTTTCAATTTGAGCAAAAGCGCGATATGTACCAATAATATTTGACTCGACACTCTCAACCATTTTAACATTATCTCCTTCCAGTCCATCTAGAAGAGTTGATGGAGATAAGGCCGGCCCACCTCTTCCACCTTGCTGACCAAATCTACCACCTTGGCCTTTAACTTCGAGTTTCTGACCATCTATCATTAAATCACCACCACCTGTTGAATTAGTTACGTTGTTAAATGCTAAAGCGAGAAGTATCTCACAAGGTCCAACATTGCTACCACCATCATCAATAGGGGTAAAAGCAGAAGCTCTCATTGCCGTCTTTTCGTTAAACCCTTTACTAGTAACTAACTCTACAACATTCCCAGTTTTAGGAATTGATAGCGATGGTTTATCTTCAGCAGCAATATATTTTTCAAACTCACCTCTGTCCAACATATCTACTAAACTATCATAGTCGTATTCGTTCTTAAAAGAGTTTCTCGTATATAACTTACCATCTAAATACTCGGTAATTGATTCTAAAGCATTTCCCCCCTTTGCGATGCGAGTTATCTTATCAAAATTATCATCTGAAACTTGACCAAGCGGCTTATATTCCTCATTATCCTTTACGTAAAGAGTTACATCCTCATAAAGATGCTCAAGCCTCTTTGGAGTTTTGTAACTAGAACTACCAGCTACTTGCTTTCTGTAAATATCTGTAATTCTAGTATCCATACCCTATTATATAATTGGTCCTTATGCTTGTTCAAGCGTATCTTTTAAATCTTCTTCACCAATTTGTACGATGCTTGCAATAGTGCTAATAACGTTGTTAGGATTTTCGTCTACGTTTGTTTGCAAATCAACAGCTGTTTGTGCAGCACTAGCATCAGGCTCGTGTAAAAATGCTTTAAGAATAAGGTCAGCTAGGAATATTTTACCTTCTGCTGAAACTGGCTCCGGAGCTGGTGGTTGTTCGGCGACATCTGTAGCATCAACCTCCATATCAGTCTCATCAGCTTCATTATAAATAGCTTCGTACTTTTTAAATATATTTAAAGTTTTCATATTAATTAACCTTTTTTAATTGCTTTGAGGGATTTCTGTAAATCATTAGCAATTTGCAAATAAGCTTGGTTTGTCAACTTTGCAAGTTTTTTAACACCATTACGGGTAAACGCACCAACTTTAGGGTCAACCTTACCTACTACATCTGTGGCTGTCTGCAAGGCCAATCCAACCTCAGCTGCCTTATCACCCTGCTTAGATAACTCAGGTTTCATTGTTTCAGCATCCTCAACCTCAACAAACTCCTTAACCTCTAATTTGACAATACGACCATCAGGTAAATGAATCATTACATCTTCTGATTTTTGATCCACGTCACACTTAATATCTTTTTCCATTAAGCAACGCTGCACAGCCCTTTTGGCAGCAATTTTTTCATCCAAATTTAGATCTGGGGTGTTCTCTTCAATAAGATCAAGAAACTTACTCATGTTAATATTTAATGTATTAGCGATAATTTAACGTTATTATTTTTAGTAAAGTTTTTCTCTAAAGCTGTGAGATTATATTTTTTGAGAAGCTTTTTAAATTTTTTCCAGCATATTTTACTGGTGTCAACTGGTATATATGGGTAGTACATGCAATCTTCTTTAATAAAATCTTCAAACGATTGCTCTCTTACAACTAGCCGTGAGGGTAACGCACTAAAAATAAGTTTAATAACCTTAAATTCAGCATTATCATCACTATAATTGTAATAGAAGCATTTTTTATTTTTTGATTGTGTGCAAATAAAAAATATTTGCATTAATATAAAATGTAAACTAAGCTGCTTTTTGTCTTTAGCAGAAATATTACATAACTCCGCTTCAGTTAAGTAGTATTGATATTCATTGTAAGATATGTCTAAATATGACCGTAAATTAACGTATTCTACGTCATTCGTTAGGTCAAAGTAGTTTTTCATTACTAGTCTACCTAATTATAAAGCTGTTCCTTATGATAACAATAGCTTTGGTGGATTTTTAGTAAATTTTACCTTACCTATACGCACATTTAGAATACCATTATAGTAATCCTCACGTAATAATGCTTCTGACTGGAATTGATAAAAGGTTTCCATGTAAGCTAACTCACTTTTAGTACCGCAACTACGAATTATTTCAAATTTAAATTTATTCTTGCCAAGTTTTTCGATATCCGCATTTAATCTATCAGATGAGCCAGTATATGTCTTCCAATCTGACTCTCCAACTATAATTCTCTTACGTTTTTTACCTTTAAGTGGAGGTCTTCTAGTTTTCTTAACTATTTGTTTTTTACCGATATACTTCATACCGTTTGAAAGGTTTGTAATGATATAAACAAACCCAAACGGTAACTCAGTTAATGACTCTTTGCAAGTCCAGTGTCCCAAATCAAGCATTATTAAGTTCGTAACAATCGCAATGATCGCAATCTGGTCCACATGTACACTCACTCACTGGCATCCCACAACAAGCGTCAGGACACATTTCTTCCTCTGCATCCTCACCTTTTAAGAATAATCCATTAATACCTTTCTTTTTATTTTTCTTTTTATTAATTTTACCAACAGACCCCCTTCTGGTGGCAACCTTTTTACCTATAGCTTTAGGTACTCTCGCATCACCTGGAGCATAAAAGTCACCAGAGTTAATATTGGTAGAGGAAAACCCACCGGTACCACTACCAACCCCAGCGTCACCAGCTGACATATCCTCTTGTAATACCAGTTTAAAGTAACGAGCAAATTTACCAGTTGATTTTTCCATATAGTTATTTAATCTATATATGTGGAATTGCTAAAAAAGTATTTTGAGGAGGTTGGAAAGGATCTCGTACTTGATGATTTTAATATTAAAGAGCAGTCGATGCGCTTACCCGCACGTAAGCATTACTGGGTAGCTAAACTTATTAAAGCTAAGATTGAACGTAATCAAACATTTGAAAAGAAGAGAAAACTTAAGAAAAATATTACTAAAGAGGTAATTGCAACATCACCAGTAAAGTTATCTCAATCTGCGGCAGAGCAAGCAGCAGAGAGACATGAGTCACTCTCATCACTAACTTCTAAGATAAAAGAGCTAGATATTATAATTGAATATTTAGAAAAGGTTGAAAAGACTATGTCTCAAATGGGATTTGATATTAAAAATGCTGTTGAGATTATGAAGATGGAGCAGATGTAATGATAGAATTTGACTACAAAGGCCCTACTGCAAGACAACCAAGTAAATTAATTATTAGATGTACCGATGCAGATTTGTTCGAAAATATTCGTGAACATTTTTCTGTGGAAAATATTGGAGCTCGATTTGCAAGAAGATATGCTCGGTTTGCTCCTAGACGTAAATATGTTATAACTCCAACTGGTACATGTGAGTTAGGAATGTATTGGGAGGTGCGACAATACCTAATAAAAAATCAAATTAACGAAGAAATAGTTTTAACAGACAAACTATCTAAGGCTATTAAAGTTGGTATTGACGCTAATCTCTTCGACAAGTTTAAATTTACATTACGTGAATATCAAGAAGAGGTAATACGTAAAGCTATGAGAATTGGTACAGGTACTTGCGTACTTGGAACTGGAGCAGGAAAGACTTTCACTACAGCAGCTCTAATTGAAAATTTTTTTAGAGTAGCTAAGGATAAAGATACCTTTAAATGCTTAATGCTTGTACCTGATTTAGGCCTAGTGACACAAACGTATGAGGAATTTTTAAACTGCGGTACAACATATAAACTTACAAAATGGACTGGTAAAAATAAACCGGATCTTACAGCTAATGTAATTATTGCAAATATTGGAATTATACAAAGTAGGTTTGATGATAATGATTGGTTAAAGTATATTGATTTACTTATTGTTGATGAATGTCATAAAATTACTGCGGGTAATAAAATTTCTAAGATCGTTCAGCAGATTAATACTCCTAACAAGTTTGGATTTACCGGTACCTTACCAGAGGATCAACTGAATAAGTGGTCTATTATTGGAAAGCTTGGTCCTATAATTTATGAAAAATCGTCCTTTGAATTACGTTTAGAAGATTACCTTACAAATGTTAGCATTAAAATTTTAAATATTAGATATAGTCCAAGACCTCACTTCAGTGGTCAGACGGGTTATAGAGACGAACTTGAGTTTATATATAGTAATGATAAACGAAATAATATTATCAAATCCCTTGTTAGTAAACTATCTGCTAATACTCTCATCATGGTTAATCATATTGCTCACGGTGAAGTTATTATGGAACACCTCAAAAACCTTAAAGATAAAAGGGTTTATTTTATTCAAGGGTCGGTAGATGTTGAAGAGCGTGAAAAGATTAAAGCAATAATGGAAAGAGAAACTAATGTTGTTGTTGTAGCCATTAGTGCAATTTTTGCAACCGGAGTCAACGTTAAAAATCTACACAATATTATTTTTGCATCAGGTGGTAAGAGTTTTATACGTACAGTGCAATCAATTGGTAGAGGTTTACGTAAGCATGATTCGAAAGATAAGCTTATCATCTTTGATATATGTGATGAACTTAATTATGGAGTAGCACACTGTGATAAGCGTAAGGCCATATATGATAAAGAAAAAATACGGTATAAAGAAGTTGATATGTCTTAAGAATAGGCTATAATTATGTAGAATGTCTAAAGCAGCAAAAGAAGAGTATTATATTAAACCAGCAGAATTCAGAGAGAGTTTGCGTAAGTATTACGACTCAGATATTTTGACTGATGACCTCGCTGAAAATATTAAAAAGATTGCATATGGTTTGAGCTATAACGGGTCGTTTATTAACTATAGTTATAAAGACGATATGATAGGAGATGCATTGATTAAAATGTATGCTGCGCTTAAGTATAAAAAATATAAGTTTGAGACTAAATCAAATCCATTTTCATACTTTACCACTATTGCTTATCACGCATTTATAAATCGTATTAAGAAAGAAAAAAAGCATCATCAGACAATTACTTCATATAAAGAGAAGGTATACGAAGAGTATATGACAGATCCTAGAAATACCCATGGGACTGTTTATGTGAAGCCTATTGATGATGATTCCAACTATTAAAAAAAATAAGGTTGCCATTTTTAGTGACCTACATCTGGGAGTACACTCTAATAGTTCTGAGTGGCATAAGTATGCTATTGAATGGGCTAATTGGTTTCGTGAAGAGTGCCGAGATAAAGGTATTAAAGATCTTATTTTTTGTGGCGATTGGCATCATAATCGCTCAGAAATATCTGTTAATACTTTACAAGTATCAGCTGATATTTTAGATATGTTTGATGAGTTTAATCTTATTGCCATAACTGGTAATCATGATATTTACTATAAACATAGAACAGATGTAAACTCGCTATCTATTTTTAAAAATAGAAAAAATGTTACTATATTAGAGCAATACCAGACGCTAGAAGCGTTTGATAAAAAGCTTTCTTTCTGCCCATGGAATACACCTACTAAGGTTATTGAGGAAAGTGATGTAATCTTTGGTCATTTTGAAATTGAAACCTTTAAAATGAATGCCTTTAAGATTTGTGAAGAAGGTGTTAGAGTTAAAGATCTTCTTAAAAAATCTCCACTAATTGTATCTGGCCATTTTCATACTAGACATGAAAAGCAGTTTGGTGCTGGTACGATTCTGTATGTTGGTAATCCCTTTCAAATGGATTTCGGAGACGCAGGTAACCGAAAAGGATATCATATATTAGATCTGGATACTTTAGAGTATGAGTTTTTTGAGAATAATGTTTCTCCATGTTATGAAAAAATTACTCTTAGCGAATTAGTAGAAGAAGGTGATATTACACCAATCGTCAAACATAAAATTAGGAACAATATTGTTAAGTTGAAAGTAGATAAAAATATCTCACAAGATGATATGGATATTCTTACTTCTGTATTTAACAAACTACAGCCAGAGCAGCTTTCTATAGATTATGATATTAACTTCAATCGGATTTTATCTAGCAGAGAGGATATTGAGGATTTATCTGGGGTAGACGTAGAGCAAGCCATCGAAGAGTTTATTGGAACGATGGATTTAGACGATTCAAAGGCTATAATTGAATATACGTTAGGTTTATACGAGCGTTGCAAACAATGAAACAGGTTAATTTTAAACGCGTTGCTATACAGCACTTTTTATCGGTAGGTGAAGAGCCGGTAGTTGTAGACTTCAGTAAAGGTTTACATGTAATCACTGGCACTAATAAAGATAAGCCTGATAGACGTAATGCAATCGGTAAGAGTACTATTGCTGACTCTATTTATTTTGCAATATTTGGTGATACTCTTCGGGAGTTAAAGAAGGACCTTATACCTAACAACATTACTGGTGGTAAGACACATGTTGAGTTGGACTTTGAGGTTGTTTATGCTAAAGAAACGAACAATTATAAAGTAATACGTAATTTAAATCCTTCGAAAGTGTTTATCTTTAAAGATGGTGTAGATATAACACGAGATAGTATTTCAAATACTAATAAGTTTATTTGTGATGTAACTAGTGCTACACCATCTATATTTCAAAATTGTGTTATTATGACTGTTAATAATGCGGTACCCTTTATGGCAAAGGGTAAAATTGAAAAACGAAAGTTTATCGAGGATATCTTTGGTATGGAGGTATTTAGCCAGATGTTAGCTCAACTTAGAGTTGAGTATAATGAACTAAAGCGTGAACATGATATTGTTCAAACTACTTTAACAGAAGTTAAAAATCAGAATAATAATTATATTACACAGAAAGAAGCTGCTCTTAAAAAAAGGGCTGGTAAGAAAAAAATTTACATAGAACGGAAAGAACATAATATTATTGAAAAGGATAAACTTGGTAAACGTCTAGAGGAATTTGAAGATCTAGATACTTCTAAAATAGAGAGTGATATTAATCATTACAATGAAACTCTTCTAACTGTTGATGAAAAAATTAATGAAAAGACTGTAGAAGTAAGTACTAAGAAAGCTGAATTGTCACATAGTAAAGCTGCATACGATAAGATAGGTACAGATGAAGCTGAGTGTCCAGTTTGTCTACGTCCAATGGAGGATCATGATGTGGAGTACATGGAGAAAGAGAAAGCAAATCTTAAAAATAAACTTATCAAATTTGGTGAAGATATTAAATTGCTTAATGAAGGTTTAGATAAAGCTAAAATGGCAAAAATCAAATGTATGGAAGTTATACAAAGCCATACAACTAAGCTATCAGAAGCTAAATTGTCTAAACAAAAGCAAATATATATTCAACAGCGTATTAAACAATTGGAGGTCTGGTTAGAAGAGTTAGATATAGATCTTAAAGCTGTAGAAAGTACCGAAACAGATTTCGATAAGTTAATTGTTGATTCCAGTAAAAGATTAATAGAAACTGAAGCAAAAGTTGATAAATTTAGAAAGGATATTTCTAAAATAGACATTGTTAAGTATGTTGTTTCTGAAGAAGGAGTTAAGTCGTTTATTGTGCATAAATTATTAGAGTTGCTTAATAGTAAATTATTAACTTATCTACGTAAGCTTGATTCTAATTCTATATGCATCTTTAACGAATATTTCGAGGAAGAAATTACAAATGAAAAGAATAAGATTTGTTCATATTTTAACTTTTCTGGAGCTGAGCGTAAGTCTATTGATTTAGCATGCTTGTTTACGTTTTCTGATATGAGGCGTATGCAAGGAGGGGTAAAATATAATCTTGCTATTTATGATGAATTGTTTGACTCATCGTTTGATGAGAAAGGTATTGAACTCGTAACACAAATTCTACAAGAGCGTACAGAAGAGCTAGATGAATGCTCTATAGTTATATCTCACCGTAAAGAATCTATTAAAGCTGTTACGGGAGAAGTTGTATATATAGAAAAAGAGAATGGCATTTCACGTAGAGTGGCCTATACTGAATTATAGATTAATTAAATATAATGATCGGATCATCACCATTTCCACAACCGTTTGGTAGTCCTATAGCTCAACCTTTCGGTCCGGCTACACCGCAACGTAAGGCTGAGCCAGAGAGACCAAGAGAAGAATCAATGCCTAGATTTGTTAATTACTTGGCTGACTATTCTGGTTGTGGTCATTGGCGTATTTTATGGCCTGAAAATGTAATTAATATGACGCAGCGAGGTATTAGTCAATCGACTACTGCCATGGTAGCGGAACCTAGATGGTATCAAAATGTCAAAGCGGTTAAACTTCAACGTCAAGCGGCACCGGCTCAGTTAGAGTTTGTTAAACATCTTAAAAAGATTCAACAAGAGCATGATTTTAAAATTATATACGAAGTAGATGATGTAGTGTTTCGTGAAGAAATACCCGACTACAATAAATTTAAATTTGCGTTTGATACTGAGGAAGTAAGAAAGACAGTTGTTGATATTATGGATTTGTGTGATGAAGTTACACTTACTTGTGATTTTATGCGTAAGCTTTTCCAATCTAAACTTACCAATCAGAAAGTAACTGTTATACCAAACTTTGTACCATACAACTGGATGGGATACTTATTTAACCGCTCACGTATACAATCTGCATTTGAAAAGTTTAAAAAGAAACCACGTATTTTGTATACTGGGTCTGGGGCACATTACGATGTTGCGAATAAAACTGGTGGTAAAGATGATATGTCTGCAGTCAATCATATCATCCGTAAGACAGTAGATAAGTATCAATGGATTTTTGTTGGAGCATATCCACCACCGTTACAAGATTTAGTTAAGTCTGGTAAAATTGAGTTTTATAGATGGAAGTCATTATTGGAGTATCCACAGTTCATAACTAATCTAGACCCGCAGTTAATGGTAGCACCACTCACTGTTAATAATTTTAACAACTCTAAGTCTGATATTAAATTTATTGAAGCTTGCACTATGGGTATTCCATGCTTATGTCAAGACATGCATACGTATTCAACAGCACCAGACGATCTAAAGTTTAGTACACCAGAAGAGTTTGAAGAGAAGATTGATTGGATTGTTAATTGGAAAAATCGTAAGCGTTACTACAATAACATTGGTATGCTTCGTGAAATAGGAGTTGATCGTTTTCTAGAAAAACCAGAAAATATTGGCGCTCATATGGAAGCATTAACAACGCCGTATGGGTCACCAGAACGAAAGTATCTTAAAAAGTGGAACCCTTAAGGAACTTCGCTATAATGATATTAGATGTATCGTAATGTAGTGTATAATGGCCGTGAAGGAACGGTTACTTTATTTGGTTGGAGCGAGACTGGTGATCGTATTCGTAGAGAGTGCTCTTTCGAGCCTTATCTCTATACGGAAGATCCTAGAGGAGATAAGACCTCTATCTTCGGTACTAAAGTAAAGAAACGTTCCTTTAATACAGGGTACAATCGCTATAAGTTCCTTCAAGACTCTGGAGTTAAACGTGTCTTCGAGAACTCACCCCCAGCTCAGCAATTTCTTCTTGATATGTATTGGGAAGAAAACGAAAAGCCCGAGTTCAATAGTCATCCTATCAAGTATTGCTTTATTGATATTGAGACTTACTCTGTTGATACTTTTCCTGATGTAGATGACCCAACTCACGTTTGTAATGTTATAACTATTTGGGATAACTTTAGTAAGAAGTTTAATACGTTCGGTATTCATGAGTATACTGGTGAAGGTCGAGATGATATGATCTATCACTACTGTAAGTCTGAACGTGAGATGTTCTTAGCTTTCCTTAAGTATATTGAAAAGCAGCATCCTGACATCATCAGTGGTTGGAACTCTGAAGGATTCGATATACCATACATTGTTAATCGAATGGAGCGTATCTTAGGTCAAGAGTATGTAGATCGTCTCTCACCGCTGCGAAATGTTTATTTCCGAATGCGTAAAGGTACGTTTGGTCGCGAGCAAAAGCGTTACTACTTTGATGGTGTTGCTAACCTTGATTATCTTGATGTATATAAACGTTTCTGTCTTAAGTTGCGAGAGTCGTATAAGCTTGATGCTATTGGTGAACTTGAGTTAGGTCAGAAGAAGATCGATTATGAAGGCTTAGCTCTTCATGAACTTGCTGATCAGGACTGGAATAAATTTATTGACTACAACGTTCAAGACGTTAATCTTCTTGTTGAACTGGAAGAGAAGCTTCAATACATTCCTCTACTGAGAATGCTGTCTTACGTTGGTTTAACTACTCTTGAAGGTGCTATGGGTACGATTGGTGTTATTAACGGTGCGTTAACTGTCCGTGCGCGTAAGCGTGGTGAGGTTATTTCTACCTTTGTACGTAATGGTAATAAGGATCATAAGAATCCTGGGGCATATGTTGCTGAACCTAAGCGAGGCTTTAAAGAGAATATTATATCGTTTGATGCTAACTCTCTATATCCTAATGTAATGATCTCTCTTAATACTTCACCTGAGACTAAAGTGGGTAAGATTGAGAAGAATGATGGTAAAGAAATTACTATTCAGCATAACTCTGGTAGATTGTTTACCTTAAG
>WLWG01000602.1_pt1 | contig 36307 bp, 46 predicted proteins | sample 6712871 | NCBI WGS metagenome assembly WLWG01 (sample SAMN12718693, study PRJNA515312) | sponge metagenome | isolation source: marine sponge | host: Mycale hentscheli | place: New Zealand: South Island, Marlborough, Capsize Point | collected 2003-05-01
AACAGGAAGTCAACTTACAGGTTCTTTAGGAGAGGAAACCATTGATATCAATACACCTGTAGATGTAACTGGTTCATTATTAACTTCATCAATAGGTTCAGCAGTGGCTGTTCCAGGAGTAGAAGTAACTGTTACAGGCATACAATTGACAGCATCTCTTAATAGCCCCTTAATTACTGCATGGTCTAACGTAGATCCTGACGTAACAAATACTTGGACTGAGGTAAATAAAGGAGTTTCTAACACTTGGACTGACGTAAATAAAGGAGTTTCTAATACATGGACGGAAGTTGATAAGGCAGCTTAAAAAGAGTATAATACAAAATTATGGCATCAACATATTCATCAGATCTTAAACTAGAACTTATGGCTACGGGTGAAAACTCGGGTACATGGGGTACAAAAACTAATACAAATTTAGAACTTGTTCAACAAGCAATAGCAGGTTTTGAGTCTATTACTCTTACAAGTGGAGGCACTACAACTTTAATTATGAGTAACGCATCAATTTCTAATGCTAGAAATATGATAATTAAATTTGCAACTATAACACTTGCAAGTTCATCAACAGTAACAATACCAGACTCCATAGAAAAATTTTATATATTTGATTGTTCTGCTTTAACTAATCCTACAAACCTTACAATTAAAACTGCATCGGGAACAGGATTTGTACCAAATCTTTCTAAAATGTATGCAGCTTATGCTGATGGCACAAACTTAAACGAAGTCTCATTAGATACATTAGGTGGTAGCATAGGCACAGTTTCTATAGCTGATGATGCAGTGACAAATGCAAAAGTGGCTGATGATGCAATTCAAAGTGCTCAACTAGCAGACAATGCTGTTTTGACAGCTGCCATTTCTAACGTAAATGTGACAACAGCCAAGATCGCTAACGATGCTGTGACTGCTGCAAAACTAGAAAGAAAATTTACAATAAGTACATCAAGTCCATCAGGAGGAAGTGATGGAGACATTTGGTTTAAATATTCAACATAGGAGTTTGAATGACTAATACCTATGGCAAAGTATCAGGAACATTTCAAGAGATAGATAATGCATACGGAAAAGTATCAGGTACTTGGCAAGAAGCAGATGAGATTTATGCAAAAGTTTCTGGTGTTTGGAAATTAGTATTTAGTGCTTTTGAAGCAACTTCTTTTGTAACAGAATCATCTGGTTCAGGTACATTTGTTGTTCCTGCTCAAGCAAATGCAATTCACATTCAATTTGCAGTCGGAGGTGGAGGAGGTGCATTTCGTGGAGCCGACTACGATAAAGCAGGTGGAGAATCTGCCGGAGGTGGGGGAGGTTCAGGTGGATATGTATCAGATCAAATATATTCTGTCACCGAAGGTGAAACAATATCTTACTCTATAGGTTCAGGAGGATCTGCTAATAATGCTATACCTACAAGATATAACGGAAGTTCAAGTGCTGGTACAAGTACAACATTATCTGGTTCATCTACAGGAAGTTTATTTACGTTGAATGCAGGTGGTGGAGCTTCAGCATCAGGAGGAGGTGTCCAAGGACCTTTAAGATCAAACAGTGCTGGAACTGCAGGTACTGGAACTATATCGGTAACACCAATAACTTCTGGAAATTTTAGAGATAGTGATGGAACTACAAAAGCTGTTACAACTAATACCTCTGGACCTGTAGGAACATTTAATCAATCAGGTAATGGAGCAGCGGGAGCTAATCCTGGTAACTGTAGTGGTGACAACTGTCAAATAGGTGGTGGAACTGGAGGAGCTTCTTATGATGGAAATGTATCTGGCGGAGCTGGATCACCACAAGGAGGTTCAACTGGAGGATCTGCTGGTACACGAGGATCTGGCGGTGGCGGTGGCGGTGCCCAATACGGTAGTGGAGAGGTTACTGGTCATGGTGGAAATGGTGGTAATGGAGAAGTTAAGTATAGATTTTTAAGAGTAAATTAATATATTAGCTTTGATGGCTAATATATCAAAATGGTTTGGATACCCTATATACATAACTAAACTAGAAAATTTTAGAAGCATAAACAAAAAAATAGTTCCTGTAATACTTAAAGACATTACTCCAACTAATTCTCAATACTCACGGACAACGGACATTAAACCAAAAGAATTACAATCTATTGATGATAGTTTACATAAAGATAAGAGATTTGAAGAATTATATATTGAGTTATCTAAAGTAATACAAGGTTGTTTATCGGCACAGAAATATAATTTAAATTTATTTGAAGTTTACATAACAAAATCTTGGGCTACATTATCTACTAAAGAACAATTTATTTCTTATCATAGACATATGAGTAGTCATTTTAGTTTTGTCTATTATCCACAAGCTCACGAACAAGGTAATTTATTTTTACTTGACGATGATGCTCATAAAGTAGGATTAACAATACCAAAAAGAGATCCATATTTTACAGAATGGGATCAGAGTAATTACGGTAAAGCTGAATATCCTGCTGAGACAGGTAACGTAATTATATTTCCATCTATGATGTTTCATGAAACAGGTAAGAATACAAAAGATACACCAAGAATATCTATATCAGGAGATATTATGTTAACTATGAAAGAAGGTGTTAAATCTGAACATAATATACCTTCCCCTGCGACTTGGATGAAGCTCTAAAATGATGTAAAATACACTCATGCCATTAACAAACGTAAGAATCGCTCCTGGATTTAACAAAGCTGATACTCCATCGGGAGCTGAGGGACAATGGATTGATGGTGATTTTGTAAGATTTAGATATGGACAACCAGAAAAAATAGGTGGTTTTACAGCTATTGGACAACAAACCATTTCGGGGCCAACAAGAGCCCAGCACACTTGGACAGATTTAGAAGGTAGAAGATATGCAGCCTTAGGTACATCAAAGGCTTTGTATATTTATTATGAAGATAAGTTTTATGATGTAACCCCTTTGGCTACAGCCATAACAGGAGCGACTTTTACATCTACAAACGGATCAGATATTGTAACCGTAAATAAAACAAGTCACGTATTAGAGGTTGGAGATTATGTTACTTTTACATCTGTAACTGTACCGGGACAAGCCACTACGCTAAATGGTGACATAAATAATTCTGTTACAACTATTACACTTACAAGTTCTACAGGTTTTTCTTCGGCAGGTACTGTAAGAATTGGTGATGAACTAATTACATATACAGGAAAGTCTTCAAACGATTTGACAGGATGTACAAGAGGTACAAACAGCACAACTGCAGTTTCTCATTCAAGTGGTGTAGCAGTTAGAGAAGCAACAGTAACAAGATTTAACACAACAGATTTTACTAGTTTAACTTTTGAAGTTCTGTCCACAGCAACTAATTCATTTACTATTAAAATGGCTATTACTGAAACAGGAACAGGAATGTCTGCAGCAGGGGGAGCTTCAATAAATCCTTACGAAGAAATAGGACCAACAATTCAAACTTATGGTTATGGTTGGGGTACAGGAACTTGGAGTAGGTCAACTTGGGGTTCAGGAACTACTACTTCTTCTTTGATTCTAGATCCTGGATCATGGTCGCTTGATAACTTTGGAGAACAATTAATAGCAACTGTTAAAGATGGTAAAACATTTGTGTGGAATCCTGGTTTATCAAATCCATTAGAACAAAGAGCAGTAATTATGACGGGTGCTCCAACTGCAACAAGACTCACTATTACCTCAGATAGAGATAGACATGTGGTTCACTTTGGAACTGAAACAACAATCGGAGATTCAACAACACAAGATCCTATGTTTATTAGATTTAGTGATCAAGAAAATTTTAGTACTTATCAACCAACTTCTGTAAATACTGCAGGAACTTTTAGACTCGATACAGGTAATAAAATTGTAGCTGCTGTATCTGGTAAAGACTACAACTTAATTTTAACAGATCAAGCTGCATATACAATGCAGTTTGTAGGACCACCGTTTACTTTTTCTATAAGACAGGTAGGTTCTAACTGTGGATGTATTGGACAACACGCAACAGTGTATGCGGATGGTAAAGTATTTTGGATGGGAGCTGGTGGTGGATTTTTTGTATTTGATGGTACAGTTAAATTACTTCCATCACTTGTTGAAGACTTTGTATTCACGACCACTGGATCAAACGTTGGTATTAATTATGCTTCAAATGAAATTATATACGGATCACACAACTCTTTATTTAACGAAATAATTTGGTTTTATCCAGCAGGTACTCCTGCAGGTAATCCTGCAGTACAAAACAATAGATCAGTAGTTTATAATTATGTAGAAAATACTTGGGCTACAATGACTTTAGCTAGAAGTTCATATGCAGATGCCAGTACTTATGATGTGCCTTATGCAACAGAATATACATCTACTGCAACTCCAACAGTATCTAATTTAAGTGGAGCAACAAATACTTTTGGAGCATCTTTATATTTTGCTCAAGAGGTAGGTAATAATGAAATAGCTTTAGATGGCACAGAGACTGCTATACCTGCATATATTCAATCGGGAGATTTTGATTTACCTACAGATGGAGATGGGGAAAATATGTTAAGAGTAAGTAGATTTTTACCAGATTTTAAAAATTTACAAGGTAATGCAATAGTCACAATATTTTTAAAAAACTTTCCTATTGATGCTGGAAGTTCTTCTCAATTAGGTCCTTTTACTATAAACTCTAGTACAGAAAAAATAGATACAAGAGCTAGAGGAAGATTAGCAAATTTAAAGATACAAAATACAGCAGTAAATGAAACTTGGAGATTTGGTACATTTAGAGCAGACGTTAACCCTGACGGTAGAAGATAATGAATGATGATTTAATTTTTCAAGAATATAGTACTAATAGAGCTCTACAAGCAACTTACCCAACTTATGAAAGCTATAGAGATTTTGTTTTAAGTCAACAACCTCAACAAGCAGATTCAAATTCTGTTGGAATAGCTCCTCTTAATAATGCAACTGGATCAATTAAATCATTAGGAAAAAATTTAATAATGAATAAATTGGGTGGAGGAAATCCTTTAACTATGGCAGGAGGATTAATGTTAAGTGGGCTTAGCGGTATCAATGATAGATTGAGACAAACAGATTTTGCACAGGCTAAAACGTTAGCTGATTATATGGATATGCAAAAATATGGTGGACTTGAAGGTAGAAATACTGCACGAAGAATGAATCAACGAGAAATAAATGAAATACAAGGTACACTTGATAGAAGACAAGCAGCAGGAGTTTATAATACAAATGATGATAGAGGTATGGGTCAAATGCCTGCAAGTAATTCTTCACAAGCAGTTGGCATAACAGCATCTAATCAAGCAAATATTGATCCAGCGGGAGCAGCAGGAAAAGGAAGAAAAGGATAATGGCTAAAATAAACGTATACATTCCTGAACCACCACAAGAATACACAACAGAAGGTTTTAGACAAATAAATCAGGGTCTTTCAACTATTGAAAATCAATTAAATACTTCGTATCAACAAGACTTGAAAAACGAACAAGATTCGTTTAATTACTTTATGTCATGACAATACAATATAAAAATCAAGGAATAAATTTAACAACAACAGGAAGTACAAGTGTTCTTACCTGTCCAACAGATGCAACTATTTTAATAAAACAAATTCAAACAAGTAATGAGCATTCTGGTGCCGTAAGTTTAGAAGTTCAATTTACTGACACCTCTGCAACTACAACCTTTAGAATATTTAAACAATCAATTGCTGCTACCACAACAATAGATGTAATTAATAATACCTTAAATTTAGAAGCAGGTGATATATTAAAAATGACTGCAGACACTGCAAATGAAATACAAGGAATAATTTCTTATGCTTTGTTAGATCGTTCACAAGAAAATGGCTAGAAAGTTTAAAGACTTTGTTGAAAGAGATAAACCTAGAAAGAGACCTAGAAGACACTGTAAGAATCCTAATAAAAAAAAGAAGTTGCAGAATAATAAAAAATATCATAGACAAGGACGGAGACAAAAATGAGTGATATAATAAAAATACCAGCTGAAGCAAAAGAAATTATTAAACACAAAAGGACTGGTAAAGTATATGCTAGTAAAGTTGATTTTGATAATGATGTTGCTGATCCCAATACTGACACTACTGTGGATGATTTTAGACAGGACCTTGAAATTAAAGTTACTAAAGTTTCTATGGGCGCTGCCACAAAAGAATAATGAAACCTCGAGGCGCAACTGAGTTGCAACATGAAATGCTTGAAAAGCATGTTTCAAAAGAATTATTAGATCAAGTACAAATATGCACATCTATACCAGGTAAAGTCCCAATAGACCCTGATAAATTAAATATTCTTTGGCAAAAAAATTCTTGGGATCAACCTAACCTTCAAGAATTCTTTACAAATAAAGAAAGACACTCTGAATATGATTGGTATGTATTTAATAGTCATTGGAATTATGAAAAATTTAGAATGATATTTGATATACCTACAGAAAGATCAGTAGTTATTAAGAACGGTGTAGAAGATTTTCCAATTAGAAAAATATACAAAAGAGGAACTCCTATTAAATTAATACATCACTGCACTCCTTGGAGAGGTTTAAATGTATTATTAAGAGCTATGCAAGATATAGAAAACCCTAATATAGAATTAGATGTTTATAGTTCTTGCAAAATTTATGGTTCTGAGTTTGCAGATAATACTGAAAAAGATTTTGAAGAGTTGTATGAACAAGCTAAGAAATTACCAAACGTAAATTACATAGGTTACAAACCTAATGAGTATATAAAAGAAATGATGCCTAACTATGATATGTTTGTATATCCAAGTATATTTGAAGAAACATCTTGTGCTTCTGCTCTTGAAGCTTTAGCATCTGGTGTGCATGTTATAACAAATAACTTTGGAGCTTTGTATGAAACATGTGCAGAGTGGCCTGTATACATTAATTATTCTAAAAATTATGAACAAATGGCACAAGATACTGCAGGAGCAATTAATATAGCGGCCAGTTACTTACATGAAAATTTTATGCAAGAACATTTAGAAGAACAACAAAAGTTTTATAAAAGATTTTACAGTTGGGAAAAAAAAGGTATGGAGTGGACTAACTTTTTGAAAGGAGCATTAGATGAAAGAAACAATAAATAAAGATACTTATCAAACTTTAAAAGAAGTTGAGGTAACACCTTACGAGAAAGCTAGTCTTCCTATGTGGAAACGGGACACCGAACAAAAAGAAACAAAACCTCAAGTTTTTTTAATGATTTGTACACCTTGTCATAGTAATGTTACCATGCATTACACACAAGCGTTACTTGAATTACAACAGCTATGTATAAAACATAGAATAAAAATTACATTTACTTTGTTAAAATCTTCTTTAGTTACTCAAGGTAGAAACTTATGTGTATCAGCTTTTCTGGAATCTAAATGCACTCACATGTTATTTGTCGATTCAGATATATATTTTCGAGCAGATTCTATATTAAAAATGTTAAAGAAAGATAAAGAATTAATGTCTATTCCCTATCCCTTAAAAACAATGATGTGGGATAAACTTTATAAAAAATGGAATGATGGTGAAGTTAAGGGCCCTGAAGATATACATAGGTATTTAAATACTTATCCAATGAAAGTAGAAAACCCAGAAGATATCAAGTTAGATAACGGAGTTATGGAAGTGACTCATAGTCCAACAGGATGTATGTTAATTAAAAGAAGTGTTTTTGACAAAATGATAAAGGCTTATCCTGACAAAGGAATCGTGCAAAAGACAGTTATTAATGGTGAGTATATAGATAGACCTCATATGTGGAATTTTTTTGACACCTTACACGATACCGAAACAAAGATATTTTTAGGTGAGGATTTTTCATTTTGTAAGCTTTGGAAGGACATTGGGGGGAAATGTTATGCTTATATTAATGATCCAATAATACATGTGGGAGAACATCAATACGAAGGTTGTTTTGCCGATGAGTTGAAACCATTGTAGTTAAATGGTATTATTTCATACTTAAGATCTTAAAAGGAGAATATATTTAATGCTACAGTTTTTACCCTACGCAATGGCCGCTTACGGTGGTTACAAAGGATACAGAGGAGCAAAAGATTCAGGAGCATCAGGACTTGGAAGGATACTAGGTGGTATAACAGGCGCTACAGCAGGTTACTACGGTGGTAAAACAGTTTTAGGTGCAGGAAGTGCAGTTGGTGTGCCAGGTTTTTCAGCAGCACAATCAGCTTTTACACCATATAGTCAATTAGCAAATCAATATTCATCTTTAAGTGCTTTACCTTTTCAACAAGCAGTACCATCAAATCAATTACTACAAGAACAAGCTGCTGGTTTAAATAATCAAAGGCAAGGCGGAAGTCTTTTAGATATTTTAAAATCAGAAAATGATAAAGGAAAAATGGTGTATAGCCCAGGAAAAGTTTCAGCTGCAATCGCTGCAGCAACTTACGGACTAGGTGCCTTTGATCAACAACCAACAGATATTTACATGCCAGGTTACAATATGAATTACTTAGACATGAAAGAAAAAAGACCTGGGTACACTTACATAGATCCAACTACAGGTGAAGAAAAAGCTTATGAAAAAGTTTACTCTCCTGAAGAAGCAGGAAAAGATGATCCACGAATGGGTCCATACTCTTTAGTTAAACAAGGTTTAAGAACAGGTGGCTTAGCTGAAATAAGAAAATTTAATGAAGGGGGTATTAACTATCTTCCATCAAAAGTTTCTCATGATGAAGATGATGCTAACAATTATGTTAGAGCATCGGGTTATGTTGAAGACGGAGCAGGCGTAGGAGACAAAGACGAGGATACAATGTTAGCTCAATTAGCAGACGGAGAGTTTGTAACAAGAGCAGATGGAGTATTAGGTGCTGGGATCATAGCTGGAGCTAATCCAAATAGCATGAAAGACATGCGTGAAAAAGGTGCTGTATATTTCTATGAACAACAAAAAAGATACAAACGTGTATTTGATTTATTACAGGATAGAAATGGCGACAGCAAACAAAAAACAAATTAAACCTCTAGTAAGTATTTTACCACTAGAGCCTAAGGACATCGAAAGATTTTGGCCTTTAGCAGAATTTATGGTAGCGGAAGCATTAGCTTTCTCTGGCAAGTATGCAGACTCTTCTTGGGTTATGAACGAACTAAAAAAAGATATGATGCAATGTTGGATCATGTTTGGTTCTGATGAATCTGAAGAGAATAAAGTATTTGGTATTTGTGTTGGTAGAATTGGTGTAATGCCTAATTACAATCAGTACGAGATTGTAATTTGCACTGGAAAAAGAAGAGAATTATGGGAAGACAATTTAATTAATTCAGTTACAGAATTTGCAAAAGCAAATAAATGTAAAAGAATGAGTATTATGGCTAGACCTGGATGGGAGAAAGTTTCCAAGAAATGGGGATGGCAAAAGAAACATGTACAACTAGAGAAATGGATAGGATAAGAATATGAGTTTTTTCGGAGGAGGAGGAGGTGGATCAGCTCCACCATCAACAACTACTAATTACGTTAGAGAAGCACCAGGTATAGAAGAACGAAAAATAGAGTTGATGGACATTGCGAGACAAGTCGCACAACAACCTATTAATTTACCTGACTATCAAGTAGCTGGTTTAGGTGCATTAGAGCAACAGGGTATGAGTAATATTCAATCTGGAATAGGGGCTCCGACAGTACAAGCCGGAATTAATTCAGTACAAGCAGCGTCTGCTCCAATTGGTGCAGCGCAAATAAATCAATATTTAAATCCATATCAAAGTTATGTGACTGACGAAATTGGTAGACAAGCACAAATAATGGGAAATCAACTTGGATCTAAAGCTATCGGAGCAGGAGCTTTTGGTGGTGGAAGAGAAGGTGTTCAACAAGCAGAACTTCAAGGTAGAGCTTTAACTGCTATGGGTACAGCACAACAACAAGGTTTTAATACAGCCTTATCAGCAGCACAGAATCAACAAAGAGTTGGTTTACAAGGTGGACAACTTATGGGTCAACTAGGTTTAGGCCAACAACAAATGGCTCAAGCAGATGTTAATCAACTTATGGCTGCAGGTGGTGTTCAAAGACAACTTGCTCAGTCAGCACTTGATGCACAAAGACAATCTACTTTACAACAACAGTATGAACCATATCAAAGAGCAGAATTCTTAGCTAACTTATATGCTGCAGGTCCTAAATCACAATCAGGAATTACAATGGGTACAGCACCATCAACTAGTCCGCTAGCTCAATCAATCGGTACTGGTATAGGAGCATTTGCTGCTTATCAAGGTGCACAACCGAAAACACAATAGAGGTTTGAATGTCTATAAACAAAGTTTTAAACAGACCAATATTTAGAAACGCTGCATTAAAAAAAGGTCATTTAAAAACTATAAATGCTAATACAGGAGTTATGGTTGGATCACCTTATGGTGGCGCACCCGTACCAGCAATTAGAAAACCACCTACATTTATGGAAAGAATGAAAGTAAGTAGCCCGGTGAGAATGGGAAAAAATTTAGTTAAGGGTATAGCTAATATTCCTTTTGCTGGTGGTTACTATGGTGGAGAAAAAGTTGCAGAAGGTTTAGGTATTAAAGATCCATTAATGCAAATGCCTTTTGGTATGGCTGGAGGTTATTATGCAAGTAGAGCATTACCTGCCTTAGCAGGTTTACCTGCTTTGACTTCTGCAGCTATTGCAGCAGGTCCCTTATATCTTGGAATTGCAGGTAAAAAAGAATATGACAGAATTCAAAAAATGAGTCCAAAAGAAAGAGAAGCTCATAATCTTAAATCACAACAATTTGGAATGTCTTATTTAAGTGATGAAGATTTTAATACACAGTTTGGTAAAGTTAGACCAAAAACTATAGAAGAAAAAGTTGTTAAGAGTAAAGAAATTATAGAAGGACGACCAGGTTCTGGAAGAGTAAGTTTGCCAGGAAAATCAAATTCAAAAACATTAAAAGCTGATGGTGATCCACTGTTACAGGACAACGTAGCTAATTCAGACGACATAGCTAATTTAGATGCTGTACAAGAAAACTCTATAATGGGTTCATCTATTCCTCCAGGAGAAGAAGGAGGACCAGGATTTGTTAAACAAAGCGATGTAACTACAGCTACAACTAAAGATGATAAAGACCTGTCTAAAGATGAAAAGAAAAATATTGAAAACCAAAACACAGCTCAAGGAAATAATGAAATAGCATTAGGTGGACCATCTGATGATGTAGACTTTAATAAAACAATTGCACTTGCTAAAAAATATCAAGAAGAAGTATTTAAAAACGAAGGATCACAAGCAGGTTTAGTTTTTTTAGCAAATCTTGCGTCAGGATTATTAACAGGAACTACTAAAAGAGCGGGTATTGCTGGAGCCATGGAAGTATTTGGTCAAGCAATAGGCCCTGCAGTTAATAACTATGCAACAATCAAATTAAAAGAAGGTGAGCTTAGAGCTAATAATAGAGAAGCATCACTTAATGCTGCAGTAGATCATATGAAGTTTTTAAACGATGCAGCCATAGCGAAAATAGAAGCCTCTGTAGTTGAAAGACCTGATGTAGATCCTGGAGTTGTTCAATTTAGAGGTGCAGATGGTAAATTAAGAAATTATAGAGGTTATATAGGTAGCGATGGTACATCTTATTTACCTGGAGGACTTGGTTCAGATGGTAGAGAACAATTAATACCTATTTCACAATCTGGAGCAATAAAAGATTCTGAGGGAAATGTATTAGGTTCATTTGAAAACTTTCAAAAACAAGAGAAAATCAATAATAGATTATTTGAAATTTCTGATATTTTAGGAAATAGATACAACGCATTATCTGTAGCTAGAGATGTATTAAAAACATTAAATCAAATGGATGCGTCTGGTGAAAAAGTCAAAGCCGGTGCTGCTTTAGCAGTAGATCAGTTTACAAGAAGATTAAGTGGAGTAGCTAAAGAATTAGTTGGTTTAAATGTTTTAGATAACGATATTTCACAAATGACTTTAGGGGCTTTAGAAGATAAAATGAATAAATTACAAGAAGATGAATTTGCAGCTATCGACAGATCTGATTTAAGTGATGAAGCTAAAAAAGAAGCAAAAGAAAAAATAAGTAAAGATACTTTATTAGAAAAAGCAAGAAAAAAACTAAAAGGCAGAGGAATTTTATCTGGACTTACAAGAGAAGAACAAGAAAAACTTGCAGTACAAGAAGTAACATTAACTTACGCTTTAGCTAATACGTTTAAAGATCAAGATAGATTAACACAAAGAGACGTTAATGCTGCTAAAGAAATTGTAAATATATTTTCATTAGGAAGATCTTCAGCTGACGTAAGAGCATCTATTACCGCTATTGCTAATCAACTTGAATCCGACATTAGAAGACAAGAAGAATTATTTAGAGACGCGGGTGGTTTAGAATCTAGAATTACTAATCTAAGAGGTTTAGCTGAATTTGAAACATTTGATAAGGGCACAGTTGAATCACAACTTAGTAAAGACTTAAGTTTAGAAGAGATAGAAAATATTATTGAAGGGATAAATTAATGGCTTCCTTAAAAGATATTCAAGATCAAATTGATAACAATACTTTTGATCCAAGTAAATTAAATTCAAGACAAAGACAAGCAGTTGATGAAGCTATTAAAAGAGGACTAATTACAGGTCCTTCAATGAATGAATTACAAACAGAAAGAGCAGGTGCTGCAAGAGACGTAGCCACTATGGACGCTGCTGTTAAAAATCCCATTGGTGTACAATTACAACAACAAGGTAGTTCGTTAGATGGTAGATCGGAAGCAGTTCTTGCAGGTGATCTAATAGGATCAATTACACCTTATGTTGCAATGAGAAAAAAAATATTTAGTGCAGCTAAATCAAAAGTGCCCGGAGATAAATCAACAGGTTTATTTGCTAGAACTAAAATGTTTAGCAACTTTTCAGACAAACTTACTGCAAGATTACCGGGAAGATTTAAATTATTAGGTGGCCTTACAAAATTACTTGCAAAAGTAGCAGATCCAACTATCGGTAGAGTGTTAGCTAGTCCACTTGGAAGAGCAGAAGTATACTCTGTATTAGGTGGTACTGCAGGAGCAGGTGCAGGTTCAGTTACTTATGACATGTTAAATGAAACTGTTGGGGTTGCTGCTATGGATGCAATAGCTTCTGACATGGAAAACATGAGTCCAAAAGAAGTTGATACAGATATGATGGCTAACGCAGCAGACTCTATGTTTACAGCTTTAGCATGGAACGCTGGTGCCGCAACACTGACACCGGTTATCACAAAAGGTTTAGGTAAAGTTGGAAGATTAATGATTGGTGCTAAATCAAAAGATGCAAAAGAATTAGTAAACATTGCAAGAGATAAAGGTTTACCACTTCCTATGGTAATGACTGCACAAGAGGGTACAGGTTTACTTGGTGGTTTTGCTGCTAAGTATTTTAAGGTACTTGGTATCATGCCTTTTATTAATGGTATTGGTAAAGAAGCTTTACAAGGAGCAGAACAAGCAGCAGGTAAAAATTATTTAAATAATGATGTTCTTAAATACGGTCCACTTATTAAAACAGGAATGTTATCAGCTACTGTTTGGAAACAAGCAGACGCAGCTTTTAAACAAAATTCTAATTTAATTAATTCCAGTTACAAAGCTTTTGATACTTTAGCGGATACAATTGGTAATCCTAAAGTTATTCCTACGGGTCATGTAAAATTTATGGCTAGAAATTATGTAGATGAACTTTCTATGAAATATCCCGGTTTAAAATCTTATGCACAGGATGCCTTAGGTGACATAGACATGAAAGAAATTGCTAAATTACAGGGTACAGGAGATCCATTAGCTTTATTTTTTAGATACATGAACGGTATTGATGATTTTGTTACTCCTAAACAATACAAAGGAATGATGGAAACATTAAACAGAGCTATTTCTACCACAACTTATGACAATATAAGACCTACTTTATGGTCTATAAGAGAAGCTTTAGAAAATGATCTAAATTCATTTGGTGGAGCTATAACAAAAGAAACATTTTTAAAAGATGACACAGTAAAAGCTGCTTATGAAACATTAAAGAAAACAAATCCTGCTGCAGCAGAAGCAGACATGGCATTAAAAATAAAAGCATCAGAAGGTTTGAGAGATAAATTATACAGTGCAAACGACACCTTCTCTACATTAATGAACTTTTATCAAAATGCCAACGCTACCAAAATATTTAGAGATTATAGTGCAACAACATTTACTAACAAAGCTTTGGCTGGAATTGGTTCAATGCAAAAGAAAAAATCTCAAAAATTTTTTAATGATTTAGCAAACGATGTATTTACAAGCGGCACTCCAGAAGGAATAACGCAATTTAGGCAATTATTAGGTGCTCAAAAAATAGTATCTCAGAAAACGGGACGAGCAATAGGTGTTACCAAAGGTGGTGGAGAAGCATTATATGATGCTGCAAAAGCAAGATGGATGTTTAACTCATTTATAAAAAGTTTTGATTCAGCCTCTTCTCGTCCAGGTAGATCAATGATTGATGAAATTACTAATGAGGCTAATGTTAGAGCAGGTATTAATGGAACTGTAGATGTTATGGAATCTATGGTTCAAAAAGGAGATGTGGTAGATTTTAGTATAGATAAAGTTAAAGCTGGAACTAATATATTTGATGCAACTAAAATAAAATTTAGTCCAAAGGATACTTCTATGTTTAACATAAATAAATTTATGAGAAATTTAGGCTTAAGTGATATTGTTGATGATGTAGGACAAGATAAAATGACAGCCATTTTAGGTGGTAAAGCACAATCAAAAGAATTTGAAAAATTTTTAACTTATATGAAAGCAATATCCGATACCCCTATAGCTGATACTTCTACTTTTATGCAAAGAAGATTACAATTAGGTGGACTTAATTCATTTACAGGAGCTTTAGTTCTTGGAGGTTCTGCAGCTGTTAACCCATTTGCACCAGCATTATTTATATTACTTGGTAGACGAGCAGGTCAAATATTAACAGATCCAATTGCTATGAGAGCTTTTAATGATGCCCTTAATCCTGATGAACAAATTAGATTGTTGATGGGTAAAAAAGTAGGTAATGGTGTACCAGGAGTTCTTGGTATTGGAAGAAGATACTTTAAAGGTAGAGATATACAAACAGCAGCAAACATTTTAAAATCTCCAGGCGTAGTTGGTAGACTTGGCCTTACACAAAAAAGAGAAGCATTTGCGAGACTTGTTAACTATCTAAATGAAAGTGATGCAGATGTTCCAAGAGTAGATCCTAAAACTGTAACGCCAGAGGAGATTACTGAAAGAATGGGACAGTTAGATGCAAAAGTTCCAGCACCTAATTATAACGAAGATACATTACCTAAAAATAATTTTGAAGTAATGTTTGCATCAGACTATTCAGGTACCTCAGGTAATTTACAAACAGATAACAATGCAGTGGAGATGTTAGCTACTGCTACACAAAACGAAGCTATGATAAATAATGAAGAAGCACCTGTTGAAGCGGAAGAAAAAATGATTATGGCTGACCTGCAGCTGGAAGATCCAGTAGCACAAGCACCCGTAGCACCAGTACCACCGGCTACCGGACAAGTAAACCCACAACAGTTTTCAGCACTGTTCCCTAACGATCCGACAGGAGCTGCAATAGCACAAAGAGGAGTTAGACGTGGCTAGAAAATCTGCAATAGATAAAATTGAATACCATGAAAAAATTTGTAGACTTATGCAGAAACAAACATTTGAAAAAATAGAAAAGATGGATAATAGAATATCCAGATTAGAAAAACTTATAGTTGGTGGCTTAGGTGCAATACTTTTAGCTGTACTTTCTAATCATATGTAGTATTAACTTCTTATGAAGTTACTTAAAAAGTATCCTTACAAACATTACAACAGATTCTCAGATACCACCGGAAGAAAATATTTAGTAGATAATATTAAAGTTCCAAGTGTTACAACTATACTTTCTGCCACTAAAGATAAACGTTTTTTAGATAATTGGAGACGTAAGGTAGGTGATGCAGAAGCTGATAGAATAATGAGGCAAGCATCAACTATTGGAACTGAGATGCACCAGGTGCTTGAATATCATTTGACAGGACAAGGTTATTACAATGCTATGGAAGAAGGATCTAAACCAAGAATGATGGCTAAAACTATTTTAAATAATATTAAAATAGATGAAGTATGGGGAAATGAAATAAGTTTAGAATATGAAAACAAATTTGCAGGTACGGCAGATTTATCCTGTGTTGCTTACGGGAAACCAAGCATCGTAGACTGGAAACAATCTAATAAACCTAAAAGAGAAGAGTGGGTTGATGATTATAAATATCAACTGGGTGCATATTATTTAGCACATACAAAAAATTATGGTCCTATAGAACAAGGTGTAATATCAATCTGTACAAGAGACTTACAATATCAGGAATTCCGACTAAATGAGTCGGAATTAAAAGAATACGGAGATAAGTTTTTGAATAGAGTAGAACAATTTAATAAAATTACAGCAGCCAACTCTTAAGATCTTCTTCACCTAAAGTTTTAGCGGCAAGCTTTCCTTTACTAGTCAAAGACTTCATGATAGCTTCGTCTAATGTACCTCTGGCTACAATATCAATATAAACAACAGTCCCTTTTTGGCCCATTCTATGAGCACGGTCTTCTGATTGCATACGCACTTCTAAGTTGTAGCTGTTACTATAATAGATAACAGTATTGCAAGCAGTAAGAGTGAGCCCAAAACCCCCGGTAGTAGGATTACCAACCAAAAAACGACATTTGGGATCTTGTTGAATACGTTCAACAGCATTTTTTCTATCTTGGACACTAACTTCACCATAAATACTCACAGTAGATTCAGGGCCATACTTATTAATTAAGAAATCTTTAATCTCTCTAATATTATACAAATAGTTTGCCCAAATAATTATTTTACCATCTGTTTCTTCCAAAGTCTCCTCTAGGGCATTGAGTTTAGACTTGTGTAATTGTAATATTTTACCATCATCATCTTTAGTAAAACCGTTACAAACTTGGTGAAGTTTTATTATTTCTGTAAGTTTGTTTGAAAAAGAAATAGTGCTATCCTCAACTATTGCTAAGGCATGGTGTTTCAATCTTTCGTAAATTTTCTTACCTTCACCTTCTAATTCTATATATCTCTTAGATCTAACCTTGGGTTTTAAATCTAAACATTGATCTTTACGTATTCTGGTTGCAAAAGACTTCATCTTTTCTTCTAATTCTTCTAGTTTTTTGTAATATTTGGGGACACTGATAAACCTACCAGAACCAACTGGTATATCAGTCATTTCTGCATATCTATTTCTAAAAGCTAAATAACTTTGAAAACCTAATAACTCTGGACTTAAGAATGCACATTGTGTAAATAGATCCAATGGAGATTTTGTTATTGGGGATCCTGTTAATATACGCTTTCTATGGGATAATCTTCCTAATCCTAAAATGTTTTTTGTTCTTTTTGCTGATCGGTTTTTTATTGTGGTTGATTCATCCAGGGTTACAAAATTTAATTTATTATTTTTGAGGTAATCTGCGCAGGCATCAAATCCCCTCCTGGTTGATAAAGCTTCAACATTTATTAAAAATATTTTTAAATCTTTTGATTCGTTCATCTTAAAAAAAGTTTTAGGTTTATCTAAGTTCCACTTGAAAATGTTATATTTTAAAACATCTGGCATATGTGTTTCTATTTCACTTTCCCAATTAGTATAAACTGATTTAGGTGCTATAATTAAAACAGATGTAATTTTTCTTTGTAGATATAAGTAAGCAATATTATCAATAGTTACTTTTGTTTTGCCTGTACCCATTTCCATAAAATAAGCCCAATTATCTTTTTCAGCAGATTCATTTAAAGCATTCCGTTGGTGCTCATACGGTTGAGTCTTATAGGGGTATTTCCACATCTAAAAACTTTTTATATTTTTTTCTTGCAAAGATCAAATGAATAATTTAAGAACTTCAGCAGGAGGAAATATGGAAAAGATTGACATAGAAAAAATGTCTAACATAGACATTAGTAGTGATAATGTTAAGTCAATTACTGAAAAATGTAACGACTATAACAAACTCAAAAAAACCATAGAACAAGAAGAAGAAAAAATATCTCTTTTAAAGCATAAGGCTAGAGACTTAGAAGAGAGAATAATTCCAGAGATGATGCAGGAAGCAGGTGTATCTTTGTTGAAGTTAAGTGATGGATCTACTGTAGAAGTAAAACCATTTTACGCAGCAAAAATTCCTGAATCAAGAGTTGAGGAAGCCTTCGGTTGGTTAAGAGGTAAGGGGTTCGAAGATATAATCAAGAACACTGTTACAGCTTCATTCAATCGAGGACAAGACAACCAAGTCTCAGAATTGATAAAAGTCTGTGAGGACCATGGATTCAACTATAATAAAAAAGAAAAAGTTGAACCTATGACTTTAAAGGCTTTTGTTAAAGAGCAGGTTGAAGGTGGTAAAGAATTACCTTTTGATCTGTTTGGTGTATACATCGCAAATAAAACGAAAATAACTAACAAATAATAGGTAATAATATGAAAATAAAAGACGGACAATCGAACGAAGTAGCGATTAAAAAAGAAGCAGGTGCATTGGCCAATATAGATATTGAGTCTTTTGCAGATGCAGGATTTGATAATGTAGATTCTAAGAGTTTAGCATTACCATTTCTAAAAGTTCTGGGACAACTATCTCCACAAGTAACACAAGGTGATAGTCAGTTTATTGAAAAAGCACGACCCGGAATGATCTACAACACAGTCACTGATGAACTTTATGATGGTGCTGCAGGGATGACAGTTATTCCTTGCTACTACAAATTAGAGTACATCGAATGGAGAGACAGAGAAAAAGGTGCTGTTGCTCCAGTAAATGTATATTCGTCTGGTTCGGATATCATGAGTAAGACTACCAGAGGTGATGATGGTAAGGATAGACTCGAAAATGGTAATTATATTGAAGAAACTGCGTCTCATTATGTAACAATAGTTGAGCCGGAGAAATCTTCAACTGCTATGATTACTATGAAATCTACTCAAAGAAAGAAATCCAAAAAATGGAATTCAATGATGATGTCTTTGAGACAGAAAAAAAAGGATGGTAAAGGTTTCTTTAGACCTGCACCATTCACTCAACAATACTCACTTAAAACTGTTCTTGAAAAGAACAATTTAGGTTCTTGGTATGGTTGGGAGATCGAGCATATCGGTACTGTGGAGAGCGAAGACATAATCAAAGGAGCCTATGATTTTTATGAATCATGTAAAAAAGGTTCTGTCAGAGTAAACCACGGGAAAGAAGAGCAAGTAGAAAAAACTCCATTCTAGTATGGACGTACTTGACAACACCCTGGAGGAGTTTGTAGAACTCTTCCAGGGCTCTACTACATATTTTGGTGCTTCCAAACCATTAGGTCAAACAAGAGATCGTGATGGCAAGCAAGAATTTAAACATTGGGTTGAACCTAGGCCTATGACCAGGGAGGATTGGTTACAACATTTAAAAGGAGAAAAATACTATGGAAGCGTTCCCATTCGAGATGATAATACATGCAGTTGGGGGGTCATCGATGTTGATCGTTATAATATACAGCATAAGGACGTTATATCGATTATACGGAAAAGGAAATACCCACTCATCCCATTCAGATCAAAATCCAACGGACTCCATTTAGTTTTATTTATTGATGGTGTAGTTCCTGCATCTTCAATGAGAAAAAAATTAATTGAACTTGCGTCAGACTTAGGTGTTAATGATTCTACGACAGATATTTATCCTGCGCAGGATGAAGTAGATCTAACACCTGAGGATTGGAATAAAAAAAGAAAAGGTAACTTTGTAAATTTACCTTATCAAAAAGCTCACATGACAACTAGAGTTGCTATGGATAATGATGGTAACTCAATTAAATTAGAAAACTTATATAAGTTTGTATCTGATTTTAGATTAAATCCAAAAGAGTTTAATAAACTTAAAATATTTCAAGATGATGAAACTAAAGATTACCCACCTTGTGTTGTAAACTTTATGAAAAACAAAGTGCAAAAAGGTGAAGGCCGTAATGATGCTATGTTTAATGTTGCAGTGTTAGCAAAAAAAATAAATCCAGATCCAGTAATGTATGAAGATTGGACTAGAAATTTAATGACTAAGGTTTGTTCAGAACCTTTGCATCCGCAAGAGCTTAACAATATTTTTAAGGGAGTCGAGAATAAGGAGTACGCTTATAAATGTAAAACTTCTATCGCAAGAATGCATTGCTCATCAAGCACATGCTTAAGACGTAAACATGGTATAGGTAATAACGAAGCGTTGCCTGAGGTTGGTAAACTTTTAAAAGTAAATTCTTATCCAGAACCTTATTGGATTTTACCTATTCAAGGTAAATCAATTAGACTTAGTACAAAACAATTATACCAACAGCAGCTATTAGGTGAACAGCTTCTTAATTACGATATTGTTTGGAGATCTCTTAAGCCAAGTAAAAGAGATCCAGATCCTTATAGAGATTGGTTAGATGAATTAATATCTAACAAGCAAGACATGGAAGGATTTAATGCAGGAGAAGAGCAAGAGGATGTATTTAATTCTAGAATGACTAAGTTTATTGAAGAAGTTGAAGATACTACAGAGTTTGATCAAATAGATTCTGGAAATATTTGGAAAGATGAGAACGAAATGCGATTTAAATTAGAGACGTTTAGATCCTTTATGAAAAAAATGGGGTACAATTGGAATGAAAAAGAATGTACTAGGTTTTTAGAACAAGGTAAGGCACTTCCTAAGGCTAAGTTTAAAGCAATACAAACTAGACATTGGGTTGTTAACCTACCAAAACAAATGGAACACAAAAATAAAGATGTCAAATTTACTAAAGCAAAAGCTGCGTGGGAAGACAATTAAAATATTTGGACCACCAGGAACGGGCAAAACAGAAAACTTACTCAAGAGAGTTAAAAGGTATTTGGAGAAAGGTTATTCTCCAGACGAAATTTGTTACGTATCTTTTACTAACAAAGCTGTTAATGAATGTGTTTCGAGGGTTAGGCAAAAATTTAAGGGTTATGATGAAGATGCCTTCGCATATTTTAGAACATTACATTCTTTGGCCAGACAACAGTTTGCTGATATTCCCGTATTAGATCCTAAAGCAGACCTGCTGATGTTTCATACACAATACGGCACTGTCAAGGTAGGCTACAAAGATACTTGGGACGATCAAAAAGTATATAATAATTGGTCCTTACAAATTTATGATAGAGCAAGGAACATGAAAGTTGATCCTATTTGGCTTTACAAACAACAATCAAGAAAATCAGTTAGACTGCAACAATTTAAATCAATCATTGCAGGTTACGAAGAATTTAAAACAATGGAGATGGAGAGCGGACACCGGACACCGGATAGATTAGATTTTACTGATATGGTTCAAAAGTTTATTGATGATGGTTTAATAGTTCCTTTTAAGGTATTGATGGTAGATGAAGCTCAGGATCTGACACCTTTACAGTGGGATATGGTTGTTAAAATGGCTGAAGCAGTAGAAAGAGTTTACATTGCAGGTGATGATGACCAAGCTATTTATGAGTGGAATGGTGCTGATGTTAATTTGTTTCAAACATTTCCAGGTAAATCTTTAGTATTAAAGAAGTCGGTAAGATTAAATAAAAACATACATTTTTTTTCTAAGTGTTTACTTAACTCTATGGGTAATAATCGTATTCAAAAACAATTTTTATCTAACGGCAAAGATGGATCTATTCATAGATGGAACGGATTAAAAAAAGTTCCTTGGGATATGGATGGTAGTTGGATGGTGTTGGCTAGAATAAATGATGTGAAAAGAGAGCTGCAGCAGGAAGCTAGAAATTTAGGTTTGTATTATCAAGATCAAAAAAATAATAAATCATTTGATCCTAATCAATTCTCAGCAATTAACTATTGGGAAAAGATATGTAACGGAGGAAGTATTACTAGAGAAGAAGCTGTAACCATGTATGAGTTTTTATTAAACATCGATCATGGATACCGGTCAACGGACAGTAAGAAATGGAGTTTTGCACATCCAAATCAAGTCTTTACATTTGATGAATTACATTTAAGGTGTGGTATGCGTGATGAAAAAGGTGAATGGAATCAAGTATTTAAAAGAAAATTTAAGGACAAAGATAAAAAGTATTTTCAAAAACTTATGAGTGAAGGCGTAGATCTTAGTCAACCACCTAAAATAATTATAGATACAATACATCAAGTCAAGGGTGGTGAAGCAGATAACGTTGTCCTGGCTAGTAAATGTAACTTCCCTTCTCACTTCGATAAGAAAAATTTAGCAGATAAGGTAAAAGAACTTAGAGTTTGGTACACAGGAGCTACTAGATCTAAAAGTACACTCCATCTGTTGGGTACTTATCATCAATATAATTTTCCATTAGGGAAATACTATAAACAATATGAGGCTAACTATGTCAGATAAAAGTATGTTCGATGAAGCATTTCCAAAAGACAGACAAATCGGAGGATCTCACTACCAACACTTTGATATTCAACCTTGGACATTTATAAGAAAGAATGGTTTGAATCCATTTCAAGCAAATGTAATTAAATATGTTTGTAGATATTTATTTAAGGGGAAACAAATAGAAGATTTAGAAAAAATTAAACATTATTGTGATTTAGAAATTGAACATTTAAAAGATGGCCAAGAAAAGAAAAAATAAATTAGTCATGTGTGAACGTTGTGATGAGGTGGTTGCAGTTATTGTTCATGAATATAATTATTACTGCGCAGACTGCGCATTGTTTGTATTGAACATACCTTTTAAAAAAGCAATATCAATTGAAGATGCAAACCTAAGTAGAAAAAAACAATGACCCACCAATTAAATTTTATATACAACGATAGTGATTGGATCTGCCCTGCAGAATATCCAGATCTATCTCAGGCAACAGAAATTGCAATTGACTTAGAAACTAAAGATCCAAATATTAAAACGAAAGGACCAGGTTGGGCAACCTTTGATGGACACATCGTAGGTTTTGCTGTGGCTGCATTAGGCCAACAATGGTATTTTCCTATAGCTCATGATGCTGGTGGTAATATGGATCTATCGATAACCTGCGCATGGATGCAAGATGTTTTAAAAACAAATGCTACTAAAATATTTCATAATGCAAGTTATGATGTTGGTTGGTTACTTGTAAATGGGTTTGAGATCCGAGGTAAGATTGTAGATACCATGATTGCTGCAGCATTAATTAATGAAAATAGATTTAGTTTTAGTTTAAATGCATGTGCTAAAGATTATTTAGGTGAAATTAAAAATGAGACGTTTTTGAATGAAAAAGCCAAAGAATGGGGAATTGACCCAAAAGCTGACATGTGGAAGCTGCCTGCGGGCTACGTAGGCTTCTATGCTGAGCAAGATGCAGGCCTAACCTTACGTCTATGGCAGACGCTTAAAACAGAGATATCTAAGCAGTCCCTACACGATGTGTGGGAAATGGAGATGGAATTACTGCCTATTTTAATAGATACTAGACGAACAGGAATAAGAGTTGACGAAGAGAAGGCACATCTGTTAAAAAAAGAGTTCAAAAAAAAAGAGTCTGAGGTTTTATCAAACATAAAATCTCAGACCACACTTGATGTAGATATCTGGGCAGCAAGAAGTGTTGCACAAGTCTTTGACAGAATAGGTGTTGAATACCCACGAACACCGAAAAGTGATGAACCAAGCTTTACCCAAAACTGGTTAGTAAATTGTGATAACCCGATAGCGCAACTAATAAGACAAGCAAGAGAAATAAATAAATTTCATTCAACATTCATAGACTCCATTTTAAGATACACCCACAAAGGTAGAATACATTCTGAAATTAATCAATTAAGATCCGACCAAGGTGGAACAGTATCAGGACGTTTATCATATTCAAATCCAAACCTCCAACAAATTCCAGCACGTAACAAAGAATACGGAGATAAAATTAGAAGTTTGTTTCTACCAGAAGAAGGTAGGCAATGGGGTAGTTTCGACTACTCACAACAGGAGCCTAGGCTTGTTGCTCACTACGCTGCATCTGTCAATGATAACTTTGAAGGTGCAGCGGAGTTTATAGAAGCTTACAAAAATGAGTCTGCTGATTTCCATCAAATCGTAGCTGATATGGCAGGCATCACCAGGAGCCAGGCTAAAACAATTAATTTAGGTTTATTTTATGGTATGGGTAAGGCTAAGTTAGCTAAAGAATTAGGTATTACAAAAGATAGAGCTGAGACACTTTTAAGACAATATGGAGAAAGAGTTCCTTTTGTTAAGAAATTAGCAACAGATGTATCTAGCTCTGCTTCAAAGTATGGCTTTATTCGAACAATAGGGGGCCGTAGATGCAGGTTCGACATGTGGGAGCCAGCTACATTCGGAATGAACAAACCCATGCAGTACGAGGAGGCTAAGGCGATATATGGAAACAACATCAGAAGGGCTTTCACTTACAAAGCACTAAATAGATTGATTCAAGGATCTGCTGCGGACCAAACAAAACAAGCTATGATTAATTGTTACAAAGCAGGTCATAAACCATTATTACAAATCCATGATGAATTATGTTTTTCAATAAACGAAGAGTCAGATATCAAAAGCGTAAAAGATTTAATGGAGAATGCAATTGATTCATTAAAAGTACCATCAAAAGTAGATATTGCTTTAGGAAAATCCTGGGGCGAAGCCAAAGAATAATTTAGAGCGCAGTAGTCTTAGGTAAAAAGTATGTTTTTTTTAAGCTAGTATCTAACTAGCTATATCTAGAAGACCTTTTTTTGCGTCTTCTACACTTTGATCATTGATCTTAGTTCTAATCTCTTTGATCTTAATGTCTATCCACTTCATGTCAGTAGTTACCCTACCCTGTGACAACGCCTGTGTTGCCCACTTGGACTCCAACTGAAGTTTCTCCGATATTAACTTTTGTAGCATCTCGGTTTATCTCCTCAAAGGTTAAGAATAACATGTCAGGATTTTCGAACCCAGCACCTTCATTCTCTGTTACTTCTCCTGAGTCAACCTTCTTTACTAAACACTCAAGAGCGGTCTTATCATCATCAGCGCTAACGATCTCATCAATATACAAATTTTTATATTTAACTTGGATACGATAGTGCTTCATGTGGTATTATATATCATTTTGTGACATAAATGCAACTATGTACTAACTTTGGGTTTTTTAGGGGGTATTATTTGTTCTACTTTAACGGGTTTGCACTCAAATTTTGCTACTAAACGTTCTAAATTAGCATCTTCTGGCTCCATCATCTCCATTGTTCTAAAAGCATATTTGTAGCCCATTAAAACACATGAATGGTGATCACTAAACTCTAAACCGGTAATTGTGTAACTAGGACACTTACCTGTCATCATCGAGCACATATAAATTAAAAGTACGTATTTCATCCTATATTATCCTAGCTTATTATTTACTTGCATATCCCATTAAAATGTTTATATAAAGATACATAACAATACTAACAAAGAGGAGGCCAAATGGCAACCATAACAAAATGCGATTCACAAGTGTTTAAGGATTGGAGTGAGAAGGTAAATAATATTTTATCACGGCTACCGAAAACTGACGTAAGTGGAGAACCATTAGAGTATCAAGATGATGCTTACCAAGAAGTTATGAAGATGTTGCAGCAGTGTTCAATGAATTTTGAAGACATGCCAATATATCCAATTAACGAAACTATCGCGAATAAATTAATTGAAGATCAACAGAGAGGTGCCGATGAAAGACCTGATCTTTAGTATGATTTTTATCGCACTACTAACTATTATCCCTGCAAAAGTTTTATTATTTATTTTTGCATCTATGGGATATTTAATGTTCTACTAACCAAGGAGGAAAAGATATGAACAAAGCAATACAAAATAAATTTTTTGAAACTTCTGATTACAGTAAGTTCAAAAAGACTAGAGGTAATAGACCTGTAGATGAAGCTCATGTGCAACAACTAAAAAAGTTGATTGAAGAAAAAGATCTATATGATCCAATTCGTGTAAATAAAAACATGGAAGTCATTGATGGCCAACATACCTTAGAAGCCAGAAAACAATTAGATCTAAAGATTCCATTTATTATTATGGACTCAGATGATCCATTAGATGTAGCAAGACTAAACACAGGTCGTAAGAATTGGTCTATGGAAAATTATTTAGATCAACACTGTGCAAGAAACAAAATGGACTACAGAATTTGTAGAAACAAAATGCAACAATATGGAATCAATGTTGCAGAGATGGTAGTTCTATTGTTAAAACAAACTTCACTGTGGTCAAGAATCAGTAATGATTTTAAAACAGGACGATTTGTTATACCTGCAGGAGGTATCGAACATTGTGATAGGATTGGATCTCAGCTGATGCAATTAAAAAAATACTTTTATGGTATGGAGTCTACCAAGAACAAACGTTTCAAACGTTCCATGGTGGTGTCTTATATTGTAGCTGATAAACATCCTAAGTTTGATCATAAAAGATTTAAAACTGCATGTAAGAGTAAATCTTCATGGTTTTTATCTGGTACTTCTACTGCTGATTATATAGCGATCATTGAACGTATATATAATGCAGGTTTGGTTCAAAAAAATAAAATTAATTTAGTTGAGTTTTATAAAACTAAAGAGTATCAAGACAAATAGGAGAAACAATGGACGTAAACAAATGGAAATCAATTGCAGTAGATATCGAATCCTACACAATTATTAGGGCTATGGGTGAGAATGGCCTTAGAAACCCAGGCAACATGATTAAAAAAATGGTTAGCGATTCTATAAAAAAGATTGCTAAGAAAGAAGGTGTTGCTGAACCTAAGATGAAAGAGAATTTACTTAACCAAGGAAAGAAACTCTTGAAGTAAGTAACAAACACTTAGTAGATCACATTGTAGGTGTTGGATTAGGGCCGCGAGAGTGGCCCTTTTTTTTACTTGCAATCAAAATCAAAATAGTTATTAATTAAATAGTATTCCTAAGCCTAAATGAAATAAGTGGGGCTTTCAAAACACTTTATTTTCATAGAACAACGAAACTTAAATTAACTTTAATAAAAGGATATTTTTGTGGGTAAAGCTATTAAGAGAAGTAGCGAAGAAGCATTGAACCATGCGTTGGACAAGCTAGTGATGGTGTGTCCAAATAAGAAAACGTATGATGAGTTAACAAGTTTGATGTTTCAGTTGTATTGTGGAAATGACTTTGGTTTAGGAAATTTCAGTCTTTCTTTCCTTGATAAAATCGAGGATAGATGGCGATCAGGGCGAAAAACCATAGCGCAAGCTAAAGGTATCAAGCTGGTCGTTAAGAATGCTTAACCACGGTGTAGATTTCTACAATCCATATCTTTTCCCACATCGTGGTTATGCAAATGAATGTAAAGCACGTTAGACGATTACTCGAAGATTCTATAATTATTATGGATATTATGTCCGGTGAGGACAGAATGTACTATTTAGAACGTATGTGGAATTTGTATGTCAGGGTGTACGAAAAAAAATCTATCCGATTAAGTAGGTATAAAAAATCTAAAACGTTTGTTATGGATAGGAAAAAAGCGTATGACTTGTGCTCCGAGCTTACTAAAATTTTTGGGCATTAAATTGTCCTTAGAAATAGTAAAACCTAAAACTTATTCAGAACAGCGTTTATTTCAAGCTGTGTTGGTGCAGGCCTTGGAAGATGCAGTAAATGCTTCAGGTTTAAAAAAAGAAACTTACCATAAATACGATAGTCATTGTTGGTTTATAGATAATTCCGAAGAATTCCAGGAGGTTTGTTGGGGAGCTGATATGGATCCAGATTTTGTCCGTGGTGAATATCTTAAAATGGTAGATAGTGAGAAAATTTTTTTTACGAAGTTACAGAAGTCATGGATTAGGTATAGAGATTTATATAGAAAGTATCGAAATGCAGGATCTAAGGAAGAGAGAAGATATATTAAAACTTTAATATTGAAGGAAAATTTAAAAAGACTAAGTCACTAGTCACGGGGGACGAATGAATTTTACTCCGGGGGCAATATGCAAAGAGCTAAAAATGACTAAAACCCCCGGGAGTTATTAACCAATGTTTATTGTGAATGAACACATGTAAAATGTAACAGAATACCGGACACCGGACAAGGGAAAAGAGGTGTGATAATTATGCAACAGAATTTCTACTATATAGATTATCTAGAGTGATTGAAAAAGAAAAGTGCTCAGGGGGTAAAACAGGTGTATCTGGTGTATCTAATGTTCTATTATTCAATTGTATCAATGGTTTTAATCAATATTGATGGTGTATCTATGGTGTATCTATGGTGTATCTAGGATACACCACTCTTGCGGGAACGCAAATAGTAGGTTATCTGTAACTAGTCATTACTCTTAAAAATCTATATAGTATAAAATTATGGTTAAAAAATTAATTACTGACTTACTTACTACAGGTATAAAAAAAGCTTACAGTGCTTATAGGAAATCGGGTGGTAGAAAAACTTCTGAAATTGTAAAAGAAAGTAAAGTTCCAAGATCAGTTGCTAAAAGCGATGTGAAGTCTGGTATTAGAAGAGAAATACAAAGTAAAATTCCCATGAAAAATTTTCATATTAACAGTCCTCATTTGATTAAAAGCAAAAGAAGAATGATCATAAGAGATTTAAACAAATTGAAATAATGCCTGGTGGATTAAAAAAGAAATCATTAAGAACTGAATTAGATTTAACTCCAAAACAAAAAATGTTTGTGGAAATTTATGTTGCTGATTGGGGTTCGATTACACAAGCTGAAGCGCTCAAACGTGCAGGTTATGTTTGTACTAATGAAAAAGATTATGGATCTGTTGCATCTAGAATGTTATCTAGAAAACACAGTCCACATATAGCTAAATATTTTGATAAATTATTTGAAGTAGAGACAAAAAAATACACAAGTGACAACCTTAGAAGATACAAAAGGTTAGAAAGAATTGCTGACAAGGCAGAAAAAGAAAAACAATTCGCTGCCGCTATTAATGCTGAGTATAGATCTGGTCAATTAGCCGGAGCTTATGTTGATAGGAAAGAAGTAACTGTTAGTGGTTTGGAGGGTATGTCACGTGAGCAACTTGAAAAAAAGCTCGAGGAACTATCAAACAAAATCGATGGCCATAACGCCAAGACGATTGAAGTTGAGTCCGAAGACGTTGCAGAAATTGAACAAGGCTAGCTGGTCTGAGTGGTTGCCTGTGTTTAATCAAGTACACAACTCCACCATGTTTACATCTGTTGGAACAATTAAGGTAGTTATTGATGAGTAAAAAAAAGAGACAGCAATCTAAAATACTTAACTTTGATTTTAAAAATCTCGGTAATAAAATTGAGGATTACGCTTTTGTAGAAATAGAGTGGATGGATATCGAAGGTGATGCTGGTTGGAGCAGCACAAAAGATTTAAGTAAAGAAATGTTACCTGTATGTGTATCCAAAGGTTACTTACTTAGTCAAAAGAATGGTATTACAAGAATATTTAGTGATTACATCAAGTCAAAAGATAAGCCAACATTTGATAATATCGGTGCAACAACTATTATCCCAACAGCAGTTATTAAATCAATTAGGAAAATTAAATTATAAAAAACTTACTTAATCATGTCTAATAAAAATGGGGAAACAAGACTATGGCAAAAGGTTAAGAAAGGACTGACTGATTGCTTCTTAACTCGCATAGAATCTAGCACAATCAATGGTATTCCAGATATACACGCAGTCATGTCCAACCAAGTATTTTGGATTGAAATGAAATCAGATTCACTCAGTTATCCCAAGCTTAATAAATGGCAAATTGTATGGATCAATAAATATATATTGGCTGGTGGCAAAGTTATTATCTTGAAAGAGACCCTCTTGCAGAAGTCTCTTAGACTGTACAGACCGGTGTCCGTTTTCACGGATCCTCGTTCCCTCGTCCCGTTTGCCTCGTTCTCGTTCCCGTTACAATGGCCAATGGTCCAGCGCAGGATGCTAACGGAGCTGGGATCCTGTCCTGATGCAGCGTAGCTCTCGTTCTCGTTCCCTGGCCACTGATCTTTTCCCTCTTTGTTTGATCAGTGGCCTGGGGACCAGCAGCAGGTGAAGCTCTCGTTTCTCGTTCTCGTTTATGGACAAACCTCGTTCTCGTTTACTGGCCACTGGTGAGCCCCCGCAGCGTCAGCTTCAGGGGACGTCCAGCTCAGGAGAACTTCGTGGTTGACAGGTATCCCATGATGTCGTATGGTGCGATAAACAAAGGAGAATATATGGCAATAGATTTTGATGCACTGGATCTCGTTCGAGGCCAGAACAAAGCTCGTTCTTACAATACTAAGTTAGATGGGCTCCAGCAGCAGGTTACCAGTCTTCAGGAGCTGGTAACTCTGATGGTAAAAGAACTTCCCGTTGAGAAACGCTGGTCTTTCGAAGAAAGATTAAAAAAGATCAAAGAAAGGCCTTGACAGGACTCCCATCGTATCTTATATGTAGCTCGTTAACCAAAGGAGAACTATGAACAAAAGAACACGGACCAGTGCAGCACCAGCTGCACCTGTCATTGACAAACCTGAAGAAGGAAAAGTATACGCGCTTACCGGTGGCACCGGATCTCGCTGCATCGCTAATGGAAATACCTGGAAAGAATCGGAGGTGAAGGATGACGGTCCCGCAGCAGGAGCTGCAGAGTGACCCTCGTTGTCGTTTGGCTATGTCTTCTCTTCATGTTCCCAGGAGTAACGTTAGCTGGCACTGGGATCCTGATGCTCTCGCTCGTTGGTATACTTTGATTCCCGCATGTCGTCTCGTTCCGAATGCTGGACGTCCCTGCGCAGAGATTACTATGGAGTTTGGCACCCGTGCTGGCGAGTGGAACTTCAGGAAAAAAAGCTTTCTAGTTTAGAATGATTCTAAAAGATAATTGTTGTAAAGTTATATAAGATACGATAAGACATTAGACTTAATCAACAAAGGAGAAAAAAATGGGATTAGATCAACACGCACATCTTCGAGGTGAGCAAATAGATTGGAAGAAATATTACTCTGATGATGACGACCAAGAGAATATTTTTGTCTGGAGAAAACACGCAAGGCTTCAGCAGTTCATGGCTACCAAATGGAATGAACAAAACACAAGTCATAAACACGAAGGCGACTTAGGTCATTTAGGGTTCAATGGAGATTGTGAAGCACCTTGTTATATGACAGAGGAAGTAGTGAAAGATTTAGCAGAAGCTATATCAAATGACTTCAAAGATTACGAGGCAACAGATGGGTTCTTCTGGGGGCAACAGTTCCAAGAGGAAAGCGTCAAAGAGTACAAAGAACAAGATGTCAAGTTCTTGAAGTTCTGTGAACAAGCTATCAATGAGAAAAAGGTCGTTGAATATTGGTGTAGTTGGTAATGGCTAAAGATAAAATTAACGAGGCGACAGATGTCGCCTCGTCTCGTTCTCGTTGTGGCAAGGTTGATAAGGATAAAACTAAACAACTGACAGCAGACGGCACAGCGTGGGAAGAAAATTTTATTAATTTTCTTACAAATAAAATAGATAAAATAGAGGGGTCGGAGAATGTTAGTATTAGTATTAATGGAGATAAGCCAAAGCCTATTAAAGAGATTAAAAAAAAGATAAATTAACTATTGCATAAGATGAAATAAGATATACAAGAATAGAGTATTTATAAAAATACATAACTTAACAAAGAGGTAAAAATGCAAACAGCAAAAAAGCTAAAGCAAGACGAAAAAAAAGTAGTCCTAGCTTATGCAACACTAAAGCTAAAAGCAAATAGACTTAACAAAGAGTTAGATAGCATGAAAGAGCATGTTGTTAATCTATTTGATAGAACAAACCAAAACTTAATTATTGTTCAAGACGAGCATGGAAATAGTTTTGGATTGCAAAAGATTAACAGAGTTAGAAAATCTTTTGATAAAGATAAATTTAAATTAAGTCATTTAGATTTATACAATGCTCACCAAAAGCAAATTGCTTATTGTGAGTATAAGGCTATTGGCGAGGTATCAAATGCCCAATAATGATTTGATTAACATAGCTAATGTATTGAGTGAAAAGTTAAACTCAAATGCGCCTACATCACTAGCTGACATGGTGGTGGACAATGGGCAAAAGAAACAGTTGAATTATGAAATCATGTTTCAACTATTAATGGGCGAGTGTGAAAAGCATATACTTGAGAATGTTGGCAACCCAATAGTTGATGAGTTCAAGGACAACATACTAAAAAAGTTTAGTACCCTTGTTCAAGCAATACACAACACAGAATAATAATAAACACATAACCAATGGCGTCTTAACTGACGCCATTGGTGTATCTAGCCTACACCTATAGCAAGGCTCATACTCAATCTTAAAATCGTTTTTAATTTTTACGCCATCAGGGTTCGCGTTGCCTGGCTGGGTTTTTTGGCGCGAAAGGGTTTACAAAGTAGGATATACAAATATACTAGGGTCCCAAACGAGATGAAAATAGAAAACTTAACTGAAGATGAATTAAAAGATATTATTCTGAAAAAACAGTTGGAGTGGATCAAGCTCTGCCAGGATAATTTTTTAATTTTTGCCGAGTCTGTGTGGCAAGATTTTATCTATCGTAAAACAAAGGACCCAAAGAAGTACGGGCACCATCAAATTATTGCTGAATCGTTTCAAGAAATTGCAGATGGTGATGCAAAGAGGCTCATAATCAACATGCCACCACGTCATACTAAATCTGAATTCGCATCTTATTTATTCCCTGCTTGGTATATTGGTAAGTATCCAAAGAAAAAAATTATGCAGGTATCACACAACGCTGAACTTGCTTCAAGGTTCGGTAGCAAAGTTCGTAACTTAATGAACACCAAGGAGTATAAAGAAATCTTCGGAAGTGTTACACTTCGAGAAGACAGTAAAGCAAAAGGCAGGTGGGAAACCAATCACGGTGGTGAATACTTTGCAGCGGGTGTAGGCGGATCTATCACAGGTCGAGGGGCCGATTTGCTTATTATTGACGATCCACATACGGAACAAGATTCCTTGTCCGATACAGCTATGGAACGTGCCTACGAATGGTACAGTTCAGGACCCAGACAGCGTTTACAACCAGGAGGAAGAATTTTAGTTGTCATGACTCGTTGGGCAACCGATGATCTTACAGGAAGGTTGGTCAAAGCACAGAGTGGTACTAAAGCAGATCAATGGGATGTAATTTCTTTTCCTGCAATCATGCCTGATGATAAACCCGTATGGCCTGAGTATTGGGGTAAAGAAGATTTAGATTCTGTTAAAGCCTCAATCTCAATGAAAAATTGGAATGCACAATATATGCAGGACCCAACCTCAGAAGAGGGTGCAATTATAAAAAGGGAATGGTGGCAGGATTACGATAAAGAAAATTTACCAAAGTTACTACATGTCATACAATCTTATGATACTGCGTTTTCTAAAAAAGAAACTGCAGATTACTCTGCTATTACCACCTGGGGGGTATTTGAACCTGTAGAAGGTTATGAGAAAGCGATTATATTATTAGATGCTCAAAAGGGACGTTATGATTTTCCAGATTTAAAAAATGTTGCACTAGAGCAATATCATTACTGGGAACCGGAAACTGTAATCATTGAAGCAAAAGCTAGTGGTACACCACTAATTCACGAACTAAGACGTGCAGGAATTCCTGTAATTGATTATGTTCCAGCTAGAGGACGAGATAAGCATACTAGAATAAACTCTTGCGCACCTGTATTTGAGTCTGGTATGGTGTGGGCACCTTTAGAAGAACACTGGGCACAGGAAGTAATTGAGGAGTGTGCAGCGTTTCCTAATGGTCAGTATGATGACTATGTTGATTCTATGACCCAAGCTGTGTTAAGATATCGACAAGGTGGATTTGTTTCAACATATTCTGATGATTGGGACGATGACCACATTAAAGTAGAAAAAGATTATAAATATTATTAGGAGATTCTATGAGCCCAAAACAAAAAAAGATAGCTGCCAAAGCTCCACCACCAAATGTTTTTAATGAAAAAGATTTAGCTGTGCTAAGAGAAGAAAAAGCAAAAGGCAGAGGCATGGGTCTTCAAGATGAAAAAGTTAAACCAGGTAAAGTTATGAAAGCTAACTTAGGTATACTTGCTATGAAAAAAGCAAAAGACAAAGGTGCCAAAGGTGCTGAGTTTTTATCTCCACTTGCTATGGCAAAAAGAATGTTTAATAAAAAAGCAGGTGGTGTAATGAAATACAAAAGAGGAAGTGGTTTAGATCTTCCTGTTATTAGTTCAGTAAAACCAAAAACAGGAAAAAAAGATACAATTAAAGCTTTGGCTAAAAAAAAGGGTTTACCAAAACCCCTTAAAACATCTGCAAACTTTAAAGGCGTAGGTAAATTTCCATATGTGTCAATGGCAGAGATGAGAAAAGCAAAAGGTTTTAAACCTGGAGAGTCTGCTTCTGAATTTAATAAAAGAAGAATGGCTTTAGATGTTGCTAAGAAAGCAGCTAAGTCTACAAGAATTGGTAAAATGTTATTACCTGTCGCTGCTGCAGGAGTCGCTGCACAACAATACTTAAAAGGTAAAATGAAAAAAGATAAAAATAAAAAAACCTTAAAAGATTTTAGAGAACAAAAAAAACCTGGGGTTCCTTCAGAAAAAACAAAAACAATAAACTCAGCTTTGAATAAGCTTAGTAAAAAAATGGGTGGTGGCATGATGAAAAAACCCATGGGTTACAAAACAGGTAGATCTATCTCAACAAGAGGTGGTGGAGTTGATTCTTCAATAATTGGAAAAATAAGAGACGCAGGTCCTTTCAAACCTATACCGTTAGGAAAATCTAGATTAACTGAGGAGGATCGAAAAAAAATTAGAGAGTTGATGCAAAAAAGAAGTTCAAGAAAAAAAGGTTTAGATACTGCTAAGAGAGTTGCAAGTACTGTAGCTTCTGTAGCTTCACCGCTGACAGCTGCAGCATCTGCAGGATACAAATTTGCAAAAAGATTAAAAAACAAAGATAGCGATAGTGATAAAGCAAAATCAATGGTTGGTACATCAGGATCAAAAAACAGACCTATAAAAAAAGATCACAGTTCTAGAAACCCAAATCCAAAAACACCTAAGATGATGGGTGGTGGAATGATGATGCAAAGACCTATGGGTTATAAATACGGAACATCTGTTACAGCTAAATGCAAACTAGGTAGAAATAAACCTACTAAAATCACATAGGAGGGACAATGTCCCTAAAGGCATTACTTAGAGCTGGTAAGGAATTACTTAAGGCGAAGAAACCTTCAGCAACACCGACCACCGGAGAACAGACAAGACAAATAACTTACACACCTAAACCTTCACAGGCACAGGCTAAAGAATTAGTTACACAAGAATTAAAAAATCCACCAGTAGTTTTAAAGAAAACAAAACCCCTGCAGATGGGTGATGACTTAGCACCTGCTTTTGGTTCATCAACATATGACTGGGCTATGAGAATGGGTAGATCTAAGTACACTGCAGATGAGTGGCTAGACCATTTAACATCTACTAGAAAAGTAAACTTTAAAATATTTGGTAAGCCTGCACAGAAAACTGTCCGTGAACAAAAAAGATTTAAATACGATTCAGGTCCCTTTGCCGGTAAAGAAGTTAGTGTATCCAAAGAAGAATTATTCGATTCCAATTTAGCAGTATTCAATGAAGCAGGAGACCTAACAGGTGGCCTGTTATATGCAGCAAAGAAATTTGGTCTAAAGCTTGATGCTAATGAAGTAGGAGCAATGATCAAACTAAACCCTATCAATAGATTAAAACCAATTGAACTCGGTGTTAACAAAGGTGCACAAGAAGCATTTGATGTTTCTGCTAAAAATGCAAGAAATGTTGTTAGAGATTTACAAGTCAAATACAAAGGAAATATGACTACTAAACAATCTTTAGATGATCTTCAATACTATTTAAAGTTTGATGGTCCTGTACCTAGTAGAGGACAACTCAGGGATATGAATGATGCTTTAAAGACAGTTAAGGGTAATGTAAAAATTGAAGATGTAAAAAGCATAAATAAAGTTATAGGTGAACTTAATAACAAAGCAGGACCATTACAGACTTCAAAGACAAGATACGGGACTGAATCTAGTTACACATTACAAGGTGGTAAAGATTACAGAGAAACTATATTTACTTTACCAGAAGATATTCCAACTAATGCATCACTTAGAAATAAAGGTGGACAT
>WLWG01000603.1_pt1 | contig 36288 bp, 37 predicted proteins | sample 6712871 | NCBI WGS metagenome assembly WLWG01 (sample SAMN12718693, study PRJNA515312) | sponge metagenome | isolation source: marine sponge | host: Mycale hentscheli | place: New Zealand: South Island, Marlborough, Capsize Point | collected 2003-05-01
GGAATTCGGCGCCCTTCCCGCAGCCGGGCTGGACCGACGTGATCGAAGCGTGGCAGGACTATCCAGGGCAGAACTGGAACGGATGGGGCCAGCAACTAGTGCAGCGCAACTGCGCGGTAACGCCGCCGTCCCCGAAACCACAAGCCACCCCGACGCCGTTGCCCTCTGCGACGCCGACACCGTCCGGCACCGCGACACCAACACCGACGGTCACGGCCACGCCGACTCCGTCCGCCACGGCGACTGCGACGCCGACGCCCACGGCAACGGTGACGACCACGACACTGACGTGGCCACCGCTTGTGCCAACGAAGACGGACTATCCCGTCAAGCAGAAGTACGTGGTCCCAACGCCGACACCGACGAGCTCACCGACCAGCACGCCGACTCCAACGATCACGGTCAGCCCGGAACCGCAGCCAACGTTCACGGTGACGCCGCAATACGTTGTGCCACCACTGCCGACACCCAGCTCGACGCCGACACCCAGCGTGATGCCCACACCGAGCGTCACAGCAACACCGAACCCAACGTTCTCCATTGTCCCCGGGTACACGACGCCGCCGATTCCCTATCCGTCACCGACGGACACGCCGACGGTAGTTGCGCCGACGACGGGGCCGCAATCGGTGTACACCCCCGTCCTGCTGCAGCCCACGGAGCAGGTCCAGAAGCAGGTGACCGGTGGATCACTGCCGGGCAATCCCACGGTGACGCTGGTCGTCAGCAATGGGCCCAGTGCTGTGCGCGTGACTAAGTCGGCAACGTCTCTGGCGAAGAAAGCGGTCAATGCACCGGTCGTTACCGATCAGACTCCTGAGTTGGCAGCAACCGGTGAAGAGCGCTCATCCAAGGCAGCCTTCACCCGACACCAGAAGACCATGCAACGCTCGTGGCCGCGAGGTTCGGCGGTGGCCAAACTCTCGTGGACAGGTCAGGGTCCGACATCCGAGACAGGCGAACTCTTCATCTCTTACGGAACATCCAATGCGTCCCTGGCGCAGGGGCCAAGTTGGTACGACGGCACAGCTCCGCCGGGGAGTAAAGGCAATATCGCGATTGCCGGGCATCGTACGGGGTTCGGTGCTCCCTTCGGTGACCTTGATCGGATGAGTACTGGTGATGCATTGGTCCTTGAGACTCCTCAAGGAAAGACGCGCACGTACGAGGTCTCGACGATCATGGTGGTGGAACCTTCGGCGACGTGGGTGCTCGGACCGGATGTTTTGCGCGATGGGAGCGACACGTTGACGCTGACAACCTGTGACCCCCCGGGAGTCAATACGCGACGGCTCGTTGTGGTCGCGCGAGACGTCACCGGTTAAGACCAGCGGGCCTGAGGGTTACTGCGAAAGACCCCCGGATGCGACCCACGCCACTGAGGTGAACAAGTACAGAAGTGTGACGATGCCAACGGCATTCCACAGGATCGCGTCGGTGCCGCGAACCCCCCGAAAGACTTTCACGAAGGCGATGACGAGGAAGACCGTGGCGACGATAGCCCCCTGGATGGGCACGACCGTTGGCATTCCGTCCCACACGTGAACCACCTCCCGGGGCAGGTGCTCCTATAAGCCCGAACGCCGTTGGGGTAGGGCACCACATCAACGAACGTCGCGCCACTCGAAGTGGGGGGGGGGTGGTGAGCGCCGCTTCCTTGAGGGGGTATCGCGCGAGGGCGGGGATACCGCGTCAGTGCAGGTGCTCGACCAGGAAGGCAAACCGGCAATCCCACGCCTTCCCGGCGATCGCCGAGGAGAAGGCGAAGTAGTCGAACCCGTGCGGGGCACCGTTCCACAGGTGCCCCTCCACTGTCACTCCGTCAGCCATCATCTGCTTGGCGTAGGCGAGATCCTCGTCGTAGAAGATGTCCAAGGTTCCGGTGTCGATATAGGCCGGTGGAAGCCCGCTGAGATCGGTCGCCCGAGCGGGTGCTGCATAGATCGGCACGTCCTGTCGATCGTCGAGGCCCGAGAGGTATGCGTCCCACGCGGTTTCGTTATCGACGTAGGTCCAGATTTGGAATTGCTTGGGGAACCGAGGGTCCGGGATGGTGTTGCGGTCATCGAGCATCGGGTAGACGAGCATCTGGCAAGCCAACGCAGGACCGGCGGTGTCTCTGTTCTTCAAGACGGCGCCTGCGGTGAGCCCACCGCCGGCGCTGTCGCCACAGATGCCGATCCGGTCGCGATCCCAGCCGAACTCTGTCGATGAGGCGTGCATCCACGACAGCGCCGTCAGCGCGTCATCGATTTGTGCGGGGTAGGGAGACTCTGGTGCGAGTGGGTAGTCCACGGACACCACCGGAATTCCTGTGTTGGTGCAGTAGTGCATGCAGCGGGCGTCGTAGTCCTCGATGCAACTGACGATCATTCCTCCGCCGTGCACGTATAGCAGCGCCCCGCGGGCAGTGCTGCCGATCTTGCGGTAGGTGCGCACGCGCAGCTCGGAGCCGTCGGGTCGATTGATGAAGTGGTCTTTGAGTGTTACGTCGCTTGCCGTGCCGAAACGCGCGGTGAGGCCCGCATTGAGTGCATCGGAAAACTCTCGCCGACACTCGATGTCTCCCAGCTCACACGGCTTCTGTCGGATCGCGCTGGGCAGTTGACGCAGCAGTGAGCGGAGCACGCCGGCGTCGATATTCCCGAACAAAGTCACAAGGCGACGCTATCGCGCGCGTGATACGAAGACGGCGGAAATCGCATTTGCTTGGAGTTGACGTCGTTGGTTACCGTCATGTGGTGGTCAAGGCCCGAGGCATCTGTGGCGTCGTGGCGGCGGCCGTGTTCTCATCGTCGCTCGCACTCGTCTCCCCAGCACAGGCGGAGGGCCTTCCCGTCCCGGCCGACGTAACTGCCGCTCTTGCCACCTTCAGTCAGGATCCACAAGGTGCTGTTGGCGCGTGGGCTGCGTGGGCTTCGAGTGCGCCCTTGACGTACGTGCGTAACGGTAAGCGGCCGAAGACTCGATCCAAGTGCCGGATCGATAATGCGGGCACTGCCGATTGTGACGACTTCGCCCAAGTGATCGGTCGGGGTAACAGAAACATGGGGATGAAGAAGATTTCGGAAATCATCACCGCTGGTGGACGCCAGTACTTTCGGGATCCGCCCTTGAAGCGATGGACGAAAACTCGCACCGCGAGCAACCCTCATCCGATCTCCGGGGTGGAAAGTCGGATCGGATTCGACCCGTGGTCGCCGTGGAATGAAGGGGCGCCGGGTGTGACGACCCAGGTGTTAGAGAACGGCACCATGGAGGTGTCCGCATCGCATCCGGCTCCATCGGAGATTGAGCCGAGCAGAACCGTGGTGCGAATCTCCGCGAACGGTTCAAACGCCACGCTGCTGGAATTCGATGCCCAGAATCGAATCTCCAACACGACCAGAATCACCTTCCAGCCGGTAGCACCGATCACGATCCCCAAGGGCCGGTAGCAAGAGTCGCGTCTGCGGGGAGCTGTCGTTACGGCGCTGTCTCGTTGTCCGGCGAGCCGGTCATGTCGTGGGATCCGGATCGACTATCCGGATCGAAGCGCCCAGCACACGATCGCTGCCGCGGCGGCGACATTGAGTGAATCGACACCGTTGTGCATTGGAATCCGAACCGACCTGTCGCACGCGTCGAGGGCGGCTGTGGTCAGCCCGTCGCCCTCGGTGCCAAGAACCAGTGCGACACGATCGGGCGCATCGAACGCGTCGAGCTCGACTGCGTCGTGTCCGTGCGGAGTCACCCCGACCACAGCGAACCCGTTGTCGCGCAAGTGATTCAGCGAGTCCGGCCAGGGATCGATCTGCGTCCAGGGAAGGTCAAACACCGTTCCCATCGACACCCGAACGCTGCGTCGATAGAGCGGATCGGCGCAGCGAGGTGTGACTAGGAAGCCGTCGAAGCCGAGTCCGGCGGCGCAGCGGATGATCGCCCCGACATTGGTGTGATCGACGATGTCCTCGAGGATCAGCAAGCGTCGAGCATCGGTGATCACTGATTCGATCGTCACCGGTGCGGGACGTTTCATCAAAGCCAGTGCACCTCGGTGCACGTGGAAGCCGGTGATGTCGTGCAAGAGTCCGGAGCTTGCAAGATAGACGGGAACATCGGGGAAGTGCGTGATCAGGGGCGTCATCTTCGGTAGCCACTTGTCTTCCATGAGGATGGAGAACGGTTCGTGTCCGGCGTCCAGTGCCCGCTCGATCACCGATGCGCTCTCGGCTATGTAGACACCGTTCGCTGGCTCGAACGCGACCCGCAGCGCGACATCGGTGAGATCTCGATACCCCGCAAGGCGATCATCACGGGAATCGACTATCTCTTCGACGGGCATGCGCGGTCTAGTAGTTGACTCGGCAGTCGGTGGCGATCTCATCCACGAGAGTCTCGAAACTGTCCTGATCGAGGGTGCCGTCGACGAGCCATGTTTGTTCCATCAATGCGAGATAGCCCTGAGGGTTGGCACGAAAAGCCGAACACACCTCCGACCTCACTTCCTCGGACTGCGACTGCCACAAAGACGTCACGTCGACGTTCTCGGACCCTCCTCCGCGTGGGATCAGGGCCGCTGCGCCCGCGCCGACAAAGCCGACGATCACGCAGACAATGACGACCACCATGAAGGGTCGGGATCGAAAAACGTTCACGTCCCCACCGTACGCGGTGCGTTAGTTCCCCGGACCTGCCTCTCGCAGCGCCTGGTGCAGCATGTCGAGGAAGCGGTCACGATCCGCCTCGTAAATAACCCGACAGTTGATGTCCTTACCGCTGGCAGCGCGTTCATCCACGATTGTCTGACCGCGCGCAGCACTATCGCCGGGGATGACGTCGACAAAATGCTGTGCTTCGCGCGTCACGATCGACGGGTCGAGTGCGATCGCCATAGCGAGCGGATCGGGGAGATCGAAACCATCGAGAACAGTCTCGGTTCGACAGAATTCCCGCAACACTCCTTGGATATCGACAGCGAACTGCCCCAAGGTGCCGAGGCTTCGCAACTCCGCTGCGAGTTCGTCGTGGATGACAGCGTGCGCGGTGGAGATATCCCATCCGGCCATCTCGAAGTGCAGACCGGAGTTGGTGACGATCGCGGCGGCCTCGGGGTCTACCCAGAAGTTGAATTCTGCGAGCGGGGTGATGTTTCCGGGAAGCACGGCCGTACCCCCCATGGTCACGACGCGCTTGAGGGCACCGACGATCGCTGGTTCTAGTCGCAACGCCAGTGCCAGGTTGGTCAAAGGCCCCAGCGTGACGAGTTCGACGTCACCGGGAGAGTTCATGATCGCGTCGATCATCGCTTGGACGCCTCGGTGGGAGGCGGGCTCCCGGCTGTGGAGCGGGAGGCCGATATCTCCCATGCCGTCCTTGCCGTGCACGTGATGGGCCGTTTGCAAAGGCCGCATCAGCGGGCCGTCGGCGCCCACGTGAACCGGGACCGTCGACCCGACAAGGTCCCGTGTGTACAGAGCGTTCTGCGTGGCTTGTTCGACGGTGCAATTACCCGCCACCGTAGATATGCCGAGAACATCAATATCTGGGTGCTGGAGAGCCATCACGAGAGCGACCGCATCGTCTGTTGCGGTGTCGGTGTCGATGAAGAACTTCCGCCTGCTCATGGCAAGAACCTAAGGCACGCGATCGCGTGCCCGGTCGCGGCCGTGATGTTGCGTCAGTCGTCGGTTGAGGCCTGCTGCGGCTTCGACGACGCCCGTGTGACCAGCAGGATCAAGGGCACGGCGATGACGAGCGTCACTACCCCGAGCGTCACGAGCCCGGACCGAACACCCACCGCATCCATCAGCAATCCAAGTCCGATCGAGCCGAGGATGCTCGCCCCCGTGAGGATGGCGAGGAACAGGCCGAAGATGGCGCCGGAGTCGGCCTCGTCGAGTTCCAAGAGAATCGAGCGCTGCACCACTAGATACATGGCTTCACCCAGGGCCCCAAGAATCACCATCAAGGCCATGTCGAAGATCAGTCCGGAACTGAAGCCGAAGGCAACCACCGTCAGGGCTGCTGCGACGATGACGATCGATAGCAGGCGAGTGCGGTGGCCGTTGTTGTCGAGGTAGCGCAGCACGGGTCGATTCGTGAGTATGGCGCCGATCGCCGCGCATGCATAGAGGGCGCCCAGGGCGAGAGACGTGGTGCTGGTGTCTTTGGCGACGGCCGCGAGAAGCTGATGGATCGACCCTGACACCAGATAGAAGACGACGACACACAAGAACAGAATGCGGACGGCCGTGATATTCCACATCAATCGAAGAGCGTGGCGGAAAGAAGATCCTTTGGGAGCGGCGCTTTGTGAGGCGCTCGGTCCGGTCGTGGTGGGAGTTGACTGTGCGGAGCCCAGCGGCGTGACGAACATGATGGCGGCCACGATGAGAAAGCCGACACCGGATAACAGGTAGGCAAGGCCCGTGCCGGCGATACCAGCGATGACGGGTCCGACGCTGCGAGAAACGTTGAAAGCGATCGCGGAGTAGCCCAAGACGGCAGCGCGCTGGCTCTTGGGCACGGTGAGCGGCAGGATCTTCGCGAACGTTGGGGCCTGCAGAGCGCGAAAGGACGCTCCAATAACGGTAAGTGCGAACAGGAGTGGAATCGACAGCGTGCCCGTCGCGTAGAGCCCGGCGATCAGCAGGGGAGCGAGCGCAGCCAGGGGCGCCAGCACTTTGACCATGGCTACCGGTGAATAACTCTGCATCAGACGTCCGCCAACAGGGTTCAGAAAAAGTGATGGAGTCATGGAGGCGATCACGAAGAAAGACAGCGCGGTCGTGGAGCCGGCTTCGGTGAGCACGTACCACGAGCCAGCGGTGGTCTGCATCCAACCGGCGGCGCCCTGATTGATTTGGGCGAACAGCATCCGCCGGGTGCTTCGATGCTTTAGGGCCTCCGAGCGCATGGGACGCCAGAGTAGTTGGGTCGCGCGGTCTCCATGGCGCGTAAGGGCCATGCTCTGAGAGCAGTGACTACTCAGACGTTGGGCCCGGCGGAGGGTCGCCAATTGGCTGATTCGTCTGCGCGGCGAGGTGCCCGCCAATGGCCTCGTCCTGAGAAAGGTTGATCTGTCGCCTATGAGGACAGGACCGATGTCGACGTATTTGATTACCGGTGCCTACACGGCTGATGGTGTTGCAGGTTTGGCGAAAGAAGGCGCGGTGGGGCGCGAGCAGGTTATTGCGGGTTTGACCAAGCACTCGGGTGGTTCCCTGATTTCCGTGTACGGGGTGGGAGGGGGAGATGATCACTTCTTCGTGATCGTCGATGTTCCCAATGGCGACAACCTGGTTGCGTTGTGGATGGCGGTCGAGTCGACCGGAGCGGCAACAGTGACCTCGACGCGACAGATCTTCTCTGCCGAAGAGATCGATCAGATCCGACCGAATTTGCGGGGTTATCGCGCGCCGGGAGAGTAGACCGCTCATCTTGGTCCCCACCCGATGTTGATCTGGGCCCCCGTGAAGAGGTCCATTCGGCGGCGATTGCTGTGCGGAATGTCCGGTTCGCGACGTACGTTACCTATGCGCCGCGCCGGAAATTGGTTGTTTGAAGGGCTTTCCCGCTGGGCATACCTCCTGTGTCGAAACAGCACAACGAGTGGAGGTAACCGATGAACACGTGGATCGTGAATGAGGCCGCCGTAGAGCTCGCGTATCGCACGCTGGCTGCCAGCATCAGCAACGAAGAGTTTCACCGTTTCGTCAGCCAACGCACCAGCGGAGACGGCGAGTGGCTGGAGGCTGCGTGAGCCGCACGATCCGTGAATCCATTCCTGTGGAACATCGAGCGGCCGTCTTCGTCTTGGAAGACGCCATGGGTGAGATGACGGTCCTCGATGTTGTTGAGTGGCACACGCCAAGCCACCCCGTGGTCGAGCACCCCGTGCGTGACCAGTCGTGGCCCGATGCCGCGTGAACTCTCTTGATCACTACACAGCGGACCAATTGCGCAAGGGAATATCTGACCTCATGTATTTCCTCGCTAATCCGAGGCTCGACGCAGTCATTTGGCGAGTGCACGAGGCCCCGATTGATGGTCGACGAGACCGCAGCGAGCCGCGAGAAGATTCAGCGAACGACTTTTCGTGACGAAGGCGAGTCTCCATAAGCTGAGTTAGCATCCAGCCATGGGGAAGACTCATTCGGCAATGAGACTCGCAGGCGGTCTTGTCGGGGGTGTGCTCATGGTTATGGTGAGCGGCTGCGGTACCGGGTCGGATGGCGCCGTTGATGACCAAAATGTTGGGTCTTACGGCGGCTCAGACGAGGAAGACGTCGACTCGGACCAACAAGACATCGGCTCGGACGAGCAGTGCGATACGTCTACTCCGTACGCTGAAGGCGACTTCTCCTTTACATACAACCTCGATAGCAGCCTGCCCGGCGAGTGGATGGACGAATTCACCACCATCATGGGGAACTTAAGTGAATGGGCCCCGGTTCCTGCGTGCGTGCATGACGTGCCGGGCATGTCGTCACCGATGAGCATCTACGCGTGGAATGGTGCCGTTGAGAATCCGTTCCCTGAGAGACCCGACATGCGTGGGGCGAGTATCTCCGGTGACGGATCGGAAACCTGGATGGTTCTGGAGATCTCTGAGGATGAATTCACCTACGACGCCTTGCAAAGGTACTCCGTCATCGTGCACGAGTACTGGCACGTTTATCAGCTGGGCCTCACGCGAGACAATGACGCGCCCATCTGGTTGTGGGAGGGCGGCGCAAAAGTCGCCCAGGAGTTCTACTCACAGCAGGAATACGGACAGAGCGAATTCGATAACGGTCTCTTTCCGATCGTGGCGTCTGGATTGAGTCAGCCGGCGGCTTTTGAAGAGTACGTCGACGGTGACCTGGACATCAATTACAACACCTCTGCATTCATGATCCTTGCGCTCGCGAAAGAGTTGCAGGAGGCTCAGGGAGTAAGCGAGGCCCGAGCCTTTGAAATGATCTTGAAGGATTTCCAGGCAGCGAAGTTGACCGAGCCGGACTGGAAGGTTGCGTTCGCTGAGATCTTCTCCGTGAGTCCGGAGGAGTTCTACGCAACGTTGGATCAATACCCCACTGTCGCCTCGGACGAGGACTGGCTCGAAGGAGATATTCTCGACGTTCCATCGTTGATGCCGAGTAAAGACCTGACCTTCACGGATGTCCTCTCGGCGTCTGCCTCCTAAGCGCTGCTCAGGCGAAACGGGTCTTGCGTGGGTGATCGAGCACCCTTCACAGCAGACAGCCCCCGGTAGGAGGATTCCCGGGGGCCGCCCATGGAGGGAGGAGGAAACTGTGAAGTTGTCTTGCCGTCCAGGTCGGCCCAGATTCTCACCTGACCGTCTCGGACATGCTTGGTATACCCGCTGGCTCGCACGGCTAAACCTCGTTTAGGCCAGGTGAGACAAATTCAATGCATATGTTCCATTCATAGGCACCTCGCAGCCCCCTGATGGCCAGTAATGAGTGATCACCGAGTGAAGAGACGAATTTTGATGTGGATGGGTCACGGATCTTGCGAACGGTCCGATACCTCGGTGTTGAGCCCGCACGAAAGTTGCGGAAGCGCCGTCGAGCATTGACGTAAATGCAATGAGCTGCGACCGCAGGAATCTGCGCAGAATTTAGACGAACATGATGTTAGGAAAAACTTTTTTTGAATGTGTGCATCCAAACTCGTGAGTATGAACGAACTCCTGTTATACCGATGCGCGACGGCCCAGTGCGCGCACTAAAAACGTAGGAGTAGTAATGAAGAAGACCACGAAGGTTTTCGGAGCTGCGGCAAGCGCCGCTATCTTCGCTGCTGGAGTTGCTGTTTCGGCGCCCGCCGTCCAGGCCATGGAGGGCAACACGAGTCTCGCCAGCGTTCTCGATGTCGGCAATGCCGAGTTCGATAACTCCAGTAAAGACTTCGACATCCTGACCAAGGCTGCGGAAGCTGTTCTTGCTGCCAAGCCTGATTCCCCCGTAGCGCTACTGGCGGACGGTGACACCGCACTCACGGTGTTCGCCCCCACCGACAAGGCGTTCAAGAACCTGGCGTCCGCTCTTGCCGGTCACAACATCAAGAGTGAGTCGGATGCGTTCGACGCGGTGGCTGGTCTGGGAATCGACACGGTCGAGACCGTGCTGCTCTACCACGTGATCCCGGGCGCGACCATCACCTCTGATATTGCGCTGGAGTCTGACGGTGCGGTTCTCGCGACCGCTGCCGAGGGCAAGAACACCAAGGTTCTCGTCTCGGACGATCCGTCCATCCGTCTGCGTGACTACGCACCGGATTTCAAGAACGCGAAGGTTATCTTGTCTGCCGCTGACATCAACAAAGGCAACATGCAGGTGGCGCACGGCGTCGACGCTGTGATGCTTCCTTTCGCTCCGTAATTCCTGAGCACACCATCGTGGCCCCCTCCTGAAGTGGAGGGGGCCACGATGCGTTTGGAAGCCGGAGCGAATCGTTGCTTGTCCGAAACAAGGTTTGCGCGCCCGAGAGGACTCGAACCCCTAAGCAACGGGGTAGGTTAAGCCCTGCTCACCGCACGCAAGGCGCACCATAGATACGTTTATTCCGCGTGAAATAGCGCGTCACGTATTACCTAGGTGTACCTCGCTTCGAGTGGTTATTGGTAAAAAGATCAGACGCAAGACGACGACGTCTTTAGGAAACAGAACCTCTACTCCCGCCGCCCCTATCCAAAAGAATCCCCTGGGATGTGAATCATCCGGGACTATTTGGGTTGGGAAAGAAAGGTCGGAGAATCTCGACGCGCCTTCCTTGGCTCCCGCTCGATGTGAAGGTTCGGCCTTGCTGACGTCGTCGCTAACGACTCTGAGCTCTCCACAACAGAAGATACTGGTTTGGGCCCGGTGTGGACTCCGTAGGAATGGAGCCGAAATTAGTCCAAGCGCATCTCATGAATCCATAAAGAATGAAGAAAATGTTGGGAATAATGATGAGATGAAAAAGGCTGTATTCAAATTTATGACCTACGTGGGAATTTTCTTGATTCTTCCCGCACTCAAAATATTAGGAACAAGATTTTACGACAAAAATGTAGTACCCAAACTGATTAACTATCTCTGCGGAACAAAACCAATTCAGTACCAAAGACAAAAAGTGGTACCACTTGCGACCGGTGATGTTGTTGAAATCGGCATAGGACCTGGTTCAAATTTGCAATATTACGATGCCGAAAAGGTTCATAAAGTTGTAGGAATAGATCCTTCACATGAATTGAATGCCATAGCTCAAAAAAGAGCTGATCAAGTCAATTTGGATATAGAATTCAATTTCTCTTCAGCAGAGAACATCAATTTGATGGATGCAAGTGTTGATTCGGTGGTTTGCACATTCTCATTATGTTCTATACCGAACCCTCAATTGGCGTTGAGTGAAATTTATCGAATTCTAAGGCCTGGTGGAAAGTACTATTTTTGTGAACACGGCCTGTCCCCAGATCTATCAACAAGGACGTTACAGAACTTAACAAGTGGCTTCTATCCAAGCCTGTCAGGTGGTTGCCACGCTAATAGAGATGTTATTCATCTCATTACTTCTTCAGGGCTCGTAATTGAAGAAAGCAAGACGATGTATCTTCCAGGATCAGTAAAGTTTTTGGGATACAACTATTGGGGAGTAGCTTCTCGTTAGAACACCCCCAAGAGTGGCAATCCGCGAACGGTGACGCTCAACGAGGGGACTTTGTTGGTACTTCGTGCTTGTTGTAAGGAGCAGATGGAGCGACGACTTCACTTGGGTGAGTCGCCGAACCAGGCTTTGCGTATTTTTCACCACACGACTACCTCGCCAGATTGGATCCTCGAGGGCGACGTCACATTCGTCAGCCAGTGCCTCGGCCACAAGAGTGGTGCAGAAATTGGTTCGGACAGTCGGCCTGACCGGATTAGCCCCTCCTAGATGGCGCGCCCGAGAGGACTCGAACCCCTAACCGACCGGGTAGAAACCGGTTGCTCTATCCGTTGAGCTACGGGCGCCTGAGATGTTAACGGTGCCTTAGCAAAGAAGCACCGGGCCTACTGTCTTCGTGGACCTAGCATGAGCGAAGTCTAATGCGGGTGCGCGACGTGCGGGAATCCGTCGTCCGTGCCGCGCGCGGAGGTGGTGGTGAACTTCCGGTGCCACCAGATCAAGAACACGGACCAGGCGATCAGTAGGCAAGCCGATCCCAAGAGAAGCGCGCCGAGAACATCCGTACTCCAGTGCTTTCCGAGGATCATTCGCGCTGGCCCCTGAAGCAGTCCGATGACCAGAAAGGTCGAGCACAACCACGGAGCGATGGTGGGTGGCAGTAGGTACCACCCGATCAGTGCGGCAGCGCACCACACGGTTATTCCCGTCAAGGTGTGACCGGATGGAAACGACAGTGTCTGTTGCAGCGCCTCGTGCGTGACCCAGGGTGGTCTTTCTCGACCAACGCTGAACTTCACGAGGTTGCCAAGGGCGATACTTCCCGCCGATAGCGCGAGGAAGAACACGGCCCAGGGCCACGCTCGCGTGTAGGCGAGAACGAGGACCGCGACGGCGATAAAGGCGATGTTGCGAGTGCCGCCGAACCACGCGAGGAATTCCGCGAGAGAGAACAACCATGGATGATCAATGCCGGCGGTGAAGAAACTCTCGGTGACCCGCAGATCGGCACCCGCGGGATTGTCGATATTTGTCAGGACGATGATGGTCAAAGCAAGAAAAAGAACTGAGGCTCCGGCGGCGATCCAAATTAGATAAGTGGCGACAGTGCGGCCGGGCAGCGGTCGACGGGGAGTTGCTGATGGTCCTGTCATGAAGCGGGTGACTACCAGGAGCCGCCGCCGCCACCACCACCACCACCACCGGCGCCACCGCCGCTGAAACCAGAGCTCGACGACCGGCTTGGGGGTGTCGTGGCGGTCCGGATCCCTCGACCGAAGTCAGACACCAGATAGGACCAGATATAGGCGTTCTCAGCGAAGAATCCGTAGCGACGCAGTTCCTCGGGCGTGAGATCTGGAAAGCCTTGAGACCAGGCCTCGTTGAGGTCGAAGATCACCGCGTAGGGGAGCATCGTGGCGAAGATCGCGCTGTCCGGAAGCCCCAACTTGTGCGCGAACTCTCGGCGCGATTCGGAGGTGTCGGTTCCGAGAACCTTCTTAAGGCCCTCGACCTTGGCGAGGAATTGAGCAGATTGCACCGTCTCGGTGCGAGGGGTAATAAGACGGGCCAATCCGAATCCGATCAGACACCCCACGCCCGCAGGGATCAGCACCGCGGTGATGTTGGTCGAGCCAAACACTCCGAGAAGAATTCCGAGCCCGAACATCGTGATGCCGGTGAATGCCAGGAAGTTCCACCTCTGGTCGGGCTTGCCACCCTCAGCATTTCGTCGACCGGATTTCCTGGCTTGCTCAAGCAGGCCCTTGTAGGCCTCGGTCCAGGTGGTGGCCAGCGCGGAGTCGTAATCGTCGATGACTCCGTTCCCGGAGTCGGAAACGATCGAATCGACCAGTGCCTCCTCCCAGGGTCGGATGGGGTCAGTCCCCGACGTAAGTTTCGTGACGGTGAGCTTCTTGCCGTCTTGGCCAAGATCCACCCAGCGGCGGGCCGCGAGGTCGACGAGCGTCGCGACGATGGCGCGCGATCGGACATCGCTGTCATCGCCCTTCCACGCCACGCCCATCTCTGCAGCGGTGAGGCCGTCGGGAGGCGAGTACTGCGGGGGAGCCAACGGGATCGCTGCGCCCTTGTTCTTGTTCCGCGTCGCGATCGCCACGATGGTCGGCACGACGATCGCGATAGCGGCGATGACGAAGCCGATGAGGAGTCCGAGCACCAGTCGATCAGCCTTTGGCGCTTCGATGACTTCCTCGACGGGTGCGGTGAAGGCTTCCTGGGGGAACGCAAGAATCCCCGTCAGGCTGTCGCCGGTGTAAAGGCGCGCAGAGGCGAAGACCGCGGAGTCGGTTCCGATTTCCATATCGCAGGGAATCGTCGAGCCCGCAGATCCGACGAAACACTCGTAGGCGAGGATCGGGCCCGGTCCTTCAACTCTGACCCGGGCCTGATCGATTGGCGCCTCCCATTCGCCGCCGATGAAGTCCCAGTACACCTCGACGTCGCCCGGTTCGAGCTCAGCGATACCGATCGCATCGACTTGCTCTTGTGTGTACTGGGTCAGGCCGTTGGCGACGGTGTATTGAATTTGGTAGTCGTGGGTTCCGGTGATGGTGATGTCGGGATCACCGATGCGCACGCGAAGGTAATCGCCCTCGTCGAAAATTTCGTAGGGCTCCGAGGAGCCATCTCGGGTGACCGAAAGGACGTCGATGTCATAAGCGCGAGCGCTTCCGTCATCGAGGTAATCACGGACGGGAATGTCGCGGAATATGCCGCGGCGCTCTGCGCTTTCAAAGTCGTAGACGATGGTCTCGGAAATGTCCATCACGGTGTCTGCGCCGATGGTCACATCGACGTCGAATGACGAGATCTCCTCGGCGTACGCACCGGGTGCGAGAGCGATCGAGGTTGCTGCGGCGCCGGCAAGCGCCCACGTCAGCGAGCGACGCATCAGAATTCCACGCTGGGTGCGTCTCGTCGATCCTCGTCGGGCTCGGAGTACATGTCTCGCTGGGTCACCTTCGCGACTCCTGCGAACCACATTCCCGGAACGGTGGTGAGCGCCGTGTTCAACTGCACGACTGCTTCGTTATAGAACTGTCGGGCAAACTGCAGTTCGCCCTCGACTTGCTGGAGTTGGCGCTGAAGTTCGATGTAGTTCTGGGTGGCTGTCAGCTGCGGGTAGGCCTCGGCGACGGCGAAAAGCCTGCCGAGGGCCTGGGTCAGGATGTTGTCCGCAGCGGCGGTTTCTTCCACGGTCGTTGCTTGACCGATCGACGCTCGCGCATCGGTAACCGCCTGCAGGGTGCTTTGCTCGAAGCCCGCGGCTCCCTTGACTGTTTCCACGAGATTGGGAATCAGGTCGGCGCGCTTGGTCAGGAGGGTGTCGATGCCCGCGAAGGCTCCATCCACCTGAATGTTGAGGCGGCGCAACCTGTTGAACTGAAGAACACCAACGATGAGAAGCAAGACGATGAGAACGATGATGATGATGGCTACCCAGGACATACACACCCTCCACGTGTCGCTGACGCGAACCTCAGTCTTTCACGGGTGTCGGGCTCTGTGGGCCGGTTTGGTCCGATGTCGCACTGCGGAGTGAACGCGGCAGGGTGAGGGAGGCTGCACACGCGCCGAGGGCGAGCAGGCCGGCGAGCAGCCACGCGAGTAGATAGTCCCCGGTGACGTCTCTTAGCACCCCACTCGTGGTGGCGGCTGCAGCGGCGCCGATCATGTGCGCGGCGAAGACCCATCCGAAGACGATGGTTCCTTTCTCTCGACCGAACGCCCTGGTGCACAAGATCGCGGTCGGTGGGACGGTAGCCACCCAGTCCAGGCCGAACACCACCATGATCACCAGAATCGGGGGTTCGACCGATGGCCCGAGAATCGCGGGCAGAGCGAACAACGCGAGGCTTCTGAATCCGTAGTAGATGGCAAGAAGCTTGCGGGGGTCGAATCGGTCGGTGAGCCAACCCGAACCCAGCGTCCCGATCAAGTCGAAGAGCCCCACCACGGCGAGAAGGCCTGCAGCCGCGGTCGCGTGCATTCCTTCGTCGTGTGCGGCGGGGATGAAGTGCGTGGAGACGATCCCGTTGGTTGTCCAGCCGCAGATGAAGAAGGTCCCCGCCAGAATCCAGAAGGTGCGGTGGCGAGCGACCTCGACCAGCGTGCGAATGGTTGCTTTAGCCGCAGTCGCTGCGCTGCCCTCGGTGTTGTGCTCCTCGGCCGGCGGATTGTTCGGATCGGCGCCGTAGGGAAGAAGGCCAACATCACTCGGTCGATCGACGAGGACGAACCAGATGATGGGTATGAGCGCGAGCGCGGCGATTGCGATACCCCAGGAGACTGTTCGCCATCCGGTGGCCTCGATGACGTTAGCGATCAGGGGGAGAAAGACGAGCTGCCCGGTCGCCCAGGCGGCACCCATGACACCGAGCATCAGCCCACGGCGTTTGTCGAACCAACGGTTGACGACCAAGGAGCCAAAGATGAGCGCCGTGGCTCCGACGCCGAGTCCGACGATGACCCCCCACAAGATCACGAGATGCCAGGGGTCGGTCATCACGGTCGTCAGGCCGGTGCCGATCGCGATCAGAGTTAAGGCGCCAGCAGCGATGTTGCGCACACCGAAGCGCCCCATCAAAGCAGCGGCGAAGGGCGCGGTGAGTCCGTAGAGAATCAGGTTGACCGCGACTGCGATGGAGGTGACGGATCGTGACCAGCCGAACTCGTCCTCGAGAGGCACGACGAGCACCCCGACCGACGATCGGAACGCGGCAGACGTCATCAACACCAGGAAGGTGACTGCGGCTACAAGCCACGCGCGGTGAAAACGAGCCACGTGCCGAGCATACGGACGCCGTCCACCAGAAGCCCCTTCCACAGCGCACGGTTGGCGCGTGATGTCATCCACACCAACGCGCGCGTTCTTCACGACCAGGGTTACAGCACCGACGCTTGTTGCAGGAGAAATGACCAGCGAAGGAGTGATGAGCAATGAACGACCTGATGATGACGGTGGTGGGAAATGTGATTCGAGATGTCGATCTGCGCTTCACCGGAAACGGTGACCCGGTGGCTTCGTTTCGTGTCGCTTCGAACACTCGCCGCTTCGACCGAGACAGCGAGCGGTGGATCGAAGGCGATACGCACTTTTTGTCGGTGACGTGTTGGCGCACGCTCGCGACGAACGTAGCGAACTCGGTAAAGAAGGGAATGCCGGTGGTGGTCTATGGGCGGATGCGTAGTCGTGAGGTGGAGCGTCCGTGCGGAGATGGCTCGCACACGGTGCGCTACCAGGACATCGAGGCATACGCGGTCGGGCCGGATCTTTCACGCGGCACCGCGGACTTCACGCGCGTCAAGAGCGCCTCGATCGCGGAGAACGAGACCCGAGTGATCGCCGATGTGATGGCCGCAGCCGCCATCGCCGAGGAAGACGGTGACGACATCAGCGGCGACACGCGAGATGGGTAGGCCCTCGCGTCGGCGTGAATTCGCCCCCAACGTCGTCGCGGGAATGTGTCGTGGGATTGCTCGGGCCGTGGGCCCCGGCACGAATTCCGAGCCACGGAAGGCAACTAGGCTTCCGGCCTGACGGAAGGGTGCCCATGGCCGAGTTCATCTACACACTGCAGAAGGCGCGCAAGGCGCACGGCGACAAGGTCGTCCTCGACGACGTCACGCTCGCCTTCCTGCCCGGTGCCAAGATCGGGGTGGTCGGCCCCAATGGAGCGGGTAAGTCGAGCCTGCTGAAGATCATGGCGGGTGTGGACGACGTGTCCAATGGTGAAGCCAAACTCATGGACGGGTTCACGGTCGGCATCTTGATGCAGGAGCCGCAACTCGATGAGTCAAAAACAGTCTTGGAAAATGTCCAAGACGGGGTTGCCGAAACCAAGGCGATGGTGGATCGCTTCAATGAGATCTCCACCGAACTTGCCGAACCCGACGCCGACTACGACACGCTGCTCGCGGAGATGGGCAAACTTCAGGAGGCGATCGACCACAAGAACGCCTGGGACCTTGACGCGCAATTGGACCAGGCCATGGACGCACTGCGGTGCCCAGACGGCGACGCGGACGTCACGGTGCTGTCCGGTGGCGAGAAGCGCCGAGTGGCGTTGTGCAAATTGCTGCTGCAGGCACCGGGTCTGCTGCTGCTGGATGAGCCGACCAACCACCTCGATGCTGAGAGTGTGAACTGGCTCGAGCAGTACCTCGAGCGTTACCCGGGAACTGTTGTCGCGATCACCCACGATCGATACTTCCTCGACAACGTTGCCGAATGGATCCTCGAACTCGACCGCGGACGTGCCTATCCGTACCAGGGCAACTACTCGACGTATCTCGAAACGAAGGCCACCCGCATGAAAGTGGAGGGTCAAAAGGACGCGAAGTTGCAAAAGCGTCTAACCGACGAGTTGGAGTGGGTTCGATCCAACGCTAAGGCGCGGCAGACCAAGTCCCGATCGCGACTGCAGCGATACGAAGAAATGGCCGCCGAGGCTGAGAAGACCCGCAAGTTGGATATGGAGGAGATTCAGATTCCTCCGGGTCCGCGCCTGGGCAACGTCATCGTCGAAGCCGAGCACTTGACCAAGGCTTTCGGGGATCGCATTTTGATCGATGATCTCTCGTTCTCTCTACCGCGAAACGGGATCGTCGGTGTGATTGGACCCAACGGCGTGGGCAAGACGACGTTGTTCACCATGCTGGTGGCGGCCGCGAAGGGGGAGACGGAGAACAAAGACGAACTCCCGACCATGGGTGAGATCAAAGTTGGGGAGACCGTCTCCCTTTCGTACGTGGATCAGTCGCGGGCTGGCCTCGATCCTGCCAAGAACGTGTGGGAAGTCGTCAGCGATGGCTTGGACTGGATCAAGGTGGGCAACGTCGAGCTGCCGTCCCGGGCGTATGTCTCGGCGTTCGGCTTCAAAGGGCCCGACCAGCAAAAGCCCGCCAAGGTGCTGTCCGGTGGCGAGCGAAACCGATTGAACCTCGCACTCACGTTGAAAATGGGCGGCAACCTGCTTCTGCTCGATGAGCCGACGAATGATTTGGATGTCGAAACGCTTGGGTCACTAGAGAATGCCCTTCTGGAGTTCCCGGGGTGCGCGGTGATCACGTCGCACGACCGCTGGTTCCTGGACCGGATCGCTACACACATCCTCGCGTACGAGGGTGACTCGCAATGGTTCTGGTTCGAAGGTAACTTCGACGCGTACGAGAAGAACAAGATCGAGCGCCTAGGCGAGGAAGCCGCTCGCCCGCACCGGGCCACCTACCGCAAACTGACGCGCGACTGATGACCGTTTTCGACATCGAAGTTGCTAAGCGCTTCAAGGACCTCGATCCTTACGATCACGTGAGCAACGCGACCTTCCTGGACTACGTGATGGAAGCACGTGTGCGCGTGTATCGCTCCCTTGGAATGCATGACCGAGGAGTTGTAGGGCAAGTGGTGGTCCGTCAGGAAATCAACTATCTGCGCCCCATCCGGTTCTCGATAGAGCCCCTTATGACGCGAACGTGGTTCTCCCACATCGGCACCTCCTCGTTCACCATGGAGACGCAGTTGATCGACGAGGGGCAGCTGGCTGCGGATGCGAAATCCGTCATGGTGTGTTTCGATAAAGGTTCCACTAGTTCTCGTTCGATTCCGCCCGAATTCCGGTTGCTCATCGAGGAGCACCTCGAAAACTGACCCCAGGGAGGCCCCGTGGAGACCACCGCGCGTGCCGTTGGACTGAATGAGCGAGAAGCTCGGATTCTGTCCCTGGTGGGCACTCGACTCACGGAGTGGGACTCAGGCATGACCGCTCGTGTCATCGTCGGAGACTCCGCGCTCGCCGTCTACGCCGTTCTCCCAATGGACGTGATGGTCGCGCTTGCTGTGCCGGCGCAGGTGGATGAGGACGCTGTCGGCGACGACGTCACAACCTCTTTGGCGACCTTCATTCGCGGTGTGAGTGATGCCGTCGCCGAGAATCAGTCGGTGCGTTTTGATACAGCGTCACTCCCGCAGTTGACCGCCTCGGTGGGTCAGGGTCTAACGCTGGCGAGCCTTCCACCCTCCGACGGATGGCAGATGCCTATCCATGGGGTCTCCAGTGACATCACGCCCGAGATCCGCGAAGCTATCGATGAGTTTCGCGAGCGGACGAAGGGAATGCCCGAGTCTCAGGCGGCGGGTGTTGCGGAGGAGATCTGGTCGCGTGCTGCGTGGGCCGGGCTGCCGATGCGCGTGCTGCACGCGGCGAGACGATTGCGGCTCATGACTGATGAACCGTTGCGTGTAACCGCTGCGACCTGTGGTCCGTGGAAGCGTCTGTCGACGCCGCGGGGTCAGGTCTTCTCATACACCGCCGGTATTGAAGCCCGCCTCGGCCTCCGCGTCGTCAGGTGACCACACACCTCAGGAACGGATCCACCTTGCCGTGTCGGGGCCCAAATGCCGGGATGCTTTAGGAAGTAGGTTCCGCCGTGAACACGTCACCCGCGGGTGGCTCGTCGGCCACATTTTGCATAGCGAAAGCGGCCCCTTGCAGATATTGCCACAAGATTCGCTCCTGATCAGAGGGAAGATCCTGCTCGTCTACGGCCGCCCGCATGTGGGTGAGCCACCGATCCCGGGCTGTTGAGTCGATGGAAAATGCCGCGTGGCGCATACGCAGGCGGGGGTGACCTCGTTCATCGCTGTAGTCGGTCGGACCACCCCAGTACTGCTCCAGGAACGACCGAAGGCGCCATTGGGCAGCATCGAGGGAGCCGGGCGGATACATGGGGCGAAGAACGTCATCGTTGGCCACGCGCGAGTAGAAGGCGGCCACGAGGCGCGTGAAGAAGTCCCGTCCGCCGAACGTCTCGTACGAGGTCGGCTCTGCTGGTGCGTTCACGCCTCGATTGTGTCGGACGCCTGCTCGAGTGCTGGCGATTGGCTCATCGACTCGGCGCGCTCCACGATGTGTCGGGCCATCGGTGGGAACACGAATGCGTGGAAGGGCGCCACCGACCACCAGTACGCGTGACCGGCAATACCACGCGGCCAGTACACCGCTCTCTGTTTTAGGATGGAGCCGCCACTGCCGTCAGGGTGGACCGAGAACTCCAGCCAGGCCCGTCCGGGCATCTTCATCTCCGCGCGAAGCCGCAGCAGACGCGGAGGTAGCCGCTCTTCAACGCGCCAAAAGTCGACCGCCTCTCCCACCATCAATCTGTTGGGGTCTCGGCGTCCGCGCCGAAGGCCGACTCCACCGACTGCCCGGTCGATCAACCCGCGCGCCTCCCAAAGAATGTTCGACGAGTACCAGCCGTTGTGGCCGCCAATGCACTCGACGGCCGCCCATAGATCCTCGGGGGACGCCTGGGTGTGAACCTCGCGGACGTCGGTGTGCAGCGAGCCACCGGCCCACTGGGGATCACCGGGAAGCGGCTCGCTCGGAGCGCCGGGTGTCGAGGCCCCCGTCCACCGCGTGGCAACGTTGGCCTCGCGGATGCGAGTGAGAGCAAGCTCGACGGCGCGATCGAAGTTGATCAGACCGTCGGGCGGATCGGGAATGAACTCGGCGATGTCGCGGTTGCGGCAGATGGCCGGGTGTTTGAGTGAGCGAACCAGGGGGCGAGCGATGGAATGGGGGACGGGAGTTACCAGCCCGACCCAGTGACTGGAGAGCTGGGGGCTGAGCAGGTTGATCGGCAGGATGATGCGCTTGCGGAGGCCGGCAACGGCCGCGTACCGATGCATCATTTGCTCGTAGGTCAAGACTTCCGGCCCACCGATATCGAACTCGCGGTTGACGCTCGGTGGGAGGTCGGCGGCCATTACGAGATAGCGCAGAACGTCGCGTACGGCGATAGGTTGCGTCTTCGTGCGGACCCACCGGGGCGTGATCATTGCGGGTAGGCGTTCGGTCAGGTAGCGCAGCATCTCGAAGGACGCTGATCCGGAGCCGATGATGACCGCGGCACGAAATTCCACGGTGGGAATGCCCGATGCGCGCAGAATCTGGCCCACTCGAACACGCGAACGCATGTGGGGGGACATGTCGCGTTCGGGGACGTCAGGCGCCAGCCCTCCGAGGTAGACGATCCGGCGAAGAGAACTCTCACCAGCGGCCGCGGCGAACGTGCGCGCCATCTGAGTTTCTGCCTCTTCGAGGCTCGATCCCTCTTGCAGCGAGTGCATTAAGTAGTACGCGACGTCGATGTTCTCCATCGCTCGGGTGAGGTCGTCGCTGTCGTTCGCGTCGCCGGCGATGACTTCGATCTGATCCGCCCATGGGAAGTCACGCATTTTCTCCGGGCTTCGCACCAGAACGCGCACACTGTGGCCGCGCCCGACGAGTTCACGGACGAGCCGTCCACCGACGTATCCGGTGGCGCCAGTGACCAAGCATCGCAACGTCATGTGCCCAGTGTCCCGGCAACCGTGCCAGGACGCGACTCAGGGTCGAGCCTGCCCGGGGTTGTCATCAGCGTTGAGCTGTTCTCCGGTTGCTTGTGGAGTCGATTCACCGGAATCGCCCGGAGGCTTGGGGGGCACTTCCTGCACTCCGGCTTGGAAGGTGCGGACTTGAATACCGTCGTACGGAATTCGGATACCGGCCGCGTCCAGCCCCTCCTTCATGCGTTGACGGATGATCCGACCCGCGTACCACTGGTTGCCATTCGGCACGATCTTGGTGTTGACCCGAACCACAACGGATGTGGCGGTGAGTTCGGTGACGTTGGAGTAGTAGGGAGCGCCCAGCAAGACTCCGTTGTATTGCGGATCCTCACCCATCTCTTTACCAACGGCATCGACAACCCGTTGCACCCTCGTGAGGTCCTCGTCGTAGGGAACTGGAATCTCGATGAGTGAGTAGGTCCACCCTTGCGATTGGTTCGCTACCGATTGGATCTGGCCGTTGCGGACGTACCAGACCACACCCCAAAAGTCGCGAATACGCGTGTACCGCAGGGCGGTCTCTTCGACCTCCCCGAGCACGATCCCACCGAGTTCCACCGTGTCTCCGATTCCCATCTGATCCTCGAAGATCATCGAGATGCCGTTCAGGTAATCCGCGATGTAGGTCTGGGCTCCGAAGCCGAGGACGGCGGAGATAACGGCGCCGCTGGCGATGATGGGAGCGATGTTTACACCGAGTGTGCTCAGGATCATCATCACGGCGATCACCCAGATGATGATGGTCAGGGCGTTCTTGGCCAGTGACCCGAGCGCGTGAGCCCGTTGGCCTTGTCGGTCCTCCATGAGTGTGGTCGCGAGTTCGTCGTCTTCCGCACCGCGCAATTGACCCGCGCGTCGTTTGGGTGCGCGGCTGGTCACGGCCAGAACAGATCGACGAATGGCGCGGCCACCGATCCATTGCGCGACGAACGCGATGACGAGGATGATGACGACCCGAAGAATCACTCCGGTCGGACCGGCGGCGAATATGTCTTGGATGAACTCCTGAATGTCGCTCATGTTGTCCTCATCTGCGGCCGTGATGGTTGTCGGGCTCTAGCCTTCCATGCCTGTCCAGTGGGCGAGAAACGCCAGTGTGTCTGCCGTTTCCTCCACCGCCGCATCGAGTTTGCGTGCACCGTGGCCGACGTTGCCCTCCGAGCGCAACAGAATCGGCCGTGATCCGGATGTCGCGGACTGCACCGCCGCACACATCTTGCGGCCGTGCATGGGATCGGTGCGGGTGTCGTTATCGAACACGGCGAACATCGTGGCCGGATAGTCGGTGCCGTCGACCACGCGGTGGTACGGGGAATACGCATGCAACCAACCGAACTGTTCGGGGTCTTCGGGGTCTCCGTACTCGACCGTCCACGTCGGGCCGAGTTCGCTGGTGGTGTAGCGGATCATGTCCAACAGGGGAGCGACACACACAACGGCGTTGAACAGTTCCGGTTCCTGCGTCAAGGCGGCACCGACGAGCAGGCCGCCGTTGGAACCGCCGTAGATGCCTAACTGCTGAGGGGTGGTCCACCCTTCGGTGCTTAGGTACCGCGCCGCTGCGTGAAAGTCGTCGAAAACGTTCTGCTTCTTGTCAAGCATGCCGTCGCGATGCCATTGCTCACCCTCGTCACCGCCTCCACGCAGGCATGCGACTGCCCAGACGCCGCCGGCCGCAACCCACGACAAGATGGCGGCGGAGAACCCTGGCTGCATTGGAATACCGAAACCCCCGTACCCGTACAGGATGGTGGGTCGTGGTCGATCCGGTGCTTCCGTCGGGGAGACGATGAACAGTCGAACCGTGGTGCCGTCAGCGGACTCGTACGTGACCAATTGTGAGTGGACGTCGGGAACCTCGACCGATCCGGGCGGTGTCGCGTAGAGCTCTACCTGGCGAGTGCGGGCGTCGAAGGAGTAGATCGTCGGTACCTGCGTGTGATCGGTGTAGGCGAACCAGACGACCGGCCCTCCCGAGGGTTGTTCGATGGGCCCAGCGACGGTTCCGGCGCCTGGTAGCTCGACCTCGGTGACAACGGCGCCGTCCGTTGCCCGTCGAAGAGTCATCATTGCGACTCCGTGGGCCGTCGTGGTCACCAGCAGTAGATCCTCGTCAAGGTCGGGCCCGTCGAGGATGGCGACGGATTCGAGGACTGCCTCGGGATCCTCGGCGACGAGGTCGACCCACTGGCTCGATCCCCATTGACCGGGCTCGGTGACAGCGAGCCTGCCCCGAGGAGCCTCGAGGTCGGTGGAGACGAACACCCGTCCATCACGGCCAAAGGTGAGCGATGTTTGAGCATCTACGTCGACCTGTACGTGTTGAAAAGCCGGACGATCGGCGGGTGTGCTCGTCAGGTCGGCCACCCACAAGTCGTTTCGCGGTTCCGTGCCTTCTGCGGCGGACACCTGGAGCCAGCGGCCATCGCGCGACACCTCAACGCCGTAATAGTTCGTCATCGTCATGCCGGCGCCGAAGACGTTCGCGTCGCCGGCGGCGTCGGCTCCCACCGTGTGCAAGAACACCCGACGGTGAAATCCACGCTCGGATTCGGGCAGTAGCTCGGGCGGAAGACTGCGTACGTAATAGAAGCGCTCGCCTCCGGGAATCCACGCAACGGGGGAGTAGCGGCAGCGTTCGATCGGCCCGTCGATCACCTCACCGGTGGCAACGTCGATCACATAGAGGACCGATTCTTCGGTCCCCCCTTCGGATACCTGGTATGCGAGCCGATCACCGTCTTTTGACGGTTGCCACGAATCGAGAGTGGTGCTGCCGGTGGGGTCGAGTTCCATGGGGTCGATCAGGACTCGCTCGGAGCCATCGGCCTCGCGGACGAACAGAACACCGAATTGTTGACCGGGTTGCCGTTGCGTGAAGAACACTCGTGCTCCCCGGTGAACGGGGAGTGAGACGGCCCCCGCGCCGAGCAGCGCCTGCACGCTCTCGGCGAAGGTGTCCCGTGTTGACCACGACTCGCGCTCATGCTCCAGCAGGGCGGACTGCTGTTCACCCCACTCCTGGGTGCGCGCGTCGTCGGCATCTTCGAGCCATCGGTAGGGATCGAGGACCTTGTGCCCGTGCATGTCATCGACGACTTCGGTGCGTTCCGCCGGGGGGTATGTGCGCGTCATGCGGCCACCTTAGGTGCAGGGAACGAGGGTCATGACGAGCCCGCGCTCGGGATACTCGCCGGTCGAAGCGCAAACCTGCAGCGCCCTACAATCGGAACATGGATCCCCTTCTCGCGCTCGGACTCTTCGTCGGAATCCCGGTCGCCCTGGCCGCCGTGATCGCCGTACTGGTGGTGTCCCCCCGTGGTTCCTATGGCGAGGGCGAGCAGGGTGAGGAAGAACTCTCCCCCGGAGCGGTGCTGATCACCAGCGCTCCGGCGACGCCTAACCCGGCCGCATTGCCCTCGAGTCGAACGGACCATGGCGCGACGGCGGGGGGTGCTCATGGAAACTGGTGAGCAGCCGACCTTGTCGGTATCCGAACGGCGGGACATCGAGCGGATCGTCGAAGTCGCGCACGAGATCTGCGGCTACGAATTCGCCGTGCACGTCGGATCCTTGGACAACGGTCGCGAATCGGCCGTTGCGGTGCACGCAGGTCTGCACCGACCGGAGTCCGCGGTACTCGTCGCCATCGATGCCTCGGCGCGATCGATGGACATCGTGACCGGGGAGCGGGTTCGTCGCACCCTCACCGACCGGGCGTGCGAGTTCGCCTTGCTGACGCTGCGCTCGAGCCTGCAGGCTGATCAGTGGGTCGCGGGCATCCGTGACTGCGTGATGCTGCTCGCCGAGCAGGCGCGCGCACCGCGCACCTTGCACCTCGACGAGCCGGCGTAGCGAACTGGTGCAGCGAGCTGGCGGTGGAATAAAGGGTCCGCGAGGGAGACCACCGGACCGCAGATCCACCGGAACGCGGACCCACCGGAACGCCACGGTGCAGAGGCCGTTAGTTCGCAGCGCTGTCTGCGTCTCGCTCTCTCGCCCGCTGCGCTCGCAGCAGTCCGTCACGACCCTCCGCCACTAAGCGGGCAAGGGCCGGGCTCGGATCCGACGCGAGGAATCTGTCCGCGCGGTCGATCGTGGAGTCCTCGACCGAATACATGGGGAACAGACCCATCGTGATCGACTGCGCGATCTCCATGGTCCGTTCGGCCCACACGCCCGGAAGGGCATCGAAGTAGCGACCGAGGTACGCGTCGGTGAGGTCGCGATGGTCGCGGTCTGCGAATCCCGCGATGGTCGCCTCCAACATGGCGTTGGGTAGATCGGCGTTGTGGAAGATCTCGTCCCACGCCCATTGTTTGGCCTCGGCCGTCGGGACGCTGGCGCGCGCGGTCGCCGCTTGCCGACGACCGGTGGCGGTGTCATCGGAGGCGAGTTCTGTCGCGATCTCGTCATTCCCGCGCAGCCCCGCCGATACGAGTTGTAGCAGCAGGAACCACCGCAGGTCGGTATCGATCACCAGCCCGTCCCACTGTTCGGTGCCGTCCAAGAGCGCGGCAACCGTGGCCACATGCTCCGGAGTGGTCGCGGCGCCGGCGAAGGAGCGAGTGAAGGCGAGCTGTCGATCGCTCCCGGGCTCGGAACGTCGTGCCAACTCAAGTGTCCTGGCTGCGAGGCGAACCAGATATTCGGGTCGATGGACATCGGCCGCGAACTGGTCAATCGCCATTCGGGTCTGACGCAGCACTCCCTGAACCACGCCGATGTCGGTCTCGGTCTCGATACCGGCGAGGACGAGTTGGACGAAGTCACCGGTGGACACTTCCGCGTCACGCGTCATGTCCCAGGCCGCACCCCAGATGACCGCTCGGGCGAGAGAGTCGGTCAAGCCACCCACCTGCGCAGTGGCCGTGGCCCAAGAATCCTCGTCGAGTCGAACCTTCGCAAAAGTGAGGTCACCGTCGTTGACCAAGAGCAGGTCCGCGCGCGCCTTGCCGACCAATTCCGGCACGTCGGTCGACGCTCCGGTGACATCCACCTCGACCCGCTCTCGAAGAAGCAATCGCGCATCGGTGACGTCGTACAAGCCGATAGCCACGCGGTGTGATCGCAGAGTCGGCTCGATTCCGGCCGGTGCCATCGGTGGCTCCTGCTCGATGCGGACCGATGTGTACGCACCGTCGGCATCCACGTCCACGTGGGGTCGCAGCAGGTTGACTCCGCTGGTTTGCAACCACTCGCCGGTCCACTGGGAGAGGTCGCGACCGCTGGTCGCCTCGAGTTCGGTGAGCAAATCGTGCAACTCGGTATTGCCCCACGCGTGCTTGGTGAAGTACTCGTGAAGCCCGGCGAGGAACTCGCGCTCGCCTACCCATGCCACGAGTTGTCGGAGAGCCGAGGCCCCCTTCGCGTAGGTGATGCCGTCGAAGTTCACCCGCACCGCGTCGAGGTCGACCATGTCCGCCGCGATCGGGTGAGTGGAGGGAAGTTGGTCCTGTCGATAGGCCCAGGCCTTGCGGAGGTTCGCGAAGGTGGTCCATGCCTCGGAGAATCGAGTCGCATGCACGTTGGCGTGGTGCGCAGCCCACTCGGCGAAGGACTCGTTCAGCCACAGATCGTCCCACCACTTCATGGTGACGAGATCGCCGAACCACATGTGAGCCATCTCGTGCAGGATGGTGTTGGCTCGCTGCTCGTAGGCCGCCTGGGTGACACGAGAACGGAAGACGAAATCTTCCAGGAAGGTGACGCAGCCCGCGTTCTCCATGGCCCCTGCGTTGAACTCAGGGACGAAAAGTTGGTCGTACTTTCCGAAGGCATACGGAACCTGAAACTGTTCCTCGAAGAACGCGAAGCCCTGCTTGGTCAGCTCGAAAATGTCATCGGCATCCAAGTGCTCGGCCAGTGATGCACGGCAGAAGACCCCGAGCGGGTAGGTGCCATGAGGACCGGCGTAGGAGTCGCGAACCACGTGATACGGGCCCGCGACAAGTGCCGTGATGTAAGTGGACATGCGGGGAGAGGCATCGAAGTTCCATACGGCCACCCCCGGGCCCGCCGGTACGGGATCGGGTGTGGGTGCATTGCTGATCACCTGCCAGTGATCTGGCGCTGTCACCGTCAACTGGAAGGTCGCCTTCAGGTCTGGTTGCTCGAAGCACGCATACATTCGTCGAGCGTCGGCCGATTCGAACTGCGTGTAGAGGTACGTCTCATCGTCGACCGGGTCGATGAATCGATGAAGACCCTCACCGGTGTTCATATAGCGGCACTGCGCGACGATCGTGACCGTGTTGTCGCGGGCGAGATCCGGAAGAGCGATTCGGGCACCGTCGACGACGTCATTCGGGTCGAGCTCACGGCCGTTGAGTGTCACGGACGCCACATCGGCCGCGATTAGATCGATCCAGGTGTCCGTCCCCGGCTCCTCGCTCTCGAAGATGCATGTGGTGGTGCTCCGGAAGGTGGCGCCGGTACCCGTGAGATCGAGATCAACCGAGTACGAGTGAACAAAGAGGGATTGGCTGCGGGCGTTGGCTTCCGCACGGGTGATGTTCTCGTTTCGAGGCGCAGACGTCATAGCGCGATCTTTGCACCTGACGCGCGTTGGTGCTTTTCGTGCTCGGGCCTGCCGTGCTCGCTGCCCGCCATGCCCGAGCCTGCGGGACCACATGCCGGTGGCGGAGTGCCCACATGGTCGGTCTAGGGAATACTCCCCTTCATGGCTGCAGGATCGATAGACGCGCCGTGGCGCGGATTCGCGAGCGACAACTACGCGGGTGTGCACCCGGAAGTACTCGAAGCCCTCGCCGCGGTCAACGTCGGCCATCAGTCGGCGTACGGCGATGATGTCGTGACCGACCAAGCGCGGAGTTTGGTGCGGGAGCACTTCGGTGCGGGTGCGGAGTTCTTCCCTGTGTTCAATGGAACGGGCGCCAACGTCGTCGCATTGCAATCGGTTAACCAGCGTTGGCAATCGGTCATCTGCGCGGCCAGCGCCCACATTCACGTCGATGAGGGCGGAGCACCCGAATCAATGGCGGGCATGAAGCTGTGGACGGTACCCACCGCCGACGGCAAACTCCGCCCCGACGATGTCCAGGGTCAATGTTTCGACATGGAGTTTGTTCACCGCGCCCAACCCGGCGCCGTGAGCATCACCCAGTCCAGCGAGATGGGCACCGTGTATTCGCCGGACGAGGTCTCGGCTCTTGCGGACGTAGCGCACGCGAACAACCTGGCACTCCATATGGACGGCGCCCGTCTGTCGAACGCTGCAGCTTCCCTGCATGTGCCGGTGCGGGCCTTCACGGTGGATGCCGGCGTGGATCTCGTTTCCTTCGGGTTGACGAAGAACGGCGCGATGGCTGCCGAGTCCGTCATCGTGCTCAACGGCGATCGTGTGCAGGGAGTCGATTTCCTGCGCAAGACCTCCATGCAATTGGCCAGCAAGATGCGCTTTCTCAGTGCCCAATTCGTCGCGATGCTGACTGATGACTTGTGGTTGCGTAGTGCCGGTCACGCGAACGCGATGGCCTCCCGCCTTCACGATGGTGTCGGTGACCTGTCGGGCGTGACCATCACTCAGTCTGTTGATGCCAATGCTGTGTTCGTTCTGCTGCCCGAGCAGGTTGCCTCACGTTTGCAGGAGCGGTTCCACTTCTATACCTGGGATCAAGCAACCGGTGAAGTTCGGTGGATGTGCGCGTGGGATACGACCGAAAGTGACGTGGACGACTTCGTTGCGGCAGTGCGGGGGGAACTAGCCTCCGGTGCCTGAGGGTCACGTCGTTCATAGCCAGGCCCGTCGTCTGCGCACGCGCTTCCGAGGGTCGCCCGTTCGGGTTGATAGCCCCCAGGGTCGTTTCGCCGCCGATGCTCGTCGTATCGATGGGCGAGTAGTGGACTCAGTGGAGGCCCACGGTAAGCACCTGTTTATTCGTTTCGGTGATCTATGGGTGCACGTGCACCTCGGTTTGTTCGGCAAGTGGCGTATCTCCCGTGGCGCCGCCCCGGATGTCCACGGCCAGATTCGGCTCCGCCTGCGCGGTGACTCCGGTTATGCGGAACTTCGCGGCCCGACGGTGTGCGAACTTCTTGATGAGGAATCCACGAAGGCGGCCGTCGCCCGCATCGGTCCTGATCCGATCAAGAAGTCGGATCCGACCCCGGCGTGGAACCGTGTGGAGCGCAGCAACGCCGCTATCGGTGCACTGTTGATGGATCAGAAGGTTTTCGCCGGGGTGGGAAACATCTATCGGGCCGAAGTGCTCTTCCGGCACAACATCTCGCCCTACCGTCCGGGCAAGCACCTCAGCAGAAACGAATTTGATGCGATGTGGGATGACCTGGTGGTGCTCATGACGCAGGGCACCAAACGTGGGCGCATCGATACCGTCCGACCCGAGCATCTCCCGGAAATCATGGGCCGCACGCCACGACAGGACCGTCACGGCGGCGAGGTCTATGTCTACCGGCGAGCCGGTGACGCGTGTTACCTATGCGAGGCCGAGATCGAGATGGACGAGATGCAGGCGCGCAAGGTCTACTGGTGTCCCGTCTGCCAGCCGGAGTGACACAGGCGCGATGATCACTCGCCGAGGCCGTCGAGGAAATCACGGGCCACGTTGTGCTGATCGTCTGTGGCTGAATCAAACGTGAACCCACCGTCATCGAGGCGCCGGACAACGCCGATGAAGGGATGGTTCAGGTGATCGCGCATGCCGTCGACGAACTGCCGTGCCACGATCATTTGGTCGCGAAAGACCTCGCCGGTGGTGACGTCACAGACGTGCGTGAAGACGGCGTCCCTGGTGCCGGACTTCGTCTGGATAGCCGGGTCATACAGGGTTGGAACGAGAACGACGAGATGGCCGTCAAGGTTCTCTAGTCGGACAACCATGGTCTATTGGAGGACTGTTTCGAGCCAACGTTCACACACGTCACAGAACCTATACGTCGCGTGTCTCGAACGTGAACGCCTCCGGATTCGGAAGAAACACGATGGCCCCGCCCATCCTGGGCGAGGCCACCGTGCTCAGGTTGGAGTCTCCGCGCGGGAAGTATCGGTACCGCTATTTGACAACCTTGATTTTGCGCTCCACGTCCATGGCCGTGAAGCCGGGAGTTGCCGGCGCGGACTCATGCAAGGTGAAGGAGCCCTTCTTCTTCCCTGACTTGAGGACGGCGCGCACCTCGACGAAGTCGCCCTTGTACCGGAACTTGACTGACTTGATGGAAGCTGATCTGTTCTTCGCGCTCAGTCTCGCCTCCTGACCAGCATTCGTGTCCAGGTTGGCGGTGTCATTGAAGGTTTTCCATTTGCCGCTCTTGACCTTGGGGCCTCCGCCTTCCCATGCCGGGCCAACCAGCGTCTGCTGCTGGGTAGGTGGAGGAGTTGGTGCGCTGGCCGTGGCTTGTGTGACGCTCACTGATGCGCCCCACCCCTGACTATTGGCTGCAAGAACAGACAGCGTGTACGAGGAATTAGCCAAGAGCGTGCCAACGTTCGCGTTCGTTGTGTTTCCTGGCACGCCGATCTGCCCGCTGGTCGGCCCGGACCAGGTAACGACGTATCCAGAGACGGGGGAAGCCCCAGAGCTGCGGGGCGCATCCCAGTTCAAGGACACGGTGTTCGTCGAAACACCTGTGACCTTCAAGTTCTGGATCTGAGAAGGAACGGCGGGCTTCGGAGTGGGCTTGGGCGCTGGCGCAGGTGCAATCAGGACGCTCTTGGTGGCCTGACCTACGACAGGGTCTCCCCCAAACAGTTGCTGTGTGGCCTGAGTTGTCAGAAATTGCGTCCCCGGCTTGGTCGGGGTCCAGTTCATAGTGCCCGTCCACGTAGCGACTGGCGTTACGGATCCATCACTCACCGGAGTGCAGGTGCCGGAAACGGTGCCGAGGTTGGGGCCTTTGTCCACTGTGAAGTTAAAGCTCACCACTCCACCGGCGTCGTCGCACGATGGGCCTGCATCACTCGCAACGTAGGTGGCGGTCAGGACCTGATTCACTCCTACCTGGCCATTGTGCGTCGTGAGAGTGGCCGTGCCGCTGTTGGCTGAGGCCGGAGCGGCTAGCGCAAGAGACGAAGCCGCGAGACCGGTACAAAGGACAGCGGCCACGTGGGCGGCGGAAATGTGCATGAGTTTCTCCAAGCATGAGGTGTGGTTTGTTGAACCGCGAACGTAAGACTAACTAGTGGGAGCGGCGCTATGAGGGGATACAGCAATTCTGGGTGAGCGGGCTACAAGTTTTCGTCGGCGCCTTTTACGATCCACGGTTCACCGTGCATCAAGACCCCTGTGTCGAGAGCGTGCTCGGTGGCGAGAAGGAGTGCAGCGTCGGCTGTGGGTGCTTGGACTTCGAGGTGGCGCGTGAATGACGCGCTGATCGGGATCGCGACGGTGAAGGTCTCGAATTCCACACAGTCATCGTAGATTCCGTCGGTCCTCATGGCTTCATCAACACCGACGCAGGTCTTTCCTCCCGTGGCGTGATGCACGGCTGCGTCGATTAATAGGTCGATGAGTAGGGTGGAGTTCTCTCAACGAAAGGTGTGTCATGGGTTTTGGTCAAGTGCTGTGGTCCTTGCTGATCATCTTCTTCATGGTCATGTTCTTCATGGTCTTCTTCATGGTGGTCATGGATTTGTTCGCCGACAAGAGTCTTGGCGGAGGCAAGAAGGCCGTGTGGATCATTTTCCTTCTGATTTTCCCGCCCATCACCGTCCTGGTGTATCTGATCGCCCGTGGCAACTCGATGGCCGAGCGACGTCAAGCCCAGATGCAGGCCGCAGACGAGGCGCAGAAGGCATACATCCAAAACGCCGTCGGCAGCGTCTCTCCCTCGGACCAGATCGCATCAGCGAAAGCACTCCTGGATGCGGGAACGATTTCCCAGGAGGAGTTCGATCAGCTCAAGGCCAAGGCACTCGCGTCGGGCTGATGTTGTGATCGTCGTGTCAGTCAGGCCTCGTAGGCGGGCCGACACGGGTAGGACTTGTACCACCGGAGGTAGCGGTCGAGCAGGCCATTGATCTGCTCGTCGCTCCACCCGGAGTTCACGTAAGCCCCTGGATTCAGTCGACCTTGCCCGTCGAGCCCCCAGGCGTACCAGGATTTACCGCCCTGCGACAGCATCAGCGCCACCTGGGCGTTGTACTCGCGCGTCAGCAACAGTTCCCTGTTGAACCAGTCTTGGCCGCCCCAGGCGAAAGTGTTGATCTGAAAGAGGCCGAGGTCGTTGGTGACGCTGATGGCGTCCTCGTTGCCGCCGCTTTCGCGCATCACGATGGCCCACGCCTCGCGTAGGTTCTCACCCTCGAAACCCACGCGGGCGAGCAGCTTGGTGAGCCAATCGCCGCAGCGTTCAATCTTTCGGTAGTCGCGGGAGTTGTCACGCGAACTCGCCTGGACCAACTGCTGAACGAAGGAGCGTGCATCGTCCACGGCATCGAGCGCCTCTTGCACGGCCGCCTCAGCGGCGACTCGGTTCAACTCCGCGGCATCGGCGGCAGCCCGCGCGAGAGCGACGTCGGCCTCGCGGGCATCCACGCTGGCCTCTGCCTGGGCCACGGCACGTTGCGAGGCTTCCACTCCGGTAGCAGCGGTGCGGCTGGTGGTCTTGAGGAATTCACGATCTGCCAGTGCCTGGGTGAGGCTGCCGGTGTCCGTTGACGTCAACAACACATCGGACAGACCCGGTGCATCGCCACCGCCGATATACATCGTCCGAGCCCGGTCATCCAACTGTTGTTGCGCGGTGGTCGCACTGGACGATGTGAGATCCACAACGCGTAGGGCCTGAGCAAGTACCTCCTCGGCCGATGCGACGTCTTTGTTGGCTTCGGCCACAGCGATCGTGGCAGCCGTGCTGTCGCTTCTGGCTGCGGTCACGACCTCTTGTGCGTCGGTGAGCGCACGTGAAGCGGTGACGAGTTCGGTACGAATCTGGGAGTAGCTCAAGGATGACGGCGTCGACGCGGGCACAGCGGCTGGCATGGCGGCTGGCATGGCGGCTGGTACGGAGGCAAGGGCGGACGTAGCTGGGGAGGATGCCTGAGCGGACGACAAAACGCCGGTGAGGGCCACGGGAATGGCGGTGATCGCGACCGTCCAACGCCACAGAGTCTTCACACAGGCGGTATCGGACGAATGGTGGCGCGGTGCGCCCTACCTATGGACGATGAGCGGACCCGGGGCCTCGCGCTAGACCTGGCCTACCTACGAGGGAGAACACGCGAGGCTCCCGAGTCGCCACCGGAGATATCGGACCGATCGTGGGCGATGGGCCGCGCGAGGGAGCAGTGAGTGCTGATCGAACCGGTTGTGGTTTTACTCGTCCGTGCTTTTCGGGTCACCGACCGGTTGACGAAGACCCGGATGATCGGCGGGGATGGCTCGCTTCATGATGAACCACGATCCCAGGATGGTGCCAATTACTAAGACGTAGAAGAACGCACCCGACGCGGCCAGCCCCCACAGTGCGTCGTTCGCGATGAGGGGGAGCAGGATCGCCGCCCGGACCAGGTTCAGCAACACCCACAGCCAGGAGCCACGGGCGTAGGCGCGCACGAGGACGGGGTCTCGACGCCAACGCATTCCGGTACCCATGATCGGGCCGACAATCACGCCGAGCAACGGCCACCGAACGAAGTTGCCGATGACGAAAGCCAACGCCGACAACACGTTCAACAGAACTCGAGGCCAGAAGAACGCGGCGGCACTGCCGGTGCGGGCGGCGAAATAGGCGCCCAGGGCCACCACCACGATCGCCCCGATAACCCGCGTGGGTCTCTTGCGCTCGAGGAGCCGCCAACCGCCGAAGAAGACAGCGAGAACGAGCGCCGCAACGATCGCGTAGGTCAGCGCATCCCCGTTACTGCTCGACAGCGCGGAGTAGACGGCCACGAAGACCACCGGCGGCAGGATGCTCTCCAGTGCTCCGCGGGGCCCTCCGATGAGAGTTTTGACGGGGTGCTTGTCATCTGCGGCAGAGCCCGAGCTACCGGAGACGTCAGAGGGCTCGAAGGGATCAGAGGGATCGGGCGAATCAGGTGGCGTTCCGGCGGGCACGGCTGCACGATAGTCGGGTGAGCGATGCGCGCTTGCCGACGCGTGGAGCAGTCGCTGGCTCGGCTAGCGTCGCTCCTGTGACCGAGACGCCCACCGAGATCGTCGAACTGGCGAGTCAATGGCGAAGCGATCTCGAAGCGTGGGCCATTCCCGACCACATCCTCGAGCAGGCGTCGCAGGAACCGTGGGTCCACCCGGTCGCGATGTTCACCGTCGGGGATGAGGTAGCCGACTCGGTGTCGCACGATCGAGCGCGGGAGGCCGTTCCGGATGGCGGAAGTGTCCTCGATGTTGGTTCCGGCGGCGGGCGAGCGTCCTTCGCTCTGGCGCCGCCCGCAGCGGTTTTCTACGCCGTCGACCATGCGCAGGAGATGCTCGATGCTTACGCCGAGGCGGCGGCGCAACGTGGAGTGCAGCACCAGGAGTTCCGTGGCTCGTGGCCGGATGTCGCCGCCGACGTTCCGGTGGCCGACGTCGTGGTGTGTCACCACGTCGCCTTCAACGTAGCCCCGATTGTTCCCTTTCTGCAGACTCTCAACGACCACGCGCGACGTCGCGTGGTTGTAGAACTTCCCATGACGCACCCACTGAGCAACATGAGCCCGCTGTGGAAGAAGTTCTGGGATCTCGACCGGCCCACTACACCGACGGCCCACCAATTGGCCGACATCGCCAGGGCGCTGGGTTTCGATGCACACCTCGATGTGTGGACGGATGAAACATGGGGCCAGCGCGTGTCCCTACCGATGGAAGAGCGGGTGCGCTTCGCCCGGATCCGCCTGTGCCTGAGCGAAGATCGGGACGCGGAAGTTGCCGCTGCACTGATGCAGGACCTCGACGCCACACCCCGCGAGGTGTGCACTCTGTGGTGGGACGTATGAACGACTTCGACGTTGCCCGACTACGAGCCCGTATGCCCGCTTTGGCCTCCGGAGTTGCCTTCTTCGACGGGCCGGGCGGAACCCAACTCCCCGACGTCGTGGCCGACGCGATGCGCACGGCGATGACCGAGCCGTTGTCCAACCGCGGCACCATGACCCAATCGGAACGCAACGCCGAATCAATCGTGCTCGGGTCGCGGCTCGCAGCCGCTGATCTTCTTGGATGCGATCCCGCGGGCGTTGTCTTTTCTCGGAGCATGACCGAAGCGACCTTCATGGTGGCCCGGACTCTGGCGAAGGATTGGGGTCCGGGCGACCGCGT
>WLWG01000605.1_pt1 | contig 36210 bp, 43 predicted proteins | sample 6712871 | NCBI WGS metagenome assembly WLWG01 (sample SAMN12718693, study PRJNA515312) | sponge metagenome | isolation source: marine sponge | host: Mycale hentscheli | place: New Zealand: South Island, Marlborough, Capsize Point | collected 2003-05-01
AGACTACCTACGCTTTCACGTTAAAGTGCCAACTAGGAACAATTAAAACGCTAATCGATGAGGCTAAAATCTTGGTTAAGGATAATCCTGTGGAAGCGGAAGAACTTCTCACTAGAGCGACCAGTTACTTGTAGTTACTTAACCAAACACTTGCCAAGTAGTTGATTTATCGCACCCAATTCGGGTGCGTTTTTTTTACGCATTTAAAATCGATCTAATATGGCAGCAAAAAAACAAGGCTACAAAAGCCGACAAGACGAGTCATTGGGCGCACGAAGAGGTGCAAGAAAAAGCCTAAAACGTAATGTATCAGCTTCCGGTAGGCGAGCTATGGCATCCGGGCCTCGTAAAGCCGCCGGTGGTAAAAAGTTCGGTCTTACACCTAAAAAACGTCGATAAACATCTCCTTCGGGGAGAATACCAATGACCACCGAGAAACAACTAGATGCGTTTTACGGTGAGTTACAAAAGCTAATCATTCGGTATCAACAAGAATTTGACCTGAGTGATGCTGAGTTAATTGGTGGTCTTCAGATGTTTTCAGCGTTATTCGCAATTCAATCAGTAGGATGGTGTATTGAGGAGGACGAAGATGAAGACTACGAAGAAGAAGATGAAGAAAAAGAATTTTAATGCATAGGCAAAAACTTAACGCAAGCGTACTTCAAGATTTAGCTGATCGTTCAGTGTGGGATGTTCGACAAAGAATGTTCTACGAGATGCGGCACCACGGATTAAGGAGAAAAAATAAACCGTGGCCGGGAGCGAGTGACGTACATTTTCCGTTGGTTGACACCACAATAAGTGAATTAAAACCCGCTTATTTTCAGCAATTATTCGCTACAGACCTAATTGCACAATTTGTTCCTACGTCACCCCAGGTAGCCGAATACACGACTGCCGCCGCTCAATGGTTCGATCATCGAGTGAAACAAAAGACTAATCTTGAGACAGAGGTCTTGAGTGCGGTTGATGCGATGTTGATGTGTGGAACTGGGATTTTAAAAGTTCTTTGGGATTATCAATCAAAGCGATTGAAGTATTACACTGTAAATCCCCAACATTTTGTCGTTCCAGCGTGGACGAGAGATATTGCTGATGCGGATCGCATTTGTCATATCAGTGTTTACTCGGTTGAGGCGTATAAACGCCAAAAACATTTAAAACAGGACAAAGCCATACTCGACCAAATCGTTGGAAGTTACTCCGATGACGCTGGCGACATGAACACCGAATCGGTGAAGTATGAGCGCGAAGGATTAACGTTTCCCGAACAAGATAAGATCATTGTTTGGGAGGTTTACCATCGATGCCCGGACACGGGTGAGTGGTTAATATGCACATATTCACCAAGTTCACCGGATATTGACCTACGTCCACCGATGAAATTACCGTATAATCACGGTAAACCACCATTTATTGCGATCAATTATGAGATAAAAGACCCCGGTTTTTACTCATCTAGAGGCGTAGTTGAGCTACAAGCGATCTTTGAAGCCGAGCTTACGAAGCTAATGAACGAGAAAAATGACGCAATGACGTTATTTAATCGCCCATTATACCGTGCAGAGCGTGATATGCCTAATTCTGGTAACCTAAGAATGACTCCTGGGAGCATTTTACCGTATGGAATCCAGCCAGTAGCCCATCAAGCACCCCCAATTTCATTCGATCAACAGATGAATATCATGCGCGAGATAGCGCAGAACCGGGTAAGTACACCAGATTTCGGTCTAACTCAGACATTACAGAACACCGAGAGACGGACTGCCACTGAAATTCAAGCAATTGGGGGTTTATACCAGCAATCCAGCGATTTACGGATGCGAATATTCCGAATTGCATTGGGTAATCTGTACCGGATGAGTTGGTCTATACTGCTTCAGTACGACAAAACAAGTTTGGATTATTGGTATTTGGACACTGCACAACAAGTTCCACAGGAAGCGTTGCATGAGCAGTACGGAATACAACCAACCGGATCGGCGGACGGAGTTAATAAGCAACTGCTAATGCAAAAGGCGATTACTCGATTCCAGATGTTTGCCAATGATCCGTTTATCGACCAAGGACAATTGCGGAAAACTATTCTAGAATCTGACGATGCAACACTCGTAAAACGTTTATATGTCGATCCGCAACTAGCTCAAGCGACTCAAGCAGAAGATCAGGCAAATGAAATAACATTCCTACGTTTAGGATTTCCTGCGGTAGTTAAAGATTCGGATGACCATTTGATCCACATTCAAACGGTCATGGCATACATCACTAACCGAGCCGATACCGGCGCACCACCAGAACCCGCCGAGGGACAGTTCCTAGAGCAACACATCGTTGAGCATTTGGAGAAACTGAAAGAAGCTGATCCAAAAACAGGACGTCAGGTGGAGAAAGAATTAAAGAATTTATTTGCACAAATGCAACAAGCAGTTGCAGCGCAAACACAAGAACAAGATGTGGAATCGATGGAAAACCCAGTGGCGGCAATGGAAACAGTTCCGCCAGGTGTCCCGGTGGGCTAATCCCCCAGAATGGACAAGCGAACACGCTGCAAAATTGCAGCAATTTATGACAAGCGAGGTTGGTGTTACTTTACGTTACCATCTCTTGAGCTTGCATATACAGAACTGTGATAGGTTTATTTCGAGTCCAAGCGACTTAGCGTATCACGCTGGTCATGCCGCCGGGTTTAAATCCGCGTTGGCTACACTTGACGGGATGGCAGTGATTACTAGCCAACCCGATGAACAAGTGGACGGTGTAACCGATGATCTGGAATGGATGCGTCAAACTGCTTAAAGATTTATGTCTGGAGTAACATTAGAAAAACCAGTCGAGGTCGATACTGAACGCGAGCAATTGCTAAGAGCATTGGAGGAATCCGATGCCAACGAGTTTGGTACTACTGCGAAAAAATCTTCGATGCCGCAGGTCGAAGAACCCGAACAGGATTCAGTTGTAACTGAAGACAAAACCAGTGAGGAACCGGAGCAACCGGCAGACGATAAACCGTCTGAGGAGGAACAGACCGAGCAATCTAAGTCTGGGGAGAAATCCCAGTCAAAGTATACTCGGGCAAAGAAAACGCAAGACCGAGCCAACAAAACCTGGCGTGAAGTTAATGCTGAAAAATCCGCATTAAAGAAAGAGCGCGAGGAATTAGAAGCACAACGTCAAGCGTTGACAGAACAGCAAGACAAGTCTCTAGCCGAGATACAGCAAAAAACGGCAACGAGTCGCTACTCACCCGATGAATACGAGGCAATAGCCAAAGAGTTCGAGGATGAAGGCGATCACGCGAATGCCGAAGCAGCAAGAAAAGCGGCGGATCAGGCTCGTAGTGCGGTTAAAGAACAGGACGCAAAAGCGCAGCAAGCAAAGTTTGTATCTGCATGGGATACGAATTGGAAAAGCCAAGCTAAAGAGCATAAAGACTTAAACGATCAGGACAGTGAACTGTTCAAGATGGTTGGTCAATTGCTTGAGCGAAAACCTGTTCTTACCCAATACCCCGAAGGCATCAACGATGCCGTCGAAGGTGCGGTGATGTACCTCCAGGCTAACCGATCAGCTTCGCTGGAAAAACAAGTCAGTGACTTAAAAAAGAAAGTCGCTGAATACGAAGAAAAAACACAACTGAACGGATCGCAACCGGCATCAAATATATTACAAGTTGAATCGTTTGATAAGTTATCTACCGATAAACAACGGGCTGAACTTATGAAAGCGATGCAACAATCAGATGATTCCGGGGCGGGAGTGTTCGCAACAAATTAAATTAGGAGATTAAAAAATGGCAGTTGGATTAACCAATACTACGAACGCTGGCGCAAATGACGTCAGCCAATCGATACAAACTTATTTCGATAAGAAGTTACTAGAGCAGACTCTAAAGAACATCGTTCTCGATCAGTTTGCTTATAAAGCCGATTTACCGGCTAAACGTGGGCATAAAGATATAAAATTCTTTCGATACCCGGAAGCTGCATCAGGTAGCGTTGCTACTTTAACTGAAGGCACAGCGATTGCATCAGGTGCTTACAAACGTTTGGAACTTGAAACTGTTTCAGCAACATTAACTCAATACGGTCAAGTTATTGGAATTACTGACCTGTTAAGTGCAGTTGAACTTTTCAACCATCTCGAACAGGCAACCGTTACAAACGGACAAGACGCCGCTTTGAAAGTTGACGAGATTCTAAGAAACGAACTTGGAAGCAACGTAACTAACAAGCAAAAACGTTTTGCTGGTGCTGCAACAAGCTGGGCTACCGTTGGTGGTACAGATGATGCAATGACCGCACTAGACATTCTTGATGCAAGCACAAACCTACGAGTTGAAAACGCTCGTCCATCAAACGGTTACTTCACCGCTGTGATGGCACCGGAAGTTGCTCGCGACTTGATGAACGACGATGACTGGTTGGAAGCGTCTCGTTATGGTGACACTGAGCAATTGTTTAAAGGAGAAGTCGGACGATATATGGGTGTTCGTGTAGTAACTACTACTAATCCGTTCATTTCTAAGCAAGCGACAGGTCAGTACACTTACGATGCTACCGGGCTTAAATACTCTACATTTGTAGTAGGGGATCAAGCTTACGGTGGAGTGAACCTAGCCTCAATGAGTGCATATTCACCTAAGATGATTATTTCTCAAGGCCCGGATAAGAGCGATCCACTTGCTCAGTTAACTACGGTTGGATTCAAATTCTACTACGGTTGTGAGGTTCTAAACGCCAAGCACTTAGTCGAAATTTACTCGACCACTAACTATAGCTAATCAATTAGCCTGGGGAGGTCAATAGCTTCCCCAGGCGTTTTATAATGCCAAAAGTAGATATTCCAATTACCGCACTACAAGTAGCGGATGAAGATGGTTCGATGATTGTCCCGGCAGTCGGTGATGCTGTTAGCTTCACGATTGATGGAGCGGTTGAGTCGATTGGCGATGAATATGCCGTAGTTGGCATGGAAACAGTCAACGGTGAACCGGCTTATACAGAGGATGTTGTCGAAGAAGAAATGGCGATTGAAGCACCCAGTCGGGATGATTTAATGGCTGAAATGGAAGCGATAGACGAGGCAGGAGGATTATAATTAAATGAGTACAACAAACGTAGGAAATCCAATGCAAGGCCGCCGATTAAAAGGCGGAAATAGCGGTCAGGAAGCAATTGCTATAAAAGCAGATAACGGTGACACAAGTACCGCAAATTCTGCTACTCCATTCTTGGAGTTTACAAACGCTAAGATCGATGGGACAGACAAAGACGGCAGAACTAACTTAACTAAATACAATGTTGATAGTTTGACTCCAGGAGGGTCGGACGTTCAAGGAGTACTTATTAGTATTAATGCTGTTAAGTACTGGGTTCCAGTTTTTAAAGCTGATTAATGCCACTGGCTGAGTTCAAGAATCAAGAGACGGGTGAGGTCAAAGAAATATTGGCCTCTCCTGATCTCTCTAATTTTAGTGATGGTGATGGTACCTGGGTAAAACTAGCAGTACCTACGAGTTTCGCCATAGGTGGTGTCCAACAAGCTCCGTCTCAAAAGACGATGATGAAGAACGGATATTACAAACAAGAAAACTCGAAAAAAGGCTGGAGGTCTTCCTACAGCAAACAAAAGATAAAAAAAGTTTGGGGATTATAAGAAATGGCACGACAGAACGACACACTAGCTAACTTTGCAGCGGCGACAAACGAGGAACTCAGCGTTACAACAAGTAACACTGTACCGAGTAACGCATCACTAAAGACTGAGACAGCACCCGCTTTTCTGCTATTGCAGAATGTTGGAACCGTACCAGTTTTTTATCGCCTAACCGCTGATGCGGATTCTGCGACTTGCACAACTGCGAGTGGTAATTATACGGGAATTTTAGCTGGTAGCACTTCCGACGAAGACGGCACTGGCACAGTAATCACATTTGCAGGATACACTGGTGGACTAGCTTTTTGCACGAAGTCAGGAACCGGCAAAGTGAACATCGCATTTAGCGGTAGACTAGGAGAATAAAATGGGAATAGCCAATGTTATAAACGTCACTGGATCGGCTGGAGGCGGCGAGATAATACGGGAGTTAATCAATAGCTCCGACGGGCAAGGACTGCATTTTGATGGGGCGGCGGGAAGTATTCCGTTTACGCCTGTCGATTTAGGAACTAAATATAGTTTTGAGTTCGTAGTCAAAGCTGACTCTTTGAGTGGTGCAGCGAACGCCAACTATTTGGTAGCTTTCCAAGGAGGAGGAAATGCAATCTTTGGCCACAACAGCGGCAATTTAAGCTTTTACAGCGTTGGGGCGTGGTACTCGCTTGGAGTCAATCCGTTAAGCGATTTAAAAGTTCACCACATTGTTTTAACGATAGACGGCACAACAGCAACTGTGTTTGATAATGGTAATCAAACTGGAACTGTAACAATTGCGACGAGTAATATAGACAGTTGCTCAACTGCAGCTATTGGCTCAAATGCGGCAGGAAGTGCTGGTTTTTTCAACGGATCACTGTACCGAGCCAGATTCTACAATAAGACACTCACACAAGCAGAAGTAGATAATGCTTATCAGAGCGTCGATATTCCGTTTGCAGACGAATACGGCAGTGAGACAGAGTTAAGCTCGGCAAGTTTTACAAATTCTGGATTTACTGGATTTAGTGGGTCTGCAACTGGATTCACCGCATCGGGTTCAGCTAATGGTAATGCGGCGTATAAAAATCAAACATTTACGGACGGTAAAAAATTCAGAATTAAATTCACTGTTACAGACGGTGAAAGTGCCAATCTTTATTTTAATTTTAGGACAAGCTCGGGGGGCGGGGGTTCCAATACTGGCAATATAATTTCTTCCAGCAAAGGCGTTGCCTCATCTAACGCATTGCAAGCCACTGAAACAGGAGATTACGAGTTAATTGTTGATTCTTTAGGTTCTGCCGCTTCGTATCGTTTTGTCGCAGCGGCAGACGTTGGTGCGGTTAATATAAGCGGATTTAGTATCGTCCAAATCGGAGCAGTATCAGATTACGACCTCGCATTTGCAAATCCAACGCAGTCGCTAATGGTGCAGGATCGTGCAGGAGTAGCAGACGGAACATCGTCAGCGACAGGAGTTTCACAGACTCAGAAGATTCCTCAACTCAATGCAACGGCAATTGCCGCCGGTGCTGGCCCAGTTACTCCGGCTGATAACACAATTCACCTAAAAGCGGCAGACGGTGCTTATGGCATCATTCACGAAAATGCTTCGGGTGTAAAAGTTGCGACCTATACGGGCGGAAGTAGTGCGTTTATAGGAACGCAAGGCTCGCATCAAATGTCGATTGCCACGGCAGGCAGTGAAAGATTAACGGTTTCATCGGCGGGAGAAACAAAAATAACCAGAACAGGAGACGAGCCTTGTTTGGAGTTAGCTACGGATAACGCAGGTTGCAAATTATTGTTTGCTCGTGGCGGTGACCCAACGGCTTATATTCGAATGTATGAGGACGGTTCAACTGGTTCTGGTTCACTACGGTTTGCTACTGGGACGAGTGCGACTCCAGTTGAGCGTTTAAAAATTGATACGGCAGGACTCGTAACCTCAACGCTTTCTAGTGCTGATACAAATACAGCCGGAGTTGCTTTAAAATTAGACCACACAACTAGCGGTAGTAGTGCTGTCGGTTTTGGAACACTGATTAGATTTGACGGTGAGCGAACTGGGTCAACTTCTGATGGTATGGGCACGATGGGTTTTGTTGCCGATTCAATGTCAGCAAGTCGAGTTGACGGGGCGTTTGTTGTTAACACTGGTCAAGACGGTTCATATACGGAGCGACTACGCATCAGTTCGACGGGAGATGTTAATATCGGGTCGGGAAGTACCACCGGAGGCAATTTATATATTAATGACGACGAAGACACTGTGTTCGACGCAAGCCAAGGCAGTCATCAACGCGACGAGGGTGCAACTCTTAATATTCATAATGACTCTGAAACTGTTAATTCATTCTCGCAAATCGTTTTAAGAAATCGGGCTTCGAGCGTTGGAGGATGTAGAATTGCTTCAATTAGCAATGGAGCTAACTCAAGCGACCTCGCTATTGTTACTGGTGACACTGGCGAGAAAATGCGGGTTTCAGCGGCGGGCAATTTAGGAGTTGGGTCTGGTGCGGATATTGGCGGTTCTGGGGTTGCAACTTTTACGGCCGCCGAGAAAATAGAAATGCGAGCCGCTGGTGCTGAATCACCTCAGTTTTTAGCAAGTTGCTATTCAACAACCTCAAGTCGTTGCGCAAGCATCGCTTTCCAAAAGTCTCACACAAACACAGGTGGAACAAACAGTGCAACGGTTGACACCGAAAACCTCGGTAGGATTATGTTTAGGGGGGTTTCTAGCGGAGACGGTGCGAGGGATTCGGCTGAAATTGCAGCAGTTTGCGACGGTGCGCCAGACGGAAGCGACCAACCTGCCAAGCTTGTTTTTAAAACATCTTCGACCTCTGAAACGCTTGGTACTCGGCTAACCATAGGCCCGACCGGTTTAGCCACATTTGCCGACGGAGTAACTGTAAGCGGAGGCTTCACAACTCTAGGAGGTTTCAACGATTTAACAATTGCAAGCGGAGCAGTAACTGCAACCTCAAGTACTCACAATATTGATACTGAAGGCGGCGGGGCAACTGATTACCTCGACACAATTAACGGAGGATCAACAGGTAGTATTATCACGCTGATGGCAGCAAGTGGTAGTAGGACTGTTGTGGTTGAAGATGGGACTAATTTAAAACTAGCCGGAGATTGCACACTAGACAACGCTGAGGACACTATAACTCTGATTAAAAGCGGATCAGCGTGGCACGAAGTTTCTAGAAGCAATAACGGAGCTTAAAAGATGATAACTTGGACAATAACTAACACAAACAGCAACGCCGAATCTGGGTATATTAAATCCGCAGATTGGCTTTGTACTAAGACTGAAGACGATCTCTCAACATCAATAAGTGGAGACGTTTGGTTCACTGAACCTAATGAGCCAAACCCCGGATCGTTTTCTGTCCCGTATGCTGATGTAACTGAGGAGCAAGCTATTACTTGGACAAAAGAAAAACTTGGAGAGGCAAGTGTAGCTAATATCGAGTTGACGGTTGGCAGGAATTTGGATGCATTAAAAACACCAAGCCAAAACCACGGTTTGCCGTGGCAACCAGAACCAGAACCCGAACCAGAACCGGAACCAATCGAGGAACCAGTAGAAGAATCTAACGAGTAGAATAATGATAGAAATAAATACAATACCTGCGGCAGAATTAAACGTTTCTAAAGTAGCAGTATCACTTAACTCAGCCCAAGAATTTGGAATGCAATTCAGCGTAGTTGGTTGGGGTAAATTCAAGAATGCAGAAGGCGAAGATGTTTGGGGAACTAACCCACTCGTTTCAACTCTACTGAATGTATCCGGCCCAACTTGGGACGCTTGGGGATCTGAAAAAGATGACGCTACTTATATTGGCGATTTAGCTTTAGCCCAGCTTGGACTACAACGTGATCCTGATGCAGTTATCGAAGTCGAAGAGACTCCAGTGGTAGCACCAGCGGAAGAATCTGATGCAAACGATTCTGAAGAAGCGGCAGAATAAACTGTTAGTCTTTTTAATTTGTCTTTGAAAAGCTAAGTGAACTTTGACGATATTAAAGTTGCAATCGCCAGTGCTACTGGGATTTTTAACTGGATGGTGGAGATAGATTTAATTCTAAAAGTTGGAATAAGTTTGGCGTCTTTAATTTATATAATTTTGAAGATCAAACATTTAATAAATAATAAATAATGAGCTTATATAAAAACATTCACGCCAAAAGAAAACGGATTAAATCGGGTAGCAAAGAAAGAATGAGAAAACCTGGTTCCGCTGGTGCGCCTACTGCAAAAGCTTTTAAGAAAGCTGCAAAAACAGCAAAGAAAAAATAATTATGTGGAGATCAAAAACGTTATACGCCGGTCTAGCTGGGATTATATCCAGTCTAGGACTTTACTTGAGTTCAGAGATTAACCTCGCTGAGTTTCTAAACGGATCACTAACAAGTCTTTTAGCAATCTTCTTGCGTCACGGGATCAAAAAGACCCAGGACGCCGCTGAAGCGGCAGTTGAGGCGGCAAGCAGTGTCACCCCAGCACCGAAGAAGAAAGTCGTTAAGAAGCAAGACTAGGAGGCTTAAATGGCAGGTATTACAACCACTCAGACGTTTAGCGATGGTGATACAGTTACTGCCGCAAAGCTGAACAATATAGTAGCAAACGCTTCGATTGATAACGGGGGTATTGCCGCCGGTAAGTTAGCTAATGATTCAGTTCAAGAAGCTAACATGGCTAACAACTCGGTAGACACTAATGCGTTAGTTAATGATTCTGTTCAGAACAGCAAGCTACAAGAAGTGGCAGCCAAAACTGTCAAAGCTAATGCAACTAACTCAAGTGCAAACCCCACCGATGTTGCGGTTGCCGCTAACAAGCTACTCGTAGGAACTAGTAACTCAATTAATGCTGTTAGTTTTGCTGATGATTTGGCTTTAGATAACGCTGATTCTACAGCAACAAAAATCATTGCTGCACCTAGTTTGATCAATGGCAAATCTACGGTAGCCGCATCTAACCTGGATGAGTTGTTACTATACGATCAGGACGCTACGACAGTACTGAAGAAAACAACAGCAGGATCAATTGTTGCAAGTCTTAAAGCTACTGACAGTCAATCTGGTTCTGCCGAGTTGGCAACTTCCGCTGAACTTATCGGGGGAACTGCTTCACCAGCTAATCTAGTTGCTGGTGCTGCCGTTGGTTCGCCTATGTTAGCAAAAGCTTGGTGTAATTTTACAAGCAATATAGCTGGAAACAGCACTGCACCAGTTGCTAGTCAACAAACAGTAGTTACATCTTCTACTTTTAATATAGCGGCAGGAATCCACACAACGGACGGCACGACAACAACGACAGGAGGAGTACAGCAAACTGCGAAAGGTATTTACAAAGTTTATTTCACTACAGCACTACCTAACACTAATTACATAGCACTTGGTAGTGGTTTTTTTGCCAGTGCGTCTCATGTCCGGCGACACGCTGGATTAAAAGTTACATCAAAAAACACAGCGTACTTTACGTTTGAAATAACATCTAGTGCCGATGCTTTATACTACAATGTAGCAGATTTCCAACTTGTTGTCTTTGGATTAGGATCATGACTTTAACCGATATTGCCACATATGTTTGTAACCTGGTCAACAAAACGGATGACACCTCCAAAACTAGGTGCAAAGAGTTTATACGGCAACATCATGAGAACGTCATCAACTCCGGTTTATGGCGCGAGACGATAGAAGTCGAACAGACAACACTTCCGTTTGACGGTCGTGTAACTCAGATAATTTTAGATGATGGAGGAACCGGATACACCTCCGCACCCACTGTTAGTATTACTGGTGGTGGCGGGAGCGGTGCTACTGCTAATTCTGAGATTGGCGGGGGAGCAGTTACAAAGATTTACATCCAAAACCCCGGAACAGGATTCACCTCGGCACCGACAATAACTCTTACTGGTGGAGCGGGAAGTGGAGCAAGTGCGACTGTGATTGTTGATTCCTGGGCGGACGAGATGGTTTGTCCTCAACAGTTTGAGACAATCTTGGGAGTTTCGTATAACGAAGCTAATCTATTACCAACTCAGTTGATCACTCAATTCATGGTCAACCCAGACAGTTTTAAAAATGATGCAGATTCTGCTCAGTTCAGTGTTATTGATAGTTCAGGTATTAATTTTAATCCTAATTATGGTGCTATTGAGTTTTTGTCCTCAGACAGTTCTGACAACGGTAAAAAGATCACGATTGTTGGCGAACTATCAGGACAGGAGTTAACGATGCAAAAAGAGACGGTAACACTAGCCTCTAGCGTTACTACGACTAATGTTTGGTCTGCAATTCATTCTCTCAGTAAAGAAACTACTACGGGACACGTTCAGGTAAGAAATCCGCTTGTTCCTACAAGCGATTATTTCTTTTGGCCGGAGTGGGAAAACGTCAGTAAATTCCAACGTGTTAAGTTTTTTGACAGACCGAAGTACGACTCAAGTGCGCCAATAAATTTATACATAGTTGGAAAGAAGAAAATTCGACCAATGGTGAGTGATTATGACACTCCTATGGTGAACGGAATCGATAACGTATTGATTCACTTTGCGACCGGCGATATGTTGAAACGGTCGAGGCAATTCGGTAAAGCGCAACTAGAACATCAACAAGCTAACGCATTGATGCAGGTTGCGCGTGACCAGGAGAACAACCAAAGCGCAAAAGAAGTCCGCCTGATCCCAGACGTTTACGGGATGGGTTATACGCGAAATGACTTCGGATTTTAAATCATGCCAGTCTACTATAACGACGGACTCGATGACCCGGTTCAATACGACCGTCAAGCGAGTTTTGTAGGCGGCCAAATAAGCAACTTCCGCGAGAATCTTCTAAACGAAAGTCAGGCAGAATCGCTTAAAGACTTAGACGCACCAAAGAACGGTGTTCTAAAAAGTAGACGAGGATTTCATCGATTTGCTGATCTACTAGGCAGTTCATCAGCTTCGGTTAACACACAAGCATTAGCTTATTTTGATACTGATGCTAAAGAATCGTTAATTGCGTTTGTCAATTCTAATGCATACGCAATAAATTCTAGTGGTACGGTTAGTGTGTCAGGACTAGGAACTGGTTTCACGAATAGCACAACTAACCGAGTTTACACCTGTCAAGTTTCTGACAAATTATTCTTTGCTAGTCATTCTGGAAACAACAGAATAGGCCAAATATCATGGGACACTAGTAGTTCTGCTTTCGTTGTTAAAGAAGCAGGAGACACTACTCCGGTTAACGCTAAATATTTAGTAAGTAACAACTACCGCATATTTGCATATCAACCTAGCGACGATCAAATATATGTCTCTGAGTTTCTTCCTAATATAACAAGCACAGGATCTACCACTATTTTTGGTGGAACGGGGAATTCACCATTCAAAGTTGGTTTAGGTGATCCTGTTACTGGGTTGGCAAGCTGGGTTGGATTCAATCTAGTAGTTTTTTGCAAAAACAGTTGCTACGTCGTTGACACTGGAGGTGTACCTGCGGCAAGCGGAACTGCGCCTAAAACTTCAGACTATACAATCAGAACCATCTCAGCGACTACTGGGTGCGTTTCTCACGGTTCTATCGCCCAGGTAGGAGAAGACTTATTCTTTCTTTCTCGCACAGGAGTCCGATCGATTAGGCGGACCATGGAAGAAAACATGGTTGCGTCTGATGTGGGTGTGATTAGTTACCCAATCCAAGATGTGATTGACGAAATTAATTGGGCTGCCGTAGAAAACGCTACATCAATATTTTGGAATAACAGATATTTATTATCTGTCCCAACCAGGGAAAGCACAGTCAACGACACTACAATAGTTTATAATACGAATACTCAGTCATGGATGGGCGTTTGGCGCGGAGATGTGACTGTTACAAGTGGTGTTCCATCTAGTTACATAAATCCATACGAATATGCGGTGACTCAATTTAGTGGAGGTAAACCGTATTTAATTAGCCTGGATAAAGTTGGCAACCCATTACAGTACCGAGATTTTGTTGAGGATAGGAATTTAGTAGATACAGATTTTCAAGATAAAATAAGAACCTCTACGGGCGTTGATGATGTTCGAATTAAAAACGGAGGCACTGGTTATTCCGCTGGAACACTTAGTGCGACAGGAGGAGGAGGATCTAGTTTTGCAGGAACTTATACAGTAAGCGGTGGGGTAATTAATTCGGTTGCAATCACAAACAGCGGAACGGGTTACACTTCCGCTCCTACGATTGTTACTAGTCATGCAGGAGCAGGTAATGCTGATTTTGAAACTTTTCTCGCAATGGACACTGGTTGGGAAGCGTTGACTAGAGCATTTACGTTTAACGAACAGACTACCAGCAAAGATGCGGAGTTCGCCGAGTTTGAATTTGATAGAAGCAACGCTGTTATTGACATTGGGATTATTCTTGATGGAGCAGAACAATCGAACAATTTAGCAGACGAGTTAGACACTGGAACAGGAGAATTAAGATTAACTTTTACGCTACCGTCAACACTTGGAAGTGGAAAACTTAACAGGTACAGATACTCGATGACTCAGTACCCGGAGTTCCGTGAGTTACAGTTTAAATTCCAACAATCAGACAACGCTGGAACAGAAAGCAAGTACTTGGCATTAAGATCAATTTATGCTGGAGGATTTCTTAATAGTGTTGGGGAGGAATCATGACCTACGACGAGAAAGTATACGAAGCGATTAGGTTAAGTTCTAACGGCAACAATGACGCTTGGAACTATCTGTCTATCATAGCTAGAGTGCTGAGAGTCATTGATGATCTAGTAGACGAACCAGAAAAAGTTAAAGTTGGGGATAAATATAATTTGGCTTTATTACTGATGGTTGAGTTGCCAAGCAATTCATTTTTCCACGCACATAAAGCGTCATTATTGCCATTACATTTAACCAGCATAAACGCATGGATTGACAGCAATGATTGGATGGATAAAGACAGAACTAGAAAGTATTACGCTTTGGTTATTAGAGATCAAATTACTGAGTTGGTTATGCTGGTAGCATATCTGACCGGAGGAAACAAACATATGAGAAACGTAAGTTTAAAAATTAGAGAATTGTTTTTAAAGGAGGAATTTTAGACATGGGAATATATTCTAGTAGTGATACTGACGTAGAAGCCCCAAACATAGCTGGAGCAAACGAAGCCGGAATTTGGGCAGATGCTGAAACATTAGGTATTAGAAAATTGATCAATAATGCCGCTAAGTTTGGCAAGAAAATCGATCTACAAGTTCCAACATTTAACAGTAAAGGAGTTAAGACGGGGGTTAAATCTGTCACATATGATTTTGCTGGTTCTTCCGACGCAGATGCGACAAGAGAAGAATTGGACTTTGCCGCTGAATCAGCCGATAAAATGGCGGCGACTATGTTGGAAGTTCAAGATAAATACGGAAAAGATTTCATCGAACAACGCACAGAAGAATTAAAAGCCGCCGATCCGACTGGGTATGCAGTTCGAGAAATGCTTGGCGAAAAAGCAAAACGAGGATTGGAATTAGGAAGTCAACTCTCTCCCGAAATGGCGGCACAAGTAGAAGAACGTGAACAGGCAGCCCAAGCAGCACGAGGTAACATTTACGGAACAGCACCAGCGGCGGCGGAAGCTATGTCTATGGGAGATGCTGGTTTCCGCATGGAGCAGCAACGATTAGCTAATGCAGCATCATTTTTGAGCGGCACAACACCGGTTGCTCAATTCGGTCAAATAAGCGGAGCGCAACAAGGCGCAAGTCCGTTTAATCCGGTAGGCATTCAATCAGGTTTGGCATTGAATCCAAACGCTGGAGCGCAGGGACAACAGTACGCTATGAATTCATACAATCAGCGAATGAATGTTGCCGCTAATCAGCAACCGATAGGAATGCAATTGCTTGGCATGGCGGCAGGTATTGGTGGACAAGCCGCAGGTGGTTATTTTGCGGGTAAAGCGATGGGCATAGGATAACACAAAGAATAAAATACAATGAGCGCAGGATCAGCATTTGCGAGTGGAATAAGAGCGGGACAAAACATTTGGAACCAAGCTGTCAGTAACGCGATGGCGGGGAAGCGTATGGATATGCTCAAAACGCAATTTCAATATGAGCAAGCACAACGCAAAAAACAAATAGAAGATCAATTGGCGGCACAGGAAGGATATGAAAAGTATTTATCATCGATCCCAAGTAAAATCGATTTTACTAAAAAAGAAGATCGAGAAATTGTAGAAAACGCAAGTAATGAGTTTTTTCCTGACATCATTCGTGATGATTCCGTTTTCAAACAGTTTCAAGCTTTCAATAAAAACCTCGGCAAACTTGGAAAAGAGGAACTATGGAACAAAATCAGTAATCGACAACAAAACATCGAGGCGACTTGGCTAGATGGGAACAATGGAATGATGCCTCCTACTATTGATAATAACGGTGTAGTAGAAACAAACTACAACTTAATGCAGAAGCAGAATCTTGAGCGTGAACTTCGAATAGATAGAAATAAACAACTTGGAGATGTTGACACAAGTATTGAAGTTAAATTCAGAAAGATGTTTCCTAATAAACAATTCCCAGGAACTCCGACTGATCCGCTTACTGGAACCAAGTCTGAACCTGATTATGGTGCTGCTTCTGAAATGGTTCGAGATGAAGAAAAAAAGCGAGAAGTAGACAAGTTAGTTGATACCGCTGATTCTAAAAACGAAATAGATTTCCGAGTTGGATTTAAAAAATGGCAACGCGATGTTGTTAAGAATCCTGCGCTTGATCCTAAGAACCCAGAAGATCAGAAACTTTACAGAACATTCGCTCATGACGAGAAGATTAGCGGACTAATGGCTGAAGCAGGTTTAGAGGCATTTAAATTGGCGGATGAATTAGTACCAGACACAACCGCAGGTGGTTACAAGAACATGGCGGAAGTTACCGGCATGATTAACGACTTAATGCGGAAGCAGGAAGAAGATGCTGACACCAAGAAAGCGATGGCGCAAAAGCCACTCACTGAATCTCAAGCAAAAGACTATATCTTCTCTGGGAGATTGAAATTAGCCGAAGAAACTATTGCTAAACTTGAACAACGAGGATTTAAACCGGAAGGAATTCCAACAAACATAGCAATGGCTTTTCTTCCTGAGTTTGGTAAAACTGGCGATCAAAAATTATATATTGCAGCTAGAGCGAACTGGGTTGGAGCGCAATTGAGAAGACTATCTGGTGCAGCAATTAAAGCAGAAGAATATGAGGCGGATTTCAAAGAATATTTCCCACTTATTAATGATGGGCCGGAAGTAATTGCGTACAAGCGAAATTTGCGTAGGCAGGTCTTTCAAGACATGAGAGCAATCGCAACTAATAAACCAGTGATGTCTGATTATAAAACAACCGGAGATCCAGTAAAATACGATAACTTAGATAAAGTCCAACAAGCAGTTGATTCTGGTAGGTTAAAAGTTGGGGATAGTTATAAATATAAAGACGCAAACGGTCTTATTCAAGATGGTATTGTTGAATCTGGTGAATAATGCAAAACGTAATAACCAACACGCCGCCAGTTGATTCTGATTTACTGAACAAAAAGAATGTAAGTAAACCACGTTTAGTTGATGTAGGTAAACCTCGACCTGCACCTAAACCAGTTTTAGTTGATGTAGGCAAACCGAAACCCGCGCCGAAAACTAAATTAGTTAATGTCGGTAAACCTAAACTTCCGACTATCGAGCAATTGGTTCAACAGATCGATTCTGATTTAAATTTTGTTCCTAGCAAAAATCAGATTAAAGAATATTTTGCATATAAAGATAAGCAACCGTTTGGATTTAAAAAGACCTGGGACGCAACTGTAAATGCCGTAGGAACAGCTTTGGGCGACATGACTAAAGCGGTTGGATCGGCAGTGACTGACCCAGAGTTCTATAATCCAATTTCTAAGAGAAAATATGCAACTCTAGCTGAAGGCTTCGCTAGAGGTTCTTGGGATTTAGCAACTCTCGGTAAAATGATGACCGACAAGTTCCAAGAAGTTGCTGGAGATCCATCTACGAGAGAACGAGTAAAATATATCGTCAAACGCCACAACGAAGAATATCCAGAAGACAAAGTTAGTTTTAATCAAGTTTTCTATGACGGTAATAAAAATTTTAAAAACCCGAAAGATTACAATAGATATTTTTCGGATTTCAAAGACAACCTAACCGAGAAGCGTATTGAGAGATGGCGTACAATGCGGTACATCCTCAACACTAGAAACCTAGCTCGCGAAGGAAAGAAAACGATTCTAGGCGAATTTCTAGGAGAGAAAGCAGACAAAGAACTTTTACCTAACATTAATCAAGAAGTAGCAGAAGGATCTAGCTATTTTCTTGATCCTAGTCTTCCGGTAGGTCTTGCCGCTACTCCGCTTAAAGCTGGACAGAAATCGGTTGTCACTAGAGGCATCACTGCGCCAGTACTTGAAAAGAGCGGACGAAGAATAAAAGAAACAGGTAAGTGGATCGATGAAACGATTGCGAAACTTGAAACAAAAGCCGCCGAGAATGCTGATATTGTGGAACCAGCGGCGACAGTTTCAAGTGCCGTAGGTGGTGCAGTTTTAGCACCTGAAAGCGTTGGCCCGGTAGCTGGAGCAGTAGCGGGAGCGATAGGTGGCAAATATGGATTACCGAAAGTCACAAAAATTGGCAAACCAATCACGATAGCCGGTGAAGGCATCGAGGCGATTGGTAAAGTAATCGGAAAACCTGAGACGCTAGAAAGCACACTACAACAAGCATCTCGAATTGCCGAAAGCGAATCGTCGAGAAACATATTAAAGAAAGCGGCAAATCTTGATCCTGCAATCACGTTGGTTGACAACCTAGCAGTCGGAACAATTGAAGGATCAAAAGCCGGAGGAATATTAGCACTACCTAGTGGCGAAGAAGAATTTATTGGGGGAGCGATTGGAACCGGAGGAGCAATGGGCGGAGTCGGAAGTGTTTCCGGTAACGTAATAGGAGACAAGTCTCGAACCCAGCAACAAGCTAAGAACACGGTTGAAGCTTGGATTGAAAGCAAAAGCAAAGACGAGAGAAAAGCAATTCAAGATTTAAGACTCTCTCCTATTGAGGCGGCCAATGTTGCGATGGCAGAACTACTTGGTCGCGGGATAATTGGAGATGGAAAAATAAGCGACATTAATTTCGTTTACCTGTCTCAGCCTGAGTACATCAAAAAAATCCATCCCGAATTAATGATTGATGGAAAAGCACCTGACGTACTCCCCGTGGGAACAAGAGGAGCGCAATCGTCAGTAGATGGTACTCCAACAGTATTTATTAATAGCGGTTACGATGGGCCGAGAAGCATCTTCCATGAGATGATGCATGGAATGTTGAAGTTTGATGAGATGAGCGATAGTCGAACAGAACTTCGCTCAGTTTTATTCGATCAGAAAACAGATGATGGAACCGTATTAAAAGAAGGAATGTATAGCGATGGAGATATTGATGTGTTTTTCGATCAGTACCTCAGTCGATTACCAGAAGAAATGAGAGGTTCCTGGGAAGAACAATTTAACGTATTAAGAGAAGAAGGCGCAGAAAAAACATTAGTCACAGATAAAGAAGCTACACTTGACGCAAAACGGCAATACATAATGGAGGAGGTTGAGGCTGAGTCATTTGCAAACTTCATTAAAGAATCAGGCCCGACTTTCCTTCGAGGTTCCAGAACTATCCGCCAACGGATTGTGGATCGGTTTTTACTTCAAGATAACTTAAAGAAAACAAGACTCCTCCGTGCAGTATTGGAAAAGTCTGGTGTTCCGTTTGGAGCAGATGGAAATCCTACTGGCGTGTTTTGGAAGGACGGCAAACCGATAAGCAACAATCGTGAACTTAATCGTGTTATGCGTGATTTTGTTCGAGCTAAAGATTCAGTGACTCGGCGCATGATGGAAGATGAAGGAGGCGAAACACCGTCTCTTTCGATTGGCGCAAAGCGTAAAGCAGAAGGACGTAAGAAAGTTGAAATAGCACTGAAATCGAAAGACGGTAAACTATTAGTATCTCATTTCAATAATAACGATATATTCAAGCGTGAGAAGAATGGTGAAATCAAATATGATGCATTAACTGGGGAACCAATATTGCTTGGAGAAAAAGAGATTCAAGCATTGCAAGAGAACCGAGCTAATCAGATTCAAGATGCGCTTGACGCAATTGGGATAGATCCGGGTGGTATGACGGCTAAAGCAAGTGATGTAGATGGGAAAATTTCATGGTCTGGGATTCCATCTGATGCCCAACTAAAAGCGATTCTAGATATTCCAAATGATATTATTCCTCCGGGGATGAAAGACACGATTACGGATATCGTTGAAAAGATGAAAACCCCAGGTCAATCTATCATCATCGATTACAATCCAGCGATGGGAAGTGGGAAAAGATATAGCAGTAATCTAAGCAGTGGATTGAGGATTGCTGTTCCGCTTGGTTTCAATATAAGTAAGTCAAAGAATTTTTATATTACAACACTCGATCTTGGCGCAATGAATATAAAGCTAAGTGACTGGGGTAATCCTGATAGCAAAACACATAAGAATCTTGATCTATGGAATGGCGACTCAAAACTATTCCAACAAGATATGTTTAAGTATCTTGAGAATCATAAGAATGGCCGACCTGGTGAAAGTGGGTTAGACGCTAATCCAGCAACCGCAGAAACAAAACGCAATATCATTAACGACTTTTTTGGAGTAACAGGAAAAGATTACAATCCGATTACTGACGCTCGAAAAGCAAGCAAACGAACAGGCAAACAAAGAAAAGTCGAAAACATAATCAGATCTAGGCGTTTTGATCGAATTAACAAGATTGAGAAGAATCGCATAACTAAATACGGAGCAGGTACACCTCTCCCGATGAAAACTCAATCGGATGCCTACAAGAAGCTGAAAGAGAATTTAATGCCGGGTGGAGGACTAGAACCTCAATCATCCGTCAGGCCGCCAGTCGATGATCTAGGTTTCTTCAGTCGAGTAGAGCAGGTAGCTATGGGCGACAAGATCCCAAATCGAGGATCGGGCGATCAGATGTTAGCGACGATCAAGAAGCAACCAGGCGTGAAGCAAGAAGAACTTCAATGGCTAGGATTGGAAGATTATTTACGAGGCAAGAAGCAAGTCACTAAGGACGAGCTTGTGGATTTCATTCGAGAGAACGATATTCAGTTGGAAGAGACTATGTTTAGTGGTGATCGATATGATCCGGTTGATCCTAACAAAGAAACTTCTCCGACCCAATACGAAGATCTTCAATTGCCCGGCGCAGAAGACGGTAGCTACAAAGAGATGCTGTTGAGGTTGCCAGAAACTACAGAAAGAAAACGTCAGACTAAAGAAGTATTCCGTTCATCTCATTTCGATGAACCCAACGTCTTAGCTCATGTACGATTCAACGACCGCACCGGACCGAATGGAGAGAAGATTTTATTCGTTGAGGAATTGCAATCTGATTGGCACAGAGAAGGACGGAAGCTTGGGTATGCTAGTAGTCCAGATAAACCTGGAATCCCAGACGCACCATTCAAATCATCATGGCATGAGTTAGCAACCAAGCGAATGTTGCGATATGCCGCTGAGAACGAATATGACAAGTTGGCGTTTATCGATGGTTCGGAGACTGCCAATCGATATGATTTGAGTAGGAAGATTGATGGACTTGAGCTTATAGATAACCAAGATGGAACTTATGAGATCATGGTTAAACAGGTTGGTGATGATGCTTACAGAACACTTGAAAATAATATTAAAAAAGATGAGGTTTCTAATTACATTGGCAAAGAAGTAGCCAAGACTGCATTCAACAAAATGAGTGACGGGTTGGCAAGTCTTGAAGGACTAGACCTCAAAGTTGGCGGCGATTGGGCATTCAATTTGTATGACCGAATGATCCCGCAATTCCTCAAAAAGTACGGCAAGAAGTTTGGTGCGAAAGTCGAGGATGTGGAGGTGAGTACAACTGACGCTGAGTTTAGAGATCAGTTCTATGATTCAGACAGTAACACGTTTAGAGATCGGTTTGCTAATTTAAAGAATTTCAAAGCCATAGACATCACACCGCAAATGCGAAGTGAGGATGGAGTCATGGGAGGCCAGGTTAGGTTTATGCCGGGTGGCAAGAAAAACCCATTTCTTGATTATAAATACACTAATGATGGACGGTTTGTTGGGGCATCTAATGTAGATAAACCCCCAACAAAAAAACAAATTAATGAACTTAAAAATGTTTCTTTTTTTCCTAATCAGACAACAGCAATAATTGAAAATTTAAACAAAAAGTTTCCGTCTGCGATTATTAATTTTAACCAATCTAGCGTAAATGGATTGTCTGAGTATATTACAGTATACCAAGACAAATATAATCAAGACTTATACGGTGGAGTTTTTCCATCATTTAGAATATCAGACCACGGAGTAGGAAAGTTTAGGTCATCTGAGCATATTCATATAACTCCAGAAATAAACATTAAAGAGATTGAGTCTGCTATCAACTCTCTTGATGACTTGACCTACCAGTCATTCCGCAAGCTGATATTCGACAGGCTAGAACAAAAACGTAATCAAATACAATCAGGCGGCCAGGTTAGGTTTATGCCGGGGGTCGAAAAATTCGACACGGTTGAACCGTCAATCATTTCTGAGTCTGTTAAGATTAAACCGGGTGCGCTTGACGGTGTTCGGTTCATGCCTGGGACGGCACCTAGAATCCCGCTTTCCCAAGTTGCTGATTCTGATCCGTTTATTATGTTATCAGACAGGATGGCAGATATGGTTTATGAAGTGCCAGGATCAGGAGTCAGGATTCCGATTCATGGAGGCCCAGGATTTTCTTATCGTGATGGCAAAGCGGTTTGGGCATCAACCCGCAATGCTGCAAAGAAGATAGGTAACTATGTTAATAATAGTGGAAAGAACCGTGCGTTAATAATGATTCAACGTGATGACAATCATTCTAAGAATCCAAGCATGGGACGTATATTTGTTGAGGAGTTGAAAGCGAGGGAGAAGAACATTACCAAGACCGACATGAACAAGATGCTCCGGGCGGCAAGTAAACGTGCGGGGTTGAAAAAATCAGTTAAGAATCTAAACGAATTAGAAAGTCTTTATACGTTTTGGGATTGGGATACTCGTGGAAATTTCTTTGGTCAATTTGGTTTAGTTAATAAACCTCATTCGCCAATCGGTGACCCAAGAAAACGAGGATTTTTTGATTACCACCAAATCATTAAAGATACTACTGATCCAGCACTAGCAGATTTGCCAACTGGATCAATAGTCGGAGCAATTGAATTTGACGGAGGTAAAGTTTATGAGGCAAGCGAACTAGGTACTGTTCCGCATTCTAGTTATGACACAATGTTAAAAGGACGAGGATTAGGATTATTTGAAAATCCTCCTCACATTAGTGATATACTTGATGTGCCAGAAAACCAAAGATCCGTATTCACATTAAGCCGCCGCTTTACTTCCCCAAATCGGTTAAAAGAAGCGGCAAAATTAGAAGTAGATAAAATCATTAAGATCCCGGCTAAGAAGAAAGTTCAACGCAAAGATCGGGCGATGGAAATACTTAAACAATTTAGTAAAAATAAGAATGCCAACAGGAACACCAAAAAAACACAATAGCCCGAGGCGAATCCGCAAAGGCGAACCGGGGCATGGCAAAAAGAAATTTGTGGTAAACGCAAAAGTCGGAGACAAAACTAAAGTCATTCGGTATGGCGATGCCAACATGGAAATCAAACGAGATAGCCCAGCGAGAAAGAAATCATTCCGGGCTAGACATAAGTGTGATAGTAAACCTAGTAAATTAACTGCACGTTATTGGTCGTGCCGTAATTGGTGATATGAGAAAGAAAGGCGGACAACGATTGATGGAGATGTCGCAGAGAGAATCTGCGCCAGTTGTGGAGGAAGTTACTACGGTTAAACGATACACTGACAGTGATCGATTTAAACAACCTCTTGCGGAAAGCGTGGATGAATATGACGCTAATCAATTTGTTTCAGCCCCAGCACCCAAACGTAATGATTTCATCGCCAGGATGTTTCCCCGATTAACTGAAGCCGCCAATCTCCTCGGCGAGATCAAAGCCAACGTGCAAGAGAAATACACCGAGGCAGAACTAAAGAAGCTCGATAAGTCGATTCTTGATGATGTTTTGGTGAAACACCTCGCTGATGTGGAGAATATGCTTTCTTTGGATAAACTGCCAAAAAACTTGGCCCCAGTTCAACGTAGGATCGATAAAAAGAACATAATTGGTGTACTGACACCGGAGGATGAGAAAAGTAGCTCAGACGAGATCCTCAAGCGATTAACAGCTAATCGAACCAAATCGGACGATCCAGAGGTGCGTAAAGCTGAAAAGCTTGCTGAGATAGCTGATCCAGTGGTTCAAACGGAGGATGAGGCTATTGAGAGTGTGGTTGCCGCCGAGGAAGCAGGTGCGCCTATTTTGGCTTTTAAAGATTCTGAGCTTGAAGCGTTACTTCCTCAATTTGCTTTGGAGATGCCTGGTGCAAAAACGATGGATGATTTGCGGGAATTAGCTAAAGCTTACGAAGAAATTTCTGGGGAGGTCAGAACACCTCTCCAAATATGGATATCTATTAATCATCCTGAGATGGATCAAGATCTGCACGACTGGATAGCAGACACACCGTAAAATTAAGATGCCAAAGAAAATCCATAACAAACTTAAACGAGCCGCCAAGAAGCGCGGATTAACGGGAGATCGCGCTAATGCCTACGTCTACGGATCGATGGGAAAAATCAAGAACGGGAGCAGTAGGAGAACTACTAGTCGCCGCCCGACTCGTTGAGTTAGGTTTCGAGATATTCTGGGCGGCGAATAAAGCCTCCGCCGGACTAGATTTTATTTGCTCGTACAACGGTCACCTCAACCGTATTCAAATTAAGACCAAGTTCGTTCCCCGTACTAATGCTACCGGGCAAGACGTTAAATGCGATTCTGACCCCAAAATGTACGATTATTTGATTTGCTATCTGCATCATCATCACGCTACCTACGTCGTGCCATCTGACATTCCAAAGAAAAAAAACTTAACTTTCTACCCGGACGGACTCACTAGCAAAGTTAATGACAATTACGAAGAATATCGGGACGCATGGCATCTCCTCCGCACAGGTGGGTGAGTTTTGTGTGAGTTTTCAATTTGACGCTTCTGTTTACTCAGTAAAATGGATTTTTACGGCGGATTCAAAATCCGCTTCTTTCACGAGAGTGTGGGTTCGAGTCCCTCCACTGGTACCACCTAGTTTCCTAGTCTTTTCTTCGGTTTTCCTCAGTAAACACTTACGGAATAGGTGGTTATTCATCCGCCGCTTAAAGTGCAGTGAAGTGCAACTAAGTGCAGCTAGTTCCGCACAGGTGGGGGAGTTTTGGGTGACTTTTTTCAGACACCTCAATGTGAATATTTTTATTTTTTTACACTTTAAGTGTTGACGGGTGTACATACAAATGTATGGTCACCCCAGTTCGAGGAACTAAAAAGCTAAAATGACAGAAATACCAATACTCGGTAGTCGTAAGATTCAATCTCGGTTAAAACAAACCAAGCTTGGCCGATACCAATTTCGTTTAAAATTCAGACCTCGGAGCATCGACAAGCTGATCTCTTCCAAAGCTGATAATAAAGAAGATGCAGCTTTAGACATCATTGACGCGATCAAGAAACTCAATGATCCACAAGAGCAATCACCGAAAGTTTCTGAGCCGGTCAAATCGGGCAACCTCCACACTTGGGCTGAAATCTTCGCCATCTTAGATGATAAGTCTGACAATGGAGACAAGCAGGTATCTTCAGCGAAAACCGCTGCACGCCGCATTCTGAGAGGCATAGGCGACACTGACGAGAATTACCCACACCAAGCAACCAAAGACCGGATCGACAGATGGTTCGAGTCTCAGGTTAAGCGAGGAAAGAATGTCGATGACAAGTTGGCGATCAAGAAGAAATTGAATAAGTCAATCGGTCAGATGCGTTATGGTGTGTTCAAAAAGACGATGATGAAATATTACAACCTCGGCCCATCGTTTGATATTAATACTATCAAGATTCTTAAATTTAAGCCGGTCAAGTATCGACGCCCGACTGATGATCGTCATGAACGTGCTGACAAGTATTTCCGTGAAGTCGTTAAGTTCGCTGATCCGTTGGTGTTTGGCTTTTATCAAGTAATGAGAATATCCGCCCAGCGAAATGTTGAGGTTGCTTACTTGAAACGTGAGAACCTCCTACCCGATTGTTTTCTAAACGACAGAATTGTTCCTCGTAAGAATGAGACTGAGCGGGAGATTCCGTATCGCAATGGATTCACTGAGGATGATCGACAGTTTTTGCTAGGATTAAATCCAGGTGGAGAGTATGTCCTGCCGGGAACCGACTGGGATCGCCAGCACGGTTATTCTAAGAAACTTAATGAACTCCTACGACCATTCGGGTTCACAGCGTATCAACTCCGTAAGGAGTGGGCTTGCCAGTTACTAGATCAGAAAGTGCCGGTACACATAGTGGCGGAGATGATGGGTAATACAGTTCAAGTTCTGCTTGATTATTATGTTGCCGTTAAGAAAACAAAATTCAGTTTACAATTAGGATAAGATAAAAAATAAAAAAGCTATGACACTAAAAACGGATATTCGTGTGTTGACTATGGGCGATCTGCTTAATGGTGAGAGTCTGCTAAAACAAACAAGACTATGCCAAACCAACGTAACCCAAATAAAAAGCAACTTACCGTGTGGAGACATGAACGGGACATGGACGTTCTCCGTGAAGTGTCTAAGAGAAACGACATATCGATGTCTGAACTTTTGGAAATTCTAATTGAAGATTTCCAAGATAAAAACAAATCGGAACAAAACAAATATCTAAAAACTAAACGAAAATAATAAATGAATTTAGAAAGTGCCGAACTAAAGTTACGCCAATTACAGCACGAAGATAACCAGAACCACAAAGACATCACCAAATTGATAGCAAGCAATACAAGTAAGTCGGTAACACGATTAGAATTTTATACGGCAATAATGCTAGTCCTACTAGCGACTCTATTATGTTGATAGAGTTTTTTTGCTATAGGTGTACGTCCACCGGCTTTAAGAATGAGAAACAATTACGGGAAAAAGAAATCATGTCATTACAAATTATCAGAGTGGCACAGAGAGAAACTAGCGAAGTTAGCGAAAGCAACTCGCCGCACCATGACAAGTGTGATTGAGGAATTAATAGAAAAATCAGAATGAAAATAAGTAAAAATAAAGATATTACTAGGCAAATAAGTTTACGGTTGCGTGAATCTGATCTTAATCAGTTAGACAGTTTTGCGGACGATAACAACTGGTCAAGGACGTTTGCTTTAGAGCAGTTAATTCGTAAAACAAGTATGCAATCAAAAACTAACTCATCAACCACTAAGTCTTCCAATTTTAACGGACAAAAGCCGCAAATATCAAATTCAGATGAGTTTCTTACATATGAACAAGTTGCCGATCAACTCCAAGTATCAGTAAGCAATGTTCGTAAATGGGTTATGAACCGGCAACTCAAAGTGGTGCGACTTGGGCATCGTATAAGCAGAGTTAAAAGAGAAGTTTTGGATGTTTTTATAGATAGAAGATTTTCTTAATAAATCAGAATGAAAATACTAATAACAATAATAGCAAGCGTAGCAGTGTTTAGCTTTGTAGTTAGCCGCCCATACGCTGAACAACCAACCGTAAAAGCTTCCTGGTATGGCGACGAGTGCGCTGGAAAGCCAACGGCAAGTGGAGAACCGTTTGATCCAAGTCAACTAACGGCAGCCATGTGGGATGTTCCGTTTGGTACAAGAGTCAAAGTCGATCTAGGCCCGAAGTCGGTGATCGTTCGGATCAATGATAGAGGCCCAGCTAAACGACTGAATCGAGGAATAGACTTATCAAGAGAAGCATTCTCTCGGTTGGCTCATACTGACGCTGGTTTAATTTCTGTGAAACTAACTATCCTACGATGACCGATTATTTTTCAGCACAAGAGGTCGCTGATCGATTGATGATCTCAATCCGAAGTGTTCGGAATTACATCAAGTCAGGAAAGTTAAAATCCGTAAAAGTCGGTAGACTTAGACGAGTTTCCGAGGAGGACTTAGAAACGTTTATCGGTAGACGCGATCAACGCAATGAGATTGAGACGTTTATCTTAAAGCAACAAAACAAACTCATGCGAGAAGCGGCAGAGGCATTGGCCGAGTGGCAAGCCGATAAGAAGAAGTCATGGATCGAGGAACATCAAAAGAATAATCCAGTGTTAAGTATGGGGAGCAGATGAACAGTAGAGACAAAGGAGCGAGAGGCGAACGAATGTGGCGTGATCAATTAAGAGAAGCGGGGTTCGAGGCTATCCGAGGATGTCAGAACGCTGGTCGAGATTCGGGAGGCGGAGAAGCACCTGACATTATCTGTCCTAGTCTGCCAGGTCTTCATCACGAAGTTAAATTCGTGGAGAAGTTGAACATTCAAAACGCTATGGATCAGGCAGTTAGAGACGCAAAGCCAAATCAAATCCCAGTTGTAGCACACAAGAAAAAGAATTGCGATTGGTTGATTACTGTAAAAGCCGAGGATTGGCTCAAAGTAATTAAAGAAAGCGATTTAGTAAGATGAACAATTTTAGCGGTTGGTTTGGTTGGTGCCTGTCACCGCTAGTCTCGGCTCGGTTTTTAGCTTTACCGGGTCGGGGCACCAATTTGTGCGGATAGTCCGCAAGAAAGAAAAGAAATGATAATACAAGAATCAGGCAATGGCGGAGGAGAATTACCTCCGAAGAAACCGCAAAATGCGGTGTGTGTAGGTGTGATAGACGTAGGCGAAGCTTACGGCATTGCTCCAGGCCCAGATGGACGCCGAATGGTTCCATCGAATAATCCGGCTCATCCCGATCCAAAGCAGAAAGTTCGTTTTGTTTTTGAGTCGGAAGAGAAGATGGATGATGGAAGACCATTCCGGTTAACCACTCAATTCAACGTCTCTTTGAGCGACCAAGGCTATCTGAAGCCATTTTTGGATGGTTGGGGTGTCGAACTGGTCAAGACCGATAACGGGATCGACCTGGAGGCATCTTGCGTTGGTAAGTGTGCAATGGTGAATGTGACTCATGACAAAGACCGAACTGATCCAGAACGAGTTTGGCCAAATATCTCAACCGCAATGCCAAGCACCAGTGAATTATCACCAAGCGGTGAGTTCGATAAAGCTCAGTACCTCAAAGACGCACAAGAGCGACGGGCTAATAAATGATTATAGCAGAACCCAAGCGTATCGCTTCCTCCGGTCAGCACTGGTACTCGCTGGCCGGGGTTGCGTGTCACGTTCAGCCGAATGGCAAAGCCACGACGCTGAGAGAGGCTAGAACGCAGAACCTCGTTCCATCGGTGAGTGGGGTTCTGGGGATGATCGACAAACCACACCTAACTAAGTGGAAGTGTGATCAGATGATTCATCACTGCATCGATCATCCATATCAAGCAGGTGAATCACACCAGGAATACAAGAATAGGATTCATGGTTATGCCAAAATTGATAAGCATGAGATTCTTGATTTCGGTACACGAGTCCACAAAGCAATCGAGGATTTTAATCTAGGAACGTTTGATGAGTCCAAAGATCCAGCTATTTGGCCTTGGGTAGAAACATATGTCCGATGGGCGCAAAGCCGAATAACCAAAGTGGTCGCCGTGGAGAAGACCGTGGCAAGCAAACGATGGGGGTTCGGCGGAACGATTGACCTAGTAGCCGAGGTACGAGGTATCCGGGGGTTGGTGTTAATAGATTATAAGACTCAGAACTCTAAAGATAAGGCTATTTTTCGAGATGAGTATGTTTACCAGTTGGCCGCCTATCGTAAAACGATGAGGCCAAATCCGATGTGTATAAGTCTTGTGATAAACCGAGACGAACCAAAACCAATAGTCGAGAAAATATGGTCTCCAAGCGAATTACAGCGTGGATGGCGGGTATTTTCAACTGCGAATAAGCTATGGCAAGAAATCAAGAAATATGAACCTGGGAGAGAAAGCGATAAGTGAAGACGAGGCGGAGAGGCTAGGCGCGGTGCCGTTTAGCTTCCCATGTAGAATAGGTACTAAGTTGGTACGAGATGAAACGTGGATATTAAACAATATGATTAAAGATTTAGAATCGGCAGGTAAGAATTGGGTGATCGTTAAAACGACACATCGTAACAGTCGTAGCACCGCATTGGCGTTGGAGTTATGGAAGATAAACTAAAACTAAAGCTATGGCCGGATGAACCACCTGGATCGTCCAGACGCTTAAAGCTACTAGCTGAATCGGCGAGCGAGTTCTTCGACCAACCGTTGAATAAAATGAAAAGCCGAGAGAGAACCAATGAGATAGTTTGGCCAAGAGTGGTGTGTATGTGGATAGCACGAGACGCTGGTTACACTCTCCAGTCTATCGGTGATTGGTGGGACCGAGATCACGGCACAGTGAGTCACGCTGTTAATCTGGTAAACAATTTAAGAGAAACGAAGCCAGCATACGACAAGCAGTTTAGGCAGTTCATGATCTACTCCAAGACGTACATCCAGAAGCATTCTAAGCCATGATAACCTCCTACGATATCCTACCAGAAGACCATTCGGATGAAGACTATATGGTGTACTTTTGGCGTGTAGAAAAAGATAAAAACTTACATAAGCCTAAAAGACTACTTGTAGAAAAAAATAAAAACTCCATCGGGTAGTCATTGAATAGTAAAGACTTAGATGCATTTAGAACGTAATAGTAATAATAACGTATATACGAATAACGTAAGAGTAATAATATATATATAATAATTCCTACGAGTATCGATAATTATGAAAGTACTAACGAGCCAAGAGGCGTTTGCCTACAAACAGCAACTCGAAACGATCAGAGAGCAGATGCGACAGATTGAGGAGAGAGGAGTGTACGACATTGCCGGGAATATCATCAAGCCGAGTGACCGGAAGGAGTACAAAGATCTGAAGGAGATGGAGAATCATGTCAGGCAACTAGCCGCCGGTATTCAACATCCGCTACCGATCCAAAAGAAGAAACGCCAACCGCAACAACCGAAAAACGATTTGAGCGATGAGGAGTGGAATGAGCTTGCAGAATTAGCGAGAGAGGCGTTTAAAGACTTTCACCGGTGTGCAGACACCAAAGAAGAAGAAAATAAGCGTGAGGATGCCGTAGAGGCTCAAAGAACGCATGATGGAGGTAGGAGTTAGATGAGGATTTACACTAACCGAGCTTGGGGAGTCTTCAAGTCTCGTCCTTCACGAGCCAATGAAATGGTTAAGCACCTAGGTTCGGTTAGTTCAATTTATTAGAAATTAGATATGCCAATAACAACGACAGAAATAGAAGATAACGATGCAGTAGACATTCCGGTGTTTCAATGCAATCGAGTGATGTGGGAGGACGGTATTGAGCGACTAGCTTTCGTCTGTCCTAAGTGCAACAAAACAAACATCCACACAACGAACCCCGAAGATAGCGATGGTCATAGACATTCACATTGCAAGTGTTGGAGGCCAGAAGGCTACTACATCGAGGAAGCTGAAGTGACCTACAGGAAATACTGATGGCGGCTAAGAAGAAAGCGACAAGCAAGAAAGCTGTCCCAGTTCGTAAGAAACTGACTGAAGAGCAGTTAGAAGGTCAACAAGCGAAACTCGCTGCACTGAGGAATGCGCCTGTGCACATGCCGAAGAGCGTGTATGACGCTAGAGCGAAGCAAGCGGATAAACTAGGAACCGGAGAGATTACCGGGCGACCAACCGATTATGTCCCAGAACGGATCGAGGACTTCCTCAAGAACGTGAGGAGCGGACTGCCGGTACAACGTGCTGCTTCGATGGTTGGGATAACGAAATCAACGCTCTATCGTTGGGCGCAAGAGTACTCTGACTTTAAGGATGCAGTGGAGCAAGCGGAGTCAGAATACCAAGCTTTTGCACTAGGAACAGTGAACGAAGGAATAGCTAATGGTGATGGTCATCTAGCTATGAAGTTGCTCGGTGCTAGGTTCAGCGATGAGTACGCAACATCGAAGAAGGTCGATGTCCGATCCACTCATGTTAGCTCATCGATCAGTGCTGATCACCTGGCTGGACTTCAGTCTGCTAGACTTGAAACGGATATAACATCCGCCGCGAATGCGATTGAAACGGAACAAACAAATACACTAGAAGAAAAAGTCACACAAAACTCACACGGTTTAGACGATCCTTCAGATAATGATGTGGGGGGTACCCAGATGACCGGGGTACGAGATCCCAACACCCCACCCCCGTTAAACGACTCGCACACGGAAAATTCCAATCCCCCCGATTGAGCGTACGTTTCAACAAGAACGATAATTAGAACGAACATAAATGCATTCACATGACTGACGACATACGCAAATGGGAACCCATACGAGAAGCGATTCTCGCTAGAGAACACCTCGCTAATGCGGTTGCCTCGATGGATCGACTGATCGAGTGGCAATCCGAGTTAAACGGATTACCGATAAGAGTCGTTAAGTCGTTACATGACGCTGGGGTATATACTCGCAAAGATTTGACTGACGCAATGCGTGGGGGCGATTTACGAAAGAAGCGTAATATCGGAGAATCGACATTAACCGAGATTGGCGAGTGGTTGGCTCGTTCCGATTCCTAAATGACCCGCATGAGACATACCTACGGATTATTCGTACAGAAAAGCTCCCAGTGGCATTCGTTTAGAGCGGTATGCACGCCGGACGGTATGGAGATGCGATTAAGAGCGAATTACGAGATAGACGAGGACGATGTAGATAATTGGCGAGTATGGGTAATGGAAGACTACGAGGATCGGACGGGCTTAGAGATCGGAGAAGCGTGATGGTATTTGTGAAGTGCGGCAACGATGGACGATGGCGACTATGGATTAGATCGGTAGCGGGAGAATCACCTGCGGGATTACGATTAAACCGTGGAGGAATGTTCCCGTATGAGACGCTTTACGACCATCAGGATTACGCACAGGCGACTATCCAGGCTGGACGGTTGCAGGAGTACATCGATGATCGACAACGCGCTTTAACAGTAAATCGAAAGAAGAAACATAAATGGAAGTAAAAGAATACTACGACAAGTTTAGCGATGCTTGGTTAAATGAGTATGGTTCATTGATTCAGACATCATTATTCGCTGATAAGCCTAAAGACTTTGCGCGGGTGATGATGGATAGAGCGATTATTACGCCCCAGCATAGCGTCCTAGACGTTGGGTGTGGGGTTGGTGGTGTTATGCTTGGATTGATGGAGAATGGTTTGCTGGACGTTACTGGAGTGACGATTAGCGAGAGGCAGGTTGAGTTGGCTAGAGAGTTGGACGCCGATCTCAATGTCGAGTTGGCGGATTTCATGGAGTGGGATGATCGTGGGAGGAAGTTTGATCGGATTATATTTTGTGAATCTTTCGGATATTTTTCTGAACCGGGTAAGTTAATTGCGAAGATTCGAGGATTACTAAAGCCGGGAGGAATGGTTTACATAAAAGATTTATGTGCTGTTAGCGATCCTGACTTGATACAGCAAGTTGGTTTGGATGGGATTGGCGAATTGTGGGGAGGTTATAGTATTTACACCACACAAGAGATGGCATGGATGTGGGGCATGAGGCGGATAGGTGGAGGAGAAAATTTATGGAGAGAAACCTCCTGCCGTAAATTTATTGATTTTGTTATGGGCGAAAGTTCATTTGCAAAAGCGCATAGAGAGGAGTTGGCTAATATGGGGCTGAAACAGCAACCAGCGTGGAATGGGCAAGTGCCAGTTAAAACAAGTGATTTTTTATTTGCGTGACGATTGAGCGAGCAGAGCAGGAGTGTGTAGATATTATTCTGGAGAACCATCCTGGTGATGCTTGGGTTTATACGAATGATAAGTATTCATTCCTCGATGGGATGTTTGTTCGGGGTGGAGTGATTAAAGCAGTGGCGGAGATTAAGAGTCGAGAGTGTGCGTTTGGTACGCATAAGAAAGAGATGTTGAACTGGAACAAGCTGGAGGCGGGACAGTGGGCTAGTAGGAGTTTTAGATGTCCGTTTTATTTGTTTAGTTATCATTCGACGAGTGACTTGGTAGCGTGTTACCAGATAACGAATAATGTGGGTGAGTTTGTAAGAAAATTTGAAATAAGCGATTATGGGCAAAACAGAAGCAAAGAAAACCGAGAAAGCAAAACCGTCAGAAAAACAGTCTGGCTCGAAAGCAAAGACCCCAATCTCATCAAGAGATGCGGACGCCGATGTATTTTCTGAGAAGTATCTCGGGCTGAAACTATACGATTGGCAGAAGAAAGTTCTGTTCGATCTGAGCCAACCCGGTGCGCGAGTGGCGTTGAAGGCGGCTAATGGTAGTGGCAAGACTGCGATGATCGCTGCACCGGCTGCGCTTTGGTATGGGTTGATCTATCCGGGGAGCATTATCATCACAACGTCAGGCGTTTATCGTCAGGTGAAAGAACAGCTTTGGCCCCAGATTAGGAGTCTAGCGAGCAAAGTGTCTGGGTTAGGTATGAGCATAAACCAGACCGACCTAACGATGGACAATGGTTCGAGGATATTAGGTTTCGCCACTGACCAACCCGGTAGGTTTGAAGGATTTCATGGTAATGTTTTTATTATCTTGGATGAGTGTAAATCGATCCAAGAAGATTTATTTGAAGCGGTTGCTCGTATTCAGCCTAACAGGATTATGGCGATGAGTTCGCCGGGTGGAACTACGGGTAAGTTTTATAAGATATTTTCTAAAGAACAGAAGTGGTGGAAACTCCACACTGTTACAGCATTTGACTGTCCGCACATTAAGAAGAGCTGGATAGAAGAACAGATGGAGATGTGGGGTAAAGACCATCCGCTGATTCGTTCCATGATATTTGGCGAGTTCCAAGAGACGAGTGGTGAAGGCTTGGTCATTCCGTGGGATTCATTGCAGAACTGCATAGATAATCCTCCTACGAAAGACGGTCAGGAGATGGTTGCGGCGTGTGACTTTGCGGCGGCTGGAGACGAGAGTGTGTTCTGTTTGAGGATCGGCAATAAGATTGTAAAACTCCTAGCATGGCGCGAAGCGAATACTATGGCTGGATGTGCGCGGTTTGCGTTGGAGTTTGAGAAAGCTGGATTAAAGCCAGAACAGATATTCGGTGATGCAGGTGGTTTAGGTTTACCTATGTGCCATCAGCTAGGTGAGATGGGTTGGCCAATTCATCAGATTAATTTGGGAGGACGAGCGCAAGAACCAGATCGTTATCAGAACCGAGGAACTGAAATGTGGTTCCAGGCAGCCCGTCAGATAGACCGTATGGAGTGTATACTGCCTGATGACGAGATTTTACATAGTCAGTTGACTACTCGCCGGGTTGGAACCGGAAAGACCGGCAAACTCAACCTAGAGAGCAAGAAAGAGATGAAGGCTAGAGGCTTTAGTTCACCTGACCGGGGGGATGCTGTGGTGATGACGTTGGCTAGTAATAGTGATCAGTATATGTGGCAACAACGTTGGCAGCCTGATTTGAATGAAGTTCTAGAGGCGGGTATGAGCGATTGGTCTGGCGACAATAAACTGCGCGAATCGATGGGATTGAATACTGGATAATTTATGAGGATAACAGAAATAATAACGCTAATACTTAGAGTTTTAAAAGAATTGTTTGCATATGGAAAAAAAGCTGAAAATGAAAAACTGGAAGCACTTGTTGATGATCGTCGCCGCGACAAGCTTGATTGGATTGACGACAGGATGTCGGACACTACCGAGGAAGCTGGACGCGACCAAGACGATAATCTTGAACAATGAACGAGGATTCGAGGATGCCTACACTGCATCTCCTGAGTCTAAGGCGTTTGTTCGATCTTTGATGGAACAGATCATCGATTATGAGTATGAGCTAGAAAAAGCGAGCCTAAGACAATGACACCAAGCCAGGAGAAACATCTCAACGAGATATTGAAAGAAGTTAGGTCGAAGATCGATACCAAGTACCGAGCAGGTCAAGCCGAGCATGGCGGTGATCTATGGGAACGGGTGCCGCTAATCGATGATATTATGGATGAAGCAGTTGATCAGACTTCCTTCCTTAGAGCACAGGGTTATACGACGTCGATCGTCGGCAAGTGGCACTTGGGGTATGGCAAGGAGGAGGGATTCGCTGACAATCGCGGCAACGCGCCGCCGAACCATTGGAAGCCGCGTGGCCCGGGACCCAACTGGAACGGCGAACTGAAACCGGGGCCGCTGGAGAACGGCTTCGACTACGCCTACGTTATCCCTGTTGCGAACAGCTTCCCGCCCTACGTGATCGTCGAAGACTACCGCGTCGTTGGCCTGCAGCCGGACAGCCCGATCGGCAAGATGGAATCGAAGAACAGCGGCAAGATGGAGGGCGGCGAGGGCGCACGTTGGAAGGATGAAGACCTCGTCGATATGTTTA
>WLWG01000606.1_pt1 | contig 36201 bp, 58 predicted proteins | sample 6712871 | NCBI WGS metagenome assembly WLWG01 (sample SAMN12718693, study PRJNA515312) | sponge metagenome | isolation source: marine sponge | host: Mycale hentscheli | place: New Zealand: South Island, Marlborough, Capsize Point | collected 2003-05-01
AATGATGTGCTACCCATAGACGACTCGCGAGAAGGCTGGGTAGACTCTGTCCACACTTTACTTGATGGCTTCTTTTTTGGTTCGAAGGTACCGAAGTTTGATTACTCCGGCATTCGCCCAGAGGGTGCGTTGATCCATGGCTTTGGTGGAACCTCTTCGGGGGCTGGTCCACTGATCGAATTGCATCAAAGTTTGATCGACTTGTTCTCACCAAAAATTGGTGAAACTATTACTTCAGTCGATATCGTGGACACAGAAAATCTAATTGGTCGCTGCGTAGTCTCTGGAAATGTACGCCGCTCCGCCGCTCTCGCAATGGGCAAGCACGATGATAAGAGATACCTTGAGATGAAGAACGATTCCGAGAAGCTGATGCACCACCGCTGGGGTTCTAATAATTCCTTCAACGCTGTGGTGGGTATGGACTACACTTGGCACGCCAAGCAAAGCCAGAAGAATGGAGAACCAGGATATATCTGGCTTGAGAACGCAAGAACAAAGGGCAGATTCAAGGACGACGACAGAGATGACGACACGAAAGTAATGGGATTCAATCCTGGTGTGGAACAGCAACTTGAAGACGCAGAGCTATGCTGCTTGACTGAGACTTTCCCAGCAAAACACGACACTTACGAAGACTATCTGAGAACCTTGAAAATAGCATACCTCTATGCCAAAACAGTCACTCTCTCTAATACTCACTGGGCAGAGACTAACGCGATAATGTTGAAAAACAGGCGTATTGGACTATCTCAGTCAGGAGTCATTCAGGCGTTTGGAAAACATGGACGCCGAGAGATGTTGAAATGGTGCGACGAAGCCTATGACTACGTTCAGGAGCTTGATAAAGAATATTCAGACTGGCTATGTATCCCACGATCAGTGAGAACTACATCAATCAAGCCGTCTGGAAGCGTTTCTCTCCTAAACGGCTCAACTCCAGGTATTCATTATCCAGAGGCAGAATTCTACATTCGGAGAATCCGATTCTCTGAAGGAAGTAGCATATTGATGGCTATTATTGAAGCTGGATACGATGTTGAAAAAGACGCATACTCGCCAAACACAATGGTTGCGTCTTTCCCAGTTCACGAGCCATATTTCATCAAAGGAAAGAAGGATGCTTCCATGTGGGAACAGCTTGAAATCGCCGCAGCCTATCAAAACTATTGGGCAGATAATAGCGTCTCCGTAACCGTCACTTTCAAAGAGGAAGAGGCAAACGATATCAAGACTGCGCTAGAAATGTACGAAACGCGCCTAAAAGCAGTCTCCTTTTTGAAATACCACGAGACGGGTTATGTTCAGGCTCCATACGAACCAATAAGCGAAGAGCAGTACAATGAGATGATGGCAGGAATAACTCCAATTCAAAAAGTAGACACACAGGAAGAAGCATCGGGAACCAAGTTCTGTGATGGAGATTCTTGCGAAATATAACCAATCACAACCAAATAGGACAACATAATGCTAAAACCGAGAAATAGACACATTCTAATAACACCAGATTTTATCCAAAACGCGCGACAACGACAACAAGTTGGAATACTGCTACCAGATGACTACACTGAGGCGACAAGCAAATATTGCGCTGCAAGAGTAGACGCTATTTCACCAGATGTATCTGTTGAAATTAATAACAACTCCGAAATCCTCGTAGACAGGGGAATGATAGAAGCAATCGAGCACAACGGCGAGACAAGTTATATGATACTGGAAAACTATGTAATAGCTCAAATAGAGGACAGCAATTAATGGCTCACCACTATGGAGAGTATATAAAAACAATAGTAACCTCAAATCTCACATCTTCTTATTCAGAAAAAGACACTTACAGGCAAACTCCCATAGAAGAACATCCAGATGTTTCAGAAGAAGTAGAAAAGGAGAATGCTAAAAAACCAATAGAAGCCCCCGCTTGCTAAAATACGACAAAATAGCTATAGGAGCGACTCACAGTTCCGTTCTGTATTCTCTCTTAACGAATACTCCTCTTATTTTTGCCAAGGGGGTGGAAACACACCCCTTCGACTTCCATAAGGCAGGCACAGACTTAGGCGCGTTCGGCATCGAGTCACACGACTATGAACTGCGAACAATAGACGGAAAGCCAAAGTCAATAGGCACTCCAAAACACTATCTAACCGACAGGATACTTCCCGCCTTATCGCTATCTGGACTAACTCCATTCTGTAGCATTTGCAAGGGAATACGCATCGAGGACGATGTGTTGAGAATAATAACCACAGGAAATAAAGCATTTGAAGTCGAATATGACAAACTCATTATTTTTGACGACACAGAGGTTCACGGGCTTCCAATGACAGGTGAAACCGACGACGACATTGTAAAAGTTCTTGATTGGTTCAATGTTAATCAAGGAACTAAGCACCCATTTGACTACATCTCCACGGGAGACGATTTTATAGAAGAGATATTCTTCCACGCCCCCTTCAGAGACAGTGCCAAGAAGTCAGACAAAGATTTAGTTGCTATATCAAGCCTATCTCGCAAAGACGCAAGATGGGCATATGAGTGTTCCGAGACATATGCCAAATTCAAGGTTGAGAAGGTTATGAAGAGTTCAGGAATCAAAGGATTCAAAAACGGCAAAAACCCTAACTGGAGTCCAGAGAAATCCCACCTCCCACGATTCAAATATGTCTCTCCAAAAGTAGAGCACATATTGAGAGAAATAATACCAAACCCGATGGTAAAATATGAAGATACTGAAAAAATGTCCTTTTCATACGACACGCCATCTGCTATAATGGAAAAACACACCACAACGATGGATACATATCCATTCAAGTTATTGAGCGAGTTCAGTAGATGGATACAGTAGACGAAGGAATGCTGGATAGGGAGAAAGATCCAGCACAGCGATTAGGAAATGTATACCACATGGCAGGCATCATACCTGTCGCTGGGCACCAGTCTGACTTTGGATTTCAGTGGGACAACGCACTAATGCCTGTTGGAGAGAACTATACTGCCATAGAGAGGTCAGTAAGAGAATGCGCTACAGCAGGATGTCACACAATTTGGATAGTTTGCAATCCAGACATCAGTCCGCTAATACGAGACAGGGTGGGTGAAGGTGTCCACGATCCATTGACATACGGATACGCCAGAAGATACGATCCAATCCCACAGAACTCCCAGAAAATAATACCAATATACTATGTACCTATCGCAGCAAAAGACATCGGAAGAATAGACTGCTACGCTTGGAGCATCATCCACGGAGCAGTAACATCGTGGGAAACAAGTCGGGAGATGTCCAAATGGGTTACGCCAGAGAAATACTTTGTATCCTTCCCTCTCGGCGTCCACAACTCATTCAGCAAGATAAAGAAGGCGAGGCAAGATATAAGAAAAAAGGGAACCAACTGGTTTCTATCCCACGACGGAAAGACAGCAAAAGACGGAGAACATCTCAGTTTTTCTATCAGCGGAAAAGACTTAGTGGAGTGTAGAAAAGTAATAAGAGCAGGAACAGGTAAATACCTACCAGGACTGACATATGAGGAACTAACAAGTGATAAGGAAGACTGGGAAAAGTCATACCCGCTTGAAGAAAGATGGAGCGCAAGACATTTTTCACTTGACAAAGTTCTAGAACCTGTTATAATAGAAGGTGCCAAGTTGTTAGAAGCGAGTTGGTATTATGACATAACAACTTGGTATGGATATACCAAATATTTCAGTCAAAGATCGAGAACAACAAAACGCCCAACAAACGGGGCAATGAAGCACCATGTATGGCATGGATTAGGAGTAGATGATGAGAACGACGAGAACAACGACAACGAAGAGTGATTTAGAAGCAACGGTGGCAGAGTTGGAAACCCGACTGGAAAACCTAACTTCTACTGCCTCAAATACGACAGGCAAGGCGCTTGGACGCCTCCGTTGGCGAATAACAGAGGTGTTGGAATTGCCAACGGAAGCAAGAACAACCATTCTTGCCGAAATCGACACTATGATTGATAATCTGTAAAAAAGTGAGCCCAGTCCCTTGACAGGGGCTGGGTTTCATGTTACATTGTATAGACAATAAATAAGGGAGAGTATTAAGTGAAAAACACTGATTTACCATTTGTAGGGCTACACGCTCATAGCACATTCAGCCTGAACGACGGATTCGGCTATCCACAAGAGCACCAAGAGTATGCATATGGAAACGGAATGAATGCTCTTGCTCTAACTGATCACGGCACTTGCGCTGGTTTATCATACGCCATCCTCAACGCTAAAAAGATGCGAGACGAGGGAAAAGAATTCAAAGCAATCCTCGGAGTAGAGGCATACTTTATCCCAGATGTAGTAGAGTGGCGAGAAATCTACGAAGAGATAAAGCAGGACAAGAAAGCAGCGAGAGCACTCAAGAAGAGAGAATCTACAACTGTTGCCGAGACAGACGGCTCTTCAAGAGAGAGCAGCACGACACTGCCCAGATACGCTCACCTCATTCTCTTTGCACAGAATCAAGTTGGGCTAAACAACATCTATAGTATCGTTTCAGAATCGCACGATGAGAAGCACTTCTATCGCCGCCCAAGAGTTGACTTCAATCTCCTACGCAAATACAACGAAGGCGTAATCTGCGCCACTGCCTGCCTTGGCGGAATCGTCGGAAGAGAGATGTATAGCGGCAGAGATGCTGGGCTGAATGAAGAAGAGATTTATCAGAACGCTCTCGCTAAGTTAAAGATATTCTCTGATATATTCGGAGACAGGTTCTATGGAGAACTCCAGTGGAACAGCGTCCCAGAGCAGCACATCGTCAATAAGATGGTGATACGAGCATCGAAAGAAATCGGCATAAGAGTCATCTCCACGGCAGACTCTCATTACCCAACGCAAGACGCTTGGCGAGACAGAGAGATGTACAAACGCCTCGGCTGGCTCTCTCGCGGGACTCCATCGTGGATGACAGAAGACGACATGAAGATGCCAGAGTCTGTTGACGCAATCGGATACGAACTCTATCCTAAAAACGGAGAACAGATGTGGGAGTCGTACAAGAAGTATTCTGCCGAGTGTGGAGTGGAATACGACGACGACTTGGTGCGAGATTCAATATCTCTAACACACTGGATTGCACACGAGCAAGTAGAGGACTTCGAGGTAGATACAACAGTCCAACTGCCAGACTTCGTTGTTCCCGAGGGGCAGACGGCAGATAACGCCCTCACTTCAATGTCTATCGAAGGACTAAAGTCAAAAGGGCTGACATCGCAGGAATACATAGACAGGCTTAAATACGAGCTTGATGTCATCCATACGCAAGGCTTTTCCAAATACTTCCTGACAATGAAAGCCATCGCCGACAAAGCCAATGAAGTAATGGCTACAGGTCCAGCACGAGGTAGCGCAAGTGGAAGTCTGCTTGCGTATGTGCTTAATATCACTCAAGTAGATCCAGTTCGCTTTGGACTTCCGTTCGAGCGGTTCATGACAAGAGATATGAAGGGAATGCCAGATATCGACTTTGACGTTTCCGAGCCAGCATTGCTGAAAGAGAAGCTTGCTGAAGAGTGGGGAGAATTCTCAGTAGTTCCTATTTCCAATTGGAACACTCTTCAGTTGAAGTCTCTCGTAAAGGACATCGGCAAGTTTATGAAGATCCCTTGGAACGAGGTAAACGAAGTAACTGGAAAGATGCTCATTGAGGCAACTCCTACCGCAAAGAAAGCGAACGGCATCAAGGCAGGCATCTACGTCCCAACATTCAACGAGGTTATGGAATATTCTCCAACACTCAAGGCGTTCTTGTCCAAGTATCCAGAAGTCGCCACACATGTTACTGCTCTTAACGGAAATATCAGAGCCCTTGCGAAGCACGCTGGTGGAGTATTGGTTGCCGACGACTTGAACAAGCACATGCCGCTAATCAAGTCAAAGGGCACATGGCAGACGCCGTGGTGCGAAGGAATGAACGTAAGGCATCTTGAACCTCTTGGATTCATCAAGTTCGATATCCTTGGGCTATCAACCCTGACGATGATACAACAGGCGATAGTTCATATCCTAAGAAGGCATCACGACATCGAGGAGCCGACTATCGAGGACATCAAGAAATACTACGACGAAAACCTCCACCCCGACTCCATAAACTTTGACGACACTGATGTCTGGGACAATGTTTTCCACAGCGTCAATAGCGCACCTGGAATTTTCCAGTTTATGGAAGATGGTATGAGGGGCTTCTGCGAGCAAGCAAAGCCAAACAACCTAACCGAGCTATCTGCCGTCACATCCTTGTTCCGCCCAGGTCCACTGATGATGAAGACTGATCAAGCATTCGTCGAGGCTAAGAAAGCACCGCATCTGGTTTCCTACACGCACCCAATTCTCAAAGAGGTATTGAGCAAGACATACGGACTAATCGTATTCCAAGAGGACATCGCAAACATTGCCCATAAGGTAGGAAAGGACATTTCCCTCACCGAGGGCAATAAACTAAGGAAGATGCTCACGAAGTACGGAACTGGAAAAACTTCAAGAGAACTCCAAGTCATTAAGGACAAGTTTATGACAGGAGCTTCCGAGAAGGGAATGTCTGTGAAAGTCTCCAACCGAGTTTGGGACGATATGACAGCGTTTGCGGCATACGGCTTCAATCTCTGCCACGCAACGGCATATTCCATCATCTCCTACCAGTGTGCTTGGCTCTACAACTATTTCCCAAGTGAATGGGTAGCTAGTTTCCTTGACAAAGAGCCCGAGAAGAGAAAAGAGAAGGCGATAATGCTCGCCAAGAAGTCGGGATTCGAAATCAGAAAACTCGATGTGAATACATCTGGCAGAGTGTGGGAAATCAGCGAAGATGGGAAGACTCTCATCCAACCTCTCACATCGATAAAAGGACTTGGAGAGTCGGCAATTGAGCAGATTACCAAAAATCGTCCATTCGAGAAAATAGAAGATTTTCTTTTCAATGAGAATATCACTTATTCAAAACTAAACAAGAAGGCGCTCGATGTTTTAACCAGAGCGGGTGCCCTAAATGGACTCGTAGACGAAAGGTTCTCAGGACTAAAACACTTCTGGAGTTCAATCGCAGTAGATCGCCCTCGTAAGGAGAAAAACCTCTTGGAGAATATCGAAAAGTATTATCCAGAAGGCGATTTTGATGACGAGCAGATGATTCAATATTCAGTCGAACTCACAGGGGTATTTCCCATGAGCGATGTTATGAGTGATTCAATCAGAGAGAGTCTTGACTCTCGCCTCATACCGCCTCTTGGAGAGTATGACAGAGACTTGGGCGTTGCATGGGCAATCGTCCGAAAGATAATCCCTCGCAAGACTAAAACAGGCAAAGACTATTGGATAGTCGAGGCAATCGACGATACGGGCACGATGTCCAAAATCAAGTGTTGGGGAGTTGATTCGAGAACAGACGTTCTCTATGTAAACAAGCCATATCTAATGAAGTTGGAGAGTCATCCAATCTGGGGATTCTCAACAAGATCAATTCGACATAATTTCAGATTATTAGGATAAAGTAGTTGACACCCAGAAATGGATGTGTTATATTATATAAACAACAACAAAGGAGAACATAATGTTCGATTTCAGTAATGACAGCAACACCGCAGCAATTGTAGAGAACGTGGATGAACGACGCCAGAAGGTATTGGAATACATCCGAAGCCTACGCACCATCGAAGACGCCATCGAGCCATACGCAGAACAAAAGCGTGAACTCAAGTCAGAGTTCAAGGAGCAAGGTTGGCTCACGGGAGATGAAATCTCTCTTGCAGTTAAGGCATATCGTATGCTTAAGGCAGATCAAGACGTAGAAGACTTGGTAGAAATGTTCAACTTCCTTCAGGGAGAATGAAAAGTGATTATAGAGTATCATAGAACCCACCTAAATGCCCACCCACCGTCTCGTGGAAATCCATCCGACGCTGGGCTAGACATTCATTTTAGCCCCATGGAGCACGCCCCTATAACGATAAATCCAGGTGAAAGCGTAATTCTCGGCACTGGACTGAAGTTCGGAGTTCCGCACGGATATATGCTTGAGGTGAAGAACCGCTCAAGCGTTGCCTCTAAACGCTCGCTCCTCGTCGGAGCCTGCGTAGTAGACAGCGGCTACGACGGAGAGGTGTTCGTCAATCTTCACAATGTAGGCACCGAGGCACAAGTCGTGGAACCGCATAGCAAGATTGCCCAAGTAGTGATGACACCAGTGGTATCGTTCAGAGCAATGGAGACTTCGAATCCAGATGTTTATGATTGGTATCCAATCACTATCAGCGACAGGGGCGACGGAGCCCTTGGTTCAACTGACAAGTAAAAAAGTAAATAAATACATTGACAAATACACCCTTATGGGCTACATTGTAGATATAAGAAAAACGAAAGTCAAAGCATGGGAGAACGAAATGAATAACTTACGCACACGAAGCGAGACTCTGAAAATGTTGAGAAGCAGGGAGTTTGCGCTCCATGTCATCAACCTCGTAGAGCAAACCGCTGCTGCACACTTCGCATCTGCCGCCCTAATGGACGACACAATCGTCACCATTCGTGACTGGGCAGAAGCTATTGAAGAGCAAAAGCGTCAGCAGACATCAGCAGTAAGTGTTCGTTTTGCCTATGACTTTGAGTTCGCACTCGTCAGAGCTTGCAAGGATTTCAATATCGCCGTGCTCGGCAAGGAAGAAGGTGACGCACCAGGACACGACTTCCGTGTAATAACATCGGACGACGGCATTATTCCATTTGAGGTTAAAACCACTCAAAGCGCCAACGGATGGACGGGTTCAACTCATTCCGAGGGAAAAGGAAAAGCAGAAAGCTATGTCTTAGTTAGCTACGAGCTTGACTACGAACTTCCAATCCCAAAGAACACCTTCTCATTCGCAAACGTCATCAAGGCAGTCCATTTCTCAGTATTGGACAACTGTGCCGTCGCTTGGAACGGAGAAGCAACAGACAACAATAGTAGCACCACTGGCAAGATACATGTCAACTCTGTTGACGAATATCGCAAGTCCATCTCTATCGGCTCCGTAGAGCCAAAGCAGAAGTGGTGTAAATGTCTCAGAGAAGACATCGCCCAATACCGAGGATTAGAAATTGAAGCAGCTTAATCAAATCATTTGCGGAGACAGCGTAGCGGAGCTAAAGAAGATGCCAGACAACTCAGTTGACTTGGTAATCACTTCACCGCCCTACGACAACCTCCGCTCCTACAAAGATCTCGTCAAGGGAATGAAAGAAGAATACAATGGATATTCTTTCCCATTCGAGCCTATTGCAGCAGAACTTTCCCGAGTAGTAAAGAAAGGTGGAGTTGTTGTATGGGTTGTAGGTGACGCAGTTATGAAAGGTTCAGAAACTGGTTCATCGTTTCGACAAGCGCTCCACTTTATAGAGCAAGGGTTTAACCTTCACGATACAATGATTTACGAGAAGAACGGAAGCAGCTTCCCAGCACGACGAGACGGCAACCGCTATTCGCAACTATTCGAATACATGTTCGTCTTCTCCAACGGAGCAAAGCCAAAAACAGCCAACCTCATCTGCGACAAGAAGAACAAGTGGGCAGGCTGGGTGCCTTGGGGCAAGAAGGGAGGAACCTTCAGAGGCAAAGACGGAGAACTCAAAACGAGAACCCAAAAGCCCACGCCTGATTTTTCTCCACGAAACAATATCTGGCGCTACAATACGGGCAAAGGATATTCAGCCACAGACGACGAGGCGTTCAAGCACCCCGCCATCTTCCCAGAGAAGCTCGTAGAAGATCACATTAGAACTTGGAGTGAACCAGGCGATGTCGTCCTCGATCCAATGAACGGATCAGGAACAACCACCAAGGTAGCAGTTCTCACAGACAGGCAATATGTCGGCATAGACATCTTCCAAGACTATTGTGATATCGCTATGGAAAGAATTAAGATAGCAAATAACACCGTCAAGAATAGACAAACACTACAAAAACTCGAAGATAGGAAAGAGGCAAAATGAATAAGAGCACCCAGGACGCAATGTTCTCTAGTAAGAAACAAGATTGGACAACGCCGCAAGCGTTTTACGAGAGGCTTAATAGGATGTTTGGACCTTTCGATTTAGATCCGTGCTCCTCAGAAGAAAATGCTAAGTGCGAAAACTTTTTCACTGAAAGCGATGACGGGTTAGAGCAAGATTGGGACGGACACAAAGTGTTCGCAAATCCGCCTTACGGAAGAGAAGTCGCTAAGTGGATCAAGAAAGGCTATGACGAATCAAGAAAAGATGATACTACAGTTGTACTCCTTGTCGCTGCAAGACCAGACACAAAGGCTTGGCACGAATACATAATGAAGGCTGATGAGATTTATTTTGTCAAAGGGCGTTTGAAGTTTGGAGAAGGAAAGAACTCCGCCCCATTTCCATCGGCAGTAGTGGTTTTCAGAAATGATCGCCGCCAGCAAACAATAGGAACCTTGGAGAGATAATGAATAGAAAACAACGAAGAGCAATGGAAGCACGAGCAAAGAAGGGCGACAACGCCGAAGAAACGCTCGCAACCCAAGCAGCATTATTCAGTAAACTACCAGAAGAATGTACCGCTTGCGAAGCACCATTTGACAAGACAGACAAAGAAATGGTAAGCACTTGGAGGGTTGTTGTGCGAGAGCAAGATAAAGAAAACCCCGTCAGAAATTATTGCCCCAGTTGTTGGGGCACAGCCCAAGAGGTTCTTGACAACTTCCTCAAAAGCCTACCAGACGAGCAAGAATAATGAGAACCGCCCTAACTTACGATGATGTCCTCCTTGTCCCAAAATACTCGGATATAGAAAGTCGTTCAGAGATAGTCTTAGACACCGCCTTGGATAATAAGCGAACTCTAGCTCTCCCTATTATTTCCAGCCCAATGGACACTGTTACAGGCGATGTGATGGCGTCTACAATGGCGGTAAACGGAGGACTAGGCATCATCCATCGCTACAACACGCCAGAAGAGCAGGCAACCATCGCTGGTATCGCTAAGAGAATAGCGAATACTATTAAAAGGAAAGACGCTAACCTCATCGGAGCGGCAATCGGAGTCTCTGGCGACTATCTGGACAGGGCAAGACAACTCGTCAAGGCAGGAGTGGATGTCATCTGCATAGACATCGCCCACGGACACCACATTCTTATGCAAAAGGCGATAAGAGATGTGAGAACAGTCGTAGGCAAAGACATCCACATCATGGCGGGAAATGTCGCCACCAAAGAGGGATATGAAGACTTGTGTCATTGGGGCGCGAATAGTGTCCGATGCAATGTCTGCGGAGGAAGCATTTGCTCCACCCGTATCCAAGCAGGAAGCGGATATCCAGGACTACAAACCCTGCTTGACTGCTCAACCTCGGAGTTCGCAGGCAAGGTGCCCATTATCGCAGACGGAGGTATTCGCAACTCTGGAGACATCGTAAAAGCCCTCGCAGCAGGTGCTGACTTCGTAATGCTCGGTTCACTCTTAGCAGGGACAGGCGAAACTCCCTCTGAGACTGTAAAGATAGACGGGGAGATAAGAAAAGTATATAGAGGCATGGCATCCAGAGAAGCGCAAATGGCATGGCGAGGAAAGACTTCATCGTTAGAGGGCGTTGCGACAACTATCCCGTTCAAAGGTTCAGTTGAGCCCATCCTCGCCGACTTAGAAAAAGGCATTCGCAGTGGCTTATCTTATAGTGGTGCGAGAACGGTAGGAGAGTTTCAGTCCGTTGCAGAGTTCGTCCGCCAAACCCGTGCTGGAACCGTTGAAAGCGGAACCCACATCACGAAGGTTTTATAATGCCGAAGGGTAATAGAAAGAAGAAGATGAACGGTCCAACTGTGAAAATAGTCAGCACCATCTTAGAGCAAGATAAAGTAGAACTTGTGCTAAAACTGAAATACGCAGGCGTGACACAAACCGACTTCCTGAGAGCAGTTGTAACTTCCCTCACCAACGAGGACGCTCGGTTTATGCCGTGGTTCAACGAGTGGGCGAAGAACAATAGCAAGTACAAGGGTAAGAAGCATCACAAGAAGATGCAAAAGCTGCGAGAAGAGGGAGAGCATTTAGCCTCTCAGTTCGGAATAAATGATGGCGATATTGAAAATATATTTGATGTGATTGCGAAGGAGCATCCAAAGTTATGATAGAATGTGCCCAAATGTGTAAAGATTTAGACGTCTCCTGTCCCAATAAAACTTGCCGTCAGTGGATGGATTTCGAAGAAGATTTGAACTGCGTTCGCATCGCTTCACACAAACACGGAGATATGACTTTAAGCCAAGTTGCAGAGCGATTAGGGCTAACAGCAGCGAGAATTCAACAGATAGAGAAGGGCGCTTTGGCTAAATTGAAAAAACTTATGTAATTTTTCTTCTTTTAGCTATTTGACGTTCTATTTATAAGTGATTTATTTGCACAAATACTGATGCATTAGGAGATATATTATGAGCAAAGAGTTTCTAACTGAGTCGCAGATTCGCCGATTCCAAACATTGGCGAGCGTCCCATCTATTCAGGAAATGGACGAAATGCCACCAGAAGAGGAAATGTCTGACGATATGCCTCCTATGGATGGTGAAGAAATGAGTATGGAGCCAGAGATGGAGCCAGAATTAGAGCCAGAGATGGCGGACGCCCCCGACGAAGGAGGTGAATTAGATCTAAGTCCAGAGCAGAAAGAGACCCTTGCTGCCGATATCGTTCGTGCAGTAGCACAAGAACTCGAAGGCGCACTCGAACTCGATGCACCAATCGAAGTTGCCGTTGAAGATGAAATGGCACCAATGGGTGACATGGATGACATGGACGCTATGGAGCCACCGATGGACGACATGGATCCAGAGATGGACATGGCACCGCCAGCAGCCCTTGACGACGAAGACGGCATGGATGACGAAATGGCTCTTGAAGAAGCCGACGAAGAAGAACTCGCAGAAGTTGTTGATGATGAAGCAATCGTCAACGAGGTTTTACGACGAGTTGTAGCTCGACTTCAAAACAACAAGTAAAAAGAAGCATTTCCTATATATTGTAAGAAAAGCCGAGGGACACATTTCATAAAAGTTCCTCGGCTTTTTACTTTTTGCTTGACGCAGCCTTCGATACGTGTTATATTGTATGTACAATAAAAAGAAAGGAGTGTGACAGATGAAAGCGTTTGCTTGGAAAAGAGACACGGACGTTGGCTTGAACTATTGCGTCCAAGTGGAGAGCATTAAGGGGAAGCGTAAGTTGAACAAGGTAATGAAAGTTCTGTCAGAATGGAATGTAATAGGACAAGGCTATAACTCCAATACGGAAGAATACACCTATATGTTCGCAAGAGACTTTGAGACTACAACCAAGTGGCGCGAGTGCGCTGAAAAGTTTCCCATTCATTTAGTGGAACTAACATCTCACGGAAACGAACTCGTAAGAAACAAGAAGCTAGTAAAGCAAGGAAATGTGCTATGATATTCTCATTCAATAAAGATGAAGAAAAGAAAGAAGAAACACCCGCTCCTTCAGAAGAAATCACAACTAAGAACGCATCAGATCCAAGAATAATTGGCATCTGTGGAGACTTGGACGAAGAGAAAGCAGGAGACTTGATGTATGGAATAATGGCGCTCCTTGACGACGGCACCACATACACCATCAAGAACCCAGACTCTGAAAACCCAGACATCAAGGTAAACTACGAACCATTTGAATTCGTTATTTCCACCCTTGGAGGTTCTGCTCAGGAGATGTTCGGACTTCACGACTTGATGAGAGCAGTGCGAGAAAAATGCGAAATCCACACCGTAGGCTTGGGCAAGGTGTTCTCCGCAGGAACTCTACTCCTTGCCTCTGGCTCGAAAGGACATCGCAAAATCGGAAAGAACTGCCGAGTGATGATACACTCAGTCATCAGCGGTAACCACGGTTCAATTCACAATCTTGAGAACGAGATGGATGAGATTCGTTGGGTTCAAGACAGATATATTGAGGCTATGGTTTCAGAGACAAGTATGTCCAAGTCGCACCTCAAAAAGATACTAAACCGAAAAGTAAATGCCTATTTCACAGCAGAAGAAGCAGTGGAGTTGGGCATTGCCGATATCATATTCTAAAGGAAGATAAAATGGCAACCATTAAAGGGCTTCATGCCTTTATGATTAAAGAGCAGTTCAGGAAAGCAATGGAAGCGAAAGGTTACGCCTTCTTCGGACTCGAAAGTAAAGCAGCATACAATGTCAACATCATTGGTGTTCGCAGTGATGAGGACATCTTCAACGAGTTTGATGATGCTCTTGTCGTAATCTACCGAGATACTAAGAAGAACTGGGAAGTTCGTTCATACTCTATCACTACAGATCCAGGTAAGATATGGATGGAGAAACCAATGAACAGTAAAGGCTGCGCCATCCTCGTCCCAGATCAATACCGAGGCGTCTACAAGATTGACGGACACGGAAAAACGCGATATGAAGCATTGTGCCAGAGAGGAGGAGAAGTATCTGTATATAGAGACGCCAATTTAGATCACGAGCACGACCGTGACGCAGGCACCATAACTACTGGAAATTACGGGATAAATATCCATCGTAGCCGATCCACAGGCGAATCAGAATTAGTAAATTCGTATTCAGCAGGTTGTCAAGTTTTTAAAAATGCCTCAGATTTCAAGGATTTCATGAAACTCGTGAACAAATCAGCGGACAAGTTCGGCAACTCATTCACCTATACTCTTCTAAATGAAGGGGATATTACCACATAGGGCAACTATTTATAGATATGAAAGAACTTGATTTACTAGTAGAGAACTACTTCACACCCGCACTTGACGCCACCGACATACTTCGCTTGGTTGAGCAGGTGATGAATGAGCCTTCTGAAGACATTTTTAAACAGATTGGGAGAACACTGAGTTCTCGAAAGGATGAATTTGGAATATCTTCAGTCGTGAGGACTGGAAAGAATGATGTGTATGTCAGGTTTGCGACAAAGAAAGACAGGAGCATGGGCGTCAGCGGAGTGAAAGGACTGTTGTCTAAAAATGGACTAATAGTGAACGATAGGAAACTAAGTTCCCACAGCATTCCCGTTTCATATGTATCCAAGGTAGACGACAATAGTTCAAGAATAGTTAAAATAGTTTATAAATACGATATTCAAACAAGAACGGGGCTTGCATTTGAACATATATTGGCATATGTTATAACGAATAGAATTACAGAAAAGCTTAAAAAATCCATAGATTTGCCTAAAGATGCTACCGACGATGAAGTCAAAGCGACATTGAATTCCGATAAGTGGCGCGAGTATACAAACACAAGGGCACCTGCCGCCTACGATTCAATTAAACGTGAGTTTGGCGAAGTCGAAGATGCCATTGTCGCTGGGGGAACTGGTTCTAAGGCTGATTTAGTCCTCACAGTTAACGACGGTAAGAAAGTTGGCATATCTCTGAAACTTGCTATTGCCTCTACAAACATATATATCTACAATAAGGACATTGGAGATGGAACGGAATCAAAAAGTCTAATTCCTTCGCCTACAGGTGAACCGTGGTGGATGGTTGGGAGAAAGCGCTTTTTCAATGAGTTGAGAAAGAAAAAAGACTTTCCAGATAATATCTCATATAATCCAAGTTCATCTGACTACAATCCACCTGATTGGATGCTTCTGGCTAAAAAACAATATTCTCAAACTTACGATGAAGTCGTAATGAATTTGTTTACTGAGATAAGGAATAAACTCTTCGACTCATTGGGCAACATGACGTTGGAAAGTCTGGCAGATATTGTCGAAGAAGCTCATCTTGGAAAGGCATCTCCAAATGAAGAGAGGATGCCTCTATATAAATTAGCATCTTCTCGATCAGGAATCTCCCTCAAAGAAGTTCCGCAGACGACACCAAATATGGTGGAGATTGAATTAAATAAATTAACGCCAATAGATATGGTTCGATTTAAACAATCAATCCCCTCTAAGGCGAAACCAGAGAGCAGGAATCTTTCTACGATTATTATTGATATACCAGGTATGCACAAAGTATATATCAACTCGATAAAGTTCCGATCAAACCTGTTGGCGACAAACAAGGGCAACTTAAAGATTAAAACCAGATAAGGTTAAAATTGAAATCACCACTACGCTACCCTGGTGGAAAAACCAGAGCAGTCAAACACATACTACCCCACTTCCCAGAGGATATGAAGGAGCTATGCTCGCCATTCCTTGGCGGAGGCTCAATAGAACTTGCACTAGCCAACAAAGGCGTCAAAGTCCATGCCTACGACATCTTTGAACCGCTCGTATGCTTTTGGAAGCACCTAATAAAAAACCCAGAGGCACTGGCAGAAGCAGCCTCTCTACACCGACACTTAGACAAGCAGACATTCAAAATGCTGCAAGAAACCCTACGGAACTCATCACAGGACAGCATAGACTATGCAGCCATCTTCTATGCCCTCAACCGAAGTTCCTTCTCAGGCTCAACAACAGCAGGCGGCTACTCCAAACAAGCAGCCGAGAAGAGATTCACAGAATCATCAATAAAGAGGATAAAGGACTTCAAGGCAAAGAACATCTCAGTCAAGGCAGCAGACTTCAAAGTCTCAATCGCAGCCCACCCAGACGCATTCCTATACCTTGATCCGCCATACCTACTCGGCAAAGGCAGAGAAACTCTATACGGAGCCAACGGAAGCAACCACAAGGGCTTTGATCACCTCGGCTTGTCGGAGACTCTAAAAGAGAGAAACAACTGGATTTTATCTTACAATAATTGCCCAGAAATCTTGAAACTATACGAAGACTATGCTATAATATATCCAGATTGGAAGTATTGTATGTCCTCGGACAAAACATCCAAAGAAGTATTAATAATCAATAAGGAAGACAAATGACTAAGAGTTACTGCTCAAACGAACAACTTCAAGCGAAGATACTGGAAGGCGTTGAAACCCTCGCAGACAATGTAGCAACTACACTAGGTCCAAAGGGACGCAATGTGATTCTACAAGAGAAGGGCAAGCGCCCCATCATCAGCAAGGATGGCGTAACCATCTCCCGCTTCGTTGAGTTCGAGGACGACTTCATGAACGTCGGCGCTCAAATCATTAAGCAGGCAGCAGAGCAGACTAACACGGATGCAGGCGACGGCACTACAACCACTACCGTCCTATGTCGTGCGATACTCCAAGAATCACAACGCTTTATCACGGCAGGCGTCTCACCAGTTGAACTCAAGCGAGGGATAGACAAGGCAGTAACCGCAATCGTTCCTCACATTGAAGAACTCTCCCGTCCAATATCGTCTCTTGAAGACATCGAGCGCATCGCAACAATCTCCGCCAACGGAGACACCTCCATCGGAAACCTAATCGCAACGGCAGTCGATCAGTCTGGAAAAGATGGAGCAATCACAATAGAAGAGGCACGCTCAGTAGAGACTTCCCTTGACTTGGTAGAAGGCTTCGGTTTTGGCTCAGGCTGGGCAGCGTCTGCATTTGTAACAGACGAACGAGCCGCAGCAGCGCGATACGAAAATCCACTGTTCTTAGTCACAGACGAAAAGATAGAGACGGTAGATCAAATCCTACCAGTGCTGGAAGTGGTTGCTCGTGAGAACCGCCCTCTTGTAATCATCGCCGAGAATATTGAAGGACAAGCATTGGCAGCGCTCATTATGAACACTGTTCGTGGAACAATGAAAGTCGCAGCAGTCAAGGCACCTCACTACGGTGAAGAGCGCAGGGCGGCGTTGGAAGACATCGCCATCTCAACAGGTGCGACATTCGTCACTCGCTTGAGCGGAAAGAAGGCAAAGGATGTCAAGCTGACAGATTTGGGTTCATCAACCAAGGTGGAGATATTAAAGAACGCCACTATGATAATGGGCGGCAACGGAGATATCTCCCTCATAGAAGAACGAGTTGAGTCGCTAAAGTCACAATTAGAAGCAACGGACGACATTCACGAATGCGGAAGAATCCAGAGCAGGATAACAAAGATGGCTTCAGGCGTTGCCGTCATCAGAGTCGGCGGAGTAACAGAAGTGGAGATGATAGAAAAACGCCATCGCATCGAAGACGCACTCGAAGCAGTTCGCTCGGCACAACAAGAGGGCATCGTTCCAGGTGGTGGAACCGCACTGATACGAGCGTCAATTTTAGCAAAAGAGGCAGGCGTAGATACAGACAATGAAGAGCAGACACTTGGAGTTGAAATAGTTATGAACGCAGTTCAGGCACCTCTCCGCCAAATGGCTCTAAACGCAGGAACATCTGGAGACATCATTGTATCCAAGATTTTAGATACAGACACTACTTCGGGATACGACTTTTCCACTGGAGAGTTCGTAGACTTATTGGATTCAGGCATCCTCGATCCAGCAAAAGTGTCCCGATGTTCGCTCCAAAACTCTGCCTCCGCAGCAGGAACTTTGATTACTGCAAACTTTGCAATAGTTCAGTCATAAGCGCAACGGAGCACTATATATTAATATGGATAATCACACCGAAGCACTCATAGAATTGAACTCTAAACTTGAACGACTTCTAAACGGAATCGACACTCTCGGCGCTAATCAGGAGCGAATGAGTGACGACATCTCTAAGATAAAGGAAGCAGTATACAACCCAGATTCTGGACTTTACGCCAGACTGCGATCACTTGAACAATGGAAAGAAACAACAGCGAGAATCCAATGGATGATGTTTTCAAGTGTGGGAGTGTTGATGGTAAAGATGCTCTGGGATGTAATGGTAGGTAATCCACAATAAGGCTAGGCGATGAGTGCCCAAATAAAAAATGAATATTACTCAATCTATGAGAAGAAATTGACTCTAAGAAACACTTACGACAATTTCCTAAACCGCACACGCAGACTGAGAGACAAAGCAGACTTAAGTTCCAACGTCCTCTCATTTGTCCGCTCACTCGCATTATCATACAAGCGAAACGACGGCATCACGGAAAAGCAATACCAAGCGTTTATGAAAGTAGAGAAGGCATACTTTGACTCCATCATTGCAAGCAGAGATCCCAACTGGGTTGAGAACTATGATGCCGAGAAAAGAGAAAAGGCAAGAGTAGTAGCAGAATATTACGTTCAGAATCCTCCTTGGTTCGGCGACGTCTCTCACAAGATACTAACGATAGACGACTTCATTCCACCAGAGCCTCAATATAAGAAAATGATAGAAAACACCTATTCAGAGAAAGTCTTGGCATCTCATTATGCCGATCCAAGATTCCAAGTCGGAGACTACGTGTCTCTAAGAAGGAACCATAAGAGCGGAATAGGAAATAACGACAATAGCATCTTTGCCGTGCTCCAAGTCGCACCCGAAGCAGTTTCAACCGCCGCCAAGGGCACCAAGAAATATAAGATACTGCCAATGAATTCAGTAGAAACTTATATAGTTGAAGAGCGCTGGCTAAAAAAAGCAACAAAAAGACAAACAAATAGTTGACACATCATTTTGAATGTGTTATAATGTTATAAACACGGAGAGAATAAATGAACGTAACCCTGAAACTAACAGCCGACTTTGAAGATATCCCTGAAGAGGTTTCTTACATGCTCAAGAAGGTAGGAACCGAGTTATCGTCTTTGAGACAAACTGTGCATGACGTATCTGACAACGCGCTTGAGCAGCAAGAAGAGGCGCTCCAAAGCATTCATCTTGCTCGACTACACATGGCAAAGATAGATGCGAGAATGGCAGACTGTCAATCAATCTTAGACGGCTTCCTTCACTATTCAGAAAACCCACAGGAGTTGGAACAACCTCACCCAGATGTTGTCCAAACGGAAGAAAATGAAGAAGGGTGACATAGCACACCTTCCTTCTGGCGTCCTCCTCCAACAAATGGAAGGAGGAATACCATTCCGATACCACAATGTTAAGAAGCCAGCATCCGTCGTTGTGATAGAAAAGCATGACGATATGTGCAGAGTTCTATTCCAAGGCGGCTCTTGGATAGTAGAAGACAAATACCTATACCCACTCACAGAGGACTAAGAAATGCCAACAGTAAAGTTGACAGAAGTATACACCAATAACAGTTTCACATCAGGAGATAGTAAGTACGAACTAAGACAACTCTATGTGAATCCAGACTTCGTTGTTTCGCTAAGAGAAGACAACTCAACATCAGTGTCTCTTCTAAACGAAAGTCTAACCGAGAAGCTGGAGACGGGACATAAGTTCACCAAGCTACGCCTATCTGGACAAGGAAGCATGTCGTCAGACATCATCGTCGTAGGTAGTCCAGATGTAATTGAAAACAAGCTGTCAGTTTATACTAACAAAGATCTCCTGAGAGGATAATATGATAGAATGTTCGTTAAGGCAAATGGAAGAATATGGCTCTCTCCTGCCCAACTGGAGCAAGGGTAAAAAATCAGGCATATACTTAGGCTCCAATTATGTCTACCCTATGTACGGCATCCAATGCTGGGCAGTGGGAGTGTATGTGAATGTAGAATACGACAAGTACAAGGAACAAGGACTATCCGACGAAGAGATAGTCAGGCAATGCGTCGAGTTTCTCAACACTCCGCCACCTCGAAAGAAGTATCAGAAGAAGAAACCAGTCCCAACATTCGGCACCCTTGACAAGATGCCACACTTGTTCAGGTTCAAAAGGGATGAGGACGGAACATACATAGAAATGACGCTTATGACGAACCAGAGAAAGAATAAGAACTTCTGGGGAATAGGACTCATCGGCGGAGGCGCAGGCATAGTTGCAAGGAAGCGAGGACGCCCCAAGAAAGTCTCCACTTTATAAACTAAGGAAAGGGCGTCATAAGGCGTCCTTTTCTATTTAGCGAAACTATTTATAGGGAAACCAAAGCGGAGACAGAGCGTATGTCAGATATCGACTTCACGAGCCAGTGGCGAGAGTTCATGATAGGTGAGCAAACATCAAACGTCAGAAAGAGCATGAAGGACTTGTTCGAGCATAAAGAGTTATCAACAAAACAGAAAGTAGACAGACTCATCTTTGAACGAGTTCTATCCGAGGGCAGAAAAGAAGACGTCCTTAAGAAGTATCCGCAATACGCAGAAACTATTGACACATTCTTCACAGGAGACAACGACCCATCAGGCAATAACAAATATCTCGCCAAGATGGTGAAGCTTCTCGAACATGAGATGAAAAGCTGGAAGGAAGGAAACTCTGTGGCAGGAAACGTTCCAGATGAAGAGTTGGTAAATCGTTACATGTATGCTACAGCTAGAAGGATAAAGCATATCGTCATAGATTTTCACAATATGGCTAAGTATATGAAGGGAGCCAAACAGTCTACCGACATCAACTCCTATAAATCTCTATTCGACTTGCAAAAAGCACTCGATGAAGCCGAGAAGGTAAAAGACAGGAAAGAACAAGAGAAAATCCACAAAGCAAAGATGAGAGAAGACGCCGATAGGATTTATCAGGATAAGACAACTCTCGTCGTTCGTCCTCAATCAGAGGGCGCATCCTGCTACTACGGACAGGGCACAAAATGGTGTATCTCCGCGACAGACAGTCAGAACTACTGGAACAAATACACCGAGGAAGATGGAGCAATCTTCTTCTTCATCCTCGACAAAGAAGTCGCCAAGAAAGCAGAAGACGACAACCCCAACTACGACTCCCGTTACGAAAACGCAGGCAAGATTGCCTTCGTATATAACGGAGATAACTTAGACGCCGAACAAGCGTGGGACGCCTACGACGAAGTTGACGATCAGGTAGACGGAGACATCCGATTCTGGTACGAGGAAACTTGGGGCGAAGAAAAGACAAACGCCATTATAAATGCGATACAAGAAAGCATCGACGAAGATCCGCCCGAGGCGGGATTCGATATCGAAGAGGCAATCGATGAACTAGCAGAATACGCCGACGGACTTCAAGGGTTAGACTGGAACAACGAAGAAGGCGGAGTATATCTAAGCGTTGAATGGAACGAATGGGGCGAATACCCATCGGTAGATGTAAGCGGACACGTTACTCTCTACTTCGATGAATACGATTTAGAGACAGCTTCAGAAGATGCCGATATCGAAGATATTATCGAAACTGCCGTCAATGACTTCTCAATGGATTACGAAGATCTGGATGTCGAACTCGATACATACAACGGCAGAATAGCCGTCACCCTAAGTCTACAATGCCAAGACTGCTACGCCAACGAAGCCACTTCCGCCGCAAGAGAACGCTCCGCAGAAGGAGCAAGAGAGTTCATTGACGAGGTTGACTACACTTGGGGCGGAGATGACTTTGAACAACTGCACTCAAGCGTATACGATGCGTTAGTCACTGCCAATGTCCTGCCTCTCTCAGGCTTCCACTTAGAGAAAGCAGACTTAGCAAAATTCGCTCAAACCTTAGAGCACTTCCAAGTCAATACAGACGAACCAACCGTAATAACTTTTGACTATGCGCGAGAGAAAAAGCCCAATTGGGTTGCCCGTCCAAGGTTAAGCGATAAAACAGAGGTAGATGTCTCTCAACTCTCAGGCTTCAGCGCAGAGAAGATACTACAAAAGGTAGACGCAAGAGCGAAAGAGTTCGCCAAGCAACAGATGTCTCTTGACTTCGGCGACAAATACGACAGCAGTCCAACGCCAGCACCCACCTTCCCCAAGCACAACTTCTCAGTCGCATTGAAGAAGAACGCAGATGGCGAAGTCTTTCTCCATATGAAAATAGCCATAGCAAAGGACGACTCTGAGCAAGATAAGGTGTTGGCGCAGAACTACCTCACCTACCTCAACGACAACTACGACACGATAATAGATGCGTTCCGAGAAGAGTTGCAGTCATCCATTGCAGGCGCAGAGGAAAGCGAAACTCTCGCCCAAAGCAGAGTTCAAAGCGGAGAGTTCATCAAGACAACGTTAGACGAGATAGAAGAAGCAGTCCAAGGTATTCCAGGCGGAGACGCAGCAATGGAAGTAGTCAACTGGTTCAGAAGAAACCTTGACGTAATGACTCCATTGGAACGCTCCCTCGCCGCCAAATACCTCGCCAGACATAGGAACTCATCAAACCCAGCAACAACTCTATATATGAGTAGAGCAGGCGGAGACACACCAGCAGGTTGGTATGACGGACTAAAGAGAGCGCTTGAAGACTCAGGAGCCTCACAGGTAAAGTCTAATCAAATATCAAGAGAGATGATAAGCAGACTATCCGAGCAGGTTCGCCAACGAGTTCGCCAAGTCATCGCCGAGCATCTGAAGAAATGAAACTCCTACTCCTTTTGCGACAATGTTTTCGAAAACTTGCAGATATTACAATCGGCAGATGTTGTTCGTGTAACTGTACTTGCTGGAACTCAGAAGAATGAAACTCCTACTTGAACAATGGCGAGAGTATTTGAAAGAGCAAGAGACAATTGCTGTGGGACAATGCTATCCGTTCGCTGTTGAAATGTCAAACAATTCATCAGAGTCTGAATTTGCTGACTTGTCTAAGTTCAAGGTTGTGCATGGTAGAGTCACTGATAAGTTCAGTGGCGAGAGCGTCCTTCACGCTTGGGTTGAGAAAGGAGGCATGGTGTTTGATTCTCAGACGAGCCGCACAAAGCCCAATGGCATTCCCAAGACAGATTACTATGATATATATCAACCAGAGTCGCACGAAGAATACACCGCAGAAGAAACGATACTCAAGTGTATGAAGACTGGACACAAAGGTCCGTGGAATCACATAAACGAAGTAACCACTCTCGAACCAGCAGTGAAACAAGGATTCAGGAAAGCGATTGTAGACTCCAACTTCTGGAAATACCCACACGAAGAATATGATGTCGTTGACTCTACATCGCTCAAGATGCCAGACGGTTCTTACGCAGGAGAAACACCTGCTTCCGTAGCGCTCGCTCAATACTTGAACGCCACGGCACAGGAACTCGGAACAGACTTGTTCTTCGTCGTCACCGTAGAGAAGGATGACGGCTATGTTTTGAGAGAAGGCGATGCGAACTATCCGAACAACTGGCTCATGGGGGCAGAGTTCAATGGACCTAATCCCAGCAACGGAAAGAATCTGATAATCATAGAACTCCGCCCACTCGAAGAAGACTTCGAACTATCAGTTTTAGATCCAGAGCAATTGATAAACCTCATATCCCAAGTCGTAAATCACGAAATGGTTCACTACTGGCAGATGAAGAAGCAAGCAGAGTCAAAAGGGTTGAGCGACGAAGAGGCATGGGAAGAACTACTATGTGATCCTGAACAAGTTCCAATCGGTTCCTCACAAGCAGACAGAGATGAGTGGGAACAACGATGCGGCAGAGCACCACCAAAAGATCATCACGGAAAGGAAGTGTATCTAACGAGGCACGGAGAGATAGACGCCTACGCTCACGAGGCAGCGGAACAACTATTGACTTACATGTCGCCAGAAGAAGTTATGCGCCACCTTAGAACAAGCAAAGGAGTCCGTTGGGCAGCGCAACAAAGTTCAGCAGTTCAAATATTCATGGACACTTTAGCCCGAGACTCAAAAGAGATAAGAAAGTTCTGGACAAAGCTCTACACTCAGATACAACAGCAGAGTCAAGAGTTGTCCGAGGACTCAGAGTTCCAAAAGAATATGAAGAAAAACCTCCCGAAAGAACTTGACTTCCTACTTAAGAAAGGTGGTAATAATACCAAGGTAGGTCCAGGAATCAAAAATCCTAAGAACCCAAAGTTTGATAGTAAGCCACCAGGAGCGTCAGGAGGGTAACAAGAAAATGAAAAGTAATAAGAATCATCTGATGATAACGATGTACTTGGCAGCAATAGGATTCATTCTCTTCACATCAACTTCCTGCAAAAAGAAACCACCCGAACTGCCAAGTCACTACATACCGCCCCCCTTTGAAGATACGGGAGATGCGAGAGAGTGGGACACTGCCGATGAGTTATGACACTTGCCCAGTCTGCTCCTCCAAGATGCTCGACTCAGAAGAGTGTCAGCACTGCGACTATGGAAGAGAGCCAGTGGACTCCAAGTTTGTCTGCAAGGTAGTCATCACCAACGACGAAGGCGCACTAATATTATTGAGGGCTGTCACCGAAAAGTTTCCAAACAAATGGGACTTGCCAGGTGGACACATCCATATTGGCGAGAGTATGGAAGAAGGATTGAGGCGAGAGGTGTTCGAAGAGACAGGACTAGTTCTAACAAATCCGATATTCAAGATATATTCCATAGACAAAGAAAATTATTATACAACAAAAATGCCAGACGGAGAGGTACGATTAAGTCACGAACATACTGATTTTGTTATGGTTCGCAGAGATGGAATACCCGACAATATATCCAAAAAGTTTGCGAGAGCAATAAAAAAAGTTCTTTAGAGAAATTCCCCGATAGTTAGAATAGTACAGGGGGGTGATTCTTAATGAGTCTAAAGAGAGCAATATTTCTAACATTTATGGGGCTATTGCCCATAGGATGCGCCACCGACGGCGTTAAATTGGAGCAATCAGATTGTTCAGCAGTTGGGCACGAACCAATTGTAACAGTCCAAACAATAGAGCAGCAACAGGATGTCCACGGGACAGGCTACAGAATACGAAGAGTGGCGGAACTTACGAGAAATGCTTCTGTTCAAGTCCATAACACCCAGCGAGGTGTTAGAGGCAGCGGAACTTATTTCGAATACAATGGACACCACATCGTAGTGACTGCCGCTCACGTTGTAGCAGACGGCGGAGACATAATGCTAATCACTACTCCAGCCGAAGAATCTGTAGCAGCGCTGCTGTTATATTATGACAATGTAGTCCCGAACGATACAGCAGTTCTCGTGTTGAGGACTCCACTAGACTCCAGAACACCAATGGAGTTAAACTTATACTCAAAAGATGTTAACGATCTCATTGGAGAACAGACAGTCTACACAGGTGATCCTGGGCATCAGAGGAACATGACAATCTACGGCACCGTAAGTAGTATCAATGAAAACGGAAGCGTAATGCTTCAGTCATATGCGTGGGGCGGAGCTTCTGGCTCATTAGTGTTCGACGACAGGGCAAGAATCATTGGCATCTTAAAAGCAATCGATGTAAACAGAAGCGGAGTATCTCCATACCCTCAAATAAATGAAAATATAGTATGGCTCTCTCCTCCATCTAGCTTGAACTTAGATATACTGGACAGTATTCTAGTACAATACGGCTTGGCTATGGAAGAGGCTTTGATGAGAGGTGCGGAGCAATGATAAAGCGTATCTGCCAAGCACTATTAATCGTAATGGCGGGTACATCTTGCTCGCCAGACTACGGCATCGTCGGAGAAATAGGAACTGAGACAGTTTATATTGAAGTCCCAGTTGAAGTAGAAAACAATGACAAGATATGGGTAGATCACTTCTTTCAACCGACATCGGCTAACGGCGTGGACATCCTCTGGGTTATCGACATGTCTGGCTCGATGAACGACAACGAGGATAAGCTCCTCGCAGGCATCGAGGCAATGATGAAGTCCCTCCCAGCTACTGGCTGGAGACTAAACATGATTTCTAACTCTCCCAATGTAGTTACACAAGATCAGCAATTCCCATTAGTGCCTGGAGACACATTCCAAGATGCAAAAGATATGTATGACAATGTAGTACAGGGGCATTTTGAGATGGGCTTTGATGCTCTCGAAGAGTACATGTTCAGTAATCCATACGCTCCAACATGGATGCGTCACGATGCCGCCCTATTAGTAGTCTTCGTATCAGACGAAGAGGATCAGAGCAATATGACAGTTTCGGAGTTCACGACATGGTATTCCAACGCCAGACAGAATGTATACTTGGCGAGCATCGTCAACATAGAGCCAGCAGACTCTATCTGCCCACAAACAAACTCAGTCTTCGTCGGATACAACTCAATGGAAGCAACAAGATACTTCGGCGGCGTGATAGTGGACATCTGCTCAGACGACTGGAGTCCAGGCGTTACAGACGCCTCCTACCAAGTTGAGCCATACGAGTCATATGAATTAAGCCACATCCCGTCAGATAGAGACTCTATAAGAGTTTTCATAGACGGAGTTCCGAACAACGACTGGCACTTTGCAAGGACAGAAAATGTTGTATACTTTGACATCATTCCAGAGCCAGGAGTTTTGGTTGAGATCGCATACGACTATGATGGAAGTCCATTCAGTTCTCACCAAAGCGGGAGACCTTATCCGACGCCATGAACCACCAGCCGCCATACCTAAGACTAGTTGAGAAAGACGAGATAGGGGATATATCTGAAGCACTGGCTACAGACTGGAAGCCAAGGCGAGATGTAAAAACATTAGCACTTGTCGGCATTGCGATGGGAATACTCCTTGCAGTGGTATGTACAAGCATCATAGCATTTGCGGTGGCTTGGTTATGAGCCATTTGCCATACATCTCAGTAGACATTATAAGAAAGTGGAGCAACAAGTGTCCAAAATGCGGCTCTCGTATCTCCTACAGGCTAAGCAACGGAGAGTATGGCGCTACATCAATAGCTAGATGCGGAAACAATATCGCAAGCACAAGAGACTTCCCGAAAGATAAGTCGGAGAGAAGTAAAATGAAACACTGTGAATGGAAAGGAAAAGCAGTAAGGATGAGAGATGGAGGAGTAAGGTTTTACGACACCATCAGTGGGAGATTTCTTATAGAATGGTAAAGATGCTGGCATTGTTTTCCTTACTTATCTCCTGCGTAGCACCAGTGGAGCAGGAGCCAGCACAAACCGACATATTTACAAACAAGTGGTGGGAAATGGCAAGCGGTCCAACCATACCAGGTTTAGGAGACGCCTGCTTCATGCTCAACGATGTCTACTATCATTCAGGCGGAACTCTAATATCGCACGAGTATGGACAAGAATGGCCTTTCTATACTTATCACGGATGGTGGGAGTATGGAGAGGATGAAAGTATGGTAGTTATTGACGAAATATACGAGGCAGTAATAACTCCAAAAGGAAACAGGTGTTGGAATGTCTCCTACTTTATTTATGATGCTGTCGCCTGCGAATGTTCCTACGACACATCTAACGTTGATTACTTAGTAGACTAGACTACATTCTTTTGAAATAAGTTCGGCGTTATGTTATAATGTAAGTAGTTATAGGCATGAAAGACAAGATGTTGTCCATCGGAACCCTGCTACGTCTATACGACACGGAGTCTATCTACAATGTTATAGTTCTCGACAACTTCCCAGTGATATTCTCAGGGGAGCAAACGATGTATTATAGTTTGCATTTCTTTCGAAATGGCATCAACATGGGAGTTCTGGCTTTTAGCGAAAACGAGTTAAAGGAACTACTTACAACTGGTGAAGCAGAAGTTTTATCAGAAGGAACGAACAATGAAGCTTAAAGACATATTTAGACCATACAATAGAATAAAAGAACTGGAAAAAGAGAATGAAAGACTTCAAGATGAAAACGATAGTGTTTGGGACATGCTCGAAGAGATAAAAGAAGCAGAGAAAGAGGCGGTAGAGAATCTAGCAGTTCATAGCATGTCTCCAATAGCAGAGGCTTAAATGGAAGAAGAGAAAAGAGTCGAGGACGAGGACTTAAAGCCCCGTCCACCAGCAAGACTCGCCCCAAGGGGCATACGAACATTCACTATGTGCCGTCAGAACGACGAGACAGGTATATCAGGCACGGGCGTTATAGTTGAAGGCGTCCTACTGGCTACGGGACAGGTGATATTGCACTGGTTGAGTCCAAGTCCCAGAGGATCAATAGCAGTATTTGACTCAATGAATGACTTTGTAAGCATTCATATCACATCTCATTTAATAAACGGCACTATCATTACATTTGAAGACGGAGAGCAGATAACATACAATCCAGATGGCACTAAGGATAATAAAATGCCAGAGGTGAAAGAGGAAGTCTAAATAATTTAGATTTTCTTTATAAGAGCCCTTGACAAGTCCCATTCAGCGGGTTACATTATATATGTAAGAAAGGAGAGATATAGACATGGCTCGTATTAACTGGAAAGAAGAGTTCGCTACCATCCTTGACATTGAGGCAATGAGTGCCCGTGATAGGAATGTTGTTGAAGATATCAAGAAGGGCTACGACAGGCAAGGCTCGTCATACCTGTCACCAGGTCGCAAGAGCTACCTCGCAGGTATCAAGGAGCGAAGCCTCCAACAACAAGTAGCTCGTGAAGAACGCCAGTCTCTCGGAGAGACGGTAATGGCACAACGCCTCGCCAGTCTCAGCAAGTTCATTGTTGACAAGTCCTCGTGGGCAGCGGGCGTCATCGAGAGTTTCGCCAAGCAAGAGGCAAACGGACGAGTCCTAACCGTCCGCCAAATTATTCTCCTTGAGAAGATTGAATCCGAGCACAATGCTTCCACTGCCGCAGAAGAAATCACTTGGACTGAAGACTTCGCCAATAACAAGGGCGCAGTGCAGAGCAACTGGAACCTTGCAATGTACTACTACAAGGCAAACGCTCCATACTTCCAAGGACACGTTCGCAACTGGTTTCGTAACGATGACGGAAAATCCGCACCCACTCCGAAAGGTTGGGGCGCTGATGTTTCTTCTGAAAAGATTCCAAACCTTCGTGAGTACAAGAAAGTAATCGAGAACAAGTATGTTCAGAAAGTTATTGCTGCGTACAACTCAGAGCCAACCTTCGCCGACGGAGCCTACGTCGCTCTCCGCTCCAACGCACCAGGCAAGTTCCGCACCAACTTCAAGACAAACGCCGTCGTCATCAAGAGCAACGCCTCAATGCCGACATCGAGCGCAAAAGGTTCCAAGGTGTATCAGGTGCTCCCCTTCGGAGCCGCCGCCCTTGTGGAGGTTGAAGAGCGCTACCTCAAGACGGCAAAAATAAAATAGCGCCAAAATTTTCACAATCAAGGATAATACAATGAACTTAGAACAAGAAATACTAGCCTCCCTGCCCTTGACGGCAGGCACAAGCTTCGCAGATTCGCTTTACACAACGCTATTGCTTCAAAACTACGTCACAACTGTGTCTGCATTGGAGGAAAGAACCACGGCAGCACTTGAGTCTGGCGACATTACGACGGCAATCGAACTCGCAACGGTGCGGACAGGATTAGATACGGAGGTGTTCTCGTTTTCTTTTGAAGCGTAGCGCCCGTTGACTAACTCCCCACTATATAATACATGAAGGTTGCTATAAAAGTTGGAGATCTCGTAAGGATACGGAGCGAAGAAGAATACGCAATGGAGGAGTGTCATTACAGCCGTCCAACCGTGTTCCCCTACGAAAAGATTGGACTCGTAATCGATGTACAGCCACTAAAGACAGAGTACAAGGAATACATAGATGAACACCTGTTTGGAGACGGAGGATTAACATCGTATCCTTGGGATTATGATCATGACTATGGCTATTACGATTATCGCTCACTATATAGTGATATACTGATAATATTAGTAGAAGGGCAAACATATTGGATGTTTGAGGAAGAAATAGTGCTGGAGTCTATAAGTCCAACGAAAATAGAAGAAGACGGAGAGAAGTAGTAGTGGTATTAAAGACATTGACAGTGGGAGATAAAGTTAAGGTTCACGATTCGGTGTCAAAGTATTGCGGAATGTCTGGAATAATCGAGAGAAAGATATGTAATGGCGTCTTCTCGGTAAGGTTTTCCTCAAAGAAAGCCGTGTCTCTCATGTTTTACCAAATATCAAAGAACGGGAGATAATGGCTTACATTTTATAACCATGTCCGACGACGAACTAACAAAGAATGTAGACGCACGAAACAACATAGACATTGGAGATATGGTAGAGTCTACGACAACTGGACGACTCGGTATTGTCAAGAGTATCATTTGGGAAGACGGAGAGCCATATGTATACGGTCCATACATCACAGTAGTTTGGATTTCAAGGGGCTATGAATCTTGCTGGATTCCTCATTACGACTTTAAAATTATAAGCAAAGGCTCAAAAAAATAGCGGTTAAAGGTAAATAATAAACCTATTTATATGCGAACAAACGGAGAGTGCTATGTCTGGTTGGAAATACGGTTTGATAAAGGTGGATGTCCGAGAAGAGGGAACTGAGTTTGAAGAGCAAGTCAACATGATTGTTGAACTGTATCCTCTCGGGGAGAATGGCGAGTATGATGCTTTCTGTAGGGCGGACTTGAGTTCGTTGCAGGAACTTGATATGGCAAGAGGTGACATTGTTCGTGATGGAATCAATACCTTCTTCTTTGACAATGGAGAATTCACTTGGGATCATGAAGCTCGCTCGTGGGATTGGGTTCCTTATGAAGATTATTGATAACAAGGGTGCCATTCCAGCACCCTATAACTATTTATATAGAACAAATAACAGCCAGAGATAAATATGAACTTAGATGAACTCTCGAAACTAATAAGAGAACAGAAAGAAGAGATGGACTTGCTCAAAGAAGTAAGCATCTTCAAGAACAAGCACCCGCTTAAAGCGCTATACATCTTCGGTCCAGCAGGGGCAGGAAAGTCCTTCCTCTCCGACAACATCGGCGTTCCATCTGACTTTGTGAACCTAAACACTGATGAAGGTGTCGAGAGGGACTTCAAGAAACTCGGCATCTCGCTCAAGTTTGCTTCCCACGAACCAGAGGAAGGCGAAGTGGAGTCTGCGCTTGAAATGATTCAACAACAGGCGAGGAAGATTTCTCAGAACGCTGCTTCAAGGCATGGGTTCAATCTCATCAACTCTGCTACACCAATCATCTTCGACACAACTGGCGAGAATGTAGACAAGATGTCTGGAAGAATTAGAGCTATCTCATCATTGGGATACGATGTTGCAGTTCTTCTCGTCAATGTTCCGACTCATGTCTCTGTCGCTTCCGATCAAGATAGAGACAGAACAGTTGGAATGGAGCGAACGTCTTGCATCTCAAAAGAGTTTCAAGGAAAAGTCCATAAGTATTTCGCCAACTTGGATAGACTGGACAATGTAACTATTCTCGGCAATGAGATGTATCATAACCTCTACAATCTCCGCAAAGAGAGTTATGGCGACTTGAACACTGGCGTAACTCAAGAAGATGTTGACTGCGTAAGAACTCCAAACGGAGATGCGTATGACATCACTTATGCCGCAAACCTTCTCCAGAAGATACGAGCAGAGTTCGGAGATTGGGTAAAAAACAGAGCACCCCTCAACAAAGATGGACAGGCAGTCTATCAAGCAATGAGATATCTCGTTAAGAACTCGGGTGGAATGGTAGGACAATATCTAACCGATATTCCATTGGCATACCAAGGCGGCGTTGATAACGAAGTTGTTGCCGCTGGCGCAGAAGTCGTAGGCGATGCACAGAAAACAATGAAGAGCGCTCTGGCAAAAGAAAAGCCAGAGTCTGGAGCGACGATGCGCTCGATGGCAAAAATGACTGGAGACTATAGAGACAGTCCAGATGAAAAAAGAGTTCGAGCATATCAGGAAAAGAATCCAACTTCCCTTGAAGAACGAATACTATCTCGCCTGATTAAAATATCAAATAAATAGAAGAAAAGCCTTGACACCCGTAGCATAACGGGTTACATTATATATGTAATGAGAGGAAGTTGTTGTGAAAGTTGGTGATTTGGTAAGAAATAAGACTAGTTGGGGAACTAAGGATAGGATTGGGCTAATCGTAAAAGTCCATTATGAGAATCTTTCCCTTGGCAGGGAAAAGACAAAAATCATAACTCTCGACAACAAATGGGAATATCATGCTAAGGACTTGGAGGTAATAAGTGAGAGTCGGTGATTTAGTAAAAGTCAAGGCGAAATATAATCGCGTAAAGCTCGGGTTGGTAGTGGAAGTAGCGACTTACAACGGCAGCGGTGGCTTCTACGGATACATGGTTAAGCCTGTTGATGGAAGTCGTCTCATCATCGCGGAACCTCAAGATATGGAGATCGTAAATGAAAGTCTGTGATTTGAGTGTCGGTGATTTGATAAAACTACCCAAAGGATGTCGCAATCATTGGGAACTGCCAACAGGCATTGCTCTTTTGATTGCAAAGTTGCCGAGAAACGACAGGTTGGAATACGACTGGAAGGTTCTCGTTGATGGCAGAAGCATCGAACTTGGACGACAAATAGAAAATGATGCAGAGGTGCTCAGTGAAAGTCGGTGATATGGTTATTATGCCCCCTTCAGAGGATGGGAAGAAAATACATCGCACTCATCGCGGTAAGTTGGTTTTAGGATTGGTGGTAAAGATGCCCCAGTTCATGGCGGAATACGCGCCAGGTATGAAGAGGCGAGTCGGTGTCCTCTGGCAAGATGGCGATGGTTATATAGATTGGGAACCGACAGCTTGGTTGGAGGTGATCAGTGCAAGTCGGTGATATGGTGCGGATACGCCGTCGGAAGATGGTAGGAGATATATGGGAGCCTCCTCGCTACGAAGAGTGGTGGGAAGCAGGTGGCATTGTTGTCAAGGAATACCACACTTGGGAGAAGATAGTAACGATTGCCTTTGAGGGCGAGACTATGCGACTATCAGCAAACGATGTCCAACTCGTCTCGCGAGCAAACACAGACAAATAGTTTTAACAACCAGCGCATTGTGTGCTATAATAATACAACTGCTTATTTACAGGAGAGCATATGAGTAAACCAAGGCGACAAATCAAACCACAATCTTACAGACTTATCATTGGCGATACGGATGATGGAAGAACATTCATTCCTATCTACGATGGACTTTTGGACGAGTTGGGTTGGAAAGTCGGAGACGATGTTGAACTTAGGAATACCAAGCATGGGTTTAGATTGGTGAACCTATCATTCGATGAGAGATGACTCTATAGGCATCGGCGACATGGTGAGAGTAACGTTCGGTCCAAACGAGCCGCCCCATGTTGGAATAGTAGTTGACATAACTGACGACGGCGAAAGTGTTGGCTATGGCAACTATGTTAGAGGCGAGTACGAAGACTACTACGACTATGAAGTTCTGTTTTTCGGAGAAACCGACACAATGTGTGTTTATTCTACAGAAATAGTAGAGGTTGTAAGTAAAGTTACACTATAGAATACTATTTATATAGTAACCATCACATCGGGGCACGAAAGTCAAAATGAACACATCCGAACTCAGAAAATACATCATAGAAGTCATGTCAGAGAACAAGTACGCTATCTGCACTGCATCGATTGCTAAGACGGCAGGCACAACTGAACGAAGTAAATGGTCTGACGCTGCCATAAAGCGTTACGAAGACTGTAAGAAAGACGTAGGAAATGATGTAAACGAAGAAATGAACCTTGGAATGGATCAAGAAGGAGAGGGCGGAGCACCAGAAGAAAACGTTGCATTGGACAATCTAACCGCAGCAGTTGACTCTCTCGTCCAGAACTTAGGATACACTATCGAAGAGGTTCTTGAGATAGTTGAGGGACTCGGAGAGAGTTCAGGAGCGTCTGTAGCTATGAAGGACGATGAGGTTGTCGCTACTATGACAGACATCGCCGAAGAGCAAGAGTTGGAAGAGTGCGGATACCCCGAGCCAGAAGAGGAAGAGCCCAAGAGGTATTTCAAAATATAAGATAGTCTTTTCAGATTCTCCTCCATATATACTTTAGTATCGGGGGTGATCAAATTGGGAAATGGGAAACTATCTAAGCGCGAACTTGAAGCAAAGAGGATGCTCGCAGATGCGAGGGCTCAGTTTGGAAGGGAGATAAACGGACATCCAGTAAAATATTCAGTATGCACTGACGACGGAGGGACGCTATTTGAGGCATTCGTTGCCGACAGTAAATCAGCGGACATTCTAAGAGACTTGATACCAAAGAAGTTCTACGGAATGAGGACAGTCGTTTCTTTCATCGACGTTCTGGCGGACGACGAAGAATTAGACTTCTACTATTCGGACGATGAGTGAGGAATCGCCACCGAGAAGATTCAAGATAGGAGATTTGGTAAGATATGTAGAGGGCAAATATCAGATATTCATAATTTTTCCAACGGAAGCGTGGTTCACTGACTCAAATGGAGCGCTGGGCGTGGTAATAGAGGAAGGCGAATTGTTCGGAGACGAGAAAATGTACTTATTGTACTCAATATCTGGAGCGGGCGAAGGATGGTTCTATGAAGATGAGATAGAACTCGTATCAGAAGTCGGAGAACACGATATAAAAGAGGAGAAGTAATGTCAAGTTTGTTTTTAGGAATAGTTCTATTAAACATAGGGTTCGTAGCAGGAATGTGGCTCAAGGGACAGATAGAGCAGAGACGCCTCAGTCATGTACTGAGGTACGATGAGGAAAGCGGGATGTGGCAAGAGATACGCCAAGGAATGATGTTGAATAAGAAAGACACCGTTGTTATTGGTTTCGCCCTCTATCCACCACCAGAAGAAGAATAGGCAGTCGTTTTACAAGTCTCAGGACTATTTACATAGCACAACTGAATGCACAAGAGGTATTGTAAATGAAACTCACCAAGTCGGCACTCCGCCAGATGATAAAGGAAGAGAGCGACAAGATAAAGCTCAAGCAGAAAGCAATGGGTAAGGGCAAGCAAGCAGCCGAACTCCGCGCACAGGCATCGGGAGTCCAAAAGGGAGAAATAGGTGGAGATTTTACTTCCATCGAACGCAGTCTCGTGCAACAAATATCACAAGTCATAACAGATATCGCATCAGCCCCTGACGTTGACTTGGGAGACTTCAGGGCACAGTTGAATACTGTAATGAACAGGCTTAAGAGTCTCACAGGTGCTGAACTGGGCGGATCAGAAGAAGCAGAAGAAGAGCGATAAAATGTCAGAAATGAAACTGATAATGGAGAGGTGGGATAAATATCTTGTCGAGGAGCCGATAGCGTTGAATACTTACGGAGATCTGAGAAAACAATTAGAAATGGCGAAATCTGCTAAGAACAAAGACGACTTTAAGAGTTTTGGCTTGGGATTGGCAATGGATTTCGCGGGAATTAGTACGATAAAATCAGGAATAGATTTGATAAAAGGGTTTTACAGCCTCCCAGATGATAAAAAGACGAACTCTGTTCTTGATACGTTTCTAAATGTGGACGATCAAGTGTCTGCTATTGTAGATGATACGGTGGAAAATGCATTTCTAAGTGATTGGCTGGAGTACGTGAAGAACCAAGATGCTGATAGGCTTCTTGGGGACGACAATGTGACAGAGAGACTGTTGGTTTTTTTGGCAGATAAGTACAAGGGTAGAACAATAGACGGCGTACCAAGTACGTAATTTATAGTC
>WLWG01000609.1_pt1 | contig 36111 bp, 46 predicted proteins | sample 6712871 | NCBI WGS metagenome assembly WLWG01 (sample SAMN12718693, study PRJNA515312) | sponge metagenome | isolation source: marine sponge | host: Mycale hentscheli | place: New Zealand: South Island, Marlborough, Capsize Point | collected 2003-05-01
AACAAATTGCATACTTACAATCAGAGATAAATAGTATCAGACAAGATGTTATGGATAGTGGTTGGGATTTAGACCAGAAATATATACCAGAGAAGTGGGAATGGACAGACCTTAACAGTAAAGCTATAAGACTTGAAACTCAAATACAAGGTTTAGAACAAAGAATGTGGGAAATAGATACACTGGATGATAGAATTAGTTGGTTAGAAAGTAATAGATAATCATGGATACTAAATGTAGAACATATCTAGCTGATAATGGCTATACTAATATAACTATATGTAACTGTAAGTATGGGAGCTATCACTGTGAAAATAATAACTAGAGATATATGGGGTGCTAAACCTAACAAAAATTCTTTTTCTAAACTAGGTGAAGTTAAAGGATTAGTTATTCATTGGTCCGCATATCCTACTGCTGTTGGAAACATGGCAGAGATGGACCAGGTTAAAAGAATACAAGCATTACATCAGAACGATAGAGGTTGGAATGATGTAGCTTATAACTTTTTAGTAGGAGATACAGGACAGATATATGAAGGCAGAGGATTTGGAAACAGAAGTGCAGCACAAGGAGGTAACAATCGTGAAGAAATTAACTACAACAATAAGCATTATGTTGCTGTGTGTTGGCTGGGTGGCAGCAATCCTACCGACAAACCTTCAGATAAAGCTATTGCAGCTGTCCGAGAACTTTATGAGGAAGTAGGCGGAGAACTAAGACCACACAGTTCTTTTAAACAAACTTCGTGTCCAGGAGATTCTTGGAGACAACACATCATAGAAAAACTATCTACTCCTATAACTAATGAAGCACCAGCTGCTGTATATACACCTAATTCTTTTGATAATAAACTCGATGAGATTCTTGTTATACTTAAAGACATACAAAAGAAATTAAAGTTAGGAAAATTAATACAATGACACCAGAACTTAAAGACCTATTAGAAAAAGTAGGATACACATTCGCTGAAGCATTCGTAGGAGCTATAACAGTAGCACCTCTTGTTAACGTTGATGCTAGTGCAGTTCAGTTAGCTATTATTGCAGGTGCATCTGCAGCTTTAGTAGTAGTTAAAGAGTTTGTAAAGAAAAAAGTATCTACTAAATCTTAATATCATAACCTAGAATCCTACTGTTATATGTGTATAATGGTTATAACAGGGAGGTTAATATATGGTGAATATTCCAGAAGAATGGGGTAATAACTTTTATAAGTCTGGTTGGAAACCAGGTTACGACATCAGTGAAACTACTGGTCAAGGTGAGCTTACTCATGTAGGCACTGACCCAAACTTTAGAGAAAAGTTCGATGACATACTTCGAGACTGGGGATTCGACCCAGAAAAATATGAGATAGATGGTTCAGTTCGTGCATCATCTTGGAACACACAGCTTAAAGGAGGCACAGTTGAAACCTTCTTTGCATTTAAAGGTGTAGTTAAAAAGAAAAATCCAGGTCAAGATAAATACTTTAAGGAGTTATTTAAACAAGCAAAGAAAAGACCACCTCTTAAACCTAAAACATTCGGAGGTGATACAGCATTCTGTTTCTTTATGAGTGACTGGCAGCTGGGCAAGAAGGACTATGGAGTTGAGAACACTATTAAAAGATACGACATAGCGCTGCAAGATTCAGTGAATAGAATTAAAGAGCTGCGTAAGTCTGGCGTAAAGATTGATGAGATTTACATGATAGGATTAGGTGACCTTACCGAAAACTGTACTCCTTTTTTCTACGAATCTCAACCACACAATGTTTCTTTAAATCTGATTGAGCAATACGCATTAGCAAGAAGCATGATGATGAAAACTGTTGAGACATTCTTGCAGCATGCTGATAAATTAATCTTGGCAGGCGCTCCAGGTAACCATGGTGAGGCATCCAGGACCAGCAAGGGTCAAGTTGCTACCAGTAGATTAGATAACACTGACACTATGCACCTTGAGATTTGTCGTGAGATAATGGCAGCTAATCCAGATAGATATAAGAAGGTAGAAGTAATAATACCTAAAGGATTTCACCAGGTTATGACCATCAAAAATATACCTTGTGCTTGGACTCATGGACACATGTCTGGTGGCGGCGGGAACGCAGAAGCTAAGATAGAGAACTGGTGGAAAGGACAGATGTATGGATTCTTACCAGCTAAGGATGCACAGATACTTATTACTGCACACTACCACCACTTCAGAGCGAAGCAGCAAGGTGATAGGACTTGGTTCCAGGCACCTAGCTTAGATAAAAGCTTAGACTTCACAGCACGCAGCGGTCTCTGGTCCCATCCAGGTGTACTAACTTTTACTATAAATAAAAAGGGCTGGGATAATTTAAAGATTGTATAAAAAAACCTACACCAGGGCAATAGTGTAGGTCTTTTTTTACTTAGCTACAAAGGTAAGCTAAGTTAAATGTCTCCTCTGTTGCAGTCATAACATGTCTCTGTGTCACCATCTATAAGTTTTATATCTTTACATAGTTTGCAATAGAGTTCAGCAATGTTACCCATCAGATAAATTGAAATCCTCCTCGGGGTCGTTGTGTTTTTTAATCATAACTTTAGATACCATATCAAAAAACTCTGTTGAGTTTATGTCTATGGCTGGTCCATCAAATGGATTGTCTCTCTTATATTTTGACATTCTCCTCCTCGTGATTACCAATAGGTTCTTGAAACTTAGGGTCACCATACGCATTGATTAACCCTATCAAGTATCCGCATACTTCATGGCTTACATCTTGAGAAATAAATTCTGAATTAGTAACCATAAGCATGAGGTTCCTAGCAATAGCATGGACCCTGGGATTGTTTACTTCCCACATAGGAGATTCTTTTATAGCATCTTCTATTAACATGTCCAATACCATGACTACTCCTCCTCTTGTACTGGTTTAACTTTACCTAATGTAATCTCAACAGCAGCCATAATACCTAGCAGCTGTAATGATTGGTCCTTCTGAATTATTGTATGCTCTTTAAATACTGGAGAACCTTCTTTGGTTTTCCTTGATAGTATCTCTTGTAGCAATTCTAAATCAGTCGCATCTTTTAATTGTGGCATAACTTCCTTTCTTAATACTTAGACTCTGACATAACAAAAAGGTTACTAGGTGGTTCATACATATACATAGCTACTTGTCCACTGTGTTGATGGTCCCACCATTCGTGGTCATTACATGGGCGACTATGTATTATATGTCCCATCTTTCTTAAGTCTCTTATTCTTTGTGAGTACGTAGGTATAAACATCTTCTGAAATGTTATAGCGCATAACCAATCTCCGCCTACTCTACGTATTGCTTTAAGCTCTTCTAATATCTTGCCAGCTTGCGAGTCTTTGGATGGCTCCTTGACTCGCTTCTGACTTAGTGCTGCTGGACTAGACATTCTTTAGTTTGTCTATCCAAGTCGAAGCATCTCCTTGTGTGCCTGTCCCGCTATTAAGGAACTGCTTTGCCTCTGCAGCTAGGTCATCTTTACCTTTATCAATAGCTTGATTGATTAAGGTCTCGATGAAGTTTACTTGCCCATCACTAATTGGATTTTGTTTCCATGGTCCGTCTGGTATGTCTGCCATATCATCTTCTCCTACTACTACCACATCATCTGTGTTAGATTTTTCTATCTCTTGTACATCATCAAGATTTTCAATGATGCGGTTTACAACATCAGAGTTGCCTTCTCTTGCAGCGAACTCTTCCTTATGCTTCTTAATATAATCAGAAGCAACTGTTATAAATTCTTTTTGGTCATCCTCTGTATAGTCTGTCACCTTGTCTGGTGTACCAGTTTTAAGATTCATCCTAGCTACAGTAAAGTCCCATGTTCTTGTTGCAAAGTTCTTGTCTTTACCACACATGTCAAGGATGATGTCACCCATCTCATTCTTAGAAGGGGATGTCATTGTCTGTTGTGTTGTATCTTTTTTTTTAGGTGCAGCTGCTGGTTTAGGTACAACTGAATCATCTCCTGTTGCCTTCTCCATCTCTTGTCTGCTTGGTCTCTTAGCTGAACCTTGAAACTTCCAGTTAGCTAATGCTCTACCTATCGCAGATGTCTCACAGTTTTCTACCCAACTGTTTTTGTTAGCTCCACTCTGTCCCTTATACTCTTGTGCCAGTCCAGTGGATACTGGGTTGATATCATCCTTGTGTTCATACACTAAGGCATGCACAATTATCATAGTCCCATCATCGGATACTTTAATTGGTTCAGTCCAGACTCTACCTTCGGGGTGTGCTTTATAAAAAGCATCTAGTCTATCTTCTACTTCTAAGTAGTCGTTACTATTGTACGCCATTCTTTATTCCTCTCTCTTTCGCTATTGTATAGACATGCTTCCTGGATATGCCAGCGCTTCTAGCAATCATTGAAGCTGTCATCTTAGTTTCATTTCTTTTATTGAACAGATAAGTTATCATTGTATTTCTTATGCCTGTATCTTCCTTTATCTTGGCTGATAGTTCCATAAGTTCTTTTAACATTAGCTCTTCATAACTTGGTTTACTCATAGTTCAAACACATCTATGAAACATTTAGTACACAGTTTTGTCTTGGCTACTCTAGGTATTTTTGCACCGCATTCACTACAAACACTTCGATTTCTTTTACCCATCTTGCCTTGTTTGATTTGGTCTTGAATAAATTCTTTGACTGAATTATCGATAGAGATATCTCCACTACCCATTTCAGCAATCAATTTATTTAGACTGTCATCATCCCATATAGGGTCACTCATAGTATTCCTTCCTTTAATATTTAGACTCTTATAATTTTATTTAGTTACACATTAACTGGATGTTTTACTTGTGGCTTCATAAACATATTGCACAAAGTATTTAAACAAACATGCCTGGCATTTATTATCTGTGTATGTCTGCCGCAGCTATAACATATACTTGACAACGTAACCTCCTTATACATTCCTTAGTGTATATTATACACAAGTTATTGTAGTAAGTCTTGTTGTTTTCTAGCATGTCTTAGCTCTCGCCAGTTACCATAGATTGTGTACAATCCTACAAACAAATAGGTAATGTACGCAGTGAACATCGTTAATATTATAAATCCTTCTACACTTTTCAAAACAATATCCCTTCTACTAACAACGACATTTGTTTAGCATGCTGGTCATTCTTATTTCGTATATATCTATAACTGGTAAAGGGTAATTAACTTTTCTATAGAATGCTTCTTCTTCTTTGGTAAATTGTACCCCATTAAAAAAGAGATATCTTTCTTCTTCACCTTCATATCTTGCACTGAAAATTTTATCACTGCCATTATAGAAATGTTCTATAACATCTTTTAATATCATTATATTTTTCCTATCTTTATTCTGTTATCTGATAACGCATCCCACTCGCTTGGTGTACGTATCAGTTTATATTTAGCAGTCTTACCTTTAGGTGCTAAGTTTTCTATTACCCAACCAAGCTCTCTTAATTGGTGGATAATTCCAGATATCCTAGGTATTCCAAACGTGTAAACAAACTCATTAGAACTTACTGAATGTTCTTGCATTGCTCTTGCTGTTTGCAATGCCCATTCAACTTTAGCTCGGTGAGTTCCGAACACTGGTATGGGTACTTTATTTTTAAAGTATGGTGCATCCATTTAATGTCCCCATCCTGCTGCGGTCTCATGGTCTGGAACTCCATTCCATAACTTAGCGTGTCTATATCCATCTATTTTTATGTAACCATCTTGTGGAATCTTTGTCATCTCTTCACCAGATGATAAGTAATGTAATGGGTTTGGTGTTACTTTATTTGAACCATACTCTCCATACTCTACAAGTTTTCCTATCTGTCTTATCTTAATAGATGCTTTTAGTTTTTTAGTTACAACATAATAATCAACGTTGGTCTGGTCGTAACCCCAGCTATCAACAAAGATGTCACCTTCTTTGATTGATGCAAAGAACTCTTTCTTCTTCTTGATTCTTGCAGCTGCTCTCTCTATCTTTAGTTCTTGTGCTTGCTTGCACTTACCAAAATAATCCTGGATATATTTTCTGCGCTCTCTCTCATCTTTGAATCTGTAGCTCCAGTCTTGTGTTGCTTTCTTACCACTGAATGCAGTAGCAATCATCTTATCTTTGTGAACAAACACGATTGCTTCTTCATCAGTTAAGTTTGTATAGTGTTGTTCTGCTTTCTCATAATCTTTATGAGTTGACAAGAACTCTCTGTAACTTTGTCCGATTAAGTTATCCATTTAGTTTCCTTCCTTCATATTGTTTAGACATAATAAAATTAATTATGGTTACTTGTTTTTTCAACAACTACAACTTTACGTTCTGTTGTCATGCCATTACTGTATGCATCCATGTGTATTCGTGCTTCATCGTAGGTGTAACCACTTTGTAAACACTGCCATAGTTGTTGTATAATTTGTTCTTCGGTCATCATTCCTCCTCTTGTTTTGCAGCTGCTCTCTCTTCTGCTCTTGCTTGAACCTTTAACCATGCAAGGTCCCAGTTTTTTAATCTATCCTTGGTGATACCAGCTACAATTTCTTCTGCTATTTCTTGCATGGTCTCATCATCAGCTAGTATCTTTACTTCGTATGTCTTTAATACTTCGTAAGCTAATCTTGTCCAGACTTCTCGGTCTCTTACAATAGGAAGCTTTGGTTGGCTCCCTATTGGCATCGTTACTTTAACTGACACTTACTTCACCCTTCTTGTTAATGAAAAACTTACCGAAGAAATTTCTTGCAGTGTATGGACTTGGTCCAACAAAAGTTATATCTCCATGTTCTTCTAATATTTCTTTAGTTAATACACCCTCGAACTGTTCGCTTAACAAACTAACTTGTTCTATTGCAATCATGTTTAACTTACCAGCAGCAACTAACTCTTTTAATTGCTTCTTACTTTTAGGTCTTGAATCCATTCCATCAAGAATAAATATCCCTTGCGCACTCATTGTTTACCTTCCTTTTTTATCATCACTACTTAGACTCGACCAACTCATTATTGGTTACAGTAAATATAATATTTCCCAACAACTACATTTATGTAAATGAATTTTGTTTGTGCAATAACTCATTACTTACCATCCAGTTCTACTGTCGCTACAGTATTTCCATTTGTATCTTTTAATTTGAGAACTTCAAATCCTCCATCTTTAACTTTGTAAATAAGTTTCGCAGCTTTATCTAGGATGGTTCCTACTTCATAGTGGAAGGCATCCTCGAACGCTGCATTGTTTGTATCGATTGTAATTTGAATCATTACTTTAGCTCCTCTTTATATTTCATAGTGTCTGCACCTGCACCAGTTATTTGGTACACATCTCGCTTAACTTCATTGCCGAATATATCTACCCAAACAATTTCTTTTTCTTCCATTTCTTTTCCTTCCTTCACGTAACTTAGACTATTTATATTTGAAATAGGTTACACCTTTTTTTTCTTAGCTTCATCTGCTTTGTGCATCTCCATTAATTTTATCCAGTGCGGCTCGAATGTTGGTTGAAAATAATTCTCCATGTAATCAACCCAGCTCTCATACCCTGGGAATCTCTTAGCAAATTCTTTTGGCTCCATTGCCCATTGCTCCTTGGCTAAATCAAAAGGCATATGAACCATATCTTTCATGGTCTCTTTGTTTAATTCTATTCTTGTATATTCTTTGTAAACATAATCACCTTCTGTTATAACAAATGTCTTTTTTACATACTCATCGAAGGGCATCTCATCAACAACACCATCAACAGAACCATCAATATATTTAGCGCTGATGCAGTCATCATAAACAGTATTTGTTTTCTTGTTTAATAAGAAGGCATGTCCTCCGAAGTGATTAGCACCTTCGAATATATCTCGCAGTGCATGGACCACAACCCAGTCATCATTTACTATAAACTTTTTGGTGTTGATTGCATTCCATGCTGCTGGATAACAGTTACCTGCTCCCATTACTTAACCTCCTTAACTGGTTGTGTTTTCTCTTCTCTGTAAATCGTACCCTTCCACGCTTCCGCTGTTTTGTAAGCATCTTCATAGTGTGTTGGTGCTGTAACTTTTATTTCTCCAGACTCATCATGGAAAATTACTCTATATATACTCTTCATTATTTGACCTCCTTCTTCATTGGATTTGTTGGAATGAAATTCTCGAAGCAATAATCATATATATCTTTGCCGCTGATAAAATCTCTAAGTGTTTTATTTAGCGCTTGATAAACTGTTTGCCCTTCCTCTATGTAAATCTCGAATGCTGCCTTGCCCTCTACAATCTCACCGCTTGATAGCTTGACTGTATCGAATGACTTGCCCCAGTCCTTCTGTATATCTTGAATTGTTTTCATTTTTATATTCTCCCTTCGGCTTCTAACTTATCCATGACTGCTTCAACTATTAGCATCTCCCAAGTTCCAGCATCGTATTCATCTCCATGTTTTTTGGTTCCAACTTTGCTCATCTTATCTCCCAAGTGGGCATACTTTGCAATGTCCTCTACCTTCCAAGCAGTTCTCATATTTTTTCCTTCCTTCATATTGTTTAGACCTTCCCGACTTCGAGAAGGTTACATATTCTTTTGGATTTTATTCTCCTGTATCCTTCGACTGTTTGCATGTCTATTATTCCTGTAACATGTAGCATTTTACAAATGGCTACAGATTGCAGCATGGACCCATAAGCGTTAAGTACTTCTCGAATGTACATAGCTCTTTTGCTGGTAAAGTTTCTAATCATTACATTGATTACACAATTTAATTGCTCTACTTCTACATAGATTACTTTTACATTAAGTCCAGCTTCTTTTGCTTTTTCTATTCTCTTCTGTACTTTTTTTGGTGACTTCCCACGATTATCAAAAATGACATTATCACATTGATAAGTATTTTTAAATGCTTCAGTATTATTAAAATAAAACTCAAGCATGTGGGCAGCGGTCACGCTGGCTGCTGGGTGCAGCTCTGCATTCTTATCTTTTGTTAGTGGTTGGTCCTTGTTTAGTTTTGCCTTTATCTCATCGGGGTCAATTACAAAAGCATTAGTCCTTGCTGCTTCCTTAGCAACATGGGCAGACTTACCGCTCCCGCTTGCACCAATCATAAAGGTTATAGTGTTTGTTTGTTTCATACTGCTTAGACTTTATGCAGTTACAAAAGGTTACAGGTATTTTAAATATTTTTTATTCAGTGTTATCTAGCAATCCTTAGCATTCCAGCCCATGCCATATCCATTTAAAAAAATATCTAGGGTACTTTTTGGCATACTATCTAATAAGTAGTGAAACAGGGCTTTTATCTGTAAACCCTAGGAAACATAGGGTCACTAACGCAACATAATAGAGATTATAGGACAAGTAATGGTAATGCTAATTTGAGGGGGTGGTATTCGTATTCGTAACACTAGATTTATTTAATGCCAATTAATTACTATATATAGTGCTACTAGATGTAGTGGTACTATATGTTGTGTATGTCTATAGATTTTGTAGATAAGGTACACACATTAGGTGAACTATCACAGTAAGCTAAGTTATCATTAACTTGCTTTAGTGTACGCTTACACTCTTTACATTTCATAATATTCTTTATTCTACTGGGGGGTCTTTAGGATGTAGCGGGCTATATTTTTTATATATTCTTTTATAAGCTAGGATGTTTCCTTAGACCTTGGGTATCTCACTTGTCTTTCTAGTTGGTCTTACTGGCTGTAAGGTGAGACTTTCGTACTCCCGATGTCCACTTTACCTGTATCTAATTACTTGGTCCTTGCTGTTTGTGTGTGATAACTTTATCATAGAGGAAACTAATTTACAATTTATACGAAATATAAAAAACTTTTCCCCTATATAGTATTATATGAAAGAAAAAAATTGTGTTGTTTGTGAGCAAGTAATAACTAATCATTTCAAAGCTGTTTGTTTAGATTGTGCAAATAGGTGGCTTGACTTTAGAAACAAATACCTTAAATAAAAAAATTTTTTTATTCCAGGGGTTCTTGCTTAGTAGTGTCTGGGTTTCTACCTTTAATTCTGGGGAAAGATTTAGGTTTATGTTTATAACAATATTTATATTTATTGTATTGAGATAGTATGGTAGTACAAGCAGAATGTACACAGCTTCGATTCTTTTGAAACTGCATATTCTTTTTTGAATTAGGGTACTTGTTACCTTGTATAAAGTCTGCCATAATTTAAGTATAGAGGAGTAAAAAATGCCTAAAAGCACAAAAAAATATACCAAAATGAAACCTGGTAAAAAAAAGAAAAAAAAGTAACGTGGCTGAATTTCGTGGCATGAAGGTGAAGTTAAATTCACCTAGTGCTATTCGTAAAGGGGAACCTGGCTATGGGCGTAAGAAGTCTAAAGTCTTTGTAATGTCTAATGGCAAAGTAAAGAAAGTAATGTTCGGTGACCCTAACATGGCTATAAGAAAGAATAACCCTGGAGCTAGGGCTTCTTTTCGTGCTAGACACAAATGCAGCACAGCTAAAGATAAAACAACAGCAAGATATTGGTCTTGCAAAGCTTGGTAAGGAGAAGTTATGGCAGCTAAAAAAGGTTTATATCATAATATAAATAAAAGAAAAAAAGCTGGGACCAGTAGGTCAAAAAAGAAATCTACTATCAGTCCTAAAGCTTATGCAAATATGAAAGCTGGATTTCCTAAAAAGAAAAAAAAGAAGTAATGGCTAATCTTAAAACAGTTGCATGTCCGCACTGTGGAGATAAATTTAAACAACAACATGGCAGACAAAAGTACTGCAAGCTGCAATGTACTAAAGCTGCTAACGCCAGGGCAAGAAATCAAAAGAAAAAAGAAACTAAGAAGTTAGCTACAACTCCAAACAATAGAGCTAGTCGTGGTGAACATTACATGTCTTTTGTAGCAGATTATGCAGAAGAAGTACTCGAAGGCATTATTACACAGAAGTTTGTAGCAGAAGATATGGGCATTGACCAGAGTGTTGTTGCCAGGATGCTGCTTGCATATAAAGAAGATAAAGCAGTACATAAAGCTAGAGAAGATTGGGATGTACCAGAAGAAGCTAGAAAATCTTTAGAATCTTTTGAGGATTTTAGAAACAGATACTTCTTAACAGAGACTGGACAAGCATACGAAACTGCTAAGTTTCATAAAAAATGGATTAAAAATATTTTAAAAGCTATTGATAAAGGTGAACAACTTATGATTCTCTCACCTCCTCGACATGGCAAAACTGATTTACTTACACACTTTGCAGTATGGCAAATATGTAAAGCACCGAACATAAGAATTATGTGGGTAGGTGGTAACGAAGATATATCTAAGAATGCTGTAGGTTCTGTATTGGACCACCTAGAAAATAACGAGCAGCTGATACAAGATTTTTGTGGACCTGGAGAAACGTTTAAACCTAAGAGTAGAACTGGTAAGACTTGGAGTTCTGGACAGTTTACAGTTAAGACCAGGACAGTGACTGGTATTAAATCACCAACAATGGTGGCTGTAGGTAAAGGTGGTAAGATTCTTTCACGTGACTGTGACTTGATTATTGCAGATGACATTGAGGACCATTCCACAACAATACAACCTAGTTCAAGAGAACAAACTAAACGATGGTGGACTACAACTCTATCATCACGTAAAGAGGAACATACAGCTATTGTTGTTATTGGTTCCAGGCAGCACCCAGATGATTTATATAATTCATTAATTGATAACGATGAATGGAAAAAGATAGTTGAATCAGCACATAGTTTAGAGATACCTATTGATTCTGGTATTGACAAGGACCACAAGAAACACATGCTTTGGTCCAGCAAGAGAAGTTACAAGTGGCTTATGTCACAAAGAAGGAATGCACAAACGACTGGTGGGTTAGCTATATTTGAAATGGTATATCTTAACCGACCATTCTCCGAAGGACTTCAGATGTTTAAAGTAGAATCACTTGATGCTGCACGTGATGAGTCAAGAAGTATTGGGCATGTACCTGCTGGATGTAGATTGATAGCAGGACTTGACCCAGCAGCAACTGGATACCAGGCAGCATTCTTATGGGCATTTAATGTTGAAGAAGGCAAACTGTACATGGTAGATATAGAAAATACTAAAGGTGGCGGCATACCCCAAGCATTTAAAACAATTAAAGAATGGTACAAAAAGTATCACTGTTCACATTGGATTATTGAAGAGAATGGTTTTCAACGTGCCATACGACAAGATAGAGAATTAAAAGAGTGGACTGCAGCTAAAGGCATACACTTAGAAGGACACCAGACACAAAAAAATAAATTCGACCCATACTTTGGTGTTGGTTCTATGAGTGAACTATTTGATAAGGGTAAAGTTAATTTACCTTATGGTAGTGCAGATTCGCAAAATAAGAGTAATATATATCGTAGGCAGCTTTTGTATTTTTCAAATGCTGCTAGCAAGGCAAGTAGTAGAGGATATAAGTCGGATATAGTTATGGCAAGTTGGTTCCCAATTAAAATTGTAAGAAGATTACAAAAAGAATTTGTTGCTGACATGGCGCATGAATATACACCGAGTTATGGCAATGTTGATATTAGTAATATGAACACTGCACCATGGTAAAAAAATGAATGAATCAGCATTATACGATAAGATAACACAGTTACATTATGATAACCAAGATGGTTATGCAATGCGTGGTCGTATTCGTTCAATCATGAATGGTGGACCTAATGGAATACTTGCACTACTAGGAGACCAACTAAAAGGTTTTGAAGATTGGCAAGTACCAATGCCTAACCTTATGAGTTCTGGTTTAGAGCATTTAGCACAGAAGATAGGCAGAATACCTAACTTAAAAATAGATGTACCTAACAATAAAGATTCAGAACGTGCAAGAAACAAAGCTGAAAAGATAGGCAGAATTATAACTGCGTATGATGATGTACAAAGATTAGATTTGCAAATGCCACAAGTTGGTAGATGGTTACCAGGTTATGGCTACGCTGTATGGGTAATCAAAGAAAAGAAAGATGCTAATGGAATCCCTTATCCAATAGCTGAATTAAGAGACCCATACAACTGTTTTCCAGGTTACTTTGGTGCAGACCAACAACCTAAAGACATGTCTATTGTAAGAAGAGTACCTAAAGATTCTTTGGCTAGAGTTTATCCAACATACAAAGATAAAATTATGAAGGATGTTCCTAACCAAATTAATATAGGTAGTGCTTATGCTTCTCCTTATACAGATTCATACAATGGTTCCTGGGCAAACTCCAATGGACAAGGTGACTTAGTAGCTGAATATTATAATGAAGAAGGTACGTATATATTCCACATGTCATCCAGTACAGTATTAGATTTCATACCTAACCCACTAGGAAGTGGTCCTGCTTTCGTTGTAGCAAAGAAATTTTCTTTCGACCAACTACAAGGACAGTACGACCAAATTATAGGTTTAATGGCATCTATGGCAAAAATTAATGTTATGAGCATTATCGCTATGGAAGATGCAGTATTTACAGAGACAAACATAACTGGAGAATTAGAATCTGGACAATACAAAAAAGGTAGATTCGCAGTCAACTACTTCTCTCCAGGAAGTCAGATTTCAAAACCAGCATCTAATATGCCTTATCAATTATTTCAACAGATAGACAGAATAGAACGACAACTTCGTGTTGGTGCTTCTTACCCTGCTACTGATGACTCACAATCTCCAGTTAGCTTTGCTACTGGTAGAGGACTTGAAGAGTTAGGTGCATCTATGTCTCTAATGATTAGAGAGTATCACACCATTATGGCTGATGCTATAGAACAGATAGATGCTAAAAGACTTGAATGGGATGAAATCATGTATGGTGGTATGACTAAAGAACTCTCTGGTTATAGAGATAATAAATTCTTTTCAGAAACATACGAACCAGTTAAAGACATACAAAAATCTTACAAGACACGAAGAGTGTATGGAGCAATGGCTGGATATGATGAACCACAGAAGATAGTTACAGGGCTGCAACTACTTAGTTCTGGAGTTATTGATACACAAACATTACAAGAGAACCTAGATGGTTTAGACAACCTTGTAAGAGTTAATGAGAGAATAACAAAAGAAAAGATGGATAAAGTTTTAGAAGATACGCTTATGGCACAAGCAAGTCAAGGTGACCAAAAAGCTATCATGGCTGTAGTGCAAATAAGAAAAAACCCAGAGAATATGCAAAACATATTAGATAAATTTTTTACAGCTGAAGAACCAGAGATTCCGCAGGAAGAGACAGCAATGATTGAGGGTATGGGTCCAGCCACCACTGGTCCCGCACCTTCTATACAACAAGCTTTAGGAATGATGGGCAATGCTTGATTTATTTGAAGAGATTGTTTGTACTCATCTAGCAGAAGTCGATGAAGAATGTGATGACATAATCCTAGAAGATTATATTAAAAGACAACACATCTTGCGTACTATCGCACAACAACACATGCCTAGACAGTTTTTTGTAATATCAGAACCAATTTTTTTAGAAGAGTATGAGGAGGATGAAGATGGCGACCAGGATTACTAAAAGAAACGCAGCAATACCTCCAGCATCTCAAAATGTAATCGACCAATCCAGAATGACTTATGGAGAAAAAGGTCCATTAAAAGAATTAAATAATGAAGTTAAGAATTTAAACTTAGGTCAAGAGACACCTACAGCTGCACCAACGCCAGGACAAAACGTAGGTGGTGCTTTACAAAGTAGTGTGTTTGCACCTACTGACCAACCATTACGACCAGTAGAAGATGGACTGGACTTTGGTCCAGGAGTAGGTTCACAAGGACCAACAGAATCTACAGAGGAATTAATACAGAAATTTTTTGACCTAACAGGTGACCCTTTACTAGCTAATTTATTAAAAGGGTAACATGGCATACAGTACCTTTGATGCAGCTTCTTTTGCAGATGATTCGGCTACAGAAAGAGCAATACAGAAATCTGTAGCACCAACACAAGCAACACAAGCTATGGCTAGTCAAGCTTCAGCTATTGTAAAAAGATATCCAACAATAAGTAAAGGTTCATTAGTAGGTGCAGTCAAACTAGGTATTAGTGATGATGACCCAAGATTGCAACAAATTGTTTTAAAAGAATCTTTAGCTAAAGAACAGAATGGTTTTTCTAAATTACGTGAAGCTATCAGTGTTAAAGAAAAAGCAAAAAGTGCATCACGTGGTTTATTTCTAGGATTCCAAAACTTATGGGAAGCTGGAGCTGCTAGAGGAGTCAGATACTTAGAAGGCAGACAACAAGGTATGACACACGATGAAGCTAAAGGTAAATCTAAATCTTCATTACTAGATATGAAAGCACAAGCTGAAGCAGCAGGTAAAGAAGTTGATTTAGGTACAGGATGGTTTTTAGGTAGTACTGACCCAACACAAACAGATGAATACAAAAACATGTTAGCAGCTGGTGTTGACCCATTAGTAGCTAGAGAGTTTGTATTAGATAATGTTTTAGGTGTACAGATTTATGAACAACAAAGAAAAAAAGCAGAAGAAGCAATACAGTTTACTGGAGAACGAGCAGAGAGATTTGAAGAAGCTGGACTTAAACCAACAGTAACTATTGGTCGTTGGTTATTTAAACCAGTAGATGAAATTATAGAACCAGGAACAGCTGCATACAACAACATAACTGGTGCTTTAGATATACTTGCACAAATATTTTTAGACCCAATAGGTCTTGCAACATTAGGAGTAAGCAAAGTTAGAGCTGGAGCTAAAACATTTACTGAATTAGAAAATTTAAGTAATGCAGGTAAGTTATTTGAAAACACTGGATTACTCCAGGGAACACGTAAAACTATTTTTGGACCAACATCACAAGAATTTCTTGCTGGTAAGAATGGTGTAAAGTTTAAACAATTCTTATGGGAAAACAATACATCAGATATTATTGCAGCATCTAAAAATAATATTGATGACTACGACTTTTATGTTGCTTTAGATAATTTTAAAGCAAAAAATAAAGGCAAATCATTTGATGAAATAGATAATGCACTTACTAAAGAATTAGTTAACGAGAATTTATTAGTAAAGGCAACATTAAATAACGTACCTACAATCAAACGTGCAGGTAACAACATGACAAAAATGATGGAAAGAACTTATGGAACAAGACTTGTTACAGAAAATAAAAATGATAGTTTAGTTTCATTAAATAGATTTATACGTTTAGCTACATCAAGTATGGACAAAGATGCAGCTGCTAAAACTACAAATAAATTTATGAAGGATTCTATGAAAGCACTTAATGCTGCAGATGCACCTACACAAACAGCATTAGTTGTTACTAACTTTATAGAAAGAAATTTTAAACCAGCTGTTATACGTGGACTAGCAGGAGTAGATAAAGATACTTCTGTTAAAAAAGCTGCAACAAAGTTAACTGAATGGCAAACTAAATTAGTTGATGAAGGATTAAGTGTCCAGGCAAGGTTTATTGGAACTGCTAAGAAAAACAAAGATACTGTAAGAAGTTATGCAATAGATTCATCTGGCGGAGATTTACCAATAACTAATGTATTGAGACAATTACAAGGTGGTAAATTAAATGGTGTTGAAAACTTATTAGACCCAGTAGTTGCATCACAGTTAGCAGATGAGATATTCTTACCAGACCCTAAAGCTTTGTTGCGTTCTGCTAAAGCATTAGATGACACACTAGGAAAAATAGGAACTAAATTACTAGCTTCTGGAAATGTAGAATCAACAAGAAGATTTATGGATTGGTACTATGGTGCTTTATTCAAACCATTAGTTTTGTTAAGACCAGCATGGACAGTAAGAGTTATAGCAGAAGAGCAATTAAGAATGTTATCTTCTGGTGTTACGAATGTTATTACACATCCAGCACAGATGATTGCTAGAGCTACAGGTAAACAAAAAGAATCAAGCAAGATGTTATTAGGTTCTTTTGAAGATAATGCACAGTTTATTGATGTAACTTTAAATGGTGCAGGTATAACTTCTGCTTCTAGGAGAACAGGTGGAACAGGTAGATTTACTACAGTATCAAGACAAGAGAATAGAAGAGCTTGGGGAGAAGCATCATTTAGAAACTTCATGCAACATAAATTTGACCCATTGTCTAGGAAACTTGCGGCAATACAACTAGAACCAAATACTGCTGCTAGAAAAGCACAGTTAAATAAATTAATTAAAGAAGCACAAACACAAGGTAACCCATTAAATAAACATATTAGAAAAGTTACAGGTGCAGAAGGACATGCTTTTAGAGGAGCTGGCTTTAATGGTGCGCCAGGTAAAGCTAAAGCAGAAGAGTTTATTCACTATGCAAATGCTTCAGTAGCACAAGTTACTGGTGGAATTGTAGAGACAAGTACTAAAGGTAATAGAGCAAGACTTGCTAGAAACTGGATAGATGAGAATGGTAAAGAAGATTTACTTAAAGCTTTGTCAGATGAAGCAATGGATGCTGCAGAGTTAGTAGGATTAGAAAATATAGACATGGGTAAATACTGGGCTGGTCAGCTTAGTGAAGTTGAATACACTTCTATAACTACACAGTTAAGAAAAAACCAAGAGAAGATGAAAAAAGACTTTGTTAGAAAGTTTGAAAAGGTATTACCAGAACAAGCACGTGGAGAGTTAAAGAATGCAATGACATCACAAACTAGAAGGTTAGATGACTTTGTAGATTCTTCTTTTAATTTCTTTATGACTATTCCTACTAAGACAATGTCAAGAGCGCCAACTTTTAAATTTCATTATTGGAACAAAGTAGGAGACTTCGCACAACATGCTAATGCAGCAACACTTAAGAAGTTAGTACAACAAGCTAAAGAAGCTGGACTAGCTACAGGAACTAAAAATGAAAAAGCTGTACTTAAAAAACTAGAAAGTTACCAAGGAGTTAAAGGCGGCATAAACAAAGTAGAGATTATAGATAAGATAGGTGCATCACATGCGCTTACTGAAACTAAAAAACTTCTTTATGATGTATCTACGAGAACAAGATTAGGTAATGCAACTAGAGGAATATTCCCATTCGGTGAAGCATACGTAGAAATCTTTAGTACTTGGAGTAGATTACTTGTAGAAAATCAAGGCAGACCTTTACGTAGAGCGCAGCAGCTTGTACAGTCAGCACAAAAACCTAACCCAGTGTTTGATGATTCTGGACAAAAAGGATTCTTTTACAAAGACCCAAATACTAATGAAGAGTTATTTGGTTATCCAGGAGAAGGATTAATACAGAAGTGGATGTTTAAAGACTTAACAGAGAATGGTGTACAAGTTAACTTGCCAGTCTTTGCTGGTTCTTTAAACATAGCAGGTAACTTAATACCAGGTTTTGGTCCAACTATTACAGTGCCAGCTGCATTTATAAATCGTAAGTTCAATCTATTAAGACCAGGTAAGTGGGAAGAGACAGTATTGTTTGGTGACTTTGCACCACCTCGTACAGAAACTATTAGTGAAGTTATAACATCGTTGGCACCAGCACCATCTTGGTTAAAAAAACTAGGTACTGCTTTTGGAATAGGTGGAGCAGAATCTAAACGTATGTTCTCCAATACAACTATTGATGTGTATAAAGCTTTAGTGTATGCAGGAAAGATTGATGATAGTTCTCCAGAAGGAGCTAATGAAGGAATGGAGTTAGCTGGAGACTACGCCAGGAATATATTTATTATTAGAAGTATTTCACAAGCTATTGGACCATCTGGTTCTGTAAGCCCTAAGTATGAGATATCTGATAAGACAGGACAACTATTCTTGTTTGAAACATTAGCTGAAGAGTATAGAAATATATCTAATGCTTCACCAGATAGTTCTACAGCAGTTAAAACATTCGTAGAGAGATTTGGATTTAACCCAATTACATTAGCTACCAGTAGAACAGAGACTATAAAGAAAAGACCAGTCACAGCTGATGGTGCGACATGGGAGAGAAATAACCCAGAACTTGTAGAGAAATTTGATTTAACTTACGCATTCTTAATTGATGAAACTAATTCAGAGTTTATGTACGAACAATATTGGAATCAGATTATTAGTGGAGATAGAGTTCCTAGAACTATAGAACAATGGCAACAAGCTAAGAATATTCTTTTAGGCAGCGTTGAGTATGAAAACTTTGTTAAAGAGAATGGACTGTTAGTAAGAAATGATAAAGTTTCTGTACAAGCTAAAAGAAATAAGAAAGCAGAGATAGCTAGTAAGTACCCAGGTTATGGTAGAAGCATAGATTATTCACAAACTAAACCAGAGATGGATGATTTGATTGATGAATTGTACACATGGTTCGACCCAGTTAGCTATCAACTAGATAGTTCACTTACAACTAACCCAGCAGCATTAGGTTTAGTTGAGTATGTAAAGACTAGAGATGCAGTAATTGCACAAACAAAACAATTAAATCCTACTTATACTGACACTTCTTTTAGAAGTTCAAACAAACTAGCACCATTTAGAAGCTTGTTAAGAAACAAGATGCAAGGTATATTGGTTAAGTACCCAGAGTTTGGACCCTTAGCAAAAGAAATCTTTGAAAGAGAACTCCGAGAAGCAGATGAAGATATAGAATTAATAAGAGGATTAAATGACAGTTGATGAATTTTTACAAAGAATAGAAAGTATAATACTTCAGATTAATGAAGATGATTCACTAGGTACCAATCAAATAGGTATCTCAACAGAACAAAGAGTAGATATATTATCAGCACCTACAGTGCAAGATGCTTCTTTATATTTATTGTCTGCAAACATTCCACAGTATGTAATAGATTTCGCTATATCTGGACAAGACATAACAGGTGTTACAGGAGATAATGTTGCATTAGCAGCAGCTACAGAACAATATGGACAGTTTGGTAATCAAGATGCAGTATTAGGTGTACCAGCTAACTATGTTCCTCCACGTTCTGGAGCTACAGATTTTTATACTGAAACAGATTTAGTTAACTTATTTGCTGGCAAGTCAGAAGAAGAGATTGCTGGAATACAAGCAGATTTAATTAACTCTAACTTACTTAGTGTTGGTGATGGATTTATGCCAGGAGAATGGGACCTAGCAACTCAAAGAGCTTTTACTCCAGTGTTAAGCAGAGCAAATAGAGGTGGTGTTACTGATGTAGAAAAACTTAATGGTGCAGCATGGAAAACAACATTAGATGAATATGTTGCTAATCCAGTACCAGAGATACCACAATCAGAGACTTACTTACCAGCTGACCCAGCAACTATTGCACAAAAGGTAAAAAGACTTTATGCTGCAGATTTAAACAGAGACCCTAATCCCTCTGAACTTAAACTGTTATCTAATACAATGTACAAAGAAGCAGAAGCTTCTTATCAGCAGAATCAATCTTTAGCTGCTACAGCACAGCAACAACCAGAGATGACTGGAGAAGAAATACTTGCTGGTGATTATGGAAACTATGCAGCTGACAATGTACAAAGCGCTATCGAGGACCAAGGTCTTACACAGATAGATGCTGAAAGTAGAATGAGAGAAAAGTTCGATATGATAACAGACAAAGAGAAAAGCAGATTAGGAGAGAATTATAGTGCAAGGAATACTAGGGCTACTATTCTTAATAGTATCGCTAACAGACCCAATTAGTAATATGAATCAACAAGAACTAATTTCATTTATGGAAGCCATTAAAGAGCAAGAGAACGCTGGCGGCAATTATCTGCTAGAACATAAACCAACCAAGATGGTAGGTTTTGATGGAGAACTTATTGATGTCCAGGCATTAGGTGCTTATGGTATCTTAGATGTTAACTGGAACAAATGGTCCAAACAAGCAGGATATGAAGGTGCAGACTGGAAAACACCAGAGATGCAAGACATCGTTGCAGCTTACAAGTTTTCTGAATACTACAATAAGTATGGTTCTTGGGACTTAGTAGCAGTTGCTTGGTATGGTGGTCCAGGTAAAGCTAACACCGCTATGAACGCAGGTATCGATGCGATAGGGGACACAGGGAACATAGAAGGTTTTGGACCTAATATACAAGAGTACGTAACTAGCGTTATGGATAAGTATGCTGGATACCTAGAAAAACAACCAGTCAATGCTGATGTTCAAAGTTATATACAACAGAACAAACAAGAGATACAATCCACACCTAAATTAAATACACAAGATGATGGCATGGTTCCAGGCATAGACCCAATGCAAAAGTATGCAGCAGATATGTTATCAGCATTAGTTCCTAATAGAACACAACCAGTAAGTGATGTACAGTTTGAATCACAAGTACCACAACAAGCTGGAAGTTTTGAAGGAGCGCAAATCAAAACAGAGATAGTCAGAGATAACGAAGATAAATTTACAATAGATGATATCTTGTCAACAATGGACCCAGAATGAAACCAATAAACGAAATGTCTTTTCAAGAACAAATGAAGTTATCCAGACAAAACAGACAGTTAAAGAAACAAAAATTCTTAAAAGAAAACAAAATTAAAAGATAGTTATGGCTACTGAAGAAGAGTTAGCCAACATAGCTGCAGCAACAACTGCACCAATAATACCTTTTGAAGCTTCTAGGAGAAGTGTAAATTACATAAGTAATTACGTACCAGATTTAAGTAATCGGTCAGACTATACCCAGATAGATTTAAAAAAATTAATGAAGTCAATGGATGATTTTATTAAGTTTGTAGGGTATAAACCTAAAGACTTTGACATGACATTATTGAGTGAGTTGTTAACAGCACCAGGAGATATGACACACTTTACTTTAGCTGATGTAATAGGTGATGACTTCTTAGTAAAGATAAATGACATAGGCGTTGTAGAATCAGAAAAAAAAATAGGAAAAATATTAGTTGATTTAATAAACCTTGAAGAAGATATAACAATTAAAACAATGAACAAATTAGCTGGTGCTGGTTTAGAAGCAAGTAATATTAGCTTGTTTGATAATTACAATGAAACAATAACACACGTTATAGACCAAAGTATGGATAACTTAAAAAGATTGTCTGGTAACTTAAACTCTACTCCTTTAGAAATAGCAACGCTTATGAGGCAAGGTAAGTTTGCAGCTATTGCTGGAACAGAAAATGATATATTTGATATAGCTATTTCAGTTTCTGAATATGTAACTAATTCTAAGATAGATTTAACAAGAACAGTAGTTACAGAATCTGTATATTTAGGTAAAGGAATAGCTGCATTAAATAAATTTACTCCAGAGGAAATTAAAAACTTTGATGCCCAAGGAAATATACCTAACAATATAGATTATGAGATAGGTAAAAACAAAAAACTTACAGCAACTACTCTACAAGAAACTTTAGATTCTTATAAAACATTTCTTGTAGATAAGACTAAAGATTATTTAAATAGAACAGACAACTTTTATTGGAGATTAACTAATCCAAGTCAAATAACAGTAGATGATATGTTTGTTGCAGAAGTAATAGACAATACTGAATACATAACAGGAGAACAACTTGTTACTTATAAACCTAGAAAAGTAGGTAATATGGTCGCACTAAAAAGCGATTTAGATATTTCACAATCAGAAATTGAAAAGATTGTTAAAAAGAAATTACCTAAACCTATTAATTTTTATGAAGTAGAAAAGATAGATACAAAGACAGCTGCATTTGCAGATGAAGCAGTATCAATACTTAAACCAGATATCAGTCTTAAAGTAAAAGGTACTATGCACATGGCACCAGCTGTGAACTTTATAGAAAAAGTACAGAATGCTGGAGTAGATTTGTTAGTACAGAACTCCAGGACAGGTAAGCTTACTCCAATATCTGCAGTTTCAATGCAGACAGCTGGTATAGATGACACCTTAAACTTATGGGTAGCACCTAATCAAGACCTTAAAGAAGCAGAGTCAGCAATAGATAGCATAGTAAACAAACCTTTAGATAGACAAGGCACTATCTTAACTAGAGATACTGCACCTAAATCTAAGCAGGAAGTCTTAGATAATGTACGAAGAGCATTCGTAGATAATCACAGTGAAGCTGCACTAAAGACAGCAGAAGATATGGTCAAAACAAAACCTAAGTTTGCTAGCAAAGTTCTTAAAGGATTAAGTAAGTTAGATGTGGGACAAGAAGTAATAGAGAAAGGTTTATCTAAGTTAGGTACTAAGTATGGAGCAGCAGCTTTTACTGGACCAGCTGCAGGTATCCTTGCGTTCTATGAAACATTAGTTCTTGCCGCAGATGTAGCTAATGCTGCAACTAAAGCTATAGACAAAGATGTAGATTTCTTTGACAACTTTGGTCAGATAGATGACAAGTATTCTATAACATACAAACTCACAAAACCTTTTTATGAAACATTATTTAAAGGAATCAATAATGTAACCTCCAACGATAACCAAAATAATGAAGTACAATATAGTATGGAAAGTAGTAAGTAATGGCATATACAGGTGAAAAATATGTAGGAGATTTAGCTCTTTATTACATTGCAAAAAAATTAGAAACAGGTGTAAAATCTGGAACTGTTAAAGAGGCAGTATCTCAAAATGATATAGATGCGCAATTAAGAGGTTCAAAAGTAAATACAAAAACTGGTGATATTGTTGATGATAAAAAGATGGGTTTAAATGTAAAAAAAGCTACAATATTTAATCAAGATGAAGTATCTGCTGCTATGAATATGGCAGACAATTTGCTAGGTTTACCAGACAAATTAGATTACACAGACCCAACTGTTAAGTTTCGTGAGATGGAGAGAAACACTGCAGAAGTTAAAAAGGTAGAACAAAAAATAACACAAGCTGTTAGTCCTAACGAAGTTACTTTTGATTTTGCTCCTAACAAACCAGTTGAACTTGTTATAAAAGATTCTAAGGGAGCTAAGGACCCAGTCTATACAGGAGTTACTTTTGATTTTGCTCCAGGTAAAGACCCTAAACAAGTTATAGCTGAAGCACAATTATCCGCAAACTATAATATTTCTACTCCAACGTTTCCTTTATCAAGTGAAGGTGCAGCAAGTCAACCTATATTTAAACCAGAAGATGCACCAATAAATTTACCACCTCCAGGTGACCCACTTCCAGGTGACCCACCTCCAGGTGATGTACTACCTCCAAGTGGACAGTCACAAGAACAAACTTTAAATCCTAATAAAAATCAATTTAATAATATACCAGATGGTGCAGACTTAGTAGATGTAGAAGGACAACTCTTCTTACGATATGCTGTACCAGGTGCAGGTTCTTTATACCAGGGCAGCACAATCTTTATGTTCTATGAGGTACGATACAATGACCCAATAGAAGCGGGCTTCGTTACTCCAGGACAAGATTACTTTGTTAATGCTAAGTTTTCTTATGATGACTTAGACCTAATGGGAGTTATAGCTGGTAACAGTGCAGACCTTCCAGGTAATGACCCAGTAACAAATAAAGCACCACATCCATTTACATCTTTTGCAGAGAACCTAGCTAAAGAAGCTACGATACAACCTTGGATACTAGACCCAGATTCAGTTGCCTTAATAGCTGAAGCTGCACTTGAAGGTAGAGAAGTAACAAGAGCAGAATGGTTTTCTACTAACTGGTATAAGACACACAATGAAGCTGAACGTTCTTGGTTAGAAGAGTACACAGCTGACCCATTAACAGCTACACAAAAAGCTAATGATTACAAATTACAAGTTGCTTCAGCACTTAAAGCTGCAGGAGTATCTGGTGGTTTTGATACAGATACTAACCAAGAGTTAGCTGCACCAGATGCTTTGTCTGGATGGATAGCAAACAAGTGGGTTACTGGTGAATGGTCAGAAGCTTATACAACAGAACAGTTAGCTTTATTTGCAGACCCATTTAGAAGTGGTGTAAGAGATATTAAGTTTTCAGAATACATAGATAGCGGTGGTGTTGGTGGATTAAATAGAACTGCTGAACAAGAAGATAGAGTAAGAGGTTTATATACACAATGGCTTGGTCCAGTATTTGGCAGCTTAACTGATGCAGAAGTTGCAGAGAAAGCTGGAAGGATTAGAAACAATCCAGACTATGAAGCAGCATTAGTTGAAAGTTTAAAGACAAGTAGATTAGCTTTGTTTCCTAAACACACTAATACTGAATTAACATACGATGATATAGTGACTCCATACAGAGGAATTACTAGACAGTTATGGGGACAAGAAGCAGATGAGACACAAGGATGGTGGCAAGACATGGTAGCTACTAATGACTATGAAGCATCACAAACATTACTTAGAACAAAAGGTTTAGAACAAAACATAGGACAAGTTACAGTAGAAGCAACTAGAGCATTAGAAGAAGCATTAGGTGGAGCTGCTGGTTCGGTAGAAACTAACTTAGGAGTTAATCAATAATGGCTACATTCTTAGAAGAAGCAAAGTTACTTTATCCAAATATGTCTGACACATTGCTGCAGTTATTTGCAAACACTTGGTCACAATCTGGTAATCCAGTAACAGCAATACAAGAGGTAAGACAATCAGATGTTTATAAAGCAGAGTTTCCTGGTAACTACAATCCAGATACTGGACAAGTTAGATACAATGAAACTACGTACAAAGCATTAGAGCAATCTTACATTGGTACTTTAGTTGAGTATGGTATTCCAGAACAAACATCTAAAGTATTACTAGCACCGCAGTTCGTATCTTTATTAGAAGGCGAAGTATCTGCACGTGAGTTTCAACAAAGAGTTGGTGCTGCATACGAAGGTATTGTAGATAACATACAAGGAGTACAAAACTTTTTCTCAACTAATTACAATGTGGACTTAACACCAGAAGCAATCTTCATGGGAGCATTGGACCCATCAATAGGAGAAGAGATAATCTCTGGCAGGATAACAGCTGCCCAGATTGGTGGAGAAGCATCAAGAGCTGGCTTTACTATTACAAGAACAGAAGCAGAGAACTTAAGAAAAGCTGGATTGAATCAAGCACAAGCTAGACAACTATACACAGCTGCACAAAAAGATTTACCAAGACTCCAGGAGCTGCAGCAAAGACAGGAACCAAGTGATGATGCTTTAACATTAGAAGAGTTTACTCAAGCTGTTGTGTTCCAGGACCCAGACCAGTTGGAGAACATAAGAAGATTAGAAGCTGAAGAGACATCAATGTTTTCTGCTAGTACTGGATATGCACGTAGGGGTTCAAGGGTAACTGGTTTAACCCAGGAATAGCAAAAACCCCAACTAGAAACAAACAAACAGTTAGGGCTTTGCTTTAAATTAATTATTTATTTTTTTATAAGTTTCTGCTTTCGTTAAATAACTTTTGTGTCCATATACACTTTCCCAAGGAGAACGATTTTCTTGTTTTTCAATAAACTCTTTTGCTAAGTACTCACTTAAAAATTGTTTGTAAGTAACTTCCATTACTTTATATGTACTACCTTTTCTCTTTTTTTCTCTTCGTATTACTAATTTTACTATGTACATTATTTACCCTCCTTAGCATTGTCTATTAATTGTTTCCAGTAGTCTGGTGATTCTGTATCTATAAACCAATCACCATTCTTTACAAACTCTTCGTACTCTTCGACTGAATTGAATGCTCCGAACATAATCTCCTTTTGTTGTTTACACTACTTAGACTCTTCTACTCTAAAAAAGGTTACATAGTTTTTTTTTGTGTATAATAATATTAAGGACTCTCTTCGAGCAATCGATTAGATAACCTTCCTTTCGTGAACGTATAAATAGTGGGGATAAAACCCCACTATTTTAGTTTGATAGTATATAATTAAAGTATCGGATTGCGGCGTTCTCCGAATATAAATTGATGCTGCACCTCCAGCTTATTTCAAGCGTGTAAGCTGCGTACTTAAATCGCTTCGTTCAGTACAGCTAGAAGTGGCTGACTATTCTCATTGTACTTATATATAACTAGTCGCCTATCGCATTGTTTACCCCAGGATAATGTAGTTAGTAGAAATCTGGGAGAGGAGAAAAAATGGATAATGTAGAAAATACAGTAGATGAAACTCAAGAGGAAAGTAATCCTTTGAAACAGTTGAGGGAACAGCTTAAAAAGACTGAAGCAGAAAACAAAGAGCTGAAGTCGGTTATGGCAGACTCTGTTTTTAAAGAAGCAGGATTTGACACTTCAGTTGGTGAAGGTAAAGCCCTTAAGAGTTTATATGATGGTGAGTTAAAATCAGATGCTATTAAGCAATTTGCTTCTGAACAGTTTGGATGGGGTCAATCCTCTGAAGTGGTCCAGGAACAAGATGCACAAAAAGCAAGGGTAGTAACAAGTCAACAGAACTTAGATACTGTTATAGAAGCATCAGTACCAGTTGAACCAGTAGGCGTAGATGACCAAATTGCGCAAGCGCAGCAAGATGGTGATTGGCAGACAAGTTCAAATCTCAAAGCAGAAAAATTAAAAACCCTAATGGAGAAAAAATTATAAAAATTATTCTCTATTAATTAAATAAAAAGGAGAATTAAATGGGTGCAGTAAGTGGAATGGGCGATTCGTATGATTTGCCTAATTACGTAGGAGAGTTATTTAACATAACCCCTAACGACACACCTTTCCTATCAGCCATCGGTGGCATGACAGGCGGTAAATCTGTAACTTCTAAACAATTCACTTGGCAAACAGTGGACAACGCATCAGCTGCTCAAACAGTAGCAGTTGAAGGTGCGGACCCATCGTATGCTGAAAGAAGTAGAAGCGAAGTAACTAACGTTACACAGATTATGCAATATGGTGTAAACGTTTCCTATACAAAGCAAGCAGCTGTAGGAAACTTAAGTGGACAATCTATCATTGGTAACCAACCAGTTCAAGATGAATTGGCGTTTCAATTAGATATGACTATGAAAAGAGCTGCAAGAGACATAGAGCATACCTTTATACAAGGTGCTTTTGTCGCTGATACAAATGTATCAACAGCTCGTAAATCAAGAGGAATGCTCACAGCAGTAACAACTAACGAAAGAGCTGCTGCTGGAGGACAGTTAGCACAAGGCGATATTAATACTGTTCTTAAGCAAATGGCAGATTCTGGTGCTCCTTTCGAGCAACCAGTAATGTTTGCTAACGCATACCAAAAGCAAAAACTATCATCTATCTATTCAAGTGCATTGTCACTTGCACCAAGAGATAGAAATATTGGTGGAGTAAATATCACCACTATTGAAACTGACTTTGGTGAGATTGGTATTGTTTTCGAAAGACACATACCAACTGATGATATCTTGATTGCAGACCTTGCATATTGTAAGCCAGTTTTCTTGGACATTCCAGGAAAAGGACACTTCTTCGTTGAGCCATTAGCTCAATCTGGAGCAGCTTACAAGTTCCAAGTCTATGGAGAAATTGGATTAGAATATGGTCCAGAACAATTCCATGGAAAAATTACAAACCTAGCTACTTCCTAATTAGGAATTAGATAGTATATTTATTAGAGGGAGATAAATACTTCTCCCTCTAGTAATATGGAGATATATGGCAGCAGTAAGCACACTCGTAGATAGAATATATAGAGATTTTTTAAATAAACCAGATGATTTATCTGCATTCTCTAGGTTAGAAGGAGCTATAAATAATTCAGTTAACTCTTTGACTTATGAGAATAACTTGTTTAGTGCTGAAGAAGAAAATCTTTTAGGCAATGGTGCCATAATAGAAGTTGACCAGGAGTTAATGCTAGTTACTTCAGCTAATACTTCTACCAGAACTTTAACTGTATCAAGAGGATACGCAGGTACAGATGCTGCTTCTCATGCAGATGAAGTAAACTTATATGTTAATCCTACGTTCCCTCGTAAGTCTGTGTTTGATGCGGTAGCTGATAACATTGAGAGACTGTATCCTAGTTTATATAATGTGACTACAACTAACGTTACTTCTACTTCTACTTTTGCAGAAGTACCAGCAACAACAGTTCTTGTAATTAATTCTTATGTACAAAACGCTTCTGGTGCGCAATATACTTCAGCTGGTATAGAGTTACTTACAAATTTTCCACCATCTTCAACAGGTGCAGCTGTACAGTTTTCTAATACATCACTAGGTAAAACAGTTTATTTAGTTGTTAAAAGAAAATTTGCTAGACCATCTTCTGAAACAGATGACTTAGCAACTGTATGTTTGTTAGAAGATAACTACCAACAAATAGTTATGGTAGGAGCAGTAGCAGATATTATGGGAGCAACAGATGTAGATGCTTCTACACAAGAATTTATTACAGAGAAATTAGCTGCAGAGAGTTATCCAGTTGGTTCTGGTGAGAGACTAAGAAACGCTTTGTTAAGATTAAGGTCATTACTTATTGATGAAGCAAGAGGAGATTTACGCAGCTTATATCCACAAGCAGTAGCAATAAGTAATGTTAACTACAGTGCATAATGTCTGTATTACCTTCACCCTCTAATACATCTGAACCTAAGTCACAAGGATTTGAAGCAAACCTAGATGATTTATTCTTACGCTTTGCTGTTGGACCAGGAAGGCAGATGAATATAAACACTGCTCCTCTCCAGGCACAAGCTATACAAACATCAGAAACACCAGAGGATTTCCAACAAGAGTTCGGTCAAATATTTTCTAGGACAGATTTTTCTGGTGGTGGTAGTTTAGATAAAGCACATAGAAGAAATGCAGGTGATACAGATTTCTCTAGGTTTTGGGATAGCAAAGGTATCGATGTCTTTAGTGGCAAAGAAGCTGGTGAAGAATACAAAGTAGCTTTACTTCATGACACTGATGAAGTGCAAACATCTAGTGAAACAAATCTTTATATGCAAGAGTTAGGTGGAGAAATATTTTATTCTTCTGGTCCAGTATTAAAGATAATAGCAACACCATTAACAGGTAGTGCTGCAGATGATGGTACACCTAGTGGTGGTAATAACATTTCTGGTATAGCTATCTTAGGAACTAAATTATACCTAGTAGCTAATGGAGATATCTATATAAGAAACAGTGCTGGTAGTTATGCAGTACACAACAATCACAAAACTTTTGACAATATATGGAGTATGAAAGGTAGATTAGTTGCAAGTGGCACCAATGGAGAACTTTATGAAGTAACAGGTACTTCTAATCCAGCAACAATAAAAGCATTGCCAACAGGAAGTTCTTGGACAGATGTTACTGATGGTGGTGCAGTAGTTCTTGCTTGTGCAGATGATGGCTATATATATTCTTTAGCTGATGAATCTTCTACGTTAACAGTTAAAGGTCAAACTTTTGTAGAAGGTGAAGTACCTAATGCAATAGATGCAGCACAAGGATTTATATTCTATGGTACTTATCAGAACACAGCTAGTGGAAAGATAGGTAGATTGTATAGAGCAGAGATTACTAATGCTAATAGTTTATATGTTTTGATTAATGCACAATTAATTAAACAATGGGGTGATGGAGCTTCTACTTTAGACCAGGCACCATACAGAATTATATCTACAAGAGATAGCATCTACACAGGAATTATTGATAGCGCTAGCAAAACTAATTTGTGGCGATACTACTTACCAACAGGTGGTATAGCTAGAGACTTAGAGTTTGCTGAAAGCGGCATTGTTAAAGGTATAGCTGTTTTTTCTGATAGATTGTTTTCTACTGTATCTGCTGGTGGTTCTTATAGAGAGAGTACAGATTATGTTGCAACAGGATATATCATTACACCTCTTGCAGATTTCTTTACATCAGAAAAGAAACAGTGGGTAGGTGCAAAGCTAAATACTAATGTAGTAAGTTCTGGTTCAGTAAAGTTATTTACTTCTACTGTTGCTTCTGATATAAACAATTCAGATGCTACCACATGGTCCGAACAAGTATCTGTATTTTCTGGTACTGGTGGAGATGAAGAGGTTATGACTCTCGTAGATGGTAGATGGATAGCAGGTAAAATACAACTTAATACTGATGATGTGACACAAACACCAGAGATGTTAGCTTTTGCCATTAGAGGTTTCCAGTTAGTTAATGACTTAGTTGTGGATATGCCTATTAATATATCGGACCAAGTAGAAAGACCATTTAGAAAAGCATTAAGAATTAATGGTCAAGGTGATTTGGTTTACCAGGCATTAAGAAATAAAGAAGGAAAGAATGTCCAATTAGAGATATTCAGACCAGATACTTTATTACGAGGTATAATAGAAAATGTTAGCAGTCCTATTGAGGAGATAAGTCCTAGAGGTTCTGTTACAAGCTATTGCTTAGTTAGATTTAGAGGTAGTAAAGTAATACAAACTTCAACATCTGGAGTAGGATTAGGAATAGAACTATTAGGAGTAGGAAAACTAGGATAGAATGACAGCACAAGAAACTAACTTATTAAACGCTTTTGAGACAACCTTAACAGGTACTATCGGTGCATCTGACTTAACACTTACAGTAAACTCTGTAGTAGATTCAGCTTCTAATACATTAACAGCACCTTGTTATTTAGTTTTAAATCCAGATAGTGCAACTAATAGAGAAGTAATCCTTGTAACTAGCATTAATGTTGGTACAAAAACACTGACACTAGACAATATAAACAAAAGATTTTTAACAGGTTCAGCAGCATCATCTGGCTTATCACATGCTTCTGGTTCTGTAGTTCGTATGTCACCATTACAACAACACATAGAAGATTTAAATGACAGAGTAGATGAATTACCAACTAACAGTTCTACAGATACACTTACAAACAAAACAATAGATGCAGATAACAATACAATATCTAACCTAGAAGTAGATAACTTAAAGTCTGGTGTATTAGATACAGATTTATCATCTACTGCTGGTACAGATACAACACTTCCTTCTGCAAAAGCAGTTAAAACTTATGTTGATACACAAGTTACTGCACAAGATTTAGATTTAATATCTGATTCTGGAACAATAGATATTGATTTAGATTCTGATTCATTAACAGTAACAGGTGGCGCAGGTATTGATACATCTGCTACAGGTACAACACTTACTGTTGCAGTAGATAGCACAGTTGTAACTGAAAGTTCTACAGATACACTTACAAACAAATCTGTAAACTTAGCAAATAATACAATAACAACAACACTTGCACTTCTTAATACCGCTGTATCTGATGCAACACTTGTAGATTTAGATGATACACAAACTCTTACTAACAAAGTTTTAAGTTTAGAAAGCAACACAGCAATCGTAGAGTTTGCAGTAACAGTTGCTAACCCAGGTTCTGGTAATAAATATTATTTAGATGGTGAACTATCAGCTAATGTACAACTTATACCAGGAGTCACATATAGATTTGACCAATCAGATAACTCAAACTCTGGACATCCACTTAGATTATCTACTACAAAAAATGGAACACACAACTCTGGTTCTGCTTATACCACAGGAGTTACAACTCCAGGTACCGCAGGTAGTGCAGGTAGTTATACACAATTAGTTGTTAACGCTGCAACTGCAGACAATCTTTATTACTACTGTTCATCACACTCTGGTATGGGTGGAGATTCTGTAATCTCTATAAACACTAGTGGTAATACTGCAGGTTCTGGATTAAGTTTATCTGCTAATACATTTGCTGTAGATGCAACAGTTATTACAGGACAAGCTAACGAAGGTAGTGCTGACAATAATGATGTCATTCTTATTTATGATGACTCTGCTAGTGGATTAAAGAAACAAACAAGAAGTGCTTTCTTGTCTGGTACTGGTGTTGGTAATATGAATAGCTTTAATATATCAGATGGTTCTACATCAGAAACAATAAGTGATGCAAATACAATTACATTTAGTGGTACTTCTAATGAAGTAGAAGTAGCAGTAAGTGCAACAGACACAGTTACTATAGGTTTACCCGCGACAATTACAGCTAATGTAACAGGAAATGTCTCTGGAACTTCTGGTTCAACAACAGGTAATGCAGCAACTGCAACAGCTTTAGCTACCGCAAGAAATATTGGTGGTGTATCTTTTGATGGTACAGGAAACATTGATTTACCTGGCGTTAATGCAGTAGGTAATCAAAACACATCTGGAACTGCTGCAGGATTATCTGCAACATTAGCAGTAGCTAGTGGTGGTACAGGTGCTACATCTTTTGCTGACAAAGCAGTAATTATTACACAAGACACAGGAACAGACACTTTAGCTGCAGTTGCTATGGATGCAAATGGTGAACTACTTATTGGTGGTACATCTGGTCCAGCAGTAGGAACATTAACTGCAGGTACTGGAGTAACAATAACAAATGCAGATGGAGCAATTACTATTTCTGCTCCAGATGTTGGTGATATTACTGCAGTAAATACAGCAGCTAACTCTGGTTTAGCTGGAGGTGCAGTATCTGGTGCAGTATCATTAACAGTTGACCCATCTAATTTAACTGATGGTACAAGTATTACAGTAGATACAGCTGCCGACTTTTTAATTTTAGAAGATGTAACAGATGGTACAGTTTACAAAGTTAATCCAGACCAAATAGCTTCTGGTTCTGCTAACGCACTTATCGTTGGAGATTCAGACTTTACACTATCAGATGGTATTGCTAATGGAATACACTACGAACTAGACAACACAGATATGGCTGACTGGAATCAAGCAGGTGTAGTTTTATCTACAGCTGGTGGTATCTTCCAACACAATCAAGTACAAGCTGCTACATACACAGTACCAGCAAACACAGGGTCAGTTATGGCTGGACCTATCACAATCACAGGTACAGTAACGAATAATGGTACACTGGTAGTTATCTAATGGTAACTGTCAAAGTAAACACAATATCAAAAGCATCTGGCAATAATGTTGCTATGCAAAACTCTTTAAATTTAAAGTCTTATACAACTACAGCAAGAAACTCACTAACAAGTGCTGCTGGAGATATAATCTATAACGAAACAGATAGCAAAGTACAGTTTTACAATGGCTCTGCTTGGGGTGATTTATAATGTCAACTTTAGAAACTAATGCTATAGGTAAATACTCTGGTAATAATGTATCAGTTGATGATAGTTTAAATTTAAAGTCATACGACACAACAGCTAGAAATGCACTGACATCAGTAGCTGGAGATGTAATATTTAACACTACTGTCAGTAAACCACAATACTATGATGGTTCAAACTGGCAAGATATGGTAGCTCCTTTAGATGTATCAATTACTTATCTTGCAGTCGGTGGTGGAGGAGGAGCTGGTTCTACAGCTTCTAACTCTGGTAGAGGTTCTGGTGGTGCAGGTGGTGGAGGTTTTTTATCTACGACAAATACTTTAAAAACTGAAACTAGTTATACATTTACTGTAGGTAGTGGTGGTAATGGTGGTGCATCTGGTGGATTTAATCCTGGAGCAAAAGGAAATGACACAAAAATTGAGATTACTTCTCCAACAGCAACAGTTATAAAAGCTGATGGTGGTGGTTATGGTGGTGGTCAATCTAATGGTGGTGGAGATGGTGGTTCTGGAGGAGGTTCTGGAGATTTAGGTGGTGCTGGTGGTACAGCAACAGCTGGTCAAGGTAACAATGGTGGTGCAGGTGCTAGTGTCGGTGGTGGTGGCGGAGGTGGCGGAGGTGGCGGAGCTGGTTCTGCTGGTTCTAATGGTTCTGGTGCATCTGGTGGTGCTGGTGGTAGTGGAACTTCTGATAGTTTAAGTGGTTCATCAATTACTTATAGTGCTGGAGGAATTGGAGGAAATAATCTTAATACACCTTCAAGTGGAGCAAATGGTGCTACAAACACAGGTACAGGTGGTGGTGGTTTAGGTGGTACTACAAATGCAAATGGTGGTAATGGTGGTAGTGGAAGATTAGTTATAAAATTTGCTGATACTTTTACTGCAACTATTGGTGCTGGATTAACAAGTACATCTTCAACTGCTGGTGGATATACAACAATAGATTTTACATTAGGAACAGGAACAGTGAGCTTTGCATAATGAGTGAATTAAAAACAAATAAGATTTCAACAAATGACCAGAACAATGTAGCTATAGATAATGCACTTGGATTAAAGTCATACACAACTACTCAAAGAAATGCTTTAACTTCTGTTGCTGGTGATATGATATACAACGAAACCACTGCAAAAGTAGAACATTACAATGGTTCTGCCTGGGCTTCTGGTCTTGATGTTTTTGAATTAGAATTTGTAATAATTGCAGGAGGTGGAGCTGGTGGTTACGCTAGTTCTGGTTCAGGTGTAGAAGCATCTGGAGGTGGTGGAGCTGGTGGTTATTTATGTAAATTTGCTTCTGAAACATCTGGAGGTAATTCAGTAACTTTAAGTTCTTTTTATGTTATTCCATCTACTAATTATCCAGTAACTATAGGTGCAGGTGCTACTGGTACAGCACAAGATTTTAATTCAGCTAATGATGGTTTTCCAAGTTATGTAGGTTCTTTATATGCCTTTGGTGGTGGTGGTGGAGCTAAAGGATATCCTGCTGCTAGGCGAGGTGGTTCTGGTGGTGGAGGAGGACCAAGATATAATCCAGATGGTGGTTCTACTGGAGATGGAGCTGCTGGTTTATATGCACAAGGAAGTAATGGTGGAAACTGGACTGGTAGTGCTTCTACAGCACCTAATGCAGGTGGTGGTGGAGGTGGAGCTAATGCTGTTGGTTCTGCTGGTTCATCTGGAACTGGTGGTGCAGGTGGTGCAGGTAAAGCATCTTCTATAACTGGTAGTTCTGTAACAAGAGCTGGTGGTGGTGGAGGAGCTGGTACAACTGCTGGTGGAGCTGGTGGTACTGGTGGAGGTGGAGCTGGTAGTGATGCTGGAACACCTACTAATGGTACAGCCAACACAGGTGGTGGAGGTGGAGCTTCTGCTAATAGTACTACTGTTGGTGCTAATGGTGGTTCTGGATTAGTAATTCTTCGTTATCCAAATACATATACAATTTCACAATCTGGTATGACTTTATCCACTGCTACTGATGGTTCAGATAAAGTTACAACAATTACAGCAGGAACAGGTACAATCAGTTTTAGCTGATATAATAGGAGAGATATGGCACATTACGCATTTATAAACGATAACAACTTAGTGACAGAAGTCATTGTTGGTATCAATGAGGACAATACAACTGAATTACCAGATGGCTTTGCTGACTGGGAAGCGTGGTATGGAGATTTTAGAGGACAGACTTGTAAAAGAACTTCCTATAACACCAGTGGTAATACACACAGTGGAGAAGGAACTCCTTTTAGAGGTAACTATGCAGGTATAGGATATACTTATGAT
>WLWG01000612.1_pt1 | contig 36018 bp, 47 predicted proteins | sample 6712871 | NCBI WGS metagenome assembly WLWG01 (sample SAMN12718693, study PRJNA515312) | sponge metagenome | isolation source: marine sponge | host: Mycale hentscheli | place: New Zealand: South Island, Marlborough, Capsize Point | collected 2003-05-01
GCACAGATGAAAAACTAAAAATCGTAAACATCCATCCAACTCCAGGTGTAATTTCGATCATGCCAGTTCATAACAACTTTGAGTTTGTAGGAACATGGATGGAATGGATAGAACTAATGAATAAAAAATGAGGGATTTAATATTGGATGTTGGTCTTATAATCGTAGGACTATCCGTTTGTGTGGGTCTAGCCATGACAGCTTCTCCACTCCTACACGCCAAATGGATTAAGTTCAACAAGGATAAAGAGCCAGAAATTATTGATGATCTTTCTTACTTTGGATCGGAAGATTCTATATACTTTGAAGGGAAGCCCATTAAATATGTCGTTGCCACACAAAGAAAATCGGATGGAATGAGTGGAGTGTTGTTTCTGTCCAATACCCGCCAACATGCAGAGGCTTATATAAAAAGGAAGCGTTATTGGGGCTGGGTAGTCGCGGATGTGAAGCAAGCAGACATTGATTTTCTAAATAGACGCAAACCCCACTATCACTTTCAACCCTACCTGAGATGAAAATATTTATATTTCTATTAGCACTTTCTAATATATGTAATGCTCAAATTGTAATCTTGCATGAAAAGTTTGAGAACCAAAAGTGGGTGTTGGCTACTAAGTGGTTACAAAGCCCATCCGAAATAGAAACTGCTATTAACGCAATAGAAGCTGACCCTAATCAAAGGAAGGGCGACAAGATTTTGGTCGTCGGCGGCGTTAGACTAAACTTAGCTCCAGTTACAGTTGAACTACCAGACACTTGGACATCAACCGATGCAAACAGTGGGAAGATAATTGTTTTTTGGAATGCAGTAGGTAGCCAAGATCCGGCTGACTGGCATTATGAAATGTTCAACACAATCGCCGGAGCAGAACAATTTATCAACGATGTGAAAAATGATCCGACCAGAGAGCTGTGGGATCAACGACCGTTTTATGTTCAAGAAACATGGGTCAATACCAAAAATGAACGTATAGAATTTATCATCACTCCATAATGGCACACTTTTATGAAATAAAAAAAGACTCAGGCTTCCTTCGGGATGATCTGTCCACTCCCTTTCAAGCAAGGAAGGAATCCCAGAACAGTGGCAAGGCCATCGTTGCTAGCGTCACCGAGAAGCTGAAGGTTTTCCCTGATCCATTCTTTGAAATTTGGAGGACCAAGAAAGCAATAGAACTCAGCAAAGAATACCCGCATCTCAGTGAAGAGCAAATCATGGATATGCTGTGGGGAATGAGAGTTCACCCAGTGACGGGTGAGGAAGTGAAGAGTTCTTCTTGGGGAACCGAGTGTCACAAGCATTTAGAAACTACCATTTGCGGAGGCCAGTGTCCCTCTTCTTGGGAACCTTTTGTCATGCCTTTCATTGAATGGGCAGATGACCAAGACCTAGAGGTTGTGGAGGTTGAGGGAGTGATTTCCAATAGTGACAAGGAATTTAACACAGCAGGAACAATTGACCTACTGGCCGTACACAATGGCAAGCTTTCCTTGTTTGACTACAAAACGAGAGAGGTGGCAGAGCATCAGGACATTGCCCGCAAAGCCTACCACAAAGATGCTATGCAGCTAGCTTCAGAATCTAAGATGGTAAAGATTGCTAGCTACCTAGACTATGACCCACCAATCCACACCGTTATCATCAACACCAATAACGGGGACACTCACGTCAAGACGTGGACTGAGCAGGCACAGGCCAAGGCACTGGATGACGCTATCAGTTGCTTCATGTTCTATGACTTGGTGAACAAGATGCGATGAAGGTTTGGACTGAAGCTAGGCTCAGATCGTTTATCATGTCTTGTGTTAGATTGGGAACCAGACGATGGGCACCCAAATATCAGACACTTAACGAAGCATTTGTTAAGAGCCAGAAGAATCCTAAGACCGGGCGGATGCGGAAGATGTATCGCTGTGCCATTACCAAGGATCTTTTCCCGGCAAAGGATATGCAGGTGGATCATATTGATCCCGTGATCCCTGAAAAGTGGGGACGCAAAACTAAATGGTTGGGATACAACTGGAACGAGCTACTACCTAGATTGTTCTGTGGAAAAGAAAACTTACAAGCTGTAAGCAAAGAAGCTCATAAACAAAAAACCAAAGAAGAGAATGCCAGAAGAAAACAAAATAACTGAAGCACAGAGAAGGAAAAGAACTCCTCTCGGAACATTTCTGATAGAATATTTTCCAGATGCCCAAAAAGAAAAGGCTAGGCTTTCGTTCGCAGCGAATGAGCAACATAATCCAGGTGAGCATATGCACTGGGCTAGGGAGAAGTCTCAGGACCACGTAGACTGCCTCCTAAGACACCTCTTTGATCATGCTAAAAACCCAGTGGATACTGATGGTCAGTTACATCTGGCTAAGGTGGCTTGGAGAGCTGATGCCATGCTTCAATTGTATTTAGAGCAATGAACGATGACCAAAGATTTAAAAAGCACCTAGATGATAGTCATGGTGCTGTCTGGAAGGTAGCAAAATACCTTAACAGAAAGGGGCATAACATTTCTATTCCCCCTACATTCGTAGCCCCCAATCATCAAGAGTGGAAAGAGTATGCAGATGATGGGGATTTATACTTGGGTCAACGAATAGAAGTTAAGAAACGAGGTTTCATTTTTTCTTCGGCTAAAGACTGGCCATACAAAACATTTATGGTTTGCGCCAAACATTCTTTTGATAATGCAAAGCCCAAACCATACGCCTATTTCATCCTAAGCAAAGACGCAAATTATGCTGGGGTTGTAAAGGGCAGCACTCAAAAGGTTTGGACAGTGGATACCGTCCGAGACAATAGGTATAATAACATGATTCAAGATGTTTATACTTGCCCCTTAAGCGTAGTTAAGTTTATATCGCTCACATGATTGACACAAAAGCATTAACAAAGAGATATACGGATCACCTAATATCAACGCAAACCTTAGAACAAGTTAAGGAGCATGTAAATATGCATCTCACCATTGAGCGTCTAATAAACGTATTAAGCGATGTAGCGCAAACAGCAATTGGTTCGATGAGTGAGGAACAAAGAGAAAATCTACACAAACAATTTGAGGAGATCGACGGTAAACCAGAAGAGTAATCTATGGTGGGGTTTATTTCTTTTTCCCTTTTTAAATCCGTCTAAGGTCAGGACTTCGGTCCTGGCCTTATTATTTAGTAAGAGATGGGCTTTCTGGACTCGCCAATAACCCTATCCTGTCTAACCAGGGGTTTACTGGATGCAGTGTGTGTTTTCCCAGTAAACCAGCGACCATTCTTGAAATGCTTGTGCCTCCCGGTGTAGTTTTTACCGCCCAACATATATATCGTTTTAGTTTTCATTGATAATCGATTGCGGGGCCAATGCTTCTAAGGCTCTCTTGAGTCTAATTTGATTTTCTACGTTCTTGGTCAAGATGCCTTTGTCTTTCTGCTCTTGCAAAAACTCATTGATGAAAGCAGGGGGCATCTTTTCAATCTGTGTCTCGTAGAACCCAGCTCTGTTGCCGTTTTCAACGCCAAGCTTTCTGATCATCTTATCAGATCTTGTAATTCCACGCTCTTGGTCTTTGACCATCTTCTTGACACGCCTCTGGACAGACTTGTTTGCATTAGATAGTTCATTCTGCAAAGCAAGTTGTCTTTCAAAAGGATCATCAATTCTTTTAAGCTTATTAATTATGTCAAAAGCCTCATGTGAATTAAGAGCATTCTGAGTGTTCTGCTCATACTCAAACAACTTTAGATCAGGCTCTATACCAGTGCGTTGCTCAAATCCATCTGCATAAGTTGAACCGAAGAACCTTCGGAAGATTGGAACATCGTTAGCTTTAATCTCTTCCCCATTGATAATCTTGCTGGTGACATCAAACAACCTCAGCGTCTCGGTTCCACCTCCACCCAGTCCACTTTGGAACAAATGCAGTAGTCGTTCTGGAGATACAGGAGCACCAAGATTTTCTAGTTCCTTGGAAAGCTCAATGGCAATTTCACCACCAACAGTTTTTGCGGTCCAAGGATTCACCTTAGCATATGCAGCCATGTTCTGATCCATCAAATAGCCAGGAACAATCTCTCTGCCCAAACCATCCTTATTGCCCCAAACAACCTCATGAATCTTCTTTGGTACGGTGGGGATAAGGCTTCCACCAGTAGGGTTGTATCCATCTAATATGCTTTGGCCTATACCCTTGATGATCTTATCTGGAGAATCAAATCTTCCAGGCATTGCAGCCACTTCCTCTGGAGAAAGCATACCTGCCGCCGCAGCCGCTCTCATCGTTTGATTGGAAAGCATCCTTGCACCTCCACTAGCAGCAGTCCATATGGGTGCAGCTTCATAGGCCAATGGAAACTGAGCGTAAGAAAGACTTCCATCCTCACCCTTGAATGGATTAAGGACTACCAAGTGCTTGTTTAGTCTCCAATCACTTTTATCTGCCCCTCCCTTTACCTTGTTTCTCCAGTCTGGATCTATCATGGAGTTGTATGTTTCTAGCAGTACAGCCGTTCCAAGAGTACTTGCTAAAACTGGTTTGAAAACCTTTGGGTCTTTTAGGCTCCTCCAAAAGTTTTTGGTTGATTGAATACTAGGATTGGAAAACAGATACAAAGCCCTGAGCTGATTTCCCCTAGTTCCTTGTTTCATGGGGTCAAAACTAGAATTTCTAGCCATAATTGCAGCGTCTTTGCCGCTTCTTCCCGCAGCTCTAGCTGCTCTGTAAACGCTAAATCTAGTTGAGTCTTCAACCATTTCATTAGCCTTCCTTACAAAGTCATTTAAAGCTGCACCCCGTTGCTTGAATGTTTTATTGCTAGAGAAATCAATATCTTTTACGTTTTTAGATATATCTCTAAGTATACTAGTTGCAATACCTCCAGTAGATCCACCATCTCTTACGAAAGCGTCATAATCATCCATCATTTTTTGTTGATCTGGATTACTTGCTTTGCCCCCAAAAAGTTTTTTTCTTATTACATTTATTTCTTTCCCAGCAGAAAGTGGATTAGCAACTGAAAGAAGTGCATTGGAGTCTAAATTTTTGAAAGTATTTAATGCACTAACAACACGGTCACGCATTAAGTTGGGAATAAGATAGGAAGGATTGTATCCAGTGTATACAGCACCAAGCCATTTATTTATCCCATAACCAAGTTTCATTACACCTTTAACCTGGTGTTTATTCATCCCCCGAACAGCGGCTCCAAGCTCTTGGGCTGCACCGTCGCTGAAGTCTAAGTAATATTTATTTGATGTTCCAACTACTTCCTTCTTACCATCAACAACCTTATATATGTCGTATGATTTATCGGGATCAAAAACTGTTATGACAGGAGCGTCTTTACCAAAGCCCCTGCCAGAAGCTGTCTCTTTTTTAACCTTAACAATTTCGCCAGCTCTTTCTTTATTTCTAGGATCTTCCAATAGTTTTTTAAATACCAAGTTGGCTTTATTTGCTTCAGCTAATTTTGCCGCCTCCACGTTTGCGTCTACTAAATTTTTAATTATAGATACCTGAAGATCCTCATCTCCTTTTGCTTTTTTAAGTGTCTTGGGGTTAAAAACGGACCTACTAAAAAAGAAATTATTGGCATCATCAGCGTCAATAGAATCATCAAGCAAACGCTGAAGTGGAACGTAATCTGGGTTCTCCTTCCTTAACGCTTTTGCTCTTGCTTTTGTTACGATTCCACCCTCTTCAAGTGTCTTTAGTATATCATTGGAAAGATCTTTTGCGTCTTCTACTAATGGTTTGGCAATAGGAAGAATGTCTTTTTCAAAGTTATCGATTATAGCCTTGGCATTCTTGTTGGTCATTCTATTGCCAAGAATACTGACACCAGCACCACCATCCGTTTTAACCTTTTTGTTATATGCTGGGGCATGTTTAGCGTGTAAATACTCGTCTAGTCTTTTAACTAACGTATCTGCCGAGACACCTGAAGAAGAAGAGATTTCTCTAATATCATCTGTTATCTTTGTAACCTTTATACGTGTGCGATCTATTCTGTTATCGGTTAATTTCCTAGCCAAAGTCAAAGCTCTATACGCGTCGTTACCTTCTGTCTTTATACTTCCATCTTTATTAACTACATCCTTATCGACTATTAGCTTTCCCTTGCCTTCAAACATTCCTCCAGAAGATTGGTTTTGCTCTTTTTGCAAGCGGATCAACTCATCGTCAAGTTGCTCTCTGAGTATAATACTCTTCTTGCTAAGCTCTTTATTTCTGTTTTGAATGTTTTCTACAGCAGCTTTTTCTGCCGATGTCGCTAGGTCCACAGCGTCTGGGTCGCCTTTCTTAACAGCATCCATAAATCTATCAACCTTACGTCCAGCAAACTTCTCGTAGCTTTTGGAAAATCTATCTGCTGACATACCGAATCCAACAGAAAGAACCCCTCCGGTTAGTCCTGCTTTTGCTAGTTCTTCTAAAGTTGGCAAGGTTCCATTTTCAATAACAGACTCAATCGCCACAGCCCCTGCCGTTGTCGTTCCCCCTAGTGCTAAATGTTGTGCGGTTCTTGTAACTGCTCCTGCTCCTTTTCCTGCTCCTGCAAAAGGAACAAGGTTAAGAAGCGTGTCAGCAACCAGCTCCCCTTGAGAAAGATCTTCTCCTGGGCGAGACACCTTCTGCCTAACGTATGAGCCTGAAAGACCGCTAACAACACCTCCAACTAAGTATCCCGCAGCAGCACCTACTGCCGTACCTATAACAGGAACGGCAGAACCTATCGCGGCTCCAGCAGCAGCACCTACTAGCTTGCCTCCTTCACCAATGGCTATTTCAGAAGCAATACCGACACCGGTCCTAGCAAGAGATCCAGATCGCTCTGGACTAGCAGCAGTTTCTGCTGCGGCATCTTCCCTAGCTAGTTGAACAATTTCATCTCTGGTAGCATCTTCCGGATGTTCAACCCGAACAGACTCACCAGACTTTAGGTTGACGGTAGTAAAAGGCATTATTACTCGTCAATTTCTAGTTCATCCGAAACTGTTGGTGTTCTTCCAAGCCCTCTGGTTAAGCCTCGGTTCATATGCTCAAAGTCATCAACAAAAGTGTCTGTAAAATCTAGTTTGTTTATCATGTCAGCAACAAAAAAATTAGCTCCATCAGCTATGCGTTTAAAGAAAGGGTCTTCTATATCGTATCGCTCATTGAATTTTTTGATGAACTCCTTGTTTTCCTTTTCATCCCCAGGAAAAAGTTGACCTTGAGAAGCCAACAGAAACCGACCCCATTGTTCTTCAGCAGTAGTATCTCCAAAGTCTTGTATTACATTTCTTAGAGCTGGAGGTATCTCATCCTTAGTCCAAACTCCGTCTGTTAATCTCTTCTGCAAGTCAGAATTAGAGAAAACCATTCTCTCTGTATTTGGAACGGAAAGACCATGAATCCTGAATTCCTCAGTAATGCTTTCTACAGCAAGTTCTCTTTCTGCTCGTTTTCCTATATTGTAGGCATTCCTAAGTTTTGAAGTTAAAAACCTAGATTTTTCTGTCTTTCTGGCCATGAATTCCTCTTCCACAAGCCTTTGGTTTCTTAGTATAGCTTTTGCTTTTTTAATATCATTATTAGACTGAGCCTTATCAAGCTCAGTGGCGTAATAAAGCATATTGTCATAAAGGTTGTCGGTGGACATATCTTTAAGTTTAGCTAAGTGCTCATCTCTCAAAAGCTGATAATCCTGAACTTTTTCTCTTTGATCATTATCATAGTTCTGGGTGTCTATTCTTTCTCCTCTTTGAAAAGCTTGTTGGTCTTCTCGGCTAAGGTTGCTATGGGCTTGTTGATCATCTAGCATAGATTTATCAAAACCTTGAACGTCCTCTCTATTTCTATCCTTCCAACCTTCAACTCTTCTTGTCTCTTGAGAGGCCAAGTCACTACTCACAAACAATTTATTAATGTCATGGTCAAACCTCTCCCTCATTGCTTTGTCATCTCTATCTCGGCCATAACCTTCCTTTATAAATCCAGTGAAGGTGTCTTGAAGCTGACGCAAAGCAGGAAGTCCACTCTCTTTGGCACTGTCTAAAATCCTTCCTATAGCTTTATCATCAACCCCAGTTGCTTCAGCTATGTCTGGTATTGAACGGCTCAAAGCTCCATACATGTTATCAGCTGTTCTACGATCCTTAGCATCTTCAATGACACCAGCAATGGAACTGCCAAGATTTTGGTACATCTGTCCCGTTGCCGCTCCAGCTTGTGAGATTGCCTGTATTGCCGCAGGGCTTACGGCCCCCAATCGGGGATCAACTGTGCTACCTAATACTGCCATAATAATTATCTCCTAATTAAAATAAATTTCCAAAACCTCCAACAGCTCCAGCAGCGCTAAACAATCCTCCGCCAAGAGCACCAAGACCACCCAACAATCCACCTTGAGATTGAGCTGATGCACTCATTGCAGCAGCATCCAAATTTGCTTGATTAGCCTGTTGCTGTAGAGCCATATTAACTCCCAACATTGGATCGGTTGCTTGTGGAGTGGTTCCGTACATTGCTTGTTGCTGACCCATCCCGGCCACTTGTAGTCCTGCTGCTTGAGAAGCGGGGCGACCAAAGAACGCTCCAACGTCTGGTGCCATAGTCCTCTGCATTCCAAACGCTTGCTGCAAACGTCTGTCATCCATTGCTGACAACGCTTGCTGTTGAGCAAATTGCTGTTGTTCCATGCCAGCTTGCTGTCCGTAAAGACCAGCCAAAGCCGCTTCCTGTTGAGCCTGCTGCTGTGCAAAGCGAGCTGCCTCTTGTGCTCCAACACCAAACTCGCGAAGCTGCTGTTCTCTGCCTGCCATTTCTGAAGCAAAACCAGCTTGAGCAATGTTCTGAGCCAGTCCGGTTCCCTGCAATTGCTGAGCCATGCGAGCCTGCTCTAAGCTTCCTGCACCAGTAAGTGCTTGCTGTGCTTGCCCAGTTCTCTGTCCAGCCAGTCCACCAGCAGCCTGTAAAGCTTGCTGCTGCAAGCCAGCTTGCTGGGCCTGTAAACCTGCGGCGGTTCCAGTTGCTCCCATTCCCATCTGCTGAAAAGCTCTTTGTTCAGCCAAACGCTGTTGAGCCATTGCTTCAGTGGAGCCAGCCATCTGACCACCCATTCCCATGCGTTGCATTTCCTCAGCCGATCTAGCTTGCTGCATTGCTTGCTGTTGACCAAGAAGCTGCTGTGCAGCCATTAAGTCTGAAGCCTCATCAGCCCTGCGAGCTTCGGACAAGCGACCAGCAACACCAGAAGCGGTAGATGTGTCTCTAATTCTTCCTTGGCGTTGACCCATAGCTAGAGCCTCTTGCTCTACTTGACGCTGTTGGGCTGGAGAAAGCATACCAGCACTTTCAATTAAACCACCAATACGTTGCTGAAGAGCTTGCTCCTCTTGGGAGGGACCTCCAGCCTGAAATCCTAGTTGCTGTAACGCCTGCTGCTGTAACGATTGCTCCACATCAGAAGCCCCACGGGGGCCAGCTTGTAATGCTTGTTGTCCAAATTGACTAAGAGCTTGAGCCTCCTGTGAGGCTGGCCTTCCAGCAGCTTGTAGAAGCCTTTGCTCAGCAACTGATGGTCCTTGTACAGCAGCCTGAAGCAAACGCTGTTCTGCTGCACCAGCTTGTGGACCCGACAAAAGGCTTTCAATTTGACCAGCAACAGTTTGCTGATCGGTTGTCTGCCCCATAGCCTCTCGGCCCATCAATTCTTGTGCTCCCGATCTGGCGGTTGTCCCAAGCCTGTCTCCGGAGCCTGCTACTTCACCAACCCCCAAGGCCCTGTCGCCTGGAGTCTTTGCCCCCACTCTTTCTGCCAACTGAGACAGGCCTGCCTTGGCCTGCGATGGAGTTGCTGTTGATAGTTGCTCGGCTCTTTGAGAAGCAAGATCAGCTAGACTGGTAGAAGCGGGATCTACGCTCCGATACATCTCAACTAGATCAGGTGCAAGAGTAGCAATGGTATCAAATTCGTTTTCAGCAGCAGCTCGTTTAAGCTCTTCCCCAGTTTCAAACTGCCTCCTAACCGCATAATCGGCCAGGTCAATCATGCCCGGATTACTAGTTAAAACTTCCTCTGCTGTTCTATCTACCTCTGCTTCTAATTTTTGTATTTCTTCATCGCTGAAGTCTCCACTGTTACGAAGATCTACTATTTCCGCTGCTATATCTTGAAGATCTTGCTCTTTTTTTTCTGCAAACTTTTTCCCAAATTGTTCTCTTAAATAATCATCACCTTCCTTAGAAACATTTCCTATTTCTAGGTCCATAACATCAATAGCTTGTTCATAGCCAGCTATAATGCCTTGGAGTTTTTGTTTTGCTTCTGGTGTATCAGCCGTTTCCAGCTGAGCTTTAGTATCACCAACGAAAGTCAGATAATCTTGCCTTTGATTTTCTAACCGTTCTCTTTCTACTGCAGGATCAAATTCGCTATTTCTAATCTCTTCCAAACGCTGATTTAAATCGCGTTCTTGAGTAGACCTGGATAATTGTGCATCAGCTAAATTTTGTTGAGCCGTTTCCTTAGCTTCTCTAGCTTGTCTACTATCACCCAGTAATGAAGTTTGAAGATCCTCCAACGCTAGTTGCTGCATTGGTCCACGCAATTCTCGCTCCGCAGCAATAATGTCTGGAGTTGCTTGTCTATAAGCTCGCGCGGTATCGCTAATTTGCTTAGCTACATCTATATCCTGGACCTGTGGAGCTGTGTAATTTGAACTACCCATATCTATTATTATTAAAAGTCTCTATAGTACACTACGCATTCCCACATCTTATTGTTTCCAAGACGTTCCATGTGGGGAAAAAAATTACTACCCTTATCACACATTATAAAAGCGCGGTGAACACCATGCGAGGCATACTCGTCCTCAAGTTTCTTGATAGCCCGAACACTGTCCAACGCCTTTGCCCTCTTGCTGTCCATCCACCACCAAACAAGTGGTGCAGCACCAACACTGGCAGAACCAATGATGTCGCCATCCTTGCGGAAGATGTGAGTTGGCATAACCACATTGTGATCGTTAGCCAACATACGTTCTGACAAATGAGGCAAAGAATATTTAGTTACGTGTTCGCTTGTTATCATGCTTCTAGTGTATGCACTCTAGCTTCCAAAGCCTCAATCTTAATTACAGCCTCTTGCAATGCTGAGGTTAAAAGCGGTACTAGTTTAGATTGGTCAATACCTTGATATTCAGGATCGCCGTCTTCATCAACTGCATCCTTTTCTCCGGTGATTGCTTCCGGAACAACATTTGAAACTTCATGGGCAAAGAATCCATCTACAGTTTTATCTGGATCTACGATAAAGTTAAAACGGTAAGGACTGAGTTGCTTAAGTCGATCAATCCCATCGGTAATGCTTACTGCGTTTTCCTTTAATCTGTAATCAGAAGAGGTGCCATAATTAGTAGAGGTAGTATTGATAGAAATAAGACCAACTTCGGTGGCAGGATCTCCTACATCAGCCTCATCACCCGCAGTATTATTATAAAATTCTACTGCTCTTCCATTTGTCTGAGATTCGGGAGAAGCGCTTCCACTAACATTCTTACCAATTCTCAGACCTGCATTTACGCCCTTTCTTGCTATATGGACTGTTGTTCCTATGTCAGTACCACTATTACCATTTTCAACTTGGAATCCGTAAGTTCCTTTTTTGTAGCCTGGATAGAGTGGTTGGCTACTGCCGGAATTAGTATCAAAATTCCAGGTTGAACTACTAGTATCTGCTTTAATTCCTACGGTAAACCAACCCGTACCAGATCCTACCCCAATATACGCATTATCGTTTATTTTAGTATCTCCATCTACATCTAAATTATAATAAGGAGTTGTAGTACCAATACCTACATCGGAAAATGTGCTTGTCCCAGTCGATGTTACGTTACCAGTTATATTGCCTGTTACGTTACCAGTTAGGGCCGCCGAAATTGTACCAGCATCAAAGTTTCCAGAAGCATCACGGTAAACAATTGTACTTCCTACGTTTGAATTTGTAGCGTTAGACGTTACAGTAAACGTGCTACCTTCTGAACTAACATTACCACTAATACCATTGCCAGAAGTAGCACCAGCAGCAACGTATGGGCCAGTGGTATCTGTAGCCAAAGCAATTCCATTCGTTGTATTGAATCCAGATATGGATATGTTTCCCTTGGTTAGCTTTCGTTGGTTACCAACACTATCTACTACTACAAAAAAGTCCCCATCAGTAGAAGTGGTAGAAGTAGCAAGCTCGTTAAGATTTAATGAAATTGTAGGAGATCCACCTTCAGAAGAAGAACTTCCATCCAGTCCACTTCCAGTTGCAATGCTAGCAACGTAGTTTCCAGTAGTGTCAGTTCCTAATGCTACAGAATTTGCAGCTACACTAGCAGCTTCAATATTCAGGGCATTAACAAACGACTGAGTAACCCTAGCATCTATTGCTGAGTTAGCTCTAGCTGATGTGTAATACAGGTTTGCTGCTTCAGCTATATCATCCGTATCAAGAACCACTGCCCCAGTTTGCGTATTTACGCTCGTTACAGGAGAGCCTGAAGCGGTAAAGCTAATTTCTCCAGTTGAGCTATTGTAGCTAATGTCTCCGCTTGCAGAGATAGAACTCCTTGCCCTAACCGTAGTAAAATATTGATTAGAACCCTCTGTAATATCGCCTGTGTCTAAAGATATATTAGAAGTTCCGTCAAAACTAACACCAGCAATAGTACGTGCAGTCTGAAGGGCTGTTGCTGTGCTAGCATTACCAGTAACATTGCCTGTTAGATTTCCAGTTACATTAACACTAATGCTTGAAGGAAGACCAATAGTTAAAGTGTTCCCCGAAACCGAAGTTTCAATTTCGTTAGTGGTTCCAACAAAGTCAACTAACTCCCCAGGTAAAATTGCATGATTGGTCCCAGTATCTGCACCAAGACTCCATCCTCCAGTTGCACTAACCTGAGAGTCAACATACGCAGTTGTAGCAACCTTGGTGCTGTTGTCTCCTGATGATTGAGTAGTAGCGGCTACACCACTAGCTAACACGGATGAAGCGTTTACCGTTCCCGTTATATTTCCTGTTACGTTACCAGTTAAATTACCAGTTACGTTAGCCGTAATAGAACTAGGCAAACCAATAGTAATGGTTTGTCCAGAAGCAGTCGTTTCAATTTCGTTGGTAGTTCCTGCTACCGTAAAAGTTTGAGTTGAAATATCAACTGTACCAGTGCCAGATCCTCCAGCTATTCCAAGGATTCCCCCTCCAGACTGACTGTCAACATACGCCTTGATGCTTTGCTGGGTGGCAAGAGCTAGAGCGGAATCAGAAGACATATCGTCTTGGTCTAATATAAAAACCTCATCAGGAGCAGCAGAACTACCAGAAACATTACCAAGAACCGTAAGGTTGGCTAGGCTTTCTATTTTAGCTTTCGTCACATTGCCATCTGCAATCAACGCTGTAGTAATGTTGGATGCTAAAATCTTGTCAGAAGTGACATTGCCAGCGGCGATCTTTGCCGTTGTTATTGAAGCAGATGCTAGCTTGCCAGTGGTTATGCCAAGATCTTTAACTATAATCGCTCCACCTGAAAGCTGAGTAGAGCTATCGTCTACCGCTCCAGAATTAAAAACGGCGTTATTTACCGAGTTATTTAAGGTTGTTGCAGTTACTTGATCCCCGTTTGCAAACGTTTCACCTGTTGTAAGTATTGACATTATTTTGCTTTCTGTAAACTTCTAAACGTGGAAGCCCCAGCCACTTTTAAAGCTCGCAACCGAGGTCTTCCTTTTGTCGTAGTTAGTCTAATTTGTAATCCATAAGCTCTCTTATTTCCAAATCTGCCCCGAAGTGAAACATCTTCATCAATAGATACATCTGAACCGTTTAAAGAGTTCAAGCTGCCAATATCTATTATACCATCAATATTCTCAGTTATTGCCTCCAATGTAGCATCAGATGTATTTTCTTCAGAAGACTGAACATGAATATCAAAATTGTTCCATTTCTTTCTGTCCAAAGAATTTAACGTAAACATCCTAGTTGTTGCCGTAGCTACAATTTGCGTGTTCTCTGAAGCTTGACCAATATTTGGAACATAGTTATCTCGGTCATCAACCCTAGATTCATATTTATGAACGCCACCTCTCCGGTTTACAACGTAAACGCCTCTCTTGTCCCCTGATCCAGCTACTGTCAAATTGCTGTAATCCCAGTCTGGGTCATTAACCGAATCAACTGATTCCCACTGTTTATTTACAAAATTGTAAATTAACAAAGCGTTGTTTGTAGTGCTACTGTCCAAGGGAACGGCCAAGTAATATCTGTTATCAAAGTAAACAGACTTGGCTTTTTCAGCATATGCCTGGTTTATTCTTTTAATGGTTCCTTCTATAGAACCAGACAATGGAACGTCTTGACCTCTTAGATTGTACAGGTCCATAAAATCCAACCCATACACGCCATTGTCAGACAAGAAAATCATGCTGTTTCCAACCTGCTGCACACTATCTCTAGCTAAACATCCAACTTCATTAGTAATTAACTGAGAAGAAGCACTGCCCAAGTCTAAACTATTAGTTACAATGTGTATGCTATTCCGGTTAAAGACTACCAGTTTGTCATCAGAAAATGAATGAAAACCTACAATAAAGTCAGCAGTTCCAGCATTAAACCTAAACTGCCCATAAATTCTGTCGTAAGTATCTGCGTCTAGGATGTCTGAAAACAAAGCCTCGTCCAAGATATTACGCTCTTCAATGTTGCCTAAAGAATTGTAGTCATAGCGATATGGAACGACTAAACGCTTCTGATGATAGACAGCAAACTCAGGGGCTGGCATATGGCTAAACCCTAATCCAAGAGAAACCCTCTTGCTGTAATGATTGTTGTGGGAGGATTGGTCGTCATACTGAGCGTAAAAAATAAACGTGTTGGCATTGGTGATGCTAGCAACCGTGTAACTATCTCCAACTACTAGCTGGTCAGAAGACTCCACAACTACTACAACATCTCCTTCATTAAGCCCATGACCTGTTGAGGTCACTGTAACTGCACCGTTTGAAATAACAGTGTTGTTTCCGTTGTCTCCCAATCTAGTTGGCTGACTGTAAAGACCATTTGGTACAAGGGTAAATGCAGGTGAAGAAAAATCTCCATCCCATTCCATTGCAACCTGTCCTTTTCGGAAAATATAAAGCTTGTTAAATGACTGAAGAACCGTTGCTCCTATATTAACGGACTCCCCGGCAGGATAACTAATTGTAGTATTTGTTGCTCCTGAATCCGCTGTCTTAACAAGTATAGTGCTATTAGTACCGACACAAACTACATAAGACTGAGAGTCATCGTTGGGATCTGAATACTCGCAAGAAGCTTCTATAAAATTTCCAGCGTCTGCGTTTAGCTTCATCCCAGAAACAACCATAGTTCCAGTTGGATTTCCTCCCAAGTTAGAAATCACAACGTCTATAGTTGTAGAGCTGGTTACTGAAGCTACAAAGTTTCCATTCGGACTTGTAACATTTCCTGTCGGAGTTAAACCGCTAATGCTTATCCCAGTATCATTAACTATTCCATGAGCCGAAGCAAAGGTAATGCTAATAGTTTCAGAAACGGTAGAATAAGAACTGACAGCAGGAATGGAATCGTACAAATAAAACGGAATAGTAAAAACACCAGAGGAAAAAGGAGAAGAGAATATGTCCAATCCCTTCCTTGGCTGCCACTCACCATTTAGGTCCATGCGGCCATTGCTGGATACAGCCAATGTTCCTGAAGCTAGTTGATCTGGCCTTAACTTATTGTTAAACCCAGCAAAGCCCTGATCCAGATCTTCCGAAATCTGATCATCTAAATTACCGTATGAACTATATCTAGACATTTAACAATCCCAGGCTCGTCTACTCCAGTAGTTTGCAGACAGTTTATTACTCTTACCTTTAATCCCACCAGACCTAGCACAATAACTTTTCTTACGTGCAGGGTTACTTTTTTTAATGCTCATGTTGGCATCGCCAAAACGAACAATTTTTTCCTTGCCGCCCTGACAGGCTTTTACAACGAACTTTTTCCCACCAGACACTTGCCTTTTGGGAACATTGCACTTCATGTTTTGTTTATTAATTTTAGCCACGTTTTACCGCCTTTACTCGCTTAGGTTTACCTTCTGGTTGTCCCAGCTTTTTCTTCTGTGCAACTCTAGATCTTTTTTGTGAAGCAGTCATCTCACCTGCTGTAACAGGTGTGCGTTTGCTAATTCTTTTGGAGGGACGGCAATAAGGGACTCCCCGTTTTTCGCCGGAACTACGCCCACAGGCTTTCCCAGTGCGAACGTCTACCCACTCCTCCTTAAACCATCTCTTGAGGGCTGCGCCCTCTTTTGTCTTACGAACAGCCATTACTTCGATTTCTTTCGTTTACCCCAATTAGCAGCTCCTACTTTTCGACACTTTGCTATAGCCCCGCTTGCATACGCAGACGGGAATACTTTATACCGAGCTTTAACCTTTCTATAACAAGCATCTTTAGGCATGGCTATTTACCTTTCTTGCCACCTTTGCTACCTTTGCCGTAGCCACCACATGATTTACGTTTTCCGTACATAATATATATTATTTGATTTGTGAACTTCCAAAATAAAAACCCAGAAGAGCTAGCATTCCCTGCCTAACTTCAGGCAACAAAACAAACCCTTCTAAATTCTTCCATCTATCGGACCCTAGTCCTAAAAATTTAAATAACCCTATATCACCAGCTTCAACGGTTACTGGTATATCAAAAAATGCCATTACAAATGGAGCAAATACAACTGAAAATAAAATACACATAGCTATTAGTTTCCTAACCCAAGCTCCCCCTTCAGCTGACCTTTGTGCTGCTTTATCTGCTGATACATCTGCTTGATTTTGCTTATGAATCATAGACTTAATAGTGTTTGCCTGGATGTTCATTTGAGCTGAAATAAGTTTCATAACAAAACCTGTAACCCCTCCCCCAAGCATAGCTATTAGTTCTCCTGTCATTTTTTAGCCCTAATTTCTTTAATGATTTTAACCGTAGAAAAAGACATAAAAACAATAGTAACTACAGATGCTACGATTGATAACAATTGGTCTGTCCCCACAAACATCATGCCCGTTCCCGAACCTATAATTCCTAAGATTGATTTTTCTACTATATCTTTCACTTTGCGTAATTGAGGGCATATTCATGAAGCTTACTAACGGAAAGTTCTCTGCTTTCCAGTTTTTGCTTCAAAGACTGTCTGTCCTGTAAATTAAAACATTCTTGGTTAAAAAATATATAATCGCGAAACGTAACATACTCCCATCCCTCTTTATCGCATATATCTACCATAATTTTTTCATAATCATTAAGACTAAGAAATTTATGGTTTTTAAAAGAACCAACTGTTGCTACACTTCTCATTAAACGTTACTGTATGTCGGTAAAACTTTGATTTGCATAGGTGTTAGCCTGATCAATAGTGTCTAACAAATCCCAAGTAGACCCATCATTGGACCCCTCAACAACAAACTGCTGCGCAATCCAGCCAAAACCAAAATTTGGACCAGGGTCCATAGTGATAGATCGCACAGCATAGGCTCCGGTCATTCGCACGTAAATATTGCGATAATTACCACTAGCCTGAGGAAACGAGTCCCAATAGGTTCCAGTGTTTCCGTCAAATACTTTGTGGTCTTCGTTGGTTCCACTGTTTGCTAAAGCACTCAAGAAGTAGGTGGCAAACACATCGGTTCCTGTATTGTCGTTAGCCTCGTAACCATAGATTTCTGTTAAACCCCAACGAGCATCACCATTATAATTGTCAGCGGTGCATCTAAAACGATAATAAGAATATTCTGTGGCCCCACTAGCAGGCTCAGGCTTTAGACTGACTTTCCATCGAAGCATTATAGTTTTTCAAATTCAGATAAAAATGTTACTGATAAATCTCCGTTGGCTGCTTTTTCCAAAGCATTTGCTTCAGCCGTAAAACACTTTTCAATATAAGAACTTACAGTGTCTACTATTTCGTTCCATTCATCTAAAGTATTATTACGAAAAACACGGACCCAATCCTCTCCAACTTTTTTGTCCATTTTCCAATTGGAATAGCCCTTTGACGAAGGATTTACCACTAGCATACAAGCAGCTGAAGTAATTTTTAGTTGGCTGTTACTATCTGTATTTATTCGCCAAAGTTGATAGTTACTATCCAACCATTCTACCCCATTGTGCTCCATTGTCCACCGATCATACGTAATGCTGTCTTGTAAACGAGCAATTGCTACATCTGTGCTATAAGGCACAGCCTCAAAAGCCAAAAACCAATTATTACCTCTTTGTTCAAAAAAGCTTTTTAAATCTTCTAAAACAGGATTAAAGGTCGGAGTTTCATCAACTGTATATGTATGACAATTAAATTCAGACAACACATCATCATTTAAAATACTAGGAAAACTAATGTTATAATTGTCCTGATGTAAGCGAGAAACGCTATACTCCACAGGACTTTCATTAACAATTTTTAATATATTCATGATGCTACTCCTGATGACATTCCATATAATGTGCTATTAACTTTCCAAACAACAACAATAGTTTCATTGGTTGTATCTAAAGTGGGTGCCGATCCACCAATCCATTCCATAGTTGGCCAACTTGCAGTGTTTGCTGTTCCATCATCAATGTGCAATGTAATAGATTCTCCGTCAGATAATGAATCAGTAAATGTAACAGTTCCAGAAAAGGTAAGCCTTTGAATAGTTCCATTAGATGGATCTAACGCTGTGGAACCAGTAACGCTTGTTGTATTAACAGCAAGCTCTTGTATTTCACCGTTTATATCTAACGTACTAGTTGTTAAAGAGCTTAAAGTTGCTGATGTAACAAAACTCAATACACCACTACCATTACTTTGTATTAAACTATTAGCCGCTCCATCATCGTTGGGCAAAGTAAGCGTATAAGTGGCAGCAGCACTGTGAGGCGGTCCTTTTAAAGTGACACCATGAGAATTGTTTTCACAATTTAAAATAAGTTTTCCAGACGTATCATTACCCTTAACAACAACCGATCCCGTTCCGTTAGCAGCCAAATCAATGTCTGCGTTGCTCGTTGAAATAATATCGTTTCCATTAACGTCTAAATTTCCACCAAGCTGTGGAGTTGTGTCGCTAACAATATCAATGCTTCCGCTAGAAGCAGCTGTAATCCTACCTTGTGCGTCTACCGTAATACCTGCTAAAGTGTAACTACCAGCACTAACAGCAGTGTTCGCTAGAGATATTGTTCCTGTGCTAGTAATAGTACCACCACTTAATCCGGTTCCAGTAGCTACGCTAGTTACTGCACTTGTTAAAGCAGCATCCAACTTAGTTTTATCACCATTTACAAATGGCCCTTCACTGGGCTGCAACTGGTAAGATGACAAATCTTGGTCACCCGTATTAGTTCCACTAGTGTTGGATAATGTAGTTAAATCAGATGCAGTAACAAACTTATGTGCTGTAGACGTATCATCAATGTCATCGGCATCTTGCCGGGTGTTGCCCATATACACCCAAACAGAGCCACTGTAACGGTAAAAACCCGCATCATAACCCGCAGTAGCTGCAATAACCAAAACTACATCTCCAGTGGATGGACTTCCTGGCAAACTAGCATAGTTAGCTACCGAAGGTTTAAATTCGGGCATATCAGTAGTTTTCGTTACTGCTGCATCTACCGTTGCTCCCGTATGTGTACTATTGTATGCCATTATGTTCTAACATTAAATGTTTCTCCTGATGAATCCACAAAAGATTCATGCCCCCCAGACCCATTATCTACAAAAAAACCTTCAAAGGCAGTAACTACTGCCCCACCGATTCTAGCTCCTACGCGACCTACCCGCAAGAACTCAAAAATGTTTTTAAGTCCTACGTTTCTCATAGAAACTAGTCTACAAATTGATCTGCAAAAATTACAGACGTTCCGCCACTACCAATAAATGAAGCACCTGCAGCAGCATTCTTGCTCAAAACAATAAGTCCCTGCTCTTTAATAAGCAAATGGCCGTTTGTAGCACTAGGAGTAGTTCCATCAAAGGTTACAAAAACATTATTGTCTTGTATGTCTATAACTACATAATCCGTATCAATGTGAAAAGCGGCTAATGAAACAGCTGCACCCGTTGTAGCGGATAACCGCTCGGAGGTAGCACCTGGGTTTATGTTCCCTATATATAAGTTAGAAGTTCTTGAGTTCATTATCTAGATTGGTTGGAGACGTATGTATTAAATCGTTTTTTGACCGTGTTGTTATTCATAATTTGATCTGTTTTATCTAGCTCATTTGCTAAATAAACTTGAGCAACTTGTTCTTCGGCCAAGGCTTTGTCATGTTGCCCATCCATTCTCAGGAAGTCTGCGTAAACACTGTGGGCAACGTAGTAAAAAAATTCTAAAGGAATCTCTTGTGTGCTTTTATCGCCATCAAGATCCCATGTACTAGGAATGTCAGTTAGCTCTTTCTTGTAAGTAACAAACGCAGAACTTGCATCTGCTGTTGTTAGGTTAAGAATGTTTGCACCATCTGACTGTACAAAAAAATCAAACTCTAATGCAGAGTTTCTTAAAAACGGTTGAGTTCTGTGAATGCGTATAAACTCAGCAATGTCGTTCTTACTTGATTGCGTGAATGCAACTACAGAACTAGCCACTGTTCTTTCTTCACCTACAACCAAATATCTAGGCCACATCGGTGTAGCCTGATATGCTTCATACATTCTGCGTTTAGCAAAATTAAGAAGCTGAGTCTTTTCGTTAGCAGTAAACGAAGTAACTCCGGCTAGTGCCGATATTAAGTCATACAAATCTCTGTTGTACTTATCTTGCATTAAGCATTGTGGGGGCTAAGATGCGGAAACTTCTTATTAAAATATTGTAGAAACTCTTTGCTATTTACGGTGTCATGCCCGTATTTCTGAACTAGTCTAAAGTAGTCTCTTGCTGGCATATTAGCCACGCATTTACCAAGAACCGGATGTGTTTTCCCGACGTTAGTCTTAGCCTCTTTAGCAGCCTGAACTTCACGGTCTTCTTCTTTTGCTCTTTCCATTTTAAAACCCGTTTGGATTTCTTTCATGAAAGCATTGTCAATTTCTCCGTCTGTATATCTAGGTAACTTTGTGATTATTTCCATATTTTTAAAAAAAAAAGGGGGAGGCAGGTATAAGCCTAACCTCCCCCAATAAGAGATATTAAAACAAACTAGGCAACTTCTTCGATCTTTCCGTGAGCCTGTGGGTGGTAAACACCGAGGGTCAAGGAGCAATCAACGTAACCACGCTCACCACCACCCTGATTCGGGAGGCGAGTCGATCCCATTGGGATCAGCTCATGAACACCGTAGTATTCAGGATTGATGAGGTATGCAAAGTCCTTGTTAGTCGTATCAGGCATACAATCAGGATTGCCATTGACAATCGAAATCATGCCGTGATCGGACTGATAGAACTCAACACTAAGTTTGATTTGAGCTGAGTCACCGTTGTAATTAACGGTACGAACGCTGTCTGCATCAGTTCCGCTTACGCCAGCAGTGCGAGCGAAGTCAGAGATGATACGGCGAACAGCCGTGTCAGCAACCATCGTTAGGTTGTTGCTTGTTCCAGTTTCGCGGAAGATAGAGGTGATCAAGTTGTTCAACACTGTTTCCGTGAAAGCACCTTCAGCGGCAGCATGAATGCTGTCAGCAGGAGTACGGAAAGCAGCTGGAACATCCGAAGGACCAGCGGAATCAATCCAGTCACCAAGACCACGCAAAGCGTAAGCAGTGTCAGATCCATTTTCAGCAGCGCGGTCTTGAGTACCACAAAGGGTAGCTTCAATATCACGCTTTAGTTCACGGATTGATTTTGCTTCAGCTTGAGCAATCTTAGCAGGCCCAACGCTTTCAACAGCTTCCTGAAGATCAGAAACCTGAAAGTCGCGGCGGAACTTTTGAATATAGTTACCAAGACGAGCACGTCCACTGAACTGGTCAGTAAATGCACTAACGTCAGCACCTTCGCGGATGCCAGTAGTTGAAGGAGCAGACAATGCGTCTACCGTCCATTCAACGAATGTTGAGGATGCTTTCTGCTTGGAAGCAGAAGAAAGAACTGGAGTTTCTTCAGGAGCGAGGATAGTCAAGACATCAGTCAAGTCTTCGCGATTGGAAACACCAGAACCAGGATTAGTTGTATCGTATGTGTTTGAAAATGCCATTTTAGCGTTTTGTTAATTGTAAGGTTCTTAAAGTGATGAAATCGTCTTTTCGTCCTGAAGATTTAAATCGGTTTTGAGAGCTTTTTAATGCCTTATTAATAGGCCTATCAGTTTTTTCAGACATTGCAGACGCAGGAGTTGATCCAGTAGATGGGCTAAGCGTAACCGACTTTTTAGATGCCGAGCTTTGCTTTACTGGTTTTCTTCCATATATGCTATTTACCGCATGTGACATGAAGTAGGGAATTTGGGAATATAAATCAGGAGTCGTATCCTCTAACTTTTTCAGTCTTGGATCGTTCATAATTGCAATGAACTGATTCTTCAATTCATTTTCCTTCTCGTCCCTTAGCCATTCAAGTTCTTCTACTGCCTTGTTTCCAAGCTGCTGACGCAATGTTTTCGAATCTTCCAAATTTTGCAACTTTCGTAGCTGGTCTGGAATGTATGTATCGCGCGACTTTCGGGCACTCTGAAGTGCTTTACGCACTTCAGCCTTAGTCATCGGGCGACCTTCAACTGTAGTTATTTCGTCGTCAGCAGAATATTCGTCGGACTCAAATAGCAAATCTTCTGCCCAGCTAATGACATCGTTTACCTCATTCGATTTACTTTGAAGGTCGTCGATGTTAGATATGCTGGATAGCGGATTATCCTTCACTTCAGGCTCTTTGATTTGCAACTGCATAGTTTGCAGCTCCTCCTCAACGGCCTTACGCTTAGCGGTAAGTTCGCTTATTCTTGACTGCGCGCCGGGAATGAGTTGCTGACGCAAAGCGTCTTTCTGCTCATCCGACAAACTGTCTAAATCAAACTGTGAAAGAACATCATCCTCGGATGCTTGCTCTGGAATTTCTTCCTCACTAGCTTCCTCGGCCAATTCTTGAGACTCTGGTTCAGGCTGCTGCCCTAGTAGAGACTCGCTACGACTCTGAACGAAGTCAGACGCAGATACGTTTACCACTGATTCTTCTTCAGCCTCAGCGTTGGCTGTTATAATTTCATCGTCCATATGTTTCCACTTTTTTACGCCTAGCGATGGCGTAAAAAAATCTTACCATGAACTATAAAAAATCTTTGTGTCTTTTTTCTAATTCGTCAGCCCCAACCATTTGTAATAGCTGATCATAACTAAGAATTCTACCGGAAAGTTGCTGTAGTTGTTCCGTCTTAGCTTCATGCATGTCTGCAATGCATTCCTCACGCAAAGTTTTTACCACTTTAATTAAACGAGCAAAGTGCTCGTAGTTATGTAAAACCCTTATATCTTGTTCTAAATTATTTGTTTCCATAGTTAAGATTGCATTTGCTGGGTTTGCATTGCACCCATCTGGGCAGGGGCTGTCCCAATTTTTCCTATTTGAGCATTTTCAGCTTGCTGCATAGAGAACTGATATTGGCCCATATACTTTTGGATGCGTTGAGCAAATGCTTGGTCGCTTTGCATACGTTGGGCAATATCTGGTTGCTGCAAATATTGCTGAATAATTTGAATAGCCGTTTCAGCTCCATTAGGACGAGCTGGCATTTCAATTCCTGCATAAATCTTCGATAGGTCATCTGTAATATCTTTCAATACTTGTTGTTGCGCGTCTTCAACTGGCTGAAGAACACTGTCTGCTAATACAGGATCTACACTACCAGCAATAAGCGTTACTAAATTATCTACGTTTATTCTTCCGTTGCGATCCAACTGAAGCAAAGAAATCATGGAGTTGAGTTTGTTCTCCTGCTTTTCCGGGTCAGTGTTTTGGACATCATAGGAAATTGTAATGTCAAAACTTTCATCAGGATTTCCCTTACTAAACATCTGTGGATCGGGAACACCCGTCACTTGAAAGAAAACACTATCTGGGCCAAAACGCTGAAAACATTTATAGCACATACCAATAACATTGGCGCAATGAGTTAAGAATTTATCTACCAAAAATTGCTGTCGAATCTGGCCAATTGGACCCGATTGATCTAATCCAACCAATCTATCAGCTTGAGCTTCTTGGGTTTTTTCCATTTCAATAGATCCTTGGTTATACAAAGGAGCTGGGCCAAATTCAAAATCACCTTTACGGCGATATGGTATCATTCTTCCTGGTCCCCAATCTGTAGGAGCTTGTCCAACGGGGTGCATAATAGGAGGAACTGTAGCTAAACTATTTCTATCTATTCGACTATCACGCTCAATCTTCACTTGATTTTGTATGCCGCGCAAAAGATCGGGAATGGTCATCGTATCATACAAGCGTTTACTATCTTCAGAAAGCTTTGTAACTACTATTGGATAGTCTTCATATCCGTTTAATAACTCAAACTTAGCATAACCAGGAACATCTTCAGTGCCATCAAACTCTTTATGAAAAACTGTACAATAAATTCCTTCAGAACCATCTTCTTTGTCTATCAACCTCTGGTATCCATAAACAATTTCAATAAGCTCTTCAGCTTCGTAAGCATTATCGGTTAAGCTAATAGACCTACGTCCCTCCTGCTCACGCTCAATAGAATCAATATTTACCCCGCGATATTTTTCTATCACATAGTCTACAAAGTTTTCATCCCACCCATCGGTAATAACCTTGTTCTGCAACTCCTGCGGAGTGTAGTAGGTTTTCCAAAAACAATATGGAGCACGTTGCGGATCGGTAACATATGGAGGAAAGATAAAGTCGCCATCTGGTGCTAGCGTCTTTACCTCTGGGGCATTCACCTGACGCCTTACTATTGGCAACTCGGCACTACCAGTTTCCTGCAAATCCTTTAAAGCTTTTTTAGCTCTTTTTTCAGTAACGCCCTGAAAGCTAGTTTGTAGCATGGCCAAGATGTCATCGTCTGCCTCTCCCTCCGATATTAGCTCTGCTAGGGCTGGATCAATGGATGCTATTTGGTCTAAGCTCAAACGCTGTAAAAAAGAACGATCTTCTCGGTGCCACCCCACGTAAGTAATTAAAAGACCACGCTCCAACATATAGTTGGCTCCCAATTCCATTTCCTCATTAAAACGAGGAATGTAACCGCTTTTCACCATCCATTTTAAAAAATTGGTAACCATTTTGCTTCTTGCAATGTCACTAACTTCAACGGGAAATGCCCGGATGTTGGCTCTTTTCATTGCAGAAAGGAACAAAGATACTAAGCGAGAAATTCGTTCATCAATAACATGGCTCTCCATGTCTGATGCACCTTCCCATGGAAATGCGTCAGCACCATGCTTGCGAAGATCTCGGCTTTTGCCGGGCCACCAATTACGTCTTTCGTCGTAGCTAGTCCTGCAAAGGTCAAAATAAGCTTCTAATTCCGTAACAGACTGCTCGTAAGCATATCGTAATGAATTAATATTGGGATCGTCGCTAACATACGTTAGATCATCAGAAATAGAACTACTTTGCATTTAGTTTATTTTTAACATTATACAAGACACTATAGAAGTATTGGTCGTTTACACCTATCCTATCACATAAATCACTGGTTTTTATAGGATAATCCTCTTGATTGTTAGCCATACGGCAAAACATTTCCCAGGCAACCAAACGATCAATTTGTTCAGAAATCCAATAGGTATTTAAAGTGATGTCATTTGACGTATCTGAAGGAAGTTCCTGCATTGTCTTCTATGGCTTCAATGTTAATTTTTTTCCTATACATCCTTTTCCTTGCTGCTTTAGGAACACAAACAGGAACACTCTTCTTCATTTCATCAATATAAGCATAAACATAACGAGGATTAGGAGCCAATCTAACTACTACACCATCGTAATGCTTTGGAACCACTTCAGGCACATATATGGCTTTTTCCAAAATTTCCTGACCACCTTCATTAATCCAAAGCCCTTTTCCGCCTTTGCCGCTAATCATTGACTTTGATAATTTAGAATGCGCTAAAGCAACTAATTCATCTACGTCCATTTCCCATTCTTTAGCTAACGCTCCTATCCTAACCTTCATTATCAGTATCCTCCTTTAGATTTGGTAAATGCAGCAAAATTACGATTTTCTATATGATCTGGACCTTCACCACCATTCGACATTCGCAAATAACGAATTAAATCAAAAAAATCTTTTAAAGCCTCATCGCTTTTACCCTGTGAATTATAATTTAATAAACTGTCGATTAGATTTCCACAATCTTTGTGAACGTAACACATAGGTCGATTTACCAAATCAATTGGTTCATTAGGGTTATAAGTAAACCATTCATCTACTGCGCTAATACCAACCTCTTCAATGCGCCCATCCGAAGGATGAAACAACATTTCAAAATCATCAAACAAAGTAAATAAATCTTCGTTGTTTTCATTTTCCTTAGCAAAATATCTAGAATCTCCAATTCGTTCAAAGACTTCCACTCCTAGTTCTTCCTCAATTTCCCTAAACAAATTTACGTATCCTTCAACATTTAATCCAATTTTTCTAGTTGCAGGACCAAGCTTCCATTTAGGATCACCAAACAAGGCCCACTCGCCATATGTATTCCTATCTGGCCATTCGCGGCAAATGTAAACATATCCTTCTCGGTCTACCGCAGCCCAAAGTGACGTAAAATTACGAGCACCAGCAGGGTCTACCACTTGATAAACAGTAAATTTCGATTTATCTGAAATGTCAGGAAAAGACATTCCGTATTTATTCGGTTTTTCACTAAGAACATTTACTTCTGTATTAAACAACGGAAGCAGGGATGTAATGCTTTTTACCGGAACCCCATAGGCCCGAACCAATATTTCCTCTTCCGGTCTGTCTCGCAAATCTTTAGCTATACGTTCATACCCACCAAACGGATTTTCGTCTGAATGTAGGTAAACCACAGATGCGTCACGTTTTGGGCTATATTGCTGCACTGGAAGTTCTCGGTTAAGAAGCTCCGCCCTTTTAGTCTTCAGAGTTTCGGAACCTTTTAAATATTCCGATATAAATGGAGTGTACCCATTGATAGGAGTAAAGGCTATCAACATCTTGGAATTCCTAGTAGCCAACCTAAAACGTAAAGTGTTTATCAAGGCATCGTCACCAAGATATTCATCTAGCCATGTTCCTATGTTCAGCTGATCACCTGCCCTAAAACCAAATTCAAATCCCTCCAAGATAGTTTGGTTATTAGAAAACTGAGTGTAGGTTTTAAAATCTACCCTAGTCCGGGTGTCGGGAAAAATAAAACTACTACCTGTAAATCCATTCTGCATAGAATAGTTAATATAACCCTCAACACTCTTGGTTTTTTTCTTAAACTCTTTAGGTATCATTTCCCAAACAGCAGCCTGTTGCACCTTTACGCTGGTATCAGCATTTTGGGAAAAACAAACAACATGACCATCAGGATTATTGGTAACGCTTTCCATTAGGATTTTAGCACAACCAGTAGTTTTACCACTGCGATTGCCTCCCAAGCACAGACACTCGTTGTATGTTCCTAGTCCATCCTTAATACGCTCCCATCCATCCAGGTTGAACCCATGCCTAACAGGATCTTCCTCAGAAGCCTGTATTCTCCCCTCATGAGCCTCATGCAACTCCTTCAATAGCTGCGGGTCATTTTCGCCCAAAAACACTATCTCCTCGTCTGTAGGAGATCTTAAAATTGGGTGTTCGGTAAATTCAATCATTTGTTAGTTGAATTATAATGCTCTAATCTGTGGCAATTTGCACATAATAAATCACATTTTTTTATTTCAATATAAAATTCTTTGCTTGGACTTCCAAATCCTGCAATGCCAGATTTCTTAGTTCCCCTTACATGATGACAGTCAAACTGAACGGGAACACCCTCAAAGCCACATAAAGAACATTTCCAACCGCCAAAGTGTTTTTCAATCATTTTTTGTTTTTCACGTCTTGCTGGGTCTTGGCATATCCTGCAAAAGGTTTTTCGGTAAACTTTCCCATTTACTTTTTTATCTATACGAAATTCTAATATTGGTCTTTCTTTACCACAAACTTTGCAAATCTTAATATCAGACATCAAGAAATTGGATCATTAAACGAGCTAGCTCAAACGGATCTTTGCCGTAAACAACTAATGTATTATTCTCTTCAGTAACTAACCAAAACTCTTTGTTTTGAGCCGCAAATAACTCACAAAGCTCTTTTAGTCTTTCTTCGTTAAATTCGGGATTAATCTTCATACATCAATTACATCTTTTTTCACAGCAGCTATTCTTTCACGGGCTGCTCTCACAGTAGCTTCATAGTCTTCCTGGCTAATAACCTTACGCTCTTCAACAATAGAATTTGCCTCTCCCCTAAACGTATTACTACCTTTTTCAGCTTTTTCTAAAGCAATAGATAGTGGTAACAAATCCTTAAATGTAGGTTTTATTTCACCAGCCTCCAGCCTTTCCCTCAACTGATTTACCAAATCTTCCTCCAAAGAAGAAAGTTCTAAAAAAGCTCTGCCCCGAACTTTGCTTCCTAGCTGTTTCCATTTACCTGTAAAATCAGCATAGTCCAATAAAACGTTTACAATTGTTTCACGTTTCAGCCCATACTTCTTTATCATCTGGGTCTGGGTTACCCCAATAGCGTGTAGATACAATATCTCAGCAGCTTTCTCAGGGTTACTCTTCGACAATATACTATTGTTCTTAGGATTGTGTTCTTGAATTTCCAAGATCCCCTCCCGAATTAATTCTATTAACTCTTCTTTAGCGTTCAAGGAATGTAGGGTTAGTTTATAAACCCTTAATTGTCAATATTTTTTAAAGGGCTAGTAGATACATATATTAAAAGCAAGCACCCTCCCCCCGACCCCCTCCCCGCTTGTAAGGTGTATAATCCCTAAGGCCTTGGCCTAGCTTTAAACCTACGCCGGACGGCGTTACTCCCTATGGGGTATTTTTTAGGGGGATGGGGAGACCTATTCCAGGGCCATTTCAAGCGCACCGGGAACCACAAAAGCCCTACCAGTTGAAAAAAGTTTACTCCGAGAGACGATTTTTCTTGCGGATTTGGAAAAGAGTCTTTTTCTGGAGTTAGAAATTAAGAAAACAACATATGAAAAAAACAAAGATATCCATCAACTACCAAGCAACCGAACCCACCGAGTATGTATACATATCAACCCTTCAGTACGGGGACAACGGGCAGATCTTCAGAAGGGTACACGGCAATCAGGAAAGCTTGCTTAGATTTTTATTTGAGCGTTTGGACTATGAAAAACGGAATGAAACGTTCATTCCAAAAACTCAACAATCAATCTACAATCTGAAGAAGGATGAAAGAACATTTGGCAATTCGAAGGTGAACGAAGTGACGATTGAATCACAGCCCCTTTATCTCTAGCGTAAACACAAACCAAAAAAAGAAAGAAAAGAACAATGAACGGAAAAATAACATTCAATAATGTTGAGGAGGTTGGAAAATTTCTCAAAGCATTCACCGGATCGACAGCTACATTTGAAATTGTAGAGAATCCAATGGGAGGTTACATCCTAACATTCACAGGAGGCTTTTAAGCCCTTCAAAAACCAACCACCAAAAAAAAAGACAATGAATCACCAAAACAATGAAATAACATCCTTGGCCAGAGAGCTGAGGGCCTCTGAAATCATACAGCCGATGGCAGAACATATTTTCAATAAGTTTAGGCCCTTTGTAGACATCGAAGACGCCAGGGTGAGGTCTATGGCACTAGATGCCGTAGAAGATGCCCTTGAGACCATGCTGGCTAGCGCAGAGGTTAAGGCCTCACTGCACCTCGTAGACAGGGTGCTTACCCGCCATAAAGTCCAGGCTAACCCACCACCAGAAAGAAAAAAACAATGAAAATGCAAGATCCCAGTAAGTTTGAAATAATACGTGAAATAGTGAAATACAAGCAATCAACGATTAGTTTGTATGACTGGAGTGACAAAGACTCAATTCAATTTGAAATTGAAGAGGCTATTTATTCCTTCGCTATGAATTGGCACAATGGACAATGTAGCAACCTTTATTCGGTGCTGAGTTCTTCGCATTTTCAACCCGGTTGGAGTTGGGATGGGTGCGGAGGCTATTTGTCACGGGATATTTATGATCACCTGAAAACCGTATTTAATTAAACCCAAACAACAGAAAGAAAAGACAATGAGAAAAAACAAATTCGACTGGTTAAGAGTGAAAAACGACGTGAACGGAAACCCAAGGTATGTATGCCATTACCTGAGTTTGTTAACGCCAGAAGAGCAAGAAACGTGTTGGAAGGAAGCTAAGGAGGAACAGGAAAAAACTGGTCGTTTTATCATGGGAATAGACAGGCAATATGAATTAGCTTTAACCAAAGCTCGCAAGATAGGAGGAAAGAAGTTCCACACTAAACAATATGGAGGTGGGATAGTGTTTCAATCTTACAATCTCACAGAAACGGAAAGAAGCCTAGGGAATCGTTAAGGATTAAAGAGAATTAATATCGTCAATTGCCTGAGTGCCTTAGTTGGTACTCGGGCTTTGGCAGTGAAGGAATAAATTAATCTAATAATCAAAAAAACAATGAAAACAATACATAAATTAATAAATACCTTGATGTCTGATGACTATACAGGGAGTGGGGCCGTCGATTGGGCAAACACCTACGGTGAACCCGGATACCAAAATTCTGAAAAAGGTATTATCTTCGCAAACTGGAATGACTTTGATGATAGGATTCCTAGTCTGCTTGAAAGAGCTGGCTACTCAACAGAGTGGTCAGACGAGTGGATGATCGACGACAACGGTTGCAAAGCTTATCGGACCTCTCCGAATTCTCATGGTTGGGTTTGTCAAGTTAAGGCCTGTGATGGCTATTGGCTGACACCGGATGACCCCATTGAAGACTGGATTGAAGAATGCGAGTCGACCGACTGCAATGAATTGCACTCCGCATTGCCTGGTTGGATTACTGAGGACGAACTTATTGAAGAGGGTTGGACGAAATACAATGGAACTTACGAATCCGGATTTCATCCTGGACAAAACGATGACCCAGCCAAAATTTATCAAGAAATAGAAGAGCAAGTTGATCATGTGCTAGGTGTAGTGTTTCGGATCAATTCGACCGGCCAATTTGATTGTCACTTTGAAGCTTACTTTAAAGCATATATTGCCCCGGAACACCTACGGTGAACCCGATAACCCCAAACAATAGAAAGAAATACAATGAAACTACCGAACGGTAAAACCATAAGGACTCTCAAGAAATCGCCTAACTACGTTCATGGGCAGTTTGATATAGAATGTACGGATGAAAGCGAGTACCACGTTCAACTAATGTTTGAACTCCAATCAATCTGGGATTCTAACTTTAACAATTAAGCAAAACCAATAAAGAAAATGAAAAAATATTCACCCAAAGAATTTGCCATTTCCACCTTCGTAGACGGATTAAAAGGAGGGGCATTAATCCTTGCAACGGCCATCTTATGGTTGGCAATCGTTATTCTGATGAGCAAAGCTGCATAGCCTCAGGAAAATCTACCTTTGACAACCACCTTACAATTTTTATAGACGTTAAATATTATTCCCACTTTGGAAATAGTGAACGCCCTTACGGGCAATCTGTTTTTACAACCTAAAAATAAAAAAATATGAACAAAAGCATACTAACAAGAACCATGTTTTCGGACGTGGCGGAAAGCGCATTCGGTGATTTACTCACCGGATCTTTAATGAGAGAAGAAGAAACCGACAAAATCAGGGAGTGGTTAGACATGACAAGTGAGGACAATTTGTCTGACATCAAGCTCGCTTTGGTTAACTACAATTACTCCAACTATGACTTGGCGAAGTGGATTGTAGAAGGGAACCACACCCCTGAATTAATCAGAGACGATCTCTTGCCTGAGAGGAGCCAAGAATGATTGAGCTAGCGACATTAGCCCTGATGCTGTCGGTTTTCATATTGAGGATGATAGAAAGGAGCCGAAGATGACGGAAGCCGAAAAACAAGCTCTATCAGAGATGCCTGTTGAAACTTTAACCGAGGCCGAAGTTGACGATCTTTGGATTCGATGGGTCAACCAGGAAATGTGGGCACTGGATAGAGAGGACGAGGAAAAACGTGTCCTTTAGCCTGGGCAAAAAGGTATGGGCAATTCCTTTGCCAAGCTCAGAGAAGCTAGTCCTCCTTTGTTTGGCAAATTTTGCCAACTCAGACACTGGCCTGTGCTTCCCTTCATCTGCCAAGATAGGGGAATGCACAGGCTTACACCCAAAAAGCGTTTCTAGGGTGCTTAGAAGGCTTCAGAAGCGGAAACTAATAGAGGTTAAGAGGAGGCGAGACTCCTCCAATCTCTTCACGTTAAAGATATGAGGCAGTCACTTTGCCTATAACGGACCTCGTTATGGGCAATCCGTTTTTACAATTGTAAACAAAACAGGGGTAACCCTAAGTTACCCTATCCTAGTATATAATTCTATTAACTAAGAACAGAACTATGTTCTGTTAGGGTAACCCTCGGTTACCAACCAATAATACCAAGAATGAAACAAAGACCAAATATGTTATTAGAAGCTCAACTTGAGCTAGTGTTCCAAGAAGTCGCTGACTTTTATGGCGTTAAATTATCTGACATCCTCGGAAAGATGAGGCTGAGGCCGTTCATCGAACCAAGATTTGTTGCTATTCATTTAGCAAAGAAAATCGGAGGTCGGGTGAGCTGGCCAGAAGTGGGTTGGTTCGCCAACCGAGACCACACGTCCTGTGTTTACGCAGACCAACAAGTGAAGATATGGCGAGAAGTTGATAAAGACTTTCCTGCCACACTAGAAAAAGTAGCTTGCCGAGTCGCATCAATCTTGTAAAATAAACCAATAAAAATAAAAACTATGGATAAAGATAACAAAAAAAATCAGCAGTTGACAAAATACCAGCCGACTGAGAGAGAACTGCATATGGTTAAATACAAAAATAGAAAAGAAAAAAGAGGGAGACCGAGGAAGTGGATGCCTGGGGATCGGGTCCGGTTACAGACGACCATAAGCCCAGGAACCCATAAATTTCTTCATCGACTAGCAGGTGAAAAGAGATGCTGCACTGGAGAAATTATAGACTCAATCCTGAACATTATAAGAGAATCATGAAAACACCTGATGAGATTAAAAGGGAACTGAGTTCCAAAATTGATAGGCTGATGGGGGAGATGTTCCCAGCAGCAAAAAGAGAAGCCGGAGGTAGATATGTGATGGCCGACTTTCTGGGGGAAACCGCAGGGAGGTCAACAAACGTATTCAAGGCCAAGAATAGCCCTGTATACGTGGCAAAGGACCACCAGACGGGTGAGAGTTGCAATATACTGGAGCTATGCCACAGGAAGCTCGGAGGATCGTTCTCTGAGACCATGAGGTGGGCACTGAAGTTTTGTGGGTTTGAACAAATCCGAACGCTCAAGACTGAAACGGCCATTGAAACAAAACCTGTCCCAGAAACTGCTTTACGAGGTAGTGAGGTTCACAAATACATGGTGGAAAAACGGGGAATCAATGAGCGAACCTTGGGTAAGTATAACATATTTGCCGATGAGAAGAACGGCTCTCATTGGTGGGGTGCCCCACTCTATGATTCCGAGGGTCGTTGTAGGATGCTCAAATATACATGCATCACCCGAATCGGTAGCAAGAAACAAATCTATTCCACGCAGCCAGTATTCAACACGCCATTTGGATTGCACCTAGTCGGGGAGGATGACAGGGAGCTAATCATTTGCGAGGGGGAAATTGATTGTATGTCTCTGCACCAGATGCAGAAGGAGAGTAACATTCCAGTCATTGCTGTGCCATCAGCGAGCAACCACGGATGGATTGAAAACTGTTTTGAGATGCTTACTAGGATGGAACGCATCTACGTTGCCAGCGACATGGATGACGCGGGGCAGCAGATGTTCATCAAACTATCTCAAAGGCTCTCAGCCGATCGCTGTTACCGAATAGAGATACCAGAGCCGCACAATGATGTGAACGATTGGCTGGTCAAGGATCATCCTACAGAGGCAGACTTAAAAATCCTCATGGATAGTGCCAAGGGCAATGAGCCGGAAGCTTTAGTAAAACCGGGTGACTTTGTTCTACAAATGCAGGATTGCGTTACCCAACAGGAGAGGGAAAGGGAATGGAAGAATTGGTGCTTCCAAGATATGCCTCTCTCCTTGAGAGAAAGTGAGCTATTCACTGTTATCGGTATTCCTGGTTCGGGTAAGAGTCAGATAGCATACCAGCTGCTGCTCCATTTGGCCAGCACAGGGACGAAGTGCATGGCCGTATCCTTTGAGGTTCCAATTGAGAATATGATGCTTCAACTAGGCACACAGCTACTGGGAGAGGAACCGAAGCATGAACAGTGTGCGGAGGTAGCCGAAGAGCTGGGGGAGAACATCTTCTTCATTGATGATACCAATTTCCGAGACCACACATCAAACTGGGAGGCACTCAAGGCTGAGATTATTTTAGCCAAGCAGAAGTATGGGATTAATACCGTATTGATAGATAGTTTCAGCTACTTAGCTCCTAAGCTTGACTTTGAAGCTCAGGGTGTCATTAGTAAGGACTTAGCTAGGACCGCTGTGAAGCATCAACTTTCAATTGTCCTTATAGCTCACGCAGATGCAAAGAATAAAGAAACAGGAGGAAACAAGTATGCTCCGACCAGTCCAGGTTCCATCCTTGGTGCCCAAGATTTGTCACAAGCGAGCCACACCATTTGCAGTATGCACCGCAACACTGCTAAGGAGCTGGCGATGTCTAACGGAAACCCTGAAGATCAGGATAAGTACAAGAAGCAAGGAGATGCAGTGTTCACGGTATTCAAGCAACGCAACTCAGGAGTCAATTTTAGCCGCGACCTTTGGTTTGATACCAAAACCCGGCTATTCCAAACAACGCCCATACTCAAAGAATCCACAGAGGATGAGTATTGGTATAATCTAGACTAAAAAATAATATGTCTGAAATAAAAACCATAAGCACAGCCCGATTGATGGGCGAAGAATCAAGAACAAATAAACATGGCACCGAGCTATGGGGCTTCTTCATCGAATTTGATGATGGCTCTAAGGGAGTTGCAAACGGGGCATCCAAAACCCCTAAGTGGGCCGAATCGGGTAAGGTCGTAGAGGCTACTGACACGGGATACAAAACCCCTAAAGGCTATGTGAAGTGGTCAATCTCTATCCCCAAGGATATTCCTCTTCCTGATAATGATGGATTCAAAGGACACCAATCCAAGGACGGAACCAAGACAATCTACAAAAAAGCCCAATTTTCCAGCAATGGAGGAGGGGGTTCGGACAAAGGAAGAGAGATTGCCATTCAAGCTTGCGTCAACCAAGCGAGCCAAGTGGCAGTTCAAGACAGCAAGTTTAAGAGCAATGGGTTCGATGAAGAAAGATTTGAATACGTTGTAGAGGCTTCTGCTAGAGTCTTGCTAAAAGTGGGGGACGCTCTCCGAGAGGGCCGAGATTTGTCCCCAAGTGAAGATCCATTTTAACCATAGTGGGTGAGGATTGGCGGGGCTACGGATTAACCATTGTAGCTCCGCCTTTCCTCTTTCCCTTAATTAAAATGAAAACAGAAGAAATATTTGATGCCAAGGCCAGGCGGGACAGGGATGCCCTTAGACTTACTAGGTATATGGTGGAAAAGGCAGAACGTCATGAGTTCCAACTGGCTCACAGAAGAAGCGAGTTGGCCAATCATCTATGCGGTAGGGTTATCAGATTTGACGGATCCTATTGGCTATGCACAGATGAAAAACTAAAAATCGTAAACATCCATCCAACTCCAGGTGTAATTTCGATCATGCCAGTTCATAACAACTTTGAGTTTGTAGGAACATGGATGGAATGGATAGAACTAATGAATAAAAA